>FWPV01001386.1_pt1 | contig 21697 bp, 23 predicted proteins | sample 2228371 | NCBI WGS metagenome assembly FWPV01 (sample SAMEA103939776, study PRJEB20133) | metagenome | reverse complement strand
GCCCTTACAAGGCGGAGGTCGTAGGTTCGAATCCTACAGCGTCCACAATTTTTTGTACACCTCTACGAAGTATTCTTCATTTCCCTTCTATTTCTTCAACAATATTCCATCTCCTGCTGTTCTTTTACCAAAAATTTCAACACTATTTTTTATTTGCTCGTTCCAAAAATTTAATTATTTTCTATAACTATAAATAAAAAAACCCGCCGGGGGCTGGACCGGCGGGCTTCTGTGGGAGGAGTAATATGCTATCACATGGGGAATTCATTGGGATAGAGTGTACCCTTGGGATAATTAAAGTACACCTCTCCCACCCCTAGCATATTACAAGCATGGAAAAGTGTTTTAGCAACATGCTGGAATGCTACAGCTGTATGATGTGGAAATCGTTTTTCGAGTAATACATACCGGTAAAAACGTCCCATTTCGCGTATTGCAAACACTCCTATCGAACCGAATGATTTAGGATTTATTGGTAAAACTTCACCGTTAGCTACATAAGCACGAAGTTCAGCATCCGAAGTGGCCTGAATTCTGAAAATCGAAATCGGTCCGGGTTTAATTTGACCTTCGAGAGTTCCCCGTGTAATATTTGGTTCTTTTCCCGGCTCCATCAACCGATGCATAATCAATTGATATTGCATAACTGGCTGAACCATACATTGTGATGATGTATTACCGCAATGGAAGCCCATCCACAAATCATTCAATGAGTAATCACCAATAACAGTTTTTGATTCTTCGTACATATCCTTTGGTACTGTGTTATTAATATCGAGAATAGCTGGTGGCTGAGCTGTTGCACAAATAGCCATATATTCACTCAAAGTACCATAGATATCTGCTTCACACGAAACAGGTACTCCACGCGCTGCTAAACGTGAGTTCAGATAACATGGAACATGACCGAAATATTTTTCGAACGCAGGCCAACATTTATTTGCAAAAGCAGCATACTTTTGAGCTCCAAGATTTTTTTGCATAAACTTCTCAAGAGCCAACTCGTATTGTGCAAGCTTTGATATCAAATCCGGATAGGTATTTCCCTTCCCAAGCTCTTTTGTCATTTCCTCTGTAATACGCTTAATTTCAGGATTATCTTTTTCAGCCTGAACAATATCATAGAGATCAAGCTCACTGTTTTCCATAATCTCAACACCAAGATCAAACAGTGGTTGAATAGGAGCATGACACGTAAGGAAATCGAACGGACGTGGACCAAAAGAAATAATTTTCAGATTTTTTACACCAAGTACAACACGGGCAATGGGTATAAATTCTTCCAGCATTGTGGCTACTTCTTCACCATCACCAAGAGGATAATGCGGAAGATAAGGTCGCAGTCTTCGCAGTCCGATATTATAGGAAGCACTTAATAAGCCACAGTATGCATCTCCACGTCCATTTATAAGATCGTTACCCGATTCTTCTGAGGCGGCAACAAGCATAACGGGACCATTAAACCGCTGAGCCATTAATGTCGTCGGTCCTTCAGGACCAAAATTTCCAAGATACAATGCCAGCGCATTAACTTCTTTTTGTTTCACTTCGTCAAGAGCTTTTAATACATCATTTTCATTTTCAATTATTGTATCGAGTTCAATAACAGATAGACCACGCTTTTTACATACATCGGCAACCTTTTGTCTTCGTTTTCTCGATAGCTCAATCGGAAAACAATCACGACTTACTGCTAAGAGTCCTAATTTTACATTTGGTATATTTTGCATAATATTTTCCTTCCTTATTCAATATTAATACAGAGGGAGAACCATAAACTGGCTCTCCCGTTACAGACACCCTCTTAACCTACAAAGTACAGATACGCTGCAACAATTAACAACAATACTATAGCCGAGGCTACAACATCCCATATATTCCAACTCGAACGACTTTCTTTTTTATGTTCCTCTGTTGTCGTACCGTAAGTCAGTCCGCTAATTTTTTGGTAATCTGGTGGTTCAGTTGCATAACTGACAACAACCATGACAACAAGTGATATGATAAATATTACGAGACTATAGTATTGGAAATAAATGTTGTTAATTATCCATAAAAAGGAACCTGGTTCATATGAAAACCCGGATATCATCTTTACAGGTGTATCGACTACTAACCGGAAAATACCAAGAATAAAACCAGTGGTTAAAGCAGCTAAACAACCCTTTGCATTGAGACGTTTAAAGAAGACGCCAGCAAAAAACACAACAAAAATTGGTGGAGCAAGATACGATTGTACACCCTGCAGATAATCGTATAATCCTTTTCCTCCGCGAATCACCGGCAACCAAGCCAGTCCGATTAACACCATTACTGTGGTCGCAACACGACCAACCCACACCAATTGTTCCTGAGTAACGTTCTTTTTGAGCCGTGAATAGAAATCAATTGTAAAGAGTGTAGAACTTGCATTGAATACACCTGCCAATGAACTCATCAACGCTGCAAGTAACCCAGCAACAACAATTCCACGTACACCAATTGGTAATACATGTGCAACCAACAAGGGAAATGCCTGTTGAGCCTGATCGCGTATAATTTGCCCATCTGGACCAATGAGTTGTTGCTGCAAAGCCGGTATTTTACCACTCACAGCAAGAGCATAACAAATAATACCAGGTATAATGAAAATAAATACCGGGAGCAATTTAAAGAACGAAGCTGCGATTGAACCACGACGTGCTTCTGTTTCGTTCTGTGCAGAGAGTGCACGTTGCACAATATATTGATCCGTACACCAATACCATAATCCAATAATGGGTGCACAGAAAAGCATTCCAAGCCATGGATAATTGTCATTAAAATACCACGCCATTCTTCCTGCTTCTTTAACAGGTTCCCATGTACCTTCTATTCCTGCAGGTACAAGAGGTTTCCAAAGATTGAACATTTCACTACCAACGATAGCCCGAAGTTCAGACCAACCACCAAGGTACGACAGACCAAATAATGTCACTAATGCTGAACCAATAATAAGAATTATAGTCTGAAGCGCTTCAGTATAGGCAACTGCACTCATACCACCCAATACTGTATAAAGTCCGGTAATAACTATGACAAGAATTGAACCGACCCAAAAACTATCCATTCCCCACAAATTGATATCGGGCAACAAAACAGAAAAAACTATTCCTCCGGCAAAAACACCAACTGCAATTTTTGTTAGGATATAAGCAACAAGCGAAATAGCAGAAAGTACTGTACGTGCAGTTGGTGAAAATCTTTTTTCAAGAAACTCAGGCATAGTAAATACTTTTGATCTCATATAAAATGGAACCATTACCCAGCCCAATACAAGTAAACACCAAGCATGGAGTTCATAATGCGCCATCGCAACACCATCTGTTGCACCTGAACCTGCAAGACCTACAAGATGTTCAGAACCTATGTTCGAAGCAAAAATTGAAGCTCCGACAATGAACCAACCAAGATTACGTCCGGCAAGAAAGTAACCGTCTGCTGTTTTCTTCTGCCTTTTAATAACCCACCAAGCCAGCCCAAGAATAATGGCAAAATAAGCCGCTATAACCAACCAATCGATTGTATGAAGTAATGCCATAAATTCCTCCTCAGAATTTTATATTGTTGAGAATTTATAAATGGTTATTTGAGTATAAAGTTCGTCGGGCCTTAATTCTACCGACGGAAAATGTGGTTTATTGGGTGAATCCGGAAAAGCTTGTGCTTCAAGACATAATCCCGTTCGGGGATAATGCTTTACACCCTGCTTCCCTTCCTGCATTGGAGTCAGAAAATTGCCCGAGTAAAACTGAAGTCCCGGTTGATCTGTCAGTACTTCCATTTTCCTCCCACTCCGTGGATCCATCAGTGATGCAACCAAACGTACTTGTTTATTATAGTTATTTAAAACAAAATTATGATCATAGCCTTTACCGAGTACAAGCGCTTCGTATTGTTCATTAATACGTTGACCGATACGTTTAGACGAACGAAAATCGAGTGGCGTATTATCAACTGCTGTTAGTGTACCGGTTGGTATCAGCTCTTCATCAGTTTGTGTATAATATTCTGCTGCTATTTGAAGTTCATGATCCAGAATTGATTCCATATGATCACCGGTAAGATTGAAATATCCATGAAAAGTAGGATTAAGTATTGTTGTTTTATCCGTTTTCCCCCTATATCGAATAATCAATTCGTTTTCATCTGTTAAACAATATTCTACTGTTACAGTAATATTTCCAGGATATCCTTCCTCACCATCAGTACTATGTAATTGAAGTTGTACAGATTGATGAGGTTTTTCAGACAACGTGATTATCTTCCAGACTTTTTTATGAAACCCATAAATACCACCATGAAGATGATTTTTCCCGTCATTGATGGTCACATTGTAGGTTGCACTACCAAGCTGAAAGCTACCTTTCTTTATTCTATTTCCGTAGCGACCAACAATTACTCCAAGATATGCATTATCATTGATATAACCATCGAGAGAATTGTAACCCAGAGTGACATCATGAAACTGTCCTCTTTTATCTGGTACATATAGACTTTGAAGTGCGGCACCAAACGTTATAACAGTGGCTTGCAAACCATTTTTATTGCAAAGAGATATTCTATATACAACTTCCCCCGTGGGCAACTTGCCAAAAACTTCTGGCTCCAATCCTCTCTCCTATTAAAACTTTCTTAGCTACAGATTATTACCTTCTTACAACAATGTATTAAATACTACTTATTAAAACGACTACAATATAAGTGATGAAAAATATTTTTACTATACTCAATTACGCAAATAATTCACCACATTATTTACTTATCAACAGTAGTTGTATGCTCATATTTTGAAGGACACTTTGTAAGAATGTCGCGCGCTATAAATACTGAATCCTTATAATCCCCTTTTACAACAATACTTGTAGCAATACTAAAATTGGAAGGGACCACACCTTTGAGTATCACAGTTGCTGTATCGCCAAAATCATCAACCATTTTAAAAGTTGTTTGAGAATAATCTGACGACACCACTAATGGCTGATCTTTGAGCCAAACTCCTTTAACCTGTATTTTTTTCTGCAATGTTCGTGCATCTGCAAAACTACCGTACTCTATACGCGTGGTAAAAAAATTCCATACTGCTAATGATAACCCAATAACAATTAAACCAATTGATATATAAATTCGCAGATTCATAGTTCTTTATCATGTAGTTGTTGTTCGAGCTTTTTTAAGCGACGTTCGAGTCTTGATAGATACAACAGTACTGCAACCCATGTTACTAATACTGTTGCCCCTACAATGTACCACTCATAGGTTATAAAGAAATTATTCATTGCTTACTCCTTTGTTGTAGACTGTGTTCCAGATGTAAGATCCGTACACGTTGTTTCCATATCCAAAGAAAGAATAACATAAATCCAATTAAGGATGCAAAGAAAACAATCCTCATCGAGCCAGTCATTTGAAGTTGAACAATAGGTATAGCGCCTGCCTCATCACCTACTGAACCTGGATGTAAACTTCTTGTAATGCGTGGTAGAACAAAAATAAAAAACGGAGCAGAAATGCCTGCAATTATCGCATAAATCGCCGATACTTTCCCTCTCTGTTCCAGATTATCGATGGAAGAACGTAAAAGAAAGAAGGCTCCGTAAATTAATAGTAACGCTACTATCGATGTTTCACGTGGGTCCCAGTTCCAAAACGAACCCCATGCTATCTTTGCCCAGAACGAACCTGTTACTGTAGCAAGAAAACAAAACAAATACCCTAATTCTGCAGAAGCCTGTAAGCGGATATCGAAGGTAAACTGTTTAGTTTGTAAAAATCGTACACTGAAAAACAGTGCCATCAGAAAACCAACTACAGAATTCCACGCAAGCGGCACATGATAAAACAGAATACGAATTGTTTGTCCTAAACCTTTAATATATGGAAATTCAAAAAACGATGAGGGTGAAACTGTCAACGGTATGCTTAAACCGGCAATTAGCACAAACGAAATAATAAGTATTGCTCCGATACGAATACTATTCATAATTATCTTTCCACAACACATTGAACAATAAAACAGAAGCAGCAATCATTGCTATTATATATCCAATAAGAACCAAAATATTTTCTTCAATATTCCGGCCAGACCCTTCTATTGCACCGGCTGTTGCATCAATAACAGATATAAAAAGTGGCAACAACACTGGAAACGATAAAACGGTATAAAGAGTTCCTTTTGCTTTTGTTTTGATAATCATTGCCGACATAAATGTTGCAGTTGTTGCAAAACCAACAACACCCATAAGCAGAACAAGAACATACATAAACTTCAATCGTATAATAAATTCTGTGTAGAAAAAAGAATAAAGAAGTGTAATACCAACCGAGAGAAACAGTAATATAATACAATTAAAAATCCATTTACCAACAAAAACAGGTAAAGAGGGTACCAAAAGTTTTAACGTTAATGCCGTTCCTCGTTCTTCTTCACCCACAAATGATTGCGACATTTGAGCCATACCGCTAAAGAATATTATAATCCATAACAGACCACTATGCATGGCAGGAGTTATTTCTCTTCCTTCTATTGAAAAAAGGATCAATGCCACAGCGGTAACACTAAACAAAAGTACTCCATGAGTGTTGTATCGCAATCGGAATTCCGAACGAAACTCCTTTGCAATAATAGCCATACACTGAACAATAAAATCTTTCATAAATCATTGAGACGATATAACAAGAGACAATTGCAAACAACACCATTTTGCTTCATCTTGACTATTCGTTGCAAGCACAACAATCCGATCTTTTTGATAGTTTGAAACAACTTCTTCGACAATAGAACACCCTTCTGTGTCGAGGTTTGCAGTTGGTTCATCAATAAATATAATCGGAGCTTGCTGAAGAAGTGCCAGTACATATTTCAAACGTTGCTTCATTCCGGTTGAAAAATGGCGCACCAGTTCATTTTTTCTTTTTTGTAACCCAAATTGGTGAAGAAGTTTATTCATAGTATTCAAATCGAATGTACCCATACGCATCGTTGTAAAATAGCGAAGATTTTCTTCTGCTGTCAGTTCACCATATAGCTCCAGGTATGGCGCTACATAGCTGATGTAGCGGTACAAACGTTCCGTTTCGATAACATTCCCTTCTTTATAATAAACTACACTTCCCTCCGATGGTAGTAATGCGCCTGCAAGAATTTTCAGCAACGTCGTCTTCCCTGAACCATTATTTCCGACTATTGCAAGCGAAGAAGGCATCGATATTTCAAACGATATATTTCGGAAAACCTCATATCCATTGAAGCATTTTGCCAGATTATTAACAATTATATTCATTGAACAACGGCTACCTTCCAAATATAACGTTTATTTTCAGACTCACCCATAACAAGATATACACCTGAATTCAATCTTCCGCGCAAAACTTCTACGGGTATAAGTACAACAAATTTTCCATTTCTGAATGTAACAGATGTTGTAGTCGAGAATACTTTTCTGCCTGTGATAGTATAAATTCCAATTTCGATAAAACGTTGTTGCTGTACACCCAGTGGCAATACAAGCGGAAGATTTTGTTGCAACAACAACGGCTGAGGTGAAACAGCTCCCGGTTTTTCAGTTGTACTTATTCCATCAATTATAAATGTGTATCGCCAAAGAGAATTATCGGCAACATCGAGTACAGCAAAGAGATTGTTATCAAGTTGAAGAGCATTTGGTTGATGTGATGACGAAACAGTTACCCCAACATTATACCTTGATGTTGAACTTGCTTTCGCATTCTCAATATCTGTGTTTGCTATAATAATACTTATGGTATCTTTTGCAGTCACAACACGGAACATTGTAATGGCAAGGGGCGATACCGTTGTTTGTACTTTGGTCATTGAACCAGTAAAATAACCGGTTGCAGAAGCTTGAAAAAGCGGATATGCATACGCCTCTGAATAAGAACGACTTGTATCGGCTCTATAGCTAGTATAGTAATTCCAATACGCAAACTCATTATATTCCTCAGCCAACATTGTACCATAGTAAGTTCTGAGTACAACATCATTCGCTTCTATAAAACGATTGACCCGCATTTGTTCCCACACTTTGACTAAACTCGGAACACCAAACTTTTTTGAAAGGAACAACGCCCATATTACCCGTTCGTAGCCTGTATATTCGGTGGTATTTAGTGACAAACCTCGGACACCAAAATTTGAAAAATATCTCGGTAGATATTGGTAATAATCTTTTATTTCCGGATAAATATATGTTTCCATCCATGTCGATGATAGCTCATGTGCATACAATTCATTATCATCCCAATAACCGTACGACGACAACTGAACTGCATGATGAAATTCGTGTGCCGCAGTTACTTTAAGACCTCTCATACCTTTCGATTTATGTTCCGAAAAATCATTGTCGATTTGTATCGATGTCCGATATCGTATCGGTTCAGTTGTAGAAAGTTCTTCTTCAAAGAAGGTTTCTCCATACAATGTACCATTATACTCAACGATATATATGTTGTACAATTCTTCAACTGGAGATGGTGCAACAAACCCAGCACGGCTTACCGTTGCATACCAAACGTGATTAAAGACAGCACCTACCGAATCAACATACTGCATATACGAATTCGGGATTCTGTTATTATTTCCATCGATGAGTGCTGGTTCATTGAAACCAGTTGTATCAAAATGAATACGAAACCGGCCACGTTCTACATATTGATGCATTTGGTATGGCTGAAGTAATATTTTAAAAGCCAATCGTGTATCGGGCAATTGCTCTTTTGCAATCCGATGCAGATGAGCACGTATCTGAAAACCACATTTACCATCACTGCCATAATATTCAATCAACGGTAATGGCGAACGTAACGTACGAGATAGCTCTAACACTTCCAAAAGTTTCTTTGGTTCTACTATATTTGAATAACTTTTCGTTTGTGCAAATAATACCGCTGAAGAAAGAGCAAACAACAGAATATATTTTATCAGTGATAAAACCATGTGCGACTTTTAATAATTTTTACCATATGTTTATTCGGATAGAGTACTAGTAGTTCCTCATTTCCATCTCCATCTACATCACCAAGAGCACAGTTCCCTATTCCATCATCCTGATATTTTGTTTGTGGAGTTCTGAAACCTTTCTCAGGATTATATTCACAAAAGAGTATTTTGTTTTCTCTTGGTATTGTAAGTACAAATCCTTTATGTTGATTTGATGCTCTCTTAAAAACTCTCAGATGGTCCCGCGTTTCAATTATTACACCACTAAGAATTACAGACGGATTTGAGAAAAATGTTGAATCATTTCCTTCTAAAAAACATAACTGGTGCCATGGTTCGCCAATGTAAAAAAGTACATCCTGCCTATTATCATCATTAAAATCATACAACCACATAAAATAATTTTTGCTATCAGGAAGTTTTAATGAAGGTATTACCATTCTTTCTTTCATGGAAAACACTGCATCACCGAATGCTACGCCTAGCTGAACATAATTCGAATCCCGGTACCGGTATGCATACAATACATCAGGATAACCGTCAAAATTCAGGTCTGCTAAATCGGCGCCAACAAAATCGACAGGAGGAAGCAATCGGAATGTTCGCTCTACAAATTGTTCTTTTTCTAATGTTTCAAATAAACTCATTGAAATAATTTCTTTATTCTTACGTTCATTAAGAACCCCAATATAGGAAACGGCCTGATGTTGGGCAAGAAGAGTTGGAACTCCCTCTGTAGGAATCAATATTTCCCTGACGTTCTGTGGGAATTCCAAAATCATAACAGAAACGGCTTTTTGCAAAGGATATGTTAGAACAGCTTGAAGTTTGTGCTCTTTATATGCATAGAGCTTAAGACTTCTGGGCATATCTGTTAACGGATATAGTTGCTGATGTTGCGGTAACAAAAACTGAGCTCCATACATTATCGTTAACTTTTTACTATGTATAACAACAATATCATCACAACCATTCCTATTGATATCTGCCAGTTGAATATCTGCCGGATACGGTGCGAGCGGTAACAGCAGAGTATCGGCAAATACTATCTCATCAATGTTTTTTGAAAACCGCCTTACCTGTTGCTTCTTTTTATCCCAAAAGTACATTTTACCGAAAGAATTATTTTTTCCAATTTGAACAAATAAATTACCATTATCCGTTTCAAGGCCATATTCACACTGCAAAGAGAAACGACCGGCAGCATTACATTTAAAAACCGATACTGATGGAGTAGACTGAAGGACTATTAATTCATCATTTCCATCATTATCAAGATCGGCAAATACAGATTGTAGTGGTTGAAATGAAAAGGTAATCGATTGTATAAGGTGTATTTCGCCCAACTCATCTCCTTCCCACAGTTGTATAACAGGAAAACGTTGCAATACAGCAGCAATCTTTATTGTTCTGTCTCTGAATTTTTTCGATGCAGTAAGTGTTTTTATCTCATTAGCTACCGGAAGAATGGTTTGTTCCAAAAACTGTACTCTCCCGATACCATATAGTATTCGCAGTTCACTTCGTACCCAATCATACGCGATAATATCTACAAGAAAATCATTGTTGAGGTAAACTGGTGTTAAGGTGCTAATATAGTTCTCGGGCAGCAATTCCTTGCCAGAACGAAGAACTCCATCTTTTGAAGAAATCAAGGTAAAAATACCCGGACTATTTGCGAAAGTATAGAGCACATCATCGTTGCGATCGTTATTGATATCGAAAACAAAAATTTTTTCAACATTGTTACTAAGATTCACAGTTTGGTATTTTTGCATTTCACCATCTGGCAACATTTTCCAAAGCGAAAGAGATTTGTTTTGATTACTGTAGTTACCGATTCCTATGCTACCATCAGAGATGTTATAGATAAATAGTGTATCAATAGAAGTATCTATTTTAATCGGCATTGAAAATGATACACTACTATCATCAACAAATTCTACAAAGAACTCTTTCGACATTGGGTTGTAGCGCACAATACCAGGTGAGGCATTTCCTGAAGGATAATTAAATAATACACCTCGTTCAAAACGATATGGGAGTGTCTGAACATTCAGTTCATTAAAGAAAAGACCAGAGTTTTGAGCCAAAACGGTACGAATTGCAAAGCTCACAATACAGATAATAGATCGGATAACCGATAGAAAACGTACATGTAAATCAGCAGACACCATTTGTCAAATACACTACACCTCCCTGCTGTAGTATTAATGCTTTTTTTCCCGTCGTTGTAAACGCATTTGTCTTCGTAATGCGGCTTCATTATAACGACGTTTTTCTTCTTTTGTAACGGGTTTAATGGAAGGTGCTTCCGTCGGCTGTCCGTTTTCATCAAGTGCTACATAAGTAAGATATGCAGTATTTGTATGAAGCCGCTTACCAGTCATTAAGTCCTCTTTGATTACCCGTACACCAACTTCCATCGATGACCGGAAAACACGGTTGACAGAAGCTTGCAGGATAACAACTTCCCCTTGATGAATAGGATGATGAAATTGAAGTTCATCGACCGATGCAGTTACACAAACTTTTTGTGTATGTCTCATTGCGGCTATTGCACCGGCAATATCAATCCAGTGCATCAGTCGCCCTCCAAGCAAATTACCTAATCTGTTGGTATCATTTGGCAAGACAAGTTCTGTCATTATAACTACGGAATCAGCAACTTTTTTAATCTGCTTTTTCATCATTTCCCTTCGCTCACCTGCTGCTCGTTTTCAAGTTGTTCCTTACGCTTTGGCTTTTTAGCTTCAATAGCTTCTGCATTTTTACCGGCTTCTATATTAGCCTTTAGCTTAACCGCATCTGAAAGAAGCGTACTCGAAGGATATTTTTCAAAAAATTTTTTAAGTGATTCTTCAGCCTCATCATATTTCTTTCTATAGTACAGCGCTTCAACTTTTTTTAATAATGCAGGCTCAGCATATTGTGTATCGTGAAATTTGTTTAGGACCACATCGAAGTAATACGTAGCAGCTCGGTAATATTCCATTTTCATATATATAATACCATTGTCGTATTCTTTTTTTGCAAGCTTTGTATTCAATTCACGAATTCGTTCTTCTGCAATCGAAGCAAGTGAGTCGGTAGGATAATATTCCAGAAATGATTGATACGTATCTATTGCCTTATGTGTATATTCCTGATCGAGATGCGATGAGGGTGATAATTTATAGTAACTTGTTGCTTGCTGAAAGAGCGCCTTGGAAGCATAATTACTGTTGGGCATTAATTTAAGTAACTGACCGTATTCATATGCTGCCAGCACATATTCTCCCCGCAGAAAACGGCATTCGCCCATGTAATACTGAGCCGCATCGGCATATCGTGATGCCTGAAACTGCAAAGTAATAATTTTAAAATGGTCTATCGCTTCAAGATAGTCTTTATCCTGAAATTTTTGCATTCCTTTTTGAAATTCTTCTTCCACATCGTAGTATTTAGTGGCTTCTTCACTGCTACAGCCCCACAGTATAACAGCAAGAAATATAAAAATAAAAAAATAAAACAGGTGTTTATTGAAGTTCAACACGGTATCCTTTCTCTATTTGTTCAATAGTAATGTTAGACAATTTTTGAAGTCGTTTGTAAAGTAATTCTGAAACTGTATCTTCAATTTCAAAAGTTGGCTGATAGCCTGCTTTCAAGGGAATAAGTTCAATATTGGTTACAATGCAGGCATTGTTTATTTTTGTTATTTCCATATTCACAGCTAATCCATATTGTGTCCAGAAACGCTGTGGTTGATAAAATACAAAATTTCCTAACGATGTAAAAATGTATGATTGCTCTTTTTTACGTATACCAAGAGGCACATGCGGATGGTGTCCAATAACAACATTTGCCCCGCACTCGACAAGATAGTTCATCTGCGATAAAGCAAGACTATCGATATCGTTCGCATATTCCCGACCACCATGATAACTCGCCACAATAAAATCAGCATACAATCTTGCTAGCCGTATTTCTTCGGATACTTTATTGCTATCGAAGATTGATATATAGAGGGCACCTTTACGAAAATTTATAAATTGTGTATATGCAAGAAAGGCGATTTTAATTCCATTACGTTCAAAAACTGTCGGCGTATAGTCAGGCTGTTTATCAATCAATCCTACCCATACAATACCGGCCGAATCAAGAAATCGTCGTGTATCGCGTATTCCTTTTTCTCCATAATCAAATGCATGGTTGTTTGCAAGTGACACAATTGAAATAGAAGCATTCCGTAGTACATCCGCTGCGACAGGTGGCGCGCAAAATATAATATTTGATTGGGGACTTACCGTTTCACCATTCTGATCGGAGATAATACTCTCAAGATTTGCAAAGGTAATATCAGCTTGTTGAATACGATCTCGCACTTTTGCAAAAGGATAATCAACATTTCCTTGTAGCAACATTTGTCCGAGTGTTCTTCCCAAATTGATATCTCCAAAACAAAGTAATGAAACTTTTTGAGTATCGGAGGCTACCTGACTCCTTAGAATTTGAACAATAACCAAAAGGAGAAAAGTAAAGCGACGTTTCAACTTCGCACCGTAAAAAATAAGTAAACGATTATTATAGAGCTGCTAATAACTAATACCGGTGCCAATATTTTTTCAATCCAGGAAGAACTACTTTTTTCGAATGTTGGTGTTAAGAATACTACATTGTATGGACCTAATACACCGGCTTTTAGCGTTGATGAATGATACCACTGAATTTCGATTGTTGAAAATGACTGTAAGGTAGATACATTTTCTTTCATGTAGCCATCGGGTTGCATTTTCTCAATAACTGTTAATGCTATTACATTTTCCGGTTCCATCTCTTTTAATTCTTCAGCCGGTCGTAAATATACTGTGCAGTGTCTTTTTTGAAAGGCATGCAAAAAAGCATTTTCAATTTCAATTCGTCTATTGGGAGATAAAACAACCAATGCAATTGCGGGTTTTAATTTATCCGAAAGAACCGACAGAACACTATCTGCTACTTGTTGTACTGAAGGTATAGTTACAGTAGAAGTATCTGTGAAGCGTTGGGCATGAACACAATGAATAACAACAATTAAAAGAAAAAAAGTACATATCCAGCGCTTCACAGTATTGCCTTATTAAATGCCACCCATTGCCAAACGTTCGAGTTTTTCGATACGTTCTTCCACTGGTGGATGCGTTGAGAAAAGTTTTACAAGACCACCGGCAGAAAAAGGATTAACAATAAACATATGCGCCGTAGTCGGATTTGCTTCCTCCATTGGAGCCCGTTCAACACTTCTATGCAATTTCCGCAAAGCACTTGCAAGAGCTAATGGTCTTTGGCAGATCCGTGCACCACCTTCATCAGCTGAAAATTCTCTGCTGCGGGATATTGCCATTTGTATTAAAAATGCTGCTATTGGTGCAAGAATAATAAGTGCAAGTTCCCCAATGGGATTGGAGTTTTCACGATCTCTTCCTCCAAAAATTGCTGCATACGAGAGCATACGTGCAAGGAAAGTAATTGTACCTGCTATGGTTGCAACAATAGTACTTATGAGAATATCGCGATGTTTTACATGTGCCAGCTCATGGGCCATTACACCTTCCAGTTCCTCATCGTTCAGAATTCGTAAAATACCTTCAGTTGCAGCTACCGCTGCATTTTGTGGGTTACGACCTGTTGCAAAAGCATTTGGTGTTTCGCTGGGTATAATATAAACTTTTGGCATTGGTAACTGTGCCTGTGCTGCTAATCGCCGTACGATTCCTACTAGTCGTGGAGCTTCTGCTTCGGTAACCTCATGTGCGCGATACATTGCTAAGACTATTTTATCAGAAAACCAATATGCTCCAAGGTTAAGAAGCAAAGAAAACATAAAAGCCATTATCAAACCGCTTTGACCACCAATGGCATCTCCGATAAAAAGAAGCAAACCCATCAGCAATGCCATCAGTAAAATTGTTTTCATAGAATTTGACATAATTACATCCTTTCAACTTAATACAAACATAATTTAAAGAAATTTGGCAGGAGTATCAAACAGCACTTTTCCCACCTGATTTCTTAGACTTCATAACACATTGAAGTGTTTCCATAACCAGTTGTGGATTATCGTCTAAGAAATGTCTTGAGAAACGTCTTGAACGTTGAACTTCCTTTGTTTTCAAAGAACCTGTCAGCATTGTTTCAATAAATAACGGTGCCGTTGTTTCCAAAGTTCCATCCGGTAATGTTAAGGCAGATCCTCCCCAAAAATTGACACCATCTTCAAATCCTACTCTGTTACAAAAAAGAATATAAAGATTTAATAACCGTGCATAAGTGCGATGATGTTCGTGATTAACAATCTGATTGTCGAGATTGTTTCTTTCGTTTCCAAGACGTGTAGGGCTTGCTGCTAACACACATAAAGCCTCGGCACCATCGACTGCCATGAGATATGGGAGTGGTAAATGCCATAAATCTTCGCAAATCAGTATTCCAAACCGTCCAAGTTTAGAATCAAACGCAGAAATTGTAGTACCCGCACTAAAGTAACGTCCCTCTTCAAACATCCCATACGTTGGCGGATAAATTTTACGATGAATTTTTATTATTTCACCATCTTCAATAAAAGCAGCACTGTTATAAATGCCATGGTTCGGGGCGCTTTCTACAAATCCAACAACAATTGAAATTTTTTTGCTTACCTGACGTAATCTATCGAAAATTTCTGATCGAAGAGGATCGATTGCAACATCCCATGCAAGATCGCGCAATGTGTATCCAGTAAGACTTAATTCTGGGAAAATAATTAAATTTGAGTTTTGCGCACAAGCTTTTTCAATATATTCCAGATGACGTGTAAGGTTCGAAGCAACATCACCAACACGGGAATCTATCTGAGCAAGAGCAACCTTACAATTCATATCCCCTCACCTTATAACAACATCATTCGGAAGTTCGTTTACATTGTCAGGTGTTTTGGGGCAGTGAGTACGTAAGATTTCGCCAAGCTTTTCAATCCCTTCTATAATACCACTGCAATATTCATTCTTCGAAAATTTTTCTACGATTCCCTGTGCAATAGAATTCAATTGAGTTTTATCAATCTTCGAATAAATACCTTCATCGGCAAAAATATAAAGTTGCCTGTCTCGTAATAAAACAAGAATCAACACACCCGTTCTGTCTTTTGTCGCTGTCATTCCTAATGCTTCGAATTCAGAGCGTGCAATTAATTCCAGCGATTTATGTCGTTCTTTCCACGTTCGGTGTTCACGAATTACCACACGTATCTCACCATTTGTAAACTCTTCAACTTTTTGAACAGCATCGCTTATTTTTTTTATATCAGAGTCTGAAAAATAGCGTTTTACATAGTTTGACATTTGTTTACCCTTTCGGTTACTATGATAAATCAATCATACGAATATCTTTAATATATTGTACTGTTTTATCATCTTTGAGATTGCGAAGTTTATCCATTTTCATTTCCATTCGCATAACATTATCCTTGATCAGCGATAAATATTTCTTAGCTTTTTCGTTTTCAGTCAAATCAAGTAATTGCGAAACAACTGTACGAAGTTCAGCGAGCGGCTCACTGATTTCATTAGATATTTTTACTACTATTTCCTGCATTGCATCTAACCGTCGTCGCTTTACATCCAGTTCTTCCATCTCTTTTTTTAGTCTGTACTTTTCTACAAGCCCAACAATAGTTTGTGGAAAAACCGGATTTGCTATTGATTCCTCAAAAAGATAATCTTTAACCCCAAGCTTCATTACTTCGATAACAACATACATATCTTTGTTTGTGGTAACAAACACAACAGGAATATTCGGATCGTATTCTTTTAAGACTGCACGCGCAAACTGAGCGCCGTTCATACCTGGTAAATAGTAGTCTGTTATCACAATATCGATGTCTTTTTTCTGACGCAACGTTGTAAGCCCCAGTTCGCCTGTACTAACCCATGTTACGCAATAATTGGCGACATCACTTTTTGCAAGTACATCTTTAATTTTCGTTGCGATGCTTGCGTTACTTTCAACAAGCAATATCTGGATATTCTGTTTTTCCATGTTGTTTTTTACAACATACAATTACCAACTACCGGTAGCACCACCCCCACCCGAAAATCCTCCGCCACCACGGAATCCCCCAAAACTACTGCCACCACGTCCGATCCCTCCCGACCATCCACCAAACCCCCAACCGGAATAATAATAACTCCTACCTTTTCCGATAATCTGTCGCCTACGACCAGAAAAAATAGCTGAAAGGAAAAACATTAAAATAATAATGAAAAGAACAATTGCTCCAATTTCTGTTGTACTTAAGGGAGCTTTTGCTTTATCTACTTTGTATTCACCAGCTGTTGCACGCATGATAGCATCAATACCGGTTATAAGCCCTGCAAAATAATTTTCCTGCTTAAAATGTGGTGCAATTTCATTTCTGAGAATGCGTGAAGAAACAGCATCTGTTAGTACTCCTTCCAGTCCATACCCGACCTCTATTTTCATTTTATGGTCGTCTTTTGCAATAACAAGGAGTATTCCATTATTTTTACCTTCCTGACCAATTTTATTCTGACGGAATACTTTATAAGCATATTCTTCAATACTCTCATTTCCAGTTGTTCGAACCATAAGAATAACGATTTGTGTCGAGGTTGAGTCCTCAAATTCTTTGAGGATTTTTTCAAGCATTCTCCATTCCTGATATGAGAGTGTATTCGTATAATCATTTACCCGTTGTTGTAGAACAGGAAGAGTTGTTTGTGATAAAGCAACTGATGCAATCAGCATTACACCTATCAGAATAAGCATCATTTTTGATTTCATAGTATCTCCTTATTAAAATTTAACCTGTGGTGCTTTATCTGCCCCTGCTGTTGCCTGAAAATATTGTGCTTCTTTGAAACCAGCTAAAGATGCAATAAAAGAGGCAGGAAATCGTCTGATTGTTGTGTTGTATTGCTGGACTTTTTCGTTATACTGCATGCGTGCTACAGCAATTCTGTTTTCTGTACCTTCAAGCTGAGCTTGTAGGTCTAAAAAGTTTTGATTCGACTTCAACTCAGGATACCGTTCAACTACAACAAGCAGCCTTGAAAGAGCTGCGCCTAAACCATCCTGCGCTTGCTGGAATTGTGCAAAAGCCTTGGGATCTCTTAGAATTTCTGGAGTCACTTTTAATTGACCAACGCTTGCACGGGCTTCGGTTACACCAACAAGTACTTCACGTTCCTGTTTAGCAAAACCCTTTACAGTTTCGACTAGATTTGGAATGAGGTCAAAACGTCTCTGGTATTGGTTTTCAACTTGACTCCAAGCGGAACGTATTCCCTCGTCCTGAGAAATAATGTTATTATACACACTAATACCCCACAGTACAAGACCAACACCGATAATGAGTATGATTCCTAATATTGAAAGTGCAATAATTAAACCTTTATTCATTGACTCCTCCGTTTGATACTGTTACAAGTGATTGATTTAATAAGCGGGAACGTTCGACAAGTATTTGGTTTATTCTCTGAGCTGATATCATATCTGCATATTTTGGCTGCCACAGCTCAACAACTACGGGCTCAAAACTGAACTGCCAAGAATTTTTTGTAAACTCTACTTTGAGTACTGCTGTTTCGGTATTTGCTGCATTAGCGTTTCCACCAAAAATAAAGTTACCTAATGAGTAGCAAATAAGACCATGTTTATATTGCTCATACCCCTGAAGCACATGTGAATGATGACCAACAATAATATCTGCACCAGCATCAATAATTGCACGACCTAATTGCTTTTGTTGCTCTGTTGGTACAATTGCTTTTTCGATGCCCCAGTGTAAATTAATCACAATAAAATCTACTAATGGTCTTAATTTCTGTATATCCGAAATAATAACATCGAGTTGTGGTGGTAAAGTACCTGGTTTGGATTGTGATGCTATATGCACTCCATCACTTCCATATCCTAAAAAACCGATTGATATGCCATGCTTCCTCAATATGTATGGCTTGCGTGCTTCATTTATTGTACGACCAATTCCTACACTTGCAATACCTGCAGAATTCAGCCATTCTATTGTTTCAATAATGCCTTTCGCCCCAAAATCTCCCATATGATTATTGGCACAATTTACAATTGAAATGTTTGCATGTTTAAGCAACTGAAGATAACGAGGATGCATTTTGAATACATATTGTCTTTTAACACTATCCTCTGATAATGTAATAGGATTTTCCAAATTGACCATCATACAATCATAGTTTCCAATGGTGTGCCATTCCCAAAATGGATACTCGATACGAGCACCAACAAACTGTTCAAACCGGTAAGCAAATGTTACATCACCAGCAAAAAGAATGGTAACTGATTGCTTTGGCATATATTGTTGGTGCACACCTTGAATCTGCCTCCCCACAGGCTTTGACTCCAGCGCCGAAAAAACCCAAAGGAGCATGAAGTAGAAAATTGATACCATTTTTCTGGTCCTTCAACACCATTTTAGTAAAAGTTCAACCTAAAAACAACAGATTCTGTAAATAGATGCAAAAAAGGCTTAACATTTTTCTTTACAGAAAGTTTATGTATTTTTAAAAGAACAAGGAAGGATTTATAATGCGCATTTATTTACGTTCGAAAATACATAAAGCTACTGTTACAGAAGCAAATCTCCATTATGTTGGCTCAATAACCATTGATGAAGCATTAATGGAAATTGCAGATATTGCAGAATTTGAAAAAGTGTTGGTTGTGGATAATACAAATGGTAACCGTCTTGAAACTTATGTAATAAAAGGTGAGAGAAATTCAGGCATTATTGCAATGAACGGAGCATCAGCTCATCTTATCAAAAAAGGCGATGAAATTATTATCATGTCCTTCCAGATTTGCGATACACCTGTAACACCAATCAACATACTTGTTGATAAATACAACCGATTTGTGCGTTTTTTAAAAGAAGAAGCCGAAATGCGGGATTGCGATGGATGTTAATAACAAGGGCTCTTTTTGAGAGAGCCCTTGTACTTTTCTTATATCTCTGAACTCAGCTGTTCATAATCTTTAGAAATTCTTTATTTGTTTTCGTACCCCGCATTTTATCAAGCAACAATTCCATTGCTTCATCAGGGCTTAATTCGCTCATAAATTTGCGGAGTATCCATACTCTATTGAGTTCATCTGGCTCGAGAAGCATTTCTTCTTTTCTCGTACCAGTTTTATTTATATTAATTGCAGGGAATATTCGTTTGTCGCTTAGCAGCCTGTCGAGCACTACCTCACTGTTACCGGTACCTTTAAATTCTTCAAAAATCACTTCATCCATACGGCTTCCGGTTTCTATTAAGGCAGTTGCAATAATTGTAAGACTTCCACCTTCTTCAATATTACGAGCCGCTCCGAAAAAACGTTTTGGACGGTGAAGAGCGTTGGCATCAACACCACCAGACAATATTTTGCCACTATGAGGTACAACCGTATTATGGGCTCGTGCCAAACGAGTAATACTATCTAATAGAATCACAACATCTTTTTTCGATTCAACCAAACGTTTTGCTTTTTCAAGTACCATATCTGCAACTTGTACATGGCGCTCCGGTGGTTCATCAAATGTGGAACTAATAACTTCAGCGCTTACAGAACGTTCCATATCTGTTACTTCTTCCGGGCGCTCATCAATCAACAATACAATGAGCTTTACTTCGGGGTGATTACGACTGATACTGTTTGCAATTTTCTGGAGAAGAATTGTTTTACCAGCCTTCGGTGGAGAAACAATCATTCCACGCTGTCCTTTTCCGATGGGAGCCAGTAAATCTAGAATTCTCATTGAATACTCTCCGGGCACCGTTTCGAGCTTCAATCGCTCTGTGGGATACGTCGGAGTGAGATTTTCAAATAACACTCTGTCGCGTATCAAATCCGGATGATCGTCATTGACCGCCTCAACACGCAAAAGTGCAAAGAAACGTTCACCCTCTTTCGGGGGACGCACCTGCCCATTCACAGTATCGCCTGTTCGCAATCCGAATTTTTTAATCTGTGAGGGTGAAACATAAATATCGTCTGGTGATGGCAGGTAATTATAATTAGGCGATCGTAGAAAGCCATAACCATCAGGAAGTACCTCTAGCACACCTCTGCTAAAACTTAAACCATCTTTTTGAGTTTGTGCTTCGAGTATTTTAAAAATTAGATCCTGTTTGCGGAGATCGCTGTATCCTGTAATACCAAGTTCTTTGGCTATGTTGTACAGTTCAGCAATTTTTTTGGACTTTAGTTCTGAAATGTCCATTGGCATGGAAAGTTTACCTCATTGATTGTGAATGTGGATACTATTGACAGTTTAACACTTAAAAACAACTTCATTTTCGTCTCATTGTATGATTGATACCTGGTTGGAACTCTGATTATGATTACTTTTGAAATGATTAGGTGGTAATAACTTGATTTGCTTACCAACTTGTTGTAGGTAGTATACTTCATTATTGGCTGATTGTCAAGTATTTTTTTCCTGTAAGCCATGCATATCCCTCAGCACAAACATAATGTGAACCCGTAATAAGAATCGGGTAGTGTACTGAATTTTGTAAGGCATACCGTACTCCCTGTGCAACGCTTACGGCCTTAATTATCTTGATATTATATCGGCAGAAAGACTCCTCTATTTCCTCAACAGTACATGACCTTTCTGTTTTCGGCGCTACAGCAATCAGTGTATTGCACACAGGTGAAAGAGCTTTTGCAATGTCTGCT
>FWPV01006695.1_pt1 | contig 21698 bp, 17 predicted proteins | sample 2228371 | NCBI WGS metagenome assembly FWPV01 (sample SAMEA103939776, study PRJEB20133) | metagenome | reverse complement strand
TGTGCAGTCGCATGGATTGCCGGAAGGAATTTTGAATCTGGTGGTGGGCAAAGGAGACACGATTGGTGAACAGCTCATAGCCGACCGTCGCATCAGTCTTATTTCCGCAACGGGCAGCGTGCCGATGGGCAGGCATGTCAGTGAGAGGGTAGCCGCGCGGCTGGGCAAGACTATCCTGGAACTGGGGGGTAACAACGCCATTGTGGTCACTGCCAATGCCGATCTGGAGCTGGCTGTACGGGCCATCTTATTCGGCGCGGTGGGCACGGCCGGTCAGCGCTGCACCACCACCCGCCGGGTGATTGCACACAATAGGATTTATGACGCTTTGCTGGAGCGACTCGTGAACGGCTACAGGCAGGTAAAAATAGGCAATCCCCTGGAAGATGGTACGTTGATGGGTCCCCTTATTGACCGCGCTGCGGTGGCATCCATGCAGGAGGCGCTCGGCCAGTTGAAAAGAGAAGGCGGACGTGTGCTTTACGGAGGCGAGGTGTTGTCCGGCGGCATCTTTGCTGCCGGAACCTATGTGGCGCCCTGCATCTGCGAGGCGCACAACGATTTCACCGTCGTTCAACGGGAAACCTTTGCCCCGATTCTCTACCTCATTCGCTACAAGACGTTGGAGGAAGCTATCGAGCTCCACAACAACGTCCCGCAGGGATTGACTTCCGCCATCTTTACCAACGACCTGCGCGAGGCGGAAGTTTTCTTAAGTCATATGGGCAGTGACTGCGGCATTGCCAATGTGAATATCGGCACCTCGGGAGCCGAGATTGGCGGGGCTTTCGGAGGTGAGAAGGAAACGGGTGGAGGTCGGGAATCCGGTTCGGATGCCTGGAAAGCATACATGCGCCGGCAGACGAACACCATCAACTGGTCGGGTGAAATGCCCCTGGCGCAGGGGATCAGGTTCGAGCTCGGTTAAAAATGCCAAATGAGCGGGATGAAAAGCGAACTCAGCAGCCATGAGACGACGACCATGGGAATGCCGAGCTTGAGAAAGTCGGTGAAGCGATAACCGCCCGGACCATACACCAGCAGATTCGTTTGATAGCCGAGGGGTGAGGCGTAGCAGCAACTGGCACCAAAGCAGATGCCGACGATGAAAGGTCTGGGATCGACCTCAAGCGAAAGGGCCGTGGAGATGGCGATGGGCAGAAGCAGAACCGCGGTGGCGTTGTTGCTGATGATATGCGTGATGATGCTGGTCAACAAAATGAAGGCGCTGAGGATGAGTGCCGGATTGCGGCCTTTGAAAGGAGCCAGAAAAGCGTCTGCATAGAGTCTGGCAGTGCCGGTTTTTTCCATGGCGGCGCCCAGTGCGATGGTGCCGATGATGAGCAGCAAAACCTTGACGTCCAGCGATCGATAGGCATCTCTCAAGTGCAGACATTTCGTTATGATCATTAGAAATACCGCTGTGACTGCCGCCGTCACGATGTTCATCAAACCCGTCGAGGCGGCGGCGATCATTGCTGCGAAAATGACCAGAGCGATAGGCGCTTTCTTTTTGTGGACAATGCGATGATGAATGTCCTCGAGAACGATCACATCCGGATTGTTGCGCAGTTCGTCCAGCTTGTCTCGTGTGCAATGGATGAGCAGCACGTCCCCGATTGACAGCTTCAAATTCCGCAATTTTTGTCGCGTGTAATGGATCCCCTTGCGCTTCACTGCGATGAACTGGATGCCCAGTTCACTCTGCAGGTTCGCTTCAATGGGCTGTTCGCCGATCAACGCGGATTCGGGTGGAATGATCAACTCGACGATAATGGAGTTCTCATCCTGCGCCCTGAAATTCAGTTCCTCCACCTTGTGGGCCGGGTCCACGATCCCCTCGTTGAGGATTGCCACCAGATCGTTCGCAGTCCCTTTTACAAAGAGAATATCGTCGGGAGCGACACGCAGCCTCTCTCGCTCGGGAAAATGTATGACGTCGCCTCGGATCAATTCAAAAAGCTCGATGCTGGGATACCGACGGGACAAAAATTCCTGGGGGTCGTGCCCAATCAGCTTACCCTCGGGATGAGCCGCAAGCTCTGCCAGGTAGCGCGGAGCCGCTTCGCCTTTCAGTTCGCAGACGGGAGCCTTATGCTGGGGCATGAGCCGTGGAGATAGAATGAAAAGCAGGGCAATCACCAGGATGGCAATGAGGGTGCCAAGGGGAGAAAGTTCGAACATTTGGATGGTGCCGTAGCCGTACTTGAAGCTGAGGTCACTCACAATAATGTTGGTCGAAGTGCCGATGAGGGTGCAGGTACCGGCAGCAATGGAACAAAAGGAAACGGGAATGAGATAGCGGGATGGGCTCAATCCATATTCGCAGCACACACTCATGATGATGGAAACGAACAGGACGACCACGGGAGTGTTGTTGAGAAATGCCGAAGGGAGGGCGGTGCCGAGCATGGCCATGATGAGTATGCGCCTGTCTCTGCCCCGGGAGTACTCGATCATTTTTTCGCTCACAAAGGCGAGCGCTCCGGTGCGCATCAAACCTCTACTGAGCATGAACATGGAGCCGACGGTTATCACCGCCGGGTTGGCAAAGCCTGCCAGGGCTTCTACGGGACTGAGTATGCGCGTGACCATGAGGACGACCATTAATCCGACAGCCGTCACATCGATGGGTATTTTTTCGGTTATCAGCAGGAAAATCGTTGCTGCCAGGATCAGGGAAACGAACCAGATGGCCATAGGGATACTTTGCGGCTCAGCATCAAAAATGGTTCATCACTTAGCACCCGGTAAACGCGTCATGGCCGGTAATGTCGCGGCCCAATGCAAGGGCATGAATGTCCTGGGTTCCCTCATAGGTGTTCACCGTCTCCAAATTCAACATGTGGCGGATTACAGGATACCCCAGGCTGATGCCGTTGGCACCCAAAATATCGCGGGCGGTGCGGGCGATTTTCAAAGCTTCGGCGGCGTTGTTCATCTTGGCCATGGAAATGTGAGTGTGCCGGGCGATGCCCAAGTCCTTCAGCTGTCCAAGCCGCGCGCAAAGCAGTTGTGCTTTGGTGATTTCCGTCAGCATTCCTGCCAGCTTCTGCTGAACCAGTTGGTACGACGCAAGGGGAGCACCGAACTGTTTGCGGCTGCCGGCGTAATCGCGGGCCGCTTCATAGCAGGCCGTGGCGGCTCCCACGGCGCCCCAGGCGATGCCGTAACGCGCCTCATTGAGACACATGAGGGCGGACTTCAGGCCCGTCGTGGTCCCAGGCAGCAGATTTGTCGCTGGAATCTGCACATCCTTCAGCACCAGAGCTGATGTAACCGATGCGCGCAAGGAAAACTTTCGGGCAATGGGATGTGCTGAAAAGCCGGGGGTCCCTTTCTCCACCAGAAAGCCGCGGATGCCGTCCGGCGCTCGCGCCCAGATGACTGCGACGTCGGCAATTTCGCCGTTAGTGATCCACATTTTGCGGCCGTTTAGAATGTAGTGGTCTTTGGCCGGAGCAGCGCTAGTCTGCATACTGCCGGGATCGGATCCGGCCTGCGGCTCGGTCAGCCCGAAGCAGCCGATCTGGTCGCCGCGTGCCATGGCCGGCAGCCATCTTTTCTTTTGCTGCTCCGTGCCGAATTGGGCGATGGGGTACATGACCAGAGCATTCATGACGGAAACAAACGAGCGAAGTCCACTGTCTCCCCGTTCGAGCTCCTGGCAGATCAGCCCGTAAGCCATGTTGCTCAGGCCGGGGCAGCCGTAATCCTTTTGTTTGATTCCCAAGAGTTTGAGGGATGCCAGTTCGGGCAGAATTTCCAGGGGAAATACGCCGCGTTCGAAATAGTCGGCAGCTTTTGGCAGGTAGCGCGTTCGGACCCAATTGCGCACCGCATCGCGCAGGCACCGGTCTTCCTCCGAAAATAACTGATCACACAGGTAGTAGTCGGTGCTTTGGGGAGCCTTCATGATTCCCTGCCTTGGGCAGCATCACACATGATCAACACCCTTTCAGGCCGGATCAGCTTCAACCCGGAACTGTGCCACTTCCGCCTGAAGCGCCTGAGCCGCTTCCTGCAACTGCTCGGTGGCGACCTTGAAATCGTGAATCACCTGATTGGTCAATTCCGTCGTCTCACTCAGCTGCTTCATGGCATTGCTGATTTCCTCAGCACTTTGGTTCTGGGACTGCATGGAATCGTTCACAGCGTCGAAGTGCGGTGTCAAAGCCTGAACTCGATCGATGATGGTGGAGAGCTGTGCACCGATTTGATCGACGTCTTGCACACCCTGTCGAACCTGTTGCAGGAACTTGTCCACCTCCATAACGCCGGAGGTGACAGCCGATTGCATCCCCTGCACCATTCTTTCAATGTCAAGCGTCGCCACTGCCGTCTGGTCGGCCAGGCGGCGGATTTCCTGAGAGACAACGGAGAAACCGTAACCGTATTCACCGGCTTTTTCAGCTTCTATGGCCGCGTTGAGGGAAAGCAGATTGGTTTGGGCCGCCACCTTGGTGATGGTGGTCACGATGGTGTCGATGCCGTGGGTCTTCTCGTCGATGGTTTCCAGTTTCTGGGCGATGGACCCGGTGGCCTGCATGAGCTGCTGCATGCTCGATTGGAGACGACCCAGGCCACCCTGGCCCTGCTCCGCAAGAGTTGCCGTTTGCGTAACTAATTCAGCGACTTCGTTCATGGTGTCGGATAGTTGCTGCGACCTCGAGGAGATCGTTCTGGAGGTGGCGCTCACCTGATTGACCGACACCATCTGCTCGGCCGCAGTTTCCTTCAGCTGGCCGGCGGAAGCCGAAATTTCAGTGGCAGTACTGACCACCTGGATGCCCGATTTTTGCACCTGACCGATCAGAGACTGGAGCGATCTGGCCATGCGACCAAAGGCGCTTGACAATTGCCAAATCTCATTCTTTTTCTTCCTGACGGCACGGGGCTCCTGCTGTTCCCCGCCCACATCGGCAAAAACCGTTGCCGCGTGACTCAGATTGCCTTCGGCAATCTCCTTGGCGGAGGCGGTCATGGCACCGATGGGTTTGGTGATCGATTGTATGATGCCCATGCCGATGAAAAGCAAAAACAAAACGCTCAGGGCAAAGGCGAGGGCGTTGACTATGAAAAGCTGCCGATTGAATTCTTCCATGCCCTGGTCGGCATTGGCCAATATCAGCTGCTTGGCCTTCAGCACCTGCAGGCGTATGCCGTCCAACTGAGCCTGATTCACCTCCTTGTCCACCCAGATGTGCTGCACTTCTTCAATCTCGGTTGGGACCTGATCAATTGTCTGAATCATTAAATCGATGAATTGCAAATAGCCATCATCCGTTACCAGGTTTGCAATGGGGAGAGCGTTTTTCTTTTCTCTCTCCAGTTCTTTGACGGCGTTGTTGGTGTACAGCAGGTAACTGTTCATGTCGTTTTTGCGGAACAGGTCCTCATTCAGCACCAGGAACAGTCGGTTGATTATAAACGCCACATCCCGCGTGATGTCAGCCAACGATCGAATGTGTTCATCGACCTCTTCGGCGTTTGTCAACGCCGTCCCGATTTCAATGTTGATCTGCTTGATGACCGCTCCGGACTTTTCATTGAAGGTCATGACCGCACTGTCAATACGACTCTCCACGGAGTCGAGCTGCTTGATCAATTTAACCTGGTTGCTGAACGATTCCTGGTACCGGTCGATCAGTGCCAGGAGAGATTTCACTTCGGAAGAACTGACAATGGTGCGCTTCAGCAAAAGTTCGGCATTCTTTTCAGCCTCAGCGGCATACCTCAGCACTTCGCTGAATGATTCATCAGAATGGGTTGAGATGAAATTCTTTTCTTCAATGATAGCGTTCAGCAGGCTTTCACTCATCTTGTTGAGCTGGTGAGTAGCTGTGCTGTATTCGCTCATCTTGTGGTTCAAATAGCGGTTGACGCCGAACTGGAAGCCGATCATGGCAATCCCCAGGGAGATCAGGATGATCAGCTTGGAAGATACTTTCATCGCCACCGTTCCTTGTTGTTGCCCGATGATCGCAACGCGATCCGGTCCCAGGTGCTGCCAACCTGCCTGGGAGCGAGAGCGCGCTGCTTTCCTGCTAACATTCCGGCGGTACCTGTACGATGTGCTTCATGAGGCAAGTCTTCAAAAACATTATGGTGCCTGAGAAAAGATTTTGCGACGGTGCCGTACGTCCTTCCGGCAAGATTATTTGAGCATTTCTTCCAGTTCTTCCAGAGGAATGCCCTCGTCATAGATTCCCGCCGCCACCTGATAAGGAGTGCCGGGCACCGCCAGAACGTAGGCAATTTTCCTGGAGGGTACGGTTTCACCGACCTTTGGCCACCAGTATTCTACCCAGCCTCCCGCTGGCTTCTTTGCACTCTCACAGAATTGAACGAAGAAGTAGTTGCCTCGCACATCCTTTATGCCGGCAAGGTTTTTGCCGACCAGTATGGGTTTCAGCGGATGGGCGGCATCCGTCATGTCATCGCACTTGAGGACCCAGACGTAGGTGTCTTTCCAGACCCATCTGCCGTTGCTGTCCATGAACTGCGAAAGCCCTGCCGCTCCGGCGGATTGCAGAAAAGCGGCAGCCTCTCTCACCTTTTCCATGACCTCCCGGGGAGTGGCCGTTGGTTCCGCCGCAATTGACGGGGCGTCTGCCTGGAGAAGGAAGATTGACAAAAAAACACAGGCGATCGAATTTAAAGCTTTCACCGAACTCCCTCCATCGCTCGGATCCTGTTGTCGGCCAGCCATTCCAGCGAAAATTCCTGCGCCGTAAATTTGGCGATTTTGTCGGGCAAAATCGGGCACGGTCATTCCGGCAAAAGCCGCAATCCATATACCAAACGTCGTCCATTGGATGCCTGCCGCCTGGGCGGCGTTTCCCCGGCATGACGTTTGGTTGTCGATAAAATCGCTAAACCCGGGCGCGCTTTAATCGACATTCTATACCATCGATCAAATGGTTACGCCAGATTGAATTGCAGGTTGCCGGCGGGAAGCCGCAATAGAGCAATAGGCCGCAGTGCTTCATCAGTAGTAGTCGAAATTTTCCATGGAATCGGCGAGGGCCATTTTTCGCTGGGAAAAATTGACCACCCAGGAGGCAATGTTGGATCGGGTGATGGGCGGGGAGAGACGGGAAAACATGGATGGCAGGCTATAGAACTTCGTGTACAAGGCCTTGACCCGATCCTCGAGTTCTTCAGGGGAGCAGTGTTTCGGCTTGATGTAGCAATTTATGCCCGTCCATCGGCCCATATTGTATGCGTCCAGTATGCGATCTTGTTCCCGCATACGGTCATACAATGGAGTCCCCTTGTGCGGCGTGAGAATGTTAAAATAGGCGGCCGGAACTTTGTTGCGCATCAAGAATTCTAAAGTTGCATCGAAAACTGTGGATTTCTCGGTATCATGGCCGAATATCAGGTTGACTGAATAGCTGATTCCCATGGCGCGCAACTGCTTCAATGTCTCTTCATATTGACTGGCTTTGTTGGCCCTTTTATTCATACCGTCGAGGGTGCCCTGATCGATGCTTTCCATGCCGATATTGATGTGGAGCAGTCCGCTCCTTTTGGCGAGGCGCATGAACTCCTGATTATTGCACAGATCCATCGACCACAGAGCCGACCAGCGCAGTTTCAACGGAATGAGCGCCTCCATCAACTCCATAGTATGAGATCTTTTGCCGGCAAAGTTGCTGTCGGCAAAAAACACATTTTTGGCCTTGCTGTACTTGATTTCCTCGATTACTTCCCGGGTGGGACGATAGCGATACTTATGGCCGAGATAGAAGCGTTCCGAGCAGAATTCGCAGGCGAAAGGGCAGCCTCGAGAAGTCTGCACCGAGAAGGTGGTGAACAATCCGTACTTCTTGAGATCGACCAGATCATACCTGGGGAAAGGAAGCCCACTTAGATCGTGCAGCGTCTTCCCGCGATAGATCTTTTTTAGTCTTCCCGCGGCTGCATCTTCCAGCATGGGCCGCCAGATTCCTTCACCTTCCCCGATTCCCAGGGCATCACAATGTTCAGCGGCTTCATCCGCATAGAAGTAGGTGTGCGGGCCTCCCATGATGACCGGTACGCCTCTTTGCCTGAAGCGATCGGCGATCTGGTACGCCCACAGGGAATTGATAGTCCATGTGGTGAGGGCAACCAGGTCGACGGGGGCATCATAGTCGATGTCCGTCAGCTGTTCGTCTATCAGACTCACTTCCCATTCCTTGGGGGTAATGGCGGCAAGGAAGGGGAGGGTGAGCCCTACGACACTCCTTTTCCTGGTCTTGTGAACTGTACGGTTCCCACGGCTGCGGTAGTGTGAAGGCTGAATGATAAAGAGCTTCATGCAATCTCCCGGGTTAACTTTGTGGTTCAGTCGGCCCGGTTGAAGCTGGTCGGCTCGGCATCGAAAATGAGCTGCCGCCCATGCGGGCTTATGGCCAGATGCTCTGCAACCGGGATCGATTCTCAGAATTACGCGATTAATAACTTCGGCACGAACAAAAAGCAACCACCCGCTGGCGGTTGTTCCCCGGGAGCGGGCATTGCTTCCCAGGGCATATCACCGCCAAATCGGAGCTTTACCTCGCATCGCATTTCGTATATAGGCCTATGTAATGGTCCTGTTATTAACTAATTGGAGGGTCACAACCTGCCTTGGAAAGGGAAGAGCTTTCTCGAGGACAATGTATGGGGATGCTCCAGTGTGCAAAACCTGGTATGAGGGGTTGCCTTGAAGATCAAAACAAAATTCATGTTGGCAGGAACAACATTCTGTGTTGCGCTCAGTGTTGCCGCCGTATGGGTTGATTCATACTTTCTGCAGAACATTTTTTTTGACCAGTACAAAGAGAAGGCAAGAATATTGCTCTACAGTATGCGGGCCGTGCGGGCGCATACCGGTACGGTCATTCGACCCAAGGCAACCGAGCTGATCGGAGAGGGTTTCATGACCGAACTTCAGTCTACTTCCTATGCGGCTAACGGTGTGTTCGCGAAAATCCCGGAAGAAAACAGGTACGGCCTCAACTTCAAGACGGCTTCGATCAAACCGCGCAATCCCGGTAACCGGGCCAATGAGGCGGAGACGGAACTCATCAAGCTGCTCGATGAGCTGCACATCAAAGGGAAGGAGCCCGTCTGGCAGGGTTTCAGGCAGTTGAATGGAGTCGAAAACTATGTCATCGCCGTCGGCGAGGTCAACAAGCCGGCCTGCATGCAATGCCATGGTCGTCCTGAAGAGGCTCCCGAGGGAATGCGCAAGCTCTACCCCGTGGCCCAGGATGATGGTTACGGGCATCTCCCCGATCGCGTCGAATCGGCAGAAATCGTTTCCATACCGGTGTCCGCTGTAGAAGCCAGTGTGGACCGGCTGAGAATATACAGCGCCCTCATTTCCATTTTCATCCTGACTATCGCCCTGGTAGGAATCAACTATTTTTTGAATGCCATCTTCAGACCGGTGAGACGCGTTACCGACGTTGCGCAGCAGATCGCCGGCGGTGATTTGCAGGGAGCTTCGGAATCATTGGATAGCTATTTTGAGGGCGGCAGTCGGCCCTCGGAACAGGTGGAGCAAAGGAAAAAAGAGCCGGACGAAACGGGGAAGTTGCTCAATTCCTTCAATATCATGGCCCACAATCTCAACTCATTGGTTGGGCAGGTCCAGAACTCGGGTATCCAGGTCACCACGTCGGCTACCGAAATCGCCGCTTCGGCGCGGGAGCTCGAGGCCACTGCAGCACAGCAGGCCATATCCCTCAATGAGGTGAGCACTACTTCCAACGAAATTTTTGCGACCTCCCAGGAGCTTGCCGGTACCGTGCAACAGGTGGCGGGTATGGTGTCCGGCACGGCAACGCTCGCCGGGCAAGGCCAAAACGGCCTGGCGGATATGGAACAAATCATGCGGCGACTGGTCACGGCAACCACCACATTTTCCGCCAGGTTATCCACTATCAACGAAAAGGCCAACAACATCGGCAGTATCATTACGACGATCGCCAAAGTTGCCGATCAAACCAATCTGCTTTCACTCAACGCCGCCATCGAAGCGGAAAAGGCCGGTGAATACGGGTTGGGGTTTTCCGTAGTGGCGCGCGAAATTCGTCGCCTGGCGGATCAGACCGGAGTCGCCGCCCAGGACATCGAGCATATGGTAACGGCCATGCAATCGGCGGTGTCCGCGGGGGTCATGGAAATGGACAAATTCTCCGAAGAAGTGCGCAGGGGAGTAGAAGAGGTGACCGGCGTGGGTGGCATGCTCGGGCAAATCATAGCCCAGGTTCAGGATCTTGAGCCCCAGTTCGAGGCGGTCAAGGTGGGTATGCAGGCTCAGTCGGCCGGAGCGCAACAGATCAGTGAAGCCATCAATCAGCTCTCCGAAGCGGCCGAACAGACGCGCGCCTCACTCCAGGAATTCAAAGATGCCACCGTGCAGCTGAACGAAGCGGTCCAGGGTCTGAGAAGTGAAGTGGCGCGCTTCAGAGTGGGTGGTGCCTGAGCCATGCTGCTCCTGATCTTTTTCGTGGGCAAAGAAAGATATGGGATCGATTCCAGAAAGGTGGTCGAGGTGGTACCGGTCGTGAACTGCAAGCCGGTTCCCCACGCGCCGTCCCATGTGGCTGGTCTGCTCAGTTACCGAGGCGATATTGTTCCGGTGGTGGATCTATCCGCCCTCATTGGTGGGGCACCCGCGCGGCATCTGTTGAGCACGCGGGTCATCCTGGTGAAGTATGTCGGTGCCGACGCCAATGAACATATTTTGGGACTTTTGGCTGAAAGAGTGACCGAGACCCTCAAATGCCGGGAAGAAGATTTCAAATCTCCCGGGTTTGTGGCTTCCGCGGGGCGTTACCTGGGTGATCTCTATATCGACGGAGAGGGCATGATCCAGCGCATCGTCGTGGAGGCGGTTCTGCCGGAAGAGTTGCGCCGGTCCCTTTTCGCCGAAGCCGAAAAGGTGGCCGATGCGCTTTCAGCAAGTTGAACAGTTCCTCACCCAGGCGATCGGCCTCGATTCCGCATCGATCGGGACCAAGAGTGTAGAGCGGGCCGTCCTTGCCGGAATGGAGCGTACTGCAACGCGGTCGGAGGCAGCATATCTTGCTTTACTCAAGGGCAGCGAAGCTGAGCTGGCGGCCCTCATAGAATCGGTCGTGGTTCCGGAAACCTGGTTTTTTCGCGATCAAGGTCCGTTCGCCTATTTGCGCCAGTATGTCTTACACGAGTGGAAGCCGTTGCATAAGAACAGAATGTTGCGGCTGCTGTCGGTGCCCTGCTCGACAGGCGAAGAGCCATTTTCGGTTGCCATAACACTGGTGGAAGCAGGGCTCGGCCACCGGGATTTTTCCATCGATGCGGTCGACATAAGCGAGCGGGCCCTGCAGACGGCTGAACGAGGGATCTATGGCAAAAGCTCATTTCGAGAAAAGGATGAGGATTTTGTAGCCCGATATTTTTCACAAACAGCAGACGGAATGAAAATTCATGAGAGCATACGCAACTCGGTTTGTTTTGAGCGCGGCAACATCCTCGATCCCGCTTTTCCGGTTAATCGCTCATCCTATCATGTAATCTTTTGTCGCAACCTGTTGATCTATATGACGCAGCCAGCCAAGAAACGCATATTGGATGTTCTGGACGGTATGCTTGTCGATGGGGGACTGCTCTTCACGGGGCATACCGAAACCATGCTGGTACGTTCGTACGGTTACTCCATTGTCAAGTATCCGCGAGGGTTTGCCTGCAAAAAGGGACAAATAAGTGCCGTGGTGCGGGGTGGCGCGCCCGAGAAAAAAAGATCGGCGGCCGGCAGGGCTGCTTTTCCGGTCAGACCCCCTCCCGTTTCGCCTGCGCCCGTAGTGCCCAGGAACTGGTCGCAGCCGACTGAGGCCCGCGCGAGTATCCAGTCCACCGGCCAGGAAAGCCCGGAGGCAATGCTCGATCGCGTGCGGCAATTGGGCAATCGAGGTGCCCTGGAGGAAGCTGCAGCCCTTTGTGAGCAGGTCTTGCAGAAGCATAGTCTGAACAGTGAGGCCTATTACCTGATGGGACTTCTGCATGATGCTGCGGATAAGCACGATCTGGCCGAACAATGCTTCCTCAAATCACTCTATCTGGATCCCGATAATTATCAGGTCCTGGTGAAGCTCTATCTCCTTTACGAACACAGAGGGGACAGCTCAAGGGCGAAGACCTATCGCGAGCGTGCTGCCCGTGCGCAGGCACAGCCGAAAGACGGGTCTACGGGGTAAGTGATGCAGAAGGAAGAAGCCGATAAAGTGGTGGGTTGCTGGAAAATCACCGGCACCGAAGGGGATGGCAGCTGTCCCAAGCTGGCGGCACGCGGTCACTGCCGCAACTGTTCGGAGTATGTTTTGGCGGGCAGAAGTCTGTTTGATCGTCCCGTGCCGGCAGGATACCAACAGCAGTGGACCGAGATCATTGCCAGGGAGAAAAAGGCTGAAACGGCGGAGCTCATTTCCGTCATAGTTTTCAGAGTGACGCACGAGTGGCTGGCTCTGAAGACCCGATACTTTCAGGAAATCACCAGCGAGCGTGTGGTCCATTCCGTGCCGCACCGCACCAACGACGTCTTCAGAGGCCTGGTGAATATTGGCGGTGAGCTCCTTTTTTGCGCATCGGCCGCCGCCGTTCTGGGTGTTGCCAATGAAGCTGCAGACCCGACGGCACAACAAAAGTTACGGCGGATGGCCGTGGTCAAAAAAGAGGGCCGCCGTTTTGCCTTCGAGGTGGATGAAGTGCTGGGGGTCTATCGGGTTGCTCCGGGACTGATGCACAAGGTACCGGCTACTCTCTCCAAATCGACGATGGTTTTGACGAGAGGAATATTCACCCTGGAGGACAAGAAAATCGGGTTTTTGGATGAGGATGCCTTCCTCAATTGTTTGTCCTTTGACTTTTAGCACGGAGGGCTGAACAAGACTATTGCCAGGTCTTGTCCGGCGCCGGCAAAAACCTCGAGGAGCATACCCCTGGCAGGAGCGACTGGAAGTGGGCTCAAACCTGGATAACCTTAACGATCTATCCATGCTGGAGCTTTTCCGCATGGAAGCGGACAATCACTCGCAGGTCCTCGAATCAGGGCTGCAGCATCTGGAGGGCGAGCAGTCGCCGGAGCGCATCGAGCCGCTCATGCGCGCCGCCCATTCCATCAAGGGAGCTGCGCGTATCGTCGGCTTGAGCGTGGCGGTGAATTTGGCGCATGCCATGGAAGAGGTATTGTCCAAGGCACAGCAGGGCACTCTCCATCTGACTCCGGATTTCATTGCAGGCGTGGCCGAGGGGAGTCGAATTTTTCGTGAAATCGGCGGTCTCGACACCGCCCGCCTGCAGGAGTGGCTGCAACACAAATCCAGTGAAATTTCCCATATCATCGGGTTGCTGCAAGGCTCCGGCGGTGTCCCGGCGCAGCCTGAACCGGCGGCAGCCAACCGCCAGCACCCAGCCACGCTGAAAGAACCTGTGATGCCTGAGACCCCGCCGGATCTGGGCGATCTGTCAATGATGGATCTGTTTCGACTGGAGGCGGAAAACCAGGCACGTATTCTGGAATCGGGGCTGGTCCAATTGGAGAAAGACCACTCCCCCGAGCGGGTCGAGCCACTGATGCGTGCCGCCCATTCCATCAAAGGGGCGGCACGCATCGTTGGATTGGACATCGCCGTGGAATTGGCCCATGCCATGGAGGACGTCCTCTCAGCGGCGCAAAAGGGGGAGCTGACGCTCATTCCCGAGCACATAGACGTGCTTCTGTCGGGCAATGACATCTTCACCCACGCTGCCGGTGTGGATACTGAAAATCTCGGCTTGTGGCTCACGGAACAGGCAGACTTCATAAGGGGCATAAGCGGATCCCTTCGCTCGATCCTGGAGGGGCAGCGGGCCGAGTTTTCGAAAGAACCCGTCGGTGCCGCCAGAGTGAAAATTGCACTTGAGCCTGAGGCGAATGCCAGGGCGGCAGTGGAGAGGGAAGGGGCGGATACCGTAATCCGCATTACAGCGCAAAATTTGAGCCGCCTCATGGGATTGGCTGGAGAGAGCCTGATCGAGGCGAGATCGCTCGAGTCTTTCACCAGGAGTTTGATGGAACTGAAAAATGAGCATTATGCAATTGCCGAATCCCTGGAGCGAGTCCGTCAGTTTTTGCCTGCCGAATCCATGCAGGGCGAATCCCTCGATGCCCTCAGCCTGGCTTTAGAAGCGGTGCGCCGTGCGCGTACTACGTTGGCCGGACATTTAGAGGGTTTTGATTCATTTTCCCGTCGTTTGGAGCACTTGGCCGATCGTTTGTACAACGAAGTGATCGCCAGCCGAATGCGGCCTTTTTCCGATGGAACCTATGGGTTCTCGCGAATGGTGCGCGATTTGGCGAAACGATTGGAGAAGAGAGTCAATTTTCAGATCCTGGGAGAGAACACCCAGGTGGACAGGGATATCTTGGAAAAACTGGAGGCGCCTCTCACCCATCTGCTGCGCAACGCCCTCGATCATGGTCTGGAAGTGCCGGCCGAGCGCGCCGCCGAGGGCAAGTCCGCCGAAGGCAACTTGACGTTGGAAGCCCGCCATCGAGCCGGGATGCTGTCGATCACGGTAACCGACGACGGCAGAGGGATTGACCCGGAGGCAATCAAGCGCAAGGTTGTGGAAAAGGGTTTGGGCAGCAAAGAAATGGCCGCCAGCCTGAGCCGTTCCGAACTGATGGAATTTCTTTTCCTACCCGGTTTTACCACGAGCGGAGCGGTGACGGAGATTTCCGGCCGCGGCGTGGGCCTGGACGTGGTCCATTCGATGGTGCAGGAGGTGGGTGGTTCGGTACGGTGTGATTCCACTCCAGGCCGGGGCACTCGCTTCCATATGCAGCTCCCCTTATCTCTGTCGGTGGTGCGAACGATTCTGGTGGATATTTCCAATGAGCCTTACGCAGTTCCCCTGACCCGCGTCGATCGAATCCTCAGTGTTGCCAGGGAGGCCGTGAAGACGGTCGAGGACAGACAGTTTTGCAGCTATGAAGAGGACAACATTGGCCTGGTCGATGCGCACCAAATATTGCAGACGGCCTCTGTGAGCCAGGGCGGTGAGGCTCTGTCGGTGGTGGTGGTCAGTGATCGCATGAACAGCTTTGGCCTGGTGGTGGATCAATTTTTGGGGGAACGCGACCTGGTAGTGAAGCCATTGGATCCGGTTCTCGGCAAAGTTCCCAACATCAGCGCCACCGCTATCCTGGAAGATGGCTCCCCGGTGTTGATCCTCGATATTGATGATGTGGTGCGCTCCATTGACAACATGCTGACGCAGAGCCGGCTGGGCAAGGTGGAGCTGAGAGGTCAATCCGCTGCCGGCAGGGAGAAGAAGAGAATATTGGTGGTGGATGATTCCCTGACGGTTCGAGAAGTGGAGCGCAGGCTGCTGGAAAACAAGGGCTACGAAGTGGAAATCGCGGTCGACGGAATGGACGGCTGGAATAAAGTTCGCAATGCCCGTTTTGATCTGGTCATCTCCGATGTGGACATGCCGCGCATGCATGGGATTGAATTTGTCAGCAGGATCAAGACCGATCCCAGGCTGAAGGATATTCCGGTCATGATCGTATCGTACAAGGATCGGGAGGATGACAAGCTCAAGGGGTTGGAAGCGGGAGCGAACTATTACCTGACCAAGAGCAGCTTTCATGACGAGAGTTTGATCAGCGCGGTGATCGATCTGATCGGGGAAGCATAAGGAAGATGCGCGTCGCGATAGTGAATGATCTGCTGATGGCCGTCGAAGTGCTGCGCCGTGTGCTGGCTGCCGTGGGGGATTACGAGATAGCGTGGATCGCTTACAATGGTGCCGAAGCAGTGGAAAAATGTGCGGCTGACTTGCCCGATCTGGTCTTAATGGACCTGATCATGCCGGTTATGGACGGTGTGCAGGCGACTTGCACCATTATGCGGGAGACTCCCTGCGCTATTTTGGTGGTCACCGCTTCAGTGCGGGGAAACGCCGCCAAGGTGTTCGAAGCCATGGGTTGTGGAGCCCTCGATGCAGTCGCTACTCCGGTTCTCGGCCCCGAAGGCAAAATTGAAGGCGGGGCCGAACTGCTCAAGAAGATCAAAACCATCAGTCGACTTATCGGCAAGCCGGTAGCCAATGAAAAGCCCGGATCGCCCAGGGTGTTGCCTCGGAGTGCGCCTCAATTGGTGGCTATCGGTTCATCAACCGGCGGGCCCAGGGCATTGGCGGAGATCCTTTCCAGGCTCCCGGAAGATTTTCGAGCTTCCATTGTCATCGTTCAGCATGTGGATGTTCAATTTGCCGGAGGCCTTGCCGAGTGGCTCAACGAACAGACCCACCTGACGGTCACCGTGGCCTCGGGCGGTCAGACCCTGCGCGAGGGGATGGTGTATGTGGCGGGAACCAACGACCATCTGGTGATCGGCTCTGATCTGGCACTGCACTATACACCGGAGCCCAGAGACTATCCTTATCGGCCGTCGGTGGATACGTTTTTTTTCAGCGTGGAGAAACATTGGCCGGGCAAGTCGGTGGCCGTTTTGCTCACCGGCATGGGCCGGGACGGGGCCAAGGGATTGCTGGGCCTGAAGCGAGCCGGCTGGCATACCATCGCGCAAGACGAGCAAACCAGCATCGTTTATGGCATGCCCAGGGCCGCAGCCGAAATGGGCGCGGCGGTGGAGATCCTTCCGCTGGATAGGATCGCAGAGAGCATTGCCAGGCACATGCGCAGCGAAGAAGTCGCTTATTTGGGGGGATGAAATCCCCTATCATGGACAGGTAAAGGCAGGGGAAAGGAAAACGCGATGCCGCCGGAACAAACCAAGGCCGATTCCGCTTTGACCCAACATGCTATCACGGTACTGCTGATCGACGACCAGGCCATGGTCGCCGAAGCGGTCAGGCGCATGCTGGCGTCAGATGAAGATATCATCTTTCACTACTGTCAGGACCCGACAAAGGCTGTTCACGTCGCCACCGAGATAGGTCCCACGGTGATCTTGCAGGACCTGGTCATGCCCGAAATAGACGGTTTGACCCTGGTCCGTTTTTTTCGGGCGCATCCCCGGCTGCGCGACGTTCCGCTGATTGTTCTGTCCACCAAAGAGGAAGCGACCACCAAGGCGGAAGCCTTTGCCCTGGGGGCCAATGATTACCTGGTCAAGCTGCCTGACAGGATAGAACTGATCGCGCGCATTCGTTACCATTCCAAGGCGTATATCAACCTGCTGCAAAGGAACGAAGCCTATGAGGCGCTGGTAAAAAGCCAGCAAATTCTTTCCGCTCAAATTCAGAGGGCGGCGGAGTATGTCACTTCCCTGTTGCCCCTGCCGATCCTTGACGGAGCCATCACCACCAGGTGGCGGTTTGTTCCTTCCGCCGAACTGGGTGGGGATTCATTCGGGTATCACTGGATAGACGAGGATCATTTTGCCATATACCTTCTCGACGTTTGCGACCACGGGGTGGGCCCGGCGCTGCTGTCGGTTTCCGCACTGAACGTACTGCGCTCACAGAGTCTGCCCAATACCGACTTCAGGAAGCCAGGCCGGGTGCTGGCCGCCCTCAATGACACATTCCAGATGGAAAACCAGAATGATCTGTATTTCACCATCTGGTATGGGGTTTTCAACAGGGCCACGGGCGAGCTCAAATATGCCAGCGCCGGGCATCCTCCCGCATTGCTTGTTTGCGCTTCGGGCGAGGTGGCGGAACTGAAAACACCCAACATCATGATAGGCGGCCTGCCGGGTGTCGAATACAAGAGCGCGAGTGTCACGCTGGAACTGCCCACGAGGCTGTACATCTATTCCGATGGCGTGTACGAGGTGCGCAAGCCCGATGGGGAAATGTGGACCTTCGACGAATTTAAGGGTTATTTGCTGGACTTGCAGGGGGCGGAATCGGAAATAGATCAGCTGTACGATTATGTCCGGCGGATGAATCAAGGGGATACCCTGGAGGATGATTTTTCGATGTTGACGGCTAATTTTCGATAGGCAGGAGGCATTCTTTGGGGATCTGAAAGTACAGGTTTAATATGTTACAGCCCTGTTCCCGCTGGTAGGTGACCTGGTCGGCCATGCGTCGCACCAGGTGAATTCCCAGCCCGCCAACGCCCCTTTCGTTTATCCCCTGAGTGGTATCGGGATCGGGTCTGGCCAGGGGATCAAAGGGCTTCCCCCAATCCTGGATGCACAGGTGAAGGATGGAGTCATTGACCAGGGAACACCCCACTTCCACCTCGCCGTGGTCATGCTCGGCGTACGCATAATGAATTACGTTGACAATGAGCTCCTCCAGGGCCAGTTCAATCTTGAACAGCAGATCGTCATCCAGACCCCAGTGCGCGGCCTTGTCCAACACATAGGAGCGAAAACGATCGAGATGTTCCATCTTTGCGGGTAGGCGAAGGGTGTCCATGCTTTATCTTTCCCGGTCAAGGAGTGCCTTGTCAAGGGATTCGTGGATTGAAAACATCGTGGCAAAACCTGAAATGGAAAACACGTTCTCGACCATACTGGAAAGGCCGCAGAAGGTGATGTCCCCTTTCCGTTGGCGAAGTTTCTTGGCGATTTGCAGGATGCTCCTGAGACCCGCACTGCTGATATATTCCAGGCCGCTAAAGTCTGCAATCAGGAAAAGCTCCCCGCCGTTGATTCGGCCGGCACATTCCGACTCGAAATCGGGAGCGGTAATTGCGTCCAACCGTCCATGCACGGAGACAATCAGAGTGTCTCCCTTTTTGGCAAATTTTGTCTTCACGCAGTGGTTCTCCTTTCCCTGCCCCTTGGCATGACCTTGGCGCAAACACTTGGGCGCCCGGTTGGGCTGAATTCTACTGACACGCCTCATCTGTGAGCTCCTGGTCGCGACAGACGGGAAAAAACGAAAATGATTCCTTTCAATTTAACGACTGATGTTTAGCACGCTCGCCCGTGAGATACAAGTTTCCTTTAAGCAGCCTCGACGGCTAGCCTATTCTGCAACAATCCAGTAAGCATACCCCCGGGTTAGGCTCCATTTTTTCATTTCTGCCTTAGCCCTGCCCCGCAGGAGCAACGTACCATAACCCAGGGCAGCACCCCGGAGCCCGGGCGGAAGGCTCCTCGACCGACACTCCTCGGGTGCTGGAACAATCAAAGAAATGGCGTAATTCTCAAGGGAAGTGGTCAGGTGCCGAATGACACCTGCAATTTGCGTCACATTCCAATCACCCCATCAATCCCTCCCGACCACGAATGCTCATTATGGTGGCAATCATGGTAGCGACCATCTTTTTCTCTCCATTTTTCAATGCAAACACATCTCCCGCGCACACCGTGAGGGTGCGTCCCGATTTGGTCACCTTTCCACGCGCGACCAATGATTCCCCTACAGCGGGTGACAGCAGGTTTATTTTATACTCTACGGTGAGCACCGCCGCATCAGGAGCCATTAGACTGAATGCCGCATAGCCGCAGGCGGTATCGGCAAGGGTGCTGACGACGCCGGCGTGGATGAAGCCATGCTGTTGAGTCAGATCATCCCGAAATCCGAGGGAAATTTCCACTTCCCCCGGCAGCACCTTCGTGAGACTTGCTCCAATGGTCTTCATGAGATTCTGCTTAGAAAAGCTCTCCCGCACCCGCGATTCGTAGTTCTCATCTTGTGCTGCAAAGTCCTTCATCGATTCCTCCCTGGAGAAACTTCCTGTACCGCGCCCAAAAAACATACGACGAAGCCATGCTGTTCCTACGAACTGCTTTTCAGGGCTTCTGCCAGCTCCTTCACGGTTTTTGGCGGGACGGGAAACTCCGGTTTGTTGACCATAACAATCGTGTCCTCCGGACACCCCGTGACGCACACGCCGCACCCGAAACATCGATCCACAGTGACCACAGGCACACCGGCTTCACCCATCGTCAGGGCTTGCGGCGGGCAGCGTGCGATGCACGTCTCGCAGGCCATGCAGCGCCCGGCATCAAAGGAGGGCTCGAATCCCGAATTGAAAACGAGGCCGGGCCGGGGTTGCTGCAAAACCTGCCCGACCACCTCACAGTGCCAACGGTCGCAGTTGCACATGAAGTCGATTTCATCCGTCGTATTGCGGCTCATGTGGATGAGGCCGGCTTCCTCGCAGCGGTCCACGATTTCTCTCGCTTCTTCCTTGTTCACCCGCCTTCCTCCCAACCGCTCGGTGAGGTTTTCGGCAATCTCACCGAACCACATGCAAACTCCGACGGGCATTCCATGGAGCTCCTCGCCGCGGAGCCTTGCGGCCTGGCGGCAGTAACAGGCCCCTACACTGATGGAGTCGTATTTGTCGATATAAGTCATGACCTGATCGTAGGTGTGGACGGTATTGTCTGCCTTGATCGTTCGGGCAACGGGAATGACCCGCGTGACGGGATAAGTAATCTTTTCAATGCCTCTGGCCTCCGCATAGGCCTTTTTGTAAGCGTGGATCAAGCGGGCGAGGGTCTTTTCCCGCTCGGTTTCCCTGCCGCCGATGAACATGAACTCAAAGATACCCGGCATGAACGGCAGCCCGCGGTAGAGCATACCGCAGGAAGTCCTGGAAGCTCCGCACAATCCCTTGGCGGCCATTCGTTCCAGGATCGCTGCGACTGCCTCGGGACTTCGGCCGGTTTTGACGGCGATCTCTTCAACGGGAGCCGGCTTGCGCGGCAGAACGTTGTTGATCTCAGCCTCCTCGGGATCGAACAGCTCTTCCACCAGCGTGAAAAACTCGGGGATGTCCAAACCCGCGTAAGGGCCTCTTCGGCTCTTCATCACTTCAAGCATCTCTTGGTATACCCTCTGAGTCATTGTGGGCTCTCCTTTGCTTGTCAATGGCTACGAAACGCCTGGCATTTCAGGCAGTTCAGGTGGAGGCGGAGCTGGTGAATCGTCATCTCCAGGATCGGCGGTTCTCGACTTGCCGCGTAAAGTACCGCGGCGCCGTTGATGGCGGTCAGGATGAAATCGGCTACCTCTCCGGAATCCACGTCGGCCCTCAGGATTCCAGTCTCGCGGGCTTCCTCGATCCACGACGCGAGAAGGTTCGAGAAGGCCCGATAGCCGTCCAGAATGCGACGTGCCATGCGCTCCGACTGTCCGGGAAGTTCGACGAGCATGTTGAAGAAGAAACAGCCCCCCCGGAAGACGTCGCCTCCGATGTAGTTGCGAAGGTCGTTTTGCACGGCGCGCATGATCCGTTCGACCGGGTCGGAGATCTCTGAAACTCCCTCGAATACGATTTTTTGCCAGATCTCCACAGAACGCTCGTAGGCCGCATCCCAGATTTCCTCCTTGCTTCCGAAGTGACCGTACAGTCCCCCTTTGGTCAAGCCGGTAGCCTGGAGGATGTCGGAGATCGACGTGTTGTAGTAGCCCTTGACGGAAAAGAGCTGGAGAGAGGCCTCGACGATTACCTGGCGGGTCTGGAGGCCTTTGGTGGACATGGCTTCTCCCATGGATGGAGGTTGTTTTTTTTTAAACAAATACCGACCGGTCTGTTTTATATAGATCGACCGTTTGTGCGTCAAGGGGTTTTTCTGCACATCGAGATTTTTGCTTGACGCCCCCGGATCATCCTTACCTCATCCACCCATCTACCACCTGCTCGATGTCCAAGATGCGGCCTGCTGGCGTGCATCTAAATTTCTTGCCGTCTCACGGTTGAGGAATTTCAAGCCCTGCAGTAGAATCGCCGGACCAACGCTACAAGGGGA
>FWPV01006691.1_pt1 | contig 21708 bp, 21 predicted proteins | sample 2228371 | NCBI WGS metagenome assembly FWPV01 (sample SAMEA103939776, study PRJEB20133) | metagenome | reverse complement strand
CGGGCGGCGCGCTGGCCGCGGGCGCCGTCGCCGCGCGCGCCGAGGGGCCCGACCCCCTGATCACCGAGGTGCAGGACTGGGCCTCGTCCTTCGGCGACCCGGTGGACGCCACGCCCTACGGCCTGCCTATCCGGTTCGAAAGCCATGTGGTGCGCCGCAACGTCGAATGGCTGACCGAAAGCCCGGTGTCGTCGATCAACTTCACGCCGATCCACGCGCTGGAAGGCACGATCACGCCCCAGGGCTGCGCGTTCGAGCGGCACCATTCCGGCGCGATCGAGCTGTCGAAGCAGGACTACCGCCTGATGGTCAACGGCCTGGTCGAGACGCCGCTGGTCTTCACCTACGAGGATCTGACCCGCTTCCCCCGCCACGTCATGACCGCCTTCTGCGAATGCGCGGCCAACGGCGGCATGGAATGGGGCGGCGCGCAGCTGGAAGGATGCCAGTTCACCCAGGGAATGATCCACAACATGGAATACACCGGCGTCATGCTGCGCGACATCCTGGCCGAGGCCGGGGTGAAGCCGGAAGGCAAGTGGATCTACGCCGAAGGCGCCGACGCCTCGTCCAACGGCCGCTCGATGCCGCTGGAAAAGGCGCTGGACGACGTGATGGTCGCCTTCTTCGCCAATGGCGAGGCGCTGCGCAAGGAACATGGCTATCCCGTGCGCCTCGTCGTGCCGGGCTTCGAGGGCAACATGTGGGTCAAGTGGCTGCGCCGGATCGGGGTCTATGACCAGGCCGTCGAAAGCCGCGAGGAGACCTCGAAATACACCGACCTGATGGCCGACGGCCGGGCGCGCAAATGGACCTGGGTGATGGATGCGAAATCCGTCATCACCTCGCCCTCACCGCAGGCGCCGATCCGCCACGGCAAGGGGCCGCTCGTCATCACCGGCCTCGCCTGGTCGGGCAACGGCAAGATAGACCGGGTGGACGTCTCGCTCGACGGCGGCGTGAACTGGCAGACCGCGCGGCTTTCGGGCGACGTGAAGCCCAAGGCGCTGACGCGGTTCCACCTCGACATCGACTGGGACGGGTCCGAGCTTCTGCTCCAGTCCCGTGCCATCGACGAGACGGGGTATGTCCAGCCGACCAAGGACCAGCTGCGCGCGATCCGCGGCCTGAACAACGTCTACCACAACAACGCCATCCAGACCTGGTGGGTCAAGGCCGACGGGGAGGTCGAGAATGTCGAAGTCGCATAAGTTCCTGCTCGGCGCCGCGCTGGCGGCGATGGCCGCCTCGCCCGTGCTGGCCGAGAAACTCGGCCTCGGACGCCCCGCCCTGCCCGAGGAAATCGACGCCTGGGACGTCGCCGTCCTGCCCGACGGCCAGGGCCTCCGGAAGGGTTCCGGCGATGTCCTGACCGGCGAGCAGGTCTTCTCACAGGCCTGCGCCAGCTGCCACGGCGACTTCGCCGAGGGCATCGACAGTTGGCCGGTGCTGGCCGGCGGCATCGGCACGCTGACCGACCGCCGCCCGGTCAAGACCATCGGATCCTACTGGCCATACCTGTCGACCGTCTGGGATTACGTCCACCGCTCGATGCCCTTCGGTGCGGCGCAGACGCTCAGCGTCGACGAGACCTACGCGATCACGGCGTTCCTTCTCTATTCCAACGGCATCGTCGAAGAGGACTTCGTCCTGTCGGACGAGAACTTCACCGAGATCGTCCTTCCGAACGCGGGCGGGTTCTATCCCGACGACCGGCCCGAGACGGAGTATCCGCTGTTCAGCGCCGAACCCTGCATGTCCAACTGCCGTGATGCGGTCCAGATCACCAAGCGTGCCGTCGACCTCAAGGTTACCCCGACCGATCCGGACGGACGACCGGCCGGCACTCTGCCCGACCTGACGGTGGCGTCAGCCACGGCCGAACCCGCCGCCGAAACCGCTGCCGAACCGGCCGCCGAGGCGCCGGTGGTCGAGGCCTCGACCGAGGCGACCGAAGCCCTGGACCCCGAACTGGTCGCGGCGGGCGAATCCGCCTTCCGCAAATGCGCCGCCTGCCACAAGGTGGGCGAGGGCGCGCGCAACGCGGTCGGCCCCGCGCTGAACAAGGTCGTGGGCCACCCGGCCGGCGCCGTGGAAGGCTTCCGTTACTCCAAGGCAATGGCGGACGCGGCGGCGGGCGGGCTGGTCTGGGACGAAGCGTCGCTCGACGCGTTCCTCGAAAACCCCCGGCAGTTCCTGCGCGGCACGGCGATGTCCTTCGCCGGCCTGAAGAATGCCGAGGAGCGCCGCGCGGTCATCGCCTACCTGACGAGCCTTGGAGGGTAGGATGCGCAGATCAGTCGCCGTCGCGGTTGCCTTCGCTCTCGGCAGCGCTGCCGGGGCATCCGAGATCGGCGACCCCGACGCCGGCGCCGCGCTGTTCCAGCGCCACTGCGCCGCCTGCCACGAGATCGGCGAAGGCGCCGAGAACCGCATCGGCCCGCGCCTGAACGGTGTCTTCGGGCGCCACGCGGGGTCGGTGGACGGGTTCGACTATTCGCGCGGGATGGTGCGCATGGGCTCGGACGGGCTGACCTGGACGCTGGAGACGCTCGACGCCTACATGGAAAACCCGCGTGCCCTGGTGTCGGGCACCCGCATGTCGTTCCGCGGCCTCAAGGACGCCGGAGAGCGGGCCGACCTGCTGGCCTACCTGCGCGAATTCTCCGATCGTCCCCGCGACATCCCCGAGGCCGAGCCGACGGCGATCCGGACGGTCCCCGACCTCGCCCCCGAGGTCTACGCGATCGAAGGCGACCCTGCCTTCGGCGAATACCTGTCGTCGGAATGCACGACCTGCCACCAGCGCGACGGGTCGGACCAGGGCATCCCGTCGATCACCGGCTGGCCCGAGGAGGACTTCGTGGCAGCCATGCACGCCTACAAGCAGAAGCTGCGCCCGCACCCCGTCATGCAGATGATGGCGGGGCGGCTTGCGGACGACGAGATTGCGGCACTCGCCGCCTACTTCGCGACGGTTGAATGACCGCCAGCGCCGAGGCACGGACGAACCGTGCCTGCACCACACAAAAATGGGAGGACGAACAATGCCAATGAACAGACGCCTTTTCCTCGGATCGGGCCTCGCGGTGTCCGCACTCGCAAGCGCGCCGGCGGTGATCGGTCAGGCCAAGCCCCGCGTCGTCGTCATCGGCGGCGGGGCCGGCGGCGGCACGGCCGCGCGCTACATTGCCAAGGACAGCGACGGCGCCATCGACGTGACGCTGGTCGAGGCCAACCCGATCTACACGACCTGCTTCTTCTCGAACCTCTACATCGGCGGCTTCCGCGACTTCGAAAGCCTCCAGCACGGCTACGGCAAGCTGTCGGACGCCGGCGTCACCGTCATCAACGACATGGCGACGGCCGTGGACCGGGCTGCGCGGACCGTCACGCTGGCCGGCGGGCAGGTGCTGCCCTACGACCGGCTGGTCCTGTCGCCGGGCATCGACTTCCGCGACGGCTCCGTGCCGGGCTGGTCCACGGACGCGGCCGAGATCATGCCGCACGCCTACAAGGCGGGCCCGCAGACCCAGCTCCTCAAGGCCCAGATCGAGGCGATGCCGCAGGGCGGAGTCTTCGCCATGATCGCGCCCCCCAACCCCTATCGCTGCCCGCCCGGGCCGTACGAGCGCATCTGCATGGTCGCGCACCTGCTCAAGCAGACCAATCCGACTGCGAAGATCCTGATCCTCGACCCCAAGGAGAAGTTCTCCAAGCAGGCCCTGTTCGAAGAAGCGTGGGGCACCTACTACAACGGCATGATCGACTGGGTCGGCCCCGACTTCGGCGGCGGTGACGTCGAGGTGCGCCCGGACACGATGGAAGTCGTCGTCGAGGGCGAGGCGCAGAAGGTCGACGTCTGCAACGTCATCCCCGGCCAGCAGGCGGGCATGATCGCCCGGATCGCCGGCGTGACCGACGACAGCGGCTGGGCGCCGGTCCATCCCGACACGATGAAATCCAAGGCCGACGAGGCCATCTGGGTGCTGGGCGACAGTTCCGCCCAGGGCGACATGCCCAAGTCCGGCTTCTCGGCCAACAGCCAGGCGAAGGTCGCCGCCATGGCGATCCGGGCCGAGCTGACGGGATCGCGCACCTTCCCCGCGCGCTATTCCAACACCTGCTGGTCGCTGCTGGCACCCGAAAACGGCGTCAAGGTCGGTGCCTCCTACGAGCCGACGCCGGAAAAGATCGCCTCGGTGGAAAGCTTCATCAGCAACACCGGCGAGGATGCCGACCTCAGGCGCGTCACCTACGAGGAATCGCTGGGCTGGTACGCCGGGATCACCGCCGACATCTTCGGCTGACGGATTCCTCCCCAGACTGCGGGTGTCCGGGCGTCCGGGCACCCGCCCTTTCTGACCCGAGGATGCTCCATGCTGACACGCCGCCGCCTTCTGACCTCCTCCCTCGCCGCCGGGCTCGCCATGCCCGCGCTGACCCGCCGCGTCTGGGCGCTGACCAGCCTCGACCTCGGCGGGGCGACGCTCGACACGCTGTCTGACGGCAACCTCGTCCTTCCGGGCGACTTCGTGCTGGGCGGCCTGCCGCAGGACGAGGCAAAGGCGATCCTCGCCGACTTCGGCCTGGCCGGCGACCAGTTCACGCCGCCCTGCAACGTCACGCTGTTCCGCGACGGGACGAACACCGTCCTGTTCGATGTCGGCGCCGGCCCCGACTTCATGGCCTCGGCCGGCAAGCTGCCCGAGGCGCTGGATGCCGTCGGCCTGTCGCCGGACGACATCACCCACGTCATTTTCACCCATGCCCACCCCGACCACCTCTGGGGCACCCTCGACGAATTCGACGAACCGCTGTTCCCCTCGGCCGAGCTGATGATGGGCCGGGCCGAGTTCGACTACTGGACCGACCCCGCCACCGTCGAGACAATCGACCCCGGCCGCACCACCTTCGCCGTGGGCGCGGCGCGGCGGTTGGAGGTGCTGGCCGACTCGCTGCGCCTTCTCGACGACGGAGATGAGGCCGTGCCGGGTGTCACCGCCCGGCTTACCCCGGGCCACACGCCCGGGCACATGGGGTTCGAGATCGCGGCCGGCGGCGCCTCGGCCATGGTGGTCGGCGACGCGATCGGCAATCACCACCTGGCCTTCGTGCGGCCCGACTGGCCCTCGGCTTCGGACCAGGACCCCGAGCCTGCCGCCGCGACCCGCTCCGCCCTTCTGGCGTCGCTGGCCGATACGGGCATGCCCTTCGTGGGGTTCCACCTGCCCGACGGCGGCATTGGCAGGGTCGAACGCACCGACGACGGCGGCTACCGCTACGTTTCGGCCTGAGCGACGGCCACCGGCGGTGGAAGGCCGGCCACGGCCTTTCAGTCCGAGACCTTACAGCATGACGCAAGAATTCGCTTCTTGCGTGACGCTTTGTCTGCTATAAGCCGACCGATCGGTCAGTGAATCGAGACCAACGGGAGGACGACGTGGCCGAAGCGTTCATCTGCGACGCGATCCGCACCCCAATCGGGCGCTACGGCGGGGCGCTGGCCTCGGTGCGCGCCGACGACCTGGCCGCGATCCCGCTGGTCGCGCTGATGGCCCGCAACCCCGATGTCCGCTGGGCCGAGGTCGATGACCTGATCTACGGCTGTGCCAACCAGGCAGGCGAGGACAACCGCAACGTCGCCCGCATGGCCGCGCTGCTGGCCGGCCTGCCGGTCGAGGTTCCGGGGACCACCGTCAACCGCCTTTGCGGCTCGGGCCTCGACGCGGTGGGGCAGGCCGCACGGGCGATCCGGGCGGGCGACGCGGACCTGATGATCGCGGGCGGCGTCGAAAGCATGACCCGCGCGCCTTTCGTGATGCCCAAGGCCGACGCGGCCTTCTCGCGCGCGAACGCCGTCTACGACACGACCATCGGCTGGCGCTTCGTGAACCCGCGCATGAAGGCAGCGCACGGCACCCATTCGATGCCCGAGACTGCCGACAACGTCGCCGCCGACTGGAACATCTCGCGCGCCGACCAGGACGCCTTCGCCGCCCGCAGCCAGGCGCGCTGGGAGGCGGCCCAGGCCGCCGGCGTCTTCGCGCAGGAAATCGTCCCCGTGACCATCCCGCAGCGGAAGGGCGATGCGCTGGTCGTCGATACGGACGAACACCCGCGCCCCGGCACGACCGCCGATCAGCTGGCCCGGCTCAAGGGCGTGAACGGGCCGGACCTGTCGGTGACGGCGGGCAATGCCTCGGGCGTCAACGACGGCGCGGCGGCCCTTCTGGTCGCGTCCGAGGCGGCTGCGCGCGCGCATGGGCTGACGCCGAAGGCCCGCATCGTCGGCATGGCGGCGGCAGGTGTTCCCCCGCGCGTGATGGGCATCGGCCCCGTGCCCGCCGTCCGCAAGCTGCTGGCGCGGACGGGCCTCGGCCTCGACCAGATGGACGTGATCGAACTGAACGAAGCCTTCGCCGCCCAGGCGCTGGCCGTGCTGCGCGACCTGGGCCTGCCCGACGACGCACCCCACGTGAACCCCAACGGCGGCGCCATCGCGCTGGGTCATCCGTTGGGCATGTCGGGGGCGCGGCTTGCGACCACGGCGGTGTATCATCTGCACCGGACCGGGGGACGATTCGCACTCTGCACCATGTGCGTGGGCGTGGGGCAGGGGGTCGCCATGATCCTCGAACGGGTCTGAGGAGGAACCGAAGATGTATGCCCAGATGGTGAAATCGACCGGCACGCTGAAGCGGCGCGAGGACATGACGCCCGAGGAAGCCGCCTTCCAGGACCGTATCGACGCGGGCGAGAAGATCGAGCCGCAGGACTGGATGCCCGAGGGCTACCGCAAGACGCTGATCCGCCAGATCGGCCAGCACGCACATTCCGAAGTCGTGGGCCAGCTGCCAGAGGGCAACTGGATCACCCGCGCCCCAACGCTCGAACGCAAGGCGATCCTGCTGGCCAAGGTCCAGGACGAGGCGGGCCACGGCCTCTACCTCTATTCCGCGGCCGAGACGCTGGGCGTCACCCGCGACGATCTGACCGAACAGCTTCTGGACGGCCGGATGAAATATTCGTCGATCTTCAACTATCCCACGCTGACCTGGGCCGACATCGGCGCGATCGGCTGGCTGGTCGACGGCGCGGCGATCATGAACCAGGTGCCGCTCCAGCGCACCTCCTACGGCCCCTATTCCCGCGCGATGATCCGCATCTGCAAGGAAGAAAGCTTCCATCAGCGCCAGGGCTACGCGATCATGATGAAGATGGCTCGCGGCACGCCGGAGCAGCGGCAGATGGCGCAGGACGCGCTCGACCGCTACTGGTATCCCTCGCTCATGATGTTCGGCCCCTCCGACAAGGACAGCGTGCATTCCGCACAGTCGATGGCCTGGAAGATCAAGATCAACACCAACGACGAGCTCAGGCAGAAGTTCGTCGACCAGACCGTGCCGCAGGCCGAGTTCCTGGGCCTGACCGTCCCCGACCCCGACCTGAAGTGGAACGACCGCAAGGGCGGCTACGACTTTTCCGAACCGGACTGGTCCGAGTTCCACGAGGTCCTCAAGGGCAACGGCCCCTGCAACGCCGACCGCATGGCGGCGCGGCGCAAGGCCTGGGACGACGGCGCCTGGTTCCGCGAGGGGCTGGCCGCCCATGCCGAGAAACGCGCCGGCCGGCGCATGGCGGCGGAGTGACGGCGATGGGCAAGGATTGGCCGCTCTGGGAAGTCTTCGTGCGCGGGGCGCACGGCACCGGGCACCGGCATGTGGGCTCGCTCCATGCGCCGGACGCGGAAATGGCGCTGAAGAACGCGCGCGACGTCTACACCCGCCGGAACGAGGGTGTGTCGATCTGGGTCGTGCCCTCCAGCGCGATCACCGCCAGCGCGCCGGGCGACAAGGGCCCGCTGTTCGACCCTGCCAACTCGAAGATCTACCGCCACCCGACCTTCTACGACATCCCCGACGACGTGGGGCACATGTGATGCCCCCGCTCGCCGAATTCTGTCTCAGGATGGGGGATTCCACCCTGATCCTCGGCCATCGCGTCAGCGAATGGTGCGGCCATGCCCCGGTGCTGGAGGAAGACATCGCGCTGGCCAACGTGGCGCTGGACCTGATCGGCCAGACGCAGATGTGGCTCGGGCTCGCGGGCGAGGTCGAGGGGCAGGGCCGCACCGCCGACGCGCTGGCCTTCCGCCGTGACGCGGGCGCGTTCCGCAACCTTCTGCTGGTCGAACGCCCGAACGGCGACTTCGGCCACACGCTCATGCGGCAGTTCCTGTTCGACGCCTGGCACCTTCCGATGCTGCGCGCGCTGACCGGCTCGAACGAGCCGCGCGTCGCCGACATCGCCCGCAAGGCCGAACGCGAGGTCGCCTATCACCTGGAACGGTCCGCCGACCTCGTGATCCGGCTGGGCGACGGCACGGCGGAAAGCCATGCGCGCATGCAGGCGGCGCTCGACGCGCTCTGGCCCTACGCGGGCGAGATGTTCGCGGGCGACGCGGTCGATGCGGACCTGGCCGCCGATGGCATCGCCCCCGATCCCGCCGGGCTGCGCCCTGCCTGGGACGAGACGGTTGCCGCGGTCCTGTCGCAGGCCACGCTCGACCGGCCGGAGGGCGCGTTCTTCCACAAGGGCGGCCGGGCGGGGCGGCACACCGAACACCTCGGGCACCTGCTGGCCGAGATGCAGTTCCTCCAGCGCGCCTATCCGGCGGCGGAGTGGTAGGGTGCGCCCCGCGGTCGATCAGGTCTGGGACTGGCTCTCCGAGCTGCCGGACCCCGAGATCCCGGTGATCTCGCTGACCGACCTCGGAATCGTCCGCGACGTCGCCTGGAAGGGCGATACGCTCGAAGTCACGGTGACGCCGACCTATTCCGGCTGCCCCGCGACCGCCGTCATCGCGATGGAGATCGAAGCCGCCCTGCGCGCCAGGGGGATCGAACAGCTGGACCTCAAGCGCCAGCTCTCGCCCCCCTGGACCACCGACTGGATCAGCGCGGCGGGGCGCGAGAAGCTGCGCGCCTACGGCATCGCCCCGCCGGTTCAGGGCACGGCGGCCAGCGGCCGGGTCGCCTCGCTTCTGGGCGAGGCGCCCGAGGTCGCCTGCCCGCGCTGCGGATCGACGGACACCGAGCAGGTCAGCCGCTTCGGCTCCACCCCCTGCAAGGCACACTGGCGCTGCCGCGCCTGCCGCGAACCCTTCGACTATTTCAAGTGTCTCTGATGTCCCGTTTCCTGCCCCTTACCGTCACCGCGCTGCGCCGCACCACCCCCGAGGCGGTGGAGGTCACGCTGACCCCGCGCCCCGAGGATGCGGAGGCATTCCGCTTCATCCAGGGCCAGTACCTGACCTTCCGCCGCGACTTCGACGGGCAGGAGGTGCGCCGCAGCTATTCGATCTGTTCGGGCCTCGACGACGGTTGCCTTCAGGTCGGCATCAAGCAGGTGGAGGACGGACTGTTCTCGTCCTGGGCCAACACCGACCTCCGGGTTGGCGACACGCTCGAAGCGATGCCCCCGGCGGGCCGGTTCCACGCGCCGCTCGACCCCGGCGCGGCGCGTCACTACCTGGGCTTCGCCGGCGGGTCGGGCATCACGCCGGTCCTGTCGATCATCCGCACGGTGCTCGCGCGCGAACCCCGCAGCAGCTTCACCCTGGTCTACGCCAACCGCGCCATCCGCACGATCATGTTCCGCGAGGAGCTGGAGGACCTGAAGAACCTCCACCTCGGGCGGCTTTCCGTTCTCCACGTCCTCGAAACCGAAGGGCAGGAGGCCGAGCTGCTGACCGGCCGGCTCGACCCCGACAAGCTCGACCGCCTGTTCACCAGCCTGATCCAGCCCGCCGACGCCGATTTCGCCTTCATCTGCGGGCCCGAGCCGATGATGCTGGCCGTCGCCGACGCCCTCAGGCGCCACGGCATGGCCGAGGATCGAATCCGCTACGAGCTTTTCGCCAGCCCCCGGCCCGCCGGCGCGGCACGTCCGCGCCCGGCCCCCGCCGCCGTCCGCAAGGATGCAGGCGACGAGGTGTCGATCGCCGTCACGCTGGACGGCGTGACGCGCGTCTTCGGCATGGCGCGCGGCGCGGGCAGCCTCCTCGACGCGGCGCTCGCGGCCGATCTCGACGTGCCCTATGCCTGCAAGGCGGGGGTCTGCTCGACCTGCCGGGCGAAGGTGACCGAGGGCCGGGCCGAGATGGCGGTCAACCACGCGCTCGAGGACTACGAGGTGCGGGCGGGCTATGTCCTGACCTGCCAGTGCATTCCCCTGACCGACCGGATCGCGGTGACCTACGATGAGTGACGACCAGCTGTCCGTCGAAGACTACCTGGAACGCGGCGGCGTCCTGTCCGCGCCGGACAACGTGCCCCCGCGCTATCGCGGCGAACTCATGCGCCTGATGGCGTCCTTCGTCGACAGCGAACTGGCGGGCTCCGCCGGCTTCGCGGACACGATCAACGAGGCGCCCGGCATTGCCGCGCGCATCGCCGCGGCGCGGATCGTGGCCGAGAAGGCCGCGCATGCCGGCCGTGTGCTGCAAATCATGGGCGAGTTCGGCGCCGACACCGCCCGTTACGCCACCCGCCACCCGTGGGAGGCGCGCCTGCCCCGCGACGCCGACCTGGGCCAGGCCCGGCACGGCGGCGACATGCGGCTGTCGGTCTTCCACTATCCCCTCGCGGGCTGGACCGACGCCGTGGCGATGAACGTGCTGATGGGGCTCGCCTCCGTCGTGCAGCTGCGCGAGCTGTCCCGCGTCTCCTACGCGCCGCTGGCCGAGGCGTTCCGCGCCATCGCGGTGTCCGAGGCCGAACATGCCGAACAGGGCCTGAAAGGCCTGGCGGGGATCGTCGCGGACGAAACGAACCGCGCCGAGGCGCAGGCCGCGCTGGACTACTGGCGCCCGCGCGTCGCCGCGACCTTCGGGCGCGAACGCTCCGACCGGTTCGAGCGGCTCGCGCGGATGGGCCTGCGCCACACCCCGAACGAAGACCTGCTGGCCGACTGGACGGCCCGCGTCGCGGCGCGGCTGGCGCCGCTCGGACTGCACTGAAAGGACCCTCCCGATGACCGCCACGCCCCGCCGCCTGGAAAGCTTCCTCATGGGCGCCTGGCAGGCCGGCCGCGGCGACGGCACGGTGCTGGCCGACGCCGCCACCGGCGCGCCTGTGGCAGTGATCGACGCCACCGGCCTCGACATGGCCGGCGCGCTCGACTACGCGCGCACCGTCGGCGGCCCGGCGCTCCGGCGGCTGTCGTTCCACGACCGCGCGGGCATGCTCAAGGCGCTGGCGCTTCACCTCAACGACCACCGAGCGACGTTCTACGCCGAAAGCTACGCCACCGGCGCCACGAAGTCCGACAGCCTGATCGATGTCGATGGCGGCATCGGGACGCTCTTTGCCTATGCCTCGAAGGGCCGCAAGGAACTGCCCAACACCCGCGTCCTGATCGACGGCGAGGTCGAGGAGCTGTCGCGCGACCACAGCTTCTCGGCACAACACATCCTGACCCCGCTGCAAGGCACGGCGGTCCACATCAACGCCTTCAACTTTCCCTGCTGGGGAATGCTCGAAAAGCTCGCGCCCACCTTCCTGGCCGGCATGCCCGCCATCGTGAAGCCCGCCAGCCAGACCGCCTACCTGACCGAGACGATGGTGCGCGCCATCCATGCCTCGGGGATCCTGCCCGAGGGTGCGTTGCAACTGGTTGCTGGCTCGGTCGGCGACCTGCTGGACCACGTCACCGGGCAGGACGTCGTGACCTTCACGGGGTCCGCCGCGACGGGGCGGAAGCTCCGCGCGCACCCCGCGATCGTCGCGAACTCCACCCGCTTCACGATGGAGGCCGACAGCCTCAATTCCGCGATCCTCGGCCCTGACGCGGGACCGGGGACGCCCGAATTCGACCTCTTCGTGCGCGAGGTCGCGCGCGAGATGACGGTGAAGGCCGGGCAGAAATGCACCGCGATCCGCCGCGCGATCGTGCCGCGCGCGCATCTCGATGCCGTGGCCGCCGCTCTGGCGGATCGCCTCTCCGAGGTCGTGGTCGGCCTGCCGGCGGACGAGGGCACGCGCATGGGCGCCCTCGCGAGCCTGTCGCAGCGCGAGGAAGTCCGCGCCCGCGTGGCCGAGCTTGCCCGCGACGGAGAGCTCGTGGCGGGCGACCCGGACCGCGTGCATGTCGCCTCGGGCGACCCCGCGCGCGGGGCCTTCCTCAACCCCATCCTGCTGATGTGCCCCCGGCCGCACGAGGCGCGGGCCGTCCACGATGTCGAGGCCTTCGGCCCGGTGGCGACCCTCATGCCCTACGACGACGCCGACGAGGCCGCCGCACTTGCGGCGAAGGGCAGGGGTTCGCTCGTCGCCTCGGTCTTCACCGACGATGCCCGCGTGGCCGAGGCGGTCGTCCTTGGCCTTGCCCCGCACCACGGGCGGGTGATGATCGGCAACCGCGCCTCGGCCAAGAGCTCCACAGGCCACGGCTCGCCGCTGCCGTCGCTGGTCCACGGCGGGCCGGGCCGCGCGGGCGGGGGCGAGGAACTGGGCGGTATCCGCGGGGTCAAGCACTACATGCAGCGCACCGCCGTGCAGGGCGCGCCGCGGCTTCTCTCCGCCGTCACCGGGCGCTGGACCGAAGGCGCGGGCGCGGCCGACACGACCGTCCACCCGTTCCGCAAGACGCTGAAGGACCTGCGCATCGGCGACCAGATCGTGACGGCCGAACGCACCGTGACGCTGGAGGACATCGAGCACTTCGCCGCCTTCACCGGCGATACGTTCTACGCCCACATGGACGAGGACGCCGCGAAGGCGAACCCCTTCTTCGAGGGCCGCGTGGCGCACGGCTACCTTGTCGTGTCCTTCGCGGCGGGGCTCTTCGTCGACCCCGCACCGGGACCGGTGCTTGCGAACTACGGCATCGACCGGCTGCGCTTCCTGACCCCGGTCTATCCCGGCGACAGCCTCAAGGTCCGACTGACCGCGAAGGAGATCAACCCGCGCGCCACCGCCAACCACGGCGAGGTGCGCTGGGACGCCCGCGTGACCAACCAGAAGGACGAGGTCGTCGCGCAATACGACGTGCTGACCATGGTGGCCAAGGACTAGGCCGTGCCGGATATCGCGGGCTTCGACCTCAATGCGATCGGGCCGGAGTTCATCGAGAACCCGCACCCGACGCTGCATGCGCTGCGCGCCGAAAGCCCGATCCACCGCAACCCGGACGGCTCGGTCTTCCTCACCCGCCACGACGACTGCCTGACGGTCTACCGCTCGCGGGACATGCTGTCGGACAAGACGGTGGAATTCGGCCGGAAGTTCGGCGACTGCCCCCTGCGCACGCATCACACGACAAGCCTCGTCTTCACCGACCCGCCCTACCATACCGTCGTCAGGAAGCTGCTCGCCGCGGCGTTCACGCCGCGCAAGCTGGCCGAGATGGAACCGCTGATCCAGGCCATCGTCGCGCGGCTGCTCGACGAGCTGGAGGAGCGGGGCGAGTGCGACCTGATCGAGAGCTTCGCCAAGCGGCTGCCGACCGAGATCATCTCCTTCATGCTGGGCATCCCCGAGGCCGACCGCCCGAGGCTGCGCGGCTTCTCGCTTGCGATCCTCGGCGCCCTCGATCCCGTCGTGCCGCCCGAGCGGATGGCGGCAGGAAACGCCGCCGTGACCGAGTTCGCGGCGATCCTGTCGGACATCATCGACCATCGCCGCGCGCATCCCGAGGGCGCCGCGCGGGGCGAGGTTCTCGAGGCGCTGATCTTCGGCGCGCATGAGGGGCGCAGGCTGAGCCAGGAGGAGCTGGTCCAGAACTGCATCTTCCTGCTCAATGCCGGTCACGAGACGACGACGAGCCTCGTCGGCAATGCGGTCGGCCTCCTGCTCGACCACCCGGACGAGCATCGCCGCCTGATCGACGCCCCGGACCTGATCGACTCTGCGGTCGAGGAGGCGCTGCGGATCGAGAGCCCGTTGCAGATGGGCAACCGCAAGGCCTCGGCGGACATCGCGCTTTCGACCGGCATCCTGCCTGCGGGAACCTACGTCCACACCTCGATCGCGGGAGCGAACCGTGACCCGGAGGTCTTTGCCGACCCCGACCGGTTCGACATCGGCCGCCAGCCGAACCGGCACATCGCCTTCGCCACCGGAACGCACGTCTGTCTCGGTGCGGCGCTGGCGCGGATCGAGGGCCGGATCGCCATCGGCGACCTCGTGCGCAGGTTCCCCGCGCTCGCCCCGGCCGGCGAGGGCCGTCGCCTCGGCCTCGCGCGGTTCCGGGGCTGGGCGAGCCTGCCGGTCCGTGTGCGGTAAGGCCCGGGCAGTGCCCGGCGTCGGCCGCACCGCCCTCAGCGCACCGCCGGAAGCCCGCCCCGCATCAGCTGGGTGGCCATGCGCGCATAATCCTCGCGGCTGACCGGTCCGGTGTCGCGGAACCAGGTGTAGACCCAGTTCATCATCCCGAAAAGCGACATGGTCACCGGCATCAAGAGCGGGGGCGACCCCTCCGCGAGGTCGGGGCGGATCGTCCGGATCACCACGGCGAAGCGCGCCACGATGCGCCGTTCGATCAACCGCAGCGCGGCCTGCTGGTCGGCTGACAGCGCGCGCGCCGCGTTCAGCTGCACCTTGTGCGCGTCGTCGGCGCCCCGGTAGTTCTCCAGCACCGCCGCGACCAGCGCCTGAAGCCGCTCCGGCGCGGGAAGGGCCGGGTCGTCCGCCGCCGCGATCGCCGCGTCGAGGTCCAGAAGATGCGTTTCGATGATCGCGAAGATCAGCGCGTCCTTGCTGGGGTAGTAGTGGTAGAGCAGCGCCTTCGACACGCCCGCCTCGGCCGCGATCTGCGACATCGACGCCTTGTCCATGCCCTGGTCGGCAAAGACGGCCGCCGCGCTGGCCAGAAGGCTCGCGCGCTTCTCCTCGAAGTCGCTGGCGCGGGGACGGGCCAAGTCGTCAGTCCTTCGGCCGGTTGTCGACGACGCGCTTCGCCTTGCCCTCGGACCGGGGCGCCGAGCCGGGCAGGCCCACGTCGATATGCGCGCTGATGCCGATCACCGACTTGATGTGATGCGCCAGCTCGCGTGCCGACGCCGACCGGGCGTCGCCCGATCCATGCCCCTCGACCGCCTCGACCCGCACGGTCATCTCGTCCATCCGGCCCTTGCGGCTGAGCACGATCTGGAAATGCGGGGCGAGGCCGCGGCACTTCAGGATCTGCTCCTCGATCTGGGTCGGAAAGACGTTCACCCCGCGCAGGATGATCATGTCGTCCGACCGCCCGGTGATCTTCTCCATCCGCCGCATGCTGCGCGCCGTGCCAGGCAGAAGCCGCGTCAGGTCGCGCGTGCGGTAGCGGATGATGGGCAGCCCCTCCTTGGTCAGGGTGGTGAACACCAGCTCGCCCATCTCGCCATCGGGCAGCACCTCGCCCGTCGCAGGGTCGATGATCTCGGGGTAGAAGTGATCCTCCCAGATGTGCAGGCCGTCCTTGGTCTCGACGCATTCGTTCGCGACGCCGGGGCCCATCACCTCCGACAGGCCGTAGATGTCCACGGCGTGCATGTCGAAGGCCTGCTCGATCTCGGCCCGCATGGAATTCGTCCAGGGCTCGGCCCCGAAGATGCCCACGGCCAGCGAGCTTTCGCGCGGGTCGATCCCCTGCCGGCGGAATTCGTCCAGGATCGACAGCATGTAGGACGGCGTCACCATGATGACGCGCGGGCGGAAGTCGGCGATCAGCGTCACCTGCCGCTCGGTCATCCCGCCCGACACGGGCACGACCGTGCAACCCAGCCGCTCGGCCCCGTAATGCGCGCCCAGACCGCCGGTGAAGAGGCCATAGCCATAGGCCACGTGGACGATGTCGCCCGCCCGCCCGCCTGACGCGCGGATCGACCGGGCGACCATGTTCGCCCACATGTCTATGTCGTTCCGGGTGTAGCCGACGACCGTAGGCTTTCCCGTCGTCCCGGACGAGGCGTGGAGGCGCACGATCCTGTCCCGGGGTACGGCGAACATCCCGAAGGGATAGGTGTCGCGCAGGTCCGTCTTCATCGTGAACGGGAACTTCGCGATGTCCTCGAGCGTCCTCAGGTCGTCGGGATGCACCCCCGCCGCGTCGAAGCGCGCGCGGTAGAAGGGCGAGTTGGCATAGGCGTGGGCCAGCGTCCACTTCATCCGCTCAAGCTGAAGCGCGGCGATCTCGTCGCGGCTGGCGGTCTCGATCGGCTCCAGGTCGCCGGGGCGGGGGGAAAGGTCTTCCATCAGGCGTCCTCCGTCGGAAGATGGGTGCCGGGGATGGTGCGCGAATGCCCGCGGAACTCGGCCAGCACGGCGCCGGCGTCGTTCGTCACCCGGATGTCGTAGATGCCGTTGCGCCCTTCGCGCACGACTTCGCGCGCCGTGGCGGTCAGCCGGTCGCCCGCGCGTGCGGGGGCCAGAAAGGTGATCGCCGCGTGGCTCGCCACCACGCGCTGATTGTAGCTGTTGCAGGCAAACGCGAAGGCGCTGTCGGCCAGCGTGAAGATGAACCCGCCGTGGCAGGTGTCATGGCCGTTCGTCATGTCCGCCCGCACGGTCATCGTCATCGTCGCCGTCCCCGGGCCGATCGCGTCGAGGCTGATCCCCAGCCCCCGCGTCGCCCGGTCGTTCTCCATCATTGCCCGCGCGGAGGCCTCGGCCAGCGTCTGGGGGTCGGTCGGCGTCATCGTCCCTTGAACTCCGGTTTGCGCTTGTCGAGAAAGGCCGTCACGCCCTCGGCATAATCCTCGGTCCGTCCGGCGATCCGCTGAAGGTCGCGCTCGCGGTCCAGCTGGTCCGAATAGCTGCGGCCGGCGGCCTCCTGGATCGACACCTTGGTCAGCCCGAGCCCCCGCGTCGGCCCCAGGGCCAGCTGCCGCGCAAGCGCCGCCGCCTCGCCCATCAGCCGGTCGTCGTCCACCGCCTTCCAGATCAGACCCCAGGCCTCCGCCCGCTCGGCCGTCAGCGGCTCGGCCGTCAGGGCCAGCCCCTTCGCGCGCGCCTCGCCCAGAAGGCGCGGCAGCATCCACGACCCGCCGGCATCGGGCGTCAGCCCGATCTTCGCGAAGGCCTGGATGAACCGCGCCGACCGCGCGGCCAGAACGATGTCGCAGGCCAGCGCCAGGTTCGCGCCCGCCCCGGCGGCGACGCCGTTGACGGCCGCGACCACCGGCTTCTCCAGCGACCGGATCAGCCGCAGCGTCGGGTTGTAGAACGTCTCCAGCGTATGGCCGAGGTCGGGCGGGCCTGTCATCTGGCGCGGGTCGCGGTCGCCCAGGTCCTGGCCCGCGCAGAACGCCCGACCCGCGCCGGTCAGCAGGACCGCGCGGACGCTCGCGTCGTCATGCGCGCGCTGGATCGCTGCCCGCAGGGCAAGGTGCATCGGTTCGGTGAAGGCGTTGAGCTTCTCGGGCCGGTTCAGCGTGACGGTCAGCACACCCCGGTCGAGGCTCGTCAGGATCGGAGCGTCGCCAGCCATGCCTCCCCCTTGCCGCCATCGCCGGACCTGTGCCGAGAATACATAAACCGACCGGTCAATCAATGAATTTGAACGCAGCGTTCCCGCCATCTTGTGCTGACTGCGTCGAGGTGCCAGCCTCGTCGGCGATGACCCTCGCCCCGTCCTCCGATCCGCCGCGCGCGACCGCCTTCATCGTCACCGTCTATGGCGACGTGGCCGACCCTCGCGGCGGCAGCCTTTGGATGGGAACGCTCATCGACATCTGCGCCGCCGTCGGGCTCAGCGAGACGGTGGTGCGCACGGCCGTGTCGCGGCTGGTCGCCGCCGGCCAGCTTCAGGGCGAACGCCAGGGCCGGCGCAGCTTCTACCGGCTGACTCCGCGCGCGCGGGTCGATTTCCGCGCGGCCTCCAGGGTCATCTTCGCAGGTCCCGGCGAAGCGCGCGCCACCGCCTGGCGGCTGACGATCCAGCCCCGCCCGGAGGGCCAGCCCCCGCTTGCCGCGTCGGGCTTTGCCGAGATCGCCGCGGGCGTCTGGCTCGGCCCCGACCGTGGCGCGCCTGCACCCGGCGCGGCCGGCCTGCGCCCTTCGGTGGACGGTGACGCGGCGGCGATCCGCGACTTCGCGGCGCGTCATTGGGACCTCGACAGGCTTTCGGCCGATTACCGCGCCGTCATCCTGCGCCACGGCCCGCTGCGGGAGCGGTTGCCGCTGGCCGGTGCCGAGGCGCTCCGTGCGCGGCTGCGGCTGATCCACGACTTCCGTCTGGTCCTCCTGCGCGATCCGCGCCTTCCCGCCCCCGCGCTTCCGGCGGACTGGCCGGGCGACGAGGCGCGCGACCTGTTCGCGGACCTTTACGGTCGTCTTTCTGTGACGGCGGACGATTACATTGGCCGCACGTTTCATGGCTCAGACGGGCATCTGCCGGCCCAGACGCCTGAAACGGTGGCACGTCTGGCCAGCCTCGGCGGAGGACGGCAATGACGGCAGGCCCGAGACGTGGCAAAAGCGGACAGGGCCGCATCAGCCCCTTGACGCACACGGCGTTATTGTTGCGAATGCAACGATCCGGTGCCCGGCAGGCACCGCATGACAGGGAGGAAGAGGAATGACGACACGCAGGACCTTGCTTGGCGCCCTTGGGGGCGTCGCGCTGGCCGCCTTCGCCGCCACCGGCGCGCTGGCCCAGGAAGTGACGCTCAAGCTGCACCAGTTTCTGCCGGCACAGGCGAACGTGCCGAAGCTGATCCTTGATGTCTGGGCCGACAACGTCGAACGGGATTCGAACGGCCGGATCAAGGTCGAACGCTACCCGGCGATGCAGCTGGGCGGCACGCCGCCGGAACTGATCGACCAGGCCATCGACGGAGTCGCAGACATCGTCTGGACCGTGGTCGGCTATACCCCCGGCCGCTTCCCGACGACCGAGGTGTTCGAGCTCCCCTTCTTCGTGGAAGATGCCCGCGCGGCCTCCTACGCCTACTGGAAGCTGTTCGAGAAATACATGAAGGACGGCGAATTCCGGGACGTCCACATCCTGGGCACCTGGGTCCATGGGCCGGGCATGTTCCACACCAACAAGCCCGTCGTCGTGCCCGCTGACCTCCAGGGCATGAAGATCCGCGGCGGCTCGCGCATGGTCAACGACCTCCTGACCCGCGTCGGCGCCGAGCCCATCGGCATGCCCGTCCCGGCCATCGCGGAAGCGCTGTCCAAGGGCGTGATCGACGGCACCACCATCCCGTGGGAAGTCACCCCGTCGATCAAGGTGCCCGAGCTCGTCAAGAACCATACCGAGTTCGAGGGCCCTGCGCTCTACACGCTGGGCTTCGTGCTGGCCATGAACAAGGACCGCTACGAAAGCCTGCCCGACGACCTCAAGGCGGTGATCGACCAGAACTCGGGGCTCGACTTCTCGGTCTTCGCGGGCGGGACGCAGGCCGATGCAGACGGCCCGGCCCGCCAGGTCGCCGTCGACATGGGCAACAACATCATCACCGTGTCCGAAGCCGATGCCGCGCAGTGGGACGAGCTGGTCCAGCCGATCTATGAAACCTGGGTGGCCGATATGCAGACCAAGGGCATCGACGGCCAGGCGCTGATCGACGAGGCCCGCGCCCTGATGGAAGAATACAAGGCGGCGAACTGAGCCGCGCGCCAACACCCGCCGCGGCCCCGGGACGGGTCGCGGCGGGACCGTGCCGCCCGAGGGGAAGGGAGAGGGAATGCCCGGGATTCACCGCGCTGCACTTGCCGTCGCGCGACTGATGGCCATCGCGGGGGGGATCGTGCTGTCCGTCCTGATCCTGATCGTCTGCATTTCGATCGCCGGGCGCGCGCTGAACTCCTTCCCGCACGCCGACCTTGTCACGTCCGTCGCGCCGTCGGCGTCCGCGTGGCTGCTGGGCCTCGGCATCGGCGCCATCCCCGGCGACTTCGAGATCGTCGAGGCCGGAATGGCCTTCTGCATCTTCGCCTTCCTGCCCTATTGCCAGGTCACCGCCGGTCACGCCTCGGTCGACGTCTTCACCGCCTTCCTGCCGACCCGCGCCAACCGGCTTCTGTCGGTCGCCATCGAGATCCTGTTCGCCGTGGTCCTCGTGGTCATCGCCTGGCAGCTCAAGGAAGGGATGGACAGCAAGCTGCGCAGCGGCCAGACCTCGCTCCTGCTGCAATTCCCGGTCTGGTGGGGCTACGCGCTCAGCCTCGTCGGCGCTGCGGCCGCGGCGCTGGCCGCCGTCCACATGGCGCTGGTGCGTGTCCACGAACTTCTGACGGGCAGGACCGTGCTGGAAGGCCAGGGCGGAGCGGACCATTGACCAACTTCGAAATCGGTCTCGCCTCGTTCCCGGCGCTGCTCCTGCTGATCTTCATCCGGGTGCCGATCGGGCTTGCCATGTTCGTGGCGGGCTTCGTCGGCCTGTGGCTGGTCAACGGCAGCCCCAACATGGCGCTCGCCCGGCTCAAGTCGGAAAGCTACACGACCTTCTCGAACTACTCGCTCTCCATCGTGCCGATGTTCCTGCTGATGGGCTATTTCGCCACGCTGGGCGGCCTGTCCCAGGCGCTGTTCAAGGCCGCAGAAAGCTGGCTCGGCCACCGCAAGGGCGGGGTCGCGATGGCCGCCATCGGCGCCTGCGCGGGCTTCGGAGCGATCTGCGGGTCCTCGCTCGCCACCGCCGCCACGATGAGCCGCGTGGCCCTTCCCGAACTGCGTCGCTACGGCTATGCGGGCGGCTTCTCGACCGCGACGCTGGCCGCGGGCGGCACGCTCGGCATCCTGATCCCGCCGTCGGTCGTGCTGGTGATCTACGCGATCCTGACCGAACAGAACATCGCAAAGCTGTTCCTCGCCGCCTTCATCCCCGGCATCCTTGCGGCGGTGGGCTACATGATCGTGATCTCGATCTACGTCCGGCTGAACCCCGGCTCGGCCGGCGTGCGCGAACGCGTGCCCTATCCCGAACGGATGCGCGCGCTTCTGGCCGTCTGGCCAGTCCTGCTGGTCTTCGTCGCCGTTGTGGGCGGCATCTACGGCGGGATCTTCACGCCGACCGAAGGCGCGGCTGTCGGCGCGCTGGGCACCGGCCTGATCGCCTGGGCGAACGGCGGGCTGACCTGGAAGACGCTCGGCGAAAGCTTCACCGCGACGGGGCGCTCGACCGCGATGATCTTCTTCATCGTCCTGGGCGCGGGCTTCTACAACGGCTTCCTGGCCCTCACGCAGGTCCCGCAGGAGCTGTCGACCTTCGTCACCGAACAGGGCTTCAGCCCCTGGGTCGTCCTGACCATCATCCTGGCCATGTACCTGATCTTCGGCTGCTTCATGGACAGCCTGTCGATGATCCTCCTGACCATCCCGATCTTCTTCCCGGTCATCATGTCGCTCGATTTCGGCATGACGCCCGAGATGACGGCGATCTGGTTCGGCATCCTTGTCCTGATCGTGGTCGAGGTCGGGCTGATCACGCCGCCCGTGGGCATGAATCTCTTCATCATCAACGCGATGGACCGCGAGACGCCGATGACCGACACCTATCGCGCGGTGCTCTACTTCGTCGCGTCGGACATCCTGCGCGTCGCGCTGCTGGCCGCCTTCCCGATGATCAGCCTGTTCCTGCTGGTCTGAGGGGGCTTCCGCCGCGACGCATGAAACAAGGGGGGACCTTCCCATGCAGATCGAAAAGGCCGTGGCGCTGGTCACCGGCGGGGCAAGCGGGCTCGGCGCCGCGACGGCGGCCCATCTGGCCGGCCG
>FWPV01006690.1_pt1 | contig 21712 bp, 21 predicted proteins | sample 2228371 | NCBI WGS metagenome assembly FWPV01 (sample SAMEA103939776, study PRJEB20133) | metagenome | reverse complement strand
GATTTGTCCCGCTGTGGCTTCGCGGGCGCAATTGGAAGAGCTGCTGGAAATTCCGGGCGTGGTAGGCCTCAAATTCACGGATTTCGACCTCTACCGGCTATCCCGGATCAGTCTCGCCGGGAAACTGATCTTCAACGGGCGCGACGAGGTCCTCGCCGCCGGGCTGCTCATGGGTGCGCACGGGGGCATCGGCAGCTTTTACAATGTGGCGCCGGAACTCTTTCTTCAAGTTTGGAATCACGCGCGAGCCGGACGTTGGGCGGAGGCGCGGCAGGCTCAGGACCGGATCAACGAGCTGATCGAGATCACGCTGCGCTTCCCGATGCTGCCCGCCCTTAAGCGCATGCTGGAGTGGGCCGGAATCGAAGCCGGACCCTGCCTGGCGCCCCGCCGGGCGTTGACCGAAGAGGAAGAGTCCGCTCTCTTGCATCAGTTGCGCGCCTCAAGTTTCGCCGGGCAGAGTTTCGCCGGCTTGCTGGTGGAGGCCTGACGCCATTGTCCGGAACAACCGGGACCCCGCAAGCTCCCAGGCGGCGCAGGCGGCGCCCGCTCCTATTTCCGGTATCTCACCGTCAGCGACGGACCCGGCCACAGTATTTCGGGGCCATGATGCTCCGTCGCGGAGTGAAATTTGAACAGGTTGTCGCCGCGCTTCAAGGCCTCTACGGGAATCATCACCGCGCTATCGGCGAATACGTGATCGCCGCCGCCGATGGGCGCCGAAAAGGCGTTGAGGCTGAAGTTGTCCCGTGCGCCGTTCCAAGTGCGCAAGTGCGCCGCAGCCTCGACGGCGCGGTCTAGCGGCTCGCTCCCGGGTATGACGACCACGCTCGAAGCCGAGCGGTTGGCGCGCACCCAGTAATTTTCCGGCACCTGAGAGGGTTTATAGAAGCGCACTTGGTGTTTGGCGCGGGCGAGAGTCAGGTCGCGCACCGGTTCGGTGACGTACCAAACGCCATTCTGGTCTTGAATCCGCGCCAGAATCTGGATGCCCGCTTGGTCGGGCACCCACCGCGTGTTCCATTCGACGCGGTAAGGCGCCGAGCGAGCCGTGCCGGCATGGCCGCTGATCTCCGGGTCGCCGTCGCGCGGCGGCAAGCGGCGGTTGAATTGGTAAGCATGATGCCAGTCGCGGTACACCCCGTCGCCGTCTTCGTCGTGGCCCTCGTAGTAGGCCAAGAAGTCGACCCGCGCCACTCCTGCGGCGCTCCGGACCTCCGCGGCAAGCTGAGGGTTCTCGTCAAGTTTGGCGCCGCGCGCGGGTGCGGTGACGCGGCCGGTGGGGTGCGGTTTTGCGGCGCTATTGTGGTAGACCCGCAAAATGATCGCGTCCCACCCCCACTGCCCCCAGCCGAAGCTGTAGCAGACCTGATCCGAACAGGTCCCTTCGAAAACATTCTCGCCCTGCCGTAAGTGGGCAAGCGGCACCGGCACAACGGGGTTGTCCTGATACATGACGCATTCAGGACGCAGCGGCGAGGGGACGGTTGCGAGTTCAGGGATGTCTATCCAGGCGTTGCCGTTGACGCGGAACCGTTTTTTGGATGTGCCCGGGTGTCCGCCCCACCGGGCTATCACAACTTCCGCCTTTACAGCGTCTTTCAAATCGCTGATCTCAAGTTTGAGCTGCGGGTTCGGCAGAAATTTCTTAGCTCCGGCGTGGCGGGCGTCCGGGTCGGTGACGCGCCAGTCGCGGTCGCCGCGGTTGGCGAGGCGGTATTCCCGGTAAACAGAGCCGGGCGGCGGAACGTCCATGCCGGCAGCGGCGGCAGCCAAGCAGACCGCGCCCGCGATCATTCGCATCAGAAACATGGCCTATTTGCTCCTTGCCTTCTTTTTTGCGGGCGCTGCGGCCGAGGAAGCCTTCCGCGCCAAGTTCTCGTAAAGGATCACGTTCGGGTGGGTCCAACCGATGGAGATGATGTCCAGGTCCCCATCGCCATCGATGTCCACCACCCGGGCTCCGCAATGATGTTCGTCGCCGGTGTGGATGATATGCGTCTTCCAAGCCTTGCCCCGCCCGAGATTCTCAAAAATGAGCAGCCGCGCCGCGGAGGGGTCCTTGTAGTTGTGTTCTCCAACGATGATATCCAGGTCGCCGTCTCCATCCATGTCGGCCACGTCCAGGCTCATTGGGCCCACCGGCGTGGCGATGACGTGTTCCGTCCATGGAGCGAAGGGCGAAGCGCCCTGCTCGTACCAAGCCAGCTTCCCCGGCTTGTTCACGGCTTCGAAACCCACCACGGCGTCCAGCTTCCCGTCTCCGTTGATGTCCGCTAGGCGGTTCCGGTCCGGCTCGCCCGGGGAGTCGCTGAGCGTATGCAACTTCCAAGAGCCCCCCTCGTTTCGCAGCCACCGCGTGCCCAGCAGCAAATCGATTTTCCCGTCGCCGTCAATGTCGCCTGCGCTTAGATCTTCGTCTTGGGAGAAGTCGCTGATCTTCGTCCATTGCCATGGCGAGCCGGGCGTGAGCAGTTGGACGCCAAAGCCGGCCTTGTGCCAGGAAAGCGCGATTTGAAGGGGTCCCCGCGGATCAAAGCGCCTCGCGGCGACCCCTTGCAGGAAATCGCCTTGAGCTCTTGCAACGAGAGCCGTTTCGAAGCGCCCCTCGCCAAGGTTTCGCGCCAAATAGAAGTCGGCGTTGGGTTGCGATCCGGCGCCCCGGGTGCCCAGAATGTCGGGCAAGCCATCGCCGGTGAGATCCTTGACAAGCGCCATGTTTTTCAATTCGCCGGGCAACAGGTCGCGCTTCCACTGTCCTCCCGCCTGCCCGGAGTTCCGGTACCAGGCGGCGCCCGCCACAATGTCCGGCAGGCCATCATTGTCCAAATCTCCGGCCGCTATGAAAATGGCGCGGTGCGGCTTGTTAGTGTCGACGGCGTGCCGCCTCCACTCGTTGAGCGCAAGATTCTGTCCCTGGCCTTCGTTCCAATACACATCCAGGCGGGGGGTATTGTGGCGGAACGGCTTCCCGATGATGTCCAAGTCGCCGTCGCCGTCCAAGTCGCCCAATTTCGCCTCATGGGTTCCCTGCCCGCGATCGACAAGCTGCGTGCGGAAGCCGCCCTTGCCGTCGCCATAGAGCACCCAGAGCCGCGCGAACGGATTATCCGGCGGCTGTTTCTTGGGACCCCATTGCCCCATTTCGCCTACGAAAATATCCAGGTTGCCATCCCGGTCGATGTCTCCCATTTCCAGGCTATGGCCGTGGTTGACCTCTCCCGGGAGCAGGTCGCGTCCCGACCAGCGGCCGTTCTTCCACTCGTACAGCCGCAAGCGCAGGATGTTGTCGCCGGGGCCGAAAACGATCTCGGGCCGCCCGCCTTTGATAAAGTCCCCCGCCAGGGCGCGCGAGAAACGGTAGGCGTCGTCGACGATGTGAACCGCGAACTTCATCCCGCCGAGGTTCTCAAACCACCGGCCCGCGCCGATGATGTCGAGGCGTTTATCGCCGTTGATGTCCGCTAGAGCGAGGCCTTCGTGTTCGGGCTTGCGCTCTTCATATTGGTAAAGCACGGTCGCAGGCCATTCCCCGGCCGAGCGCACGTCTTTCGGAATTCTGAAAGCGAGCAACTGCTGCGCCCCTTGATTCCAGGAGATCAACTCCTTGCGGCCATCGCCGTCCAAGTCTCCGAAGATCTGGTCGTGGTGCTTATTGGCGCCTGATTTCTTGATGGAGCGGCGCGGCCACGGCCCGTTGGGGTCGAAATTGGGGTAGGGGTTTTCCCACCACCAAATCTCATTGCTGCGGCTATCGCCGGCGAAAACGATATCTTCGTCGCCGTCGCCGTCGATGTCATAGTGCGAACCGCCAGCCTCAATCGAGCACATCTCGCGCTCGATCACGTACTTGCGCCAGCCGTTCGGCGTGCGCCGGTACCATACTACCGCCGGACCGGCCGCGCGGGAGCCGATTACGAAATCGCTCGTTCCGTCCTTGTCGATATCCACCACGATGGTGGCTGTCGGTTCGGGAGCCGCGTCGGGCGCCGGGATGAGACCCTGCGCCGAGGAGATGTGGCGCCAAAGAACGCCCTCGCCTGCAAAGGCTGGCAACGAGCACACAAAAACTGCGGCGATAACGGTTGAAATGGTCATGATGTCTCTACCCCCGGGTTTTCCGGGGACCACGGGTTTCAGAACACCGCGCGAAACGCCAATTGTATCGTGCGCCCGCCGCCGGCGGTCTGAATGACCCCGAAAGTGGCTTTGTTCGCCATATTGGTCCCCGGGGAACCCCAATTGGGGGTGTTGGTGACGTTGGAGGCGTCGGCGCGTGCGTCAATGTTGATGCGTTCGAAGATCGTGAAGCGCTTGACCAGCGACATGGTCAGCCCTTTGCCAGCCGGATTGCGCAATTCGGCAAAGTGCGGCGGTTCGGGTGAAATGGTGTAGGGGTTCGGCAAGGACTGGAACGCTTTGGTGTCGAAGTAGGGATTCAAGATCTCCTTCGTCACCGGATCCACGCGGTCCCCGAGACGCTCCTTCACCGGTCCGCTCTTGGCGGCGTTATATAGCCGGATGGGCCGCCCGTTGCTGTCGGTGATGCTTAGAGGCGTGCCGGAGCTGTAACGAGCGCGCCCGCTGACGGTCCAACCGCCAACAATACGGCTCAAGACACCTTGACGCATCCAGGGCTGGCCTTTCCCGAACGGGAACTGATAGACGAACGCCAGGTTCATGATATGCGGCTGATCCATGTCAGAGATGCAGCGGTAGTGCCGCTCGTTGATCAGGCTGGTGACGTTGTTTTCGATCATCTTGGAGATCGAATGGTTCCACATCACCGTCAACCCGTGCGAAAAGCGCTTCTCGACGCTGAGTTGCAGCGCGTGGTAAACCGTGGTGTGCGTATTGTTCCCCCGCAGGTCCACCGACGTAAACTGCGGGAACCTCATCCAGAGCTGCCGCTGCGCAATGGTGTCGGATGCGCCAAGCGACGTTGTAGCCGGGAGCTTGCCATAGAAGGGATTCGGGACCCGTGCGTTCTCCTGAACGCCGAGCGGCAAATAGATGTCCGGCTTTTCGTTCAGATTGAAGCTTTCAATGCCCTTGACATTGAGCACGCGGATAAAGTTTGCCTCGGCCTTCACCTGCCAGGGAAGCTCCTGCTGGAAGCCGGCCTGCCACTGCTGGTTATAGGGCAGGACTTTGTTCTGGTTCACGGCCATGATCCCCTGACCCACCAAGGCGAGCAAACCCTCTGAAGACCCCGTCGGTTTGGGTACGCCCATCGGGAAAGGCTTGGCCAGAGTCGTGTAAGGCGTGGCGCCGCGGTCGGTGGTGCCGATGTAAGTTATGTTGGTGCTGAAAGTGCCCGGCACCGGAATCGAAGTATCTAAGTTATCGAGCAGACTGGAATAGTACAGTCCATAACCGCCTCGCAGCACGGTCTTCCGCAGAAGGTGGTAGGCTACGCCGAAGCGCGGTCCCAAATTGTTCCAATCCGTCCTGCCGTTTTGGCGAGGAGTGCTACCGACGCCCGCAAACAGCAACCCGCCGCGCAAGTTGAGGCCAGGGATCTGAAGAGGGCTAGGCGTTTCTGTGTCCAAACCGTAGGCCATGCGGTTATAGCGCTCGGTCCACGGCTTCTCGATCTCCCAACGCAAGCCGAGGTTCAGCGTGAGCCGCCGTGTGACCTTCCAGTCGTCCTGGACGAACAGGGCGTAATAGTACGAGCGCATGGAGTACGGCGTTGGGCCGCTAATGTTGCCGGAAGCCGGCATCCCGAGCAGCAAATCGGCCATCGCCGTGCCGCTCACCTGGCTGGTGGCGGGAACGTAAGGATCGGACTGAGAAAAGGTGGGACGGAAATTGAAATATCCGCCGGCGGCTGAGTCCGGGCTGATCTCGTTCCAATGCAGGCGCCGTATGTCGGCGCCGAATTTGAGACTGTGGGCGCGGCGCAAGGTGGTGACCGTGGGCGTCAGCACGTACGTGTCGTTGGCGCGGATCTTGAAGCGGTGTCCGAGGCGGATGAAGCCCTCGGCCATATCGATGCCCGGCCAGGACGGGCGCATCTGGTTGGCCAGGATGTCCGGATGCAGCTTCAGTGCCTTCGGATCTTGCACGTTTCCGGAAAACCAGGTGTCGCTCCAGTAGCGGTTAAATGAAAAGCGCACGGTGGCGAGCATGGTGGGAGTGACGGTGTAGTCATGGTTCCAGGTGGCGTTCCAGAAGTGCCGCAGATCGCCGCCAGGATCGCCTCCAACCGGAGCGTTTCGCAGTCCCGGGGGCAACTTTGTGAATGTCACGTCCCAGTCCATGTAAGCCAGGCGCCCAAACATGCGGTACTTGGAATTCACAACCTGATCGATCCGCTGGCTGATCTGCTTGGCCGGGTTGTATGCGCGGCTGAGCTCATACCAGTTGTAGACGCCAATCTGCGTGGGGACGCTCTGATTGGCCTTTGGATAAACGTTCATGATGGTCGCCCCGGTCTCATTGAACATAGAGGCCGGGATGCGGTTGCCTGGCCAAGGCTCGCGACGGACCGTAGTGCCCTCCAGGCGCGAGGTGAAGATGTTGTAGATGGCCAGAGGACCCCCACGCGAGTTCAGCGTTTGAGAGAAATCACCCTGCCGCTCGGCGTCGCTCGGCACGCGGCCCCCATAGGTCGGGTTGCTCCACCGCGAATCATATTGAACGCTGGTGAAGAAGAACGTCCGGTTGCGGCCATCGTAAAGCTTCGGCAAGTACACCGGTCCTCCGAAAGTGCCCGAGTAGAATTTTCTCGGATCGTCCGGGCGTGGGAGCCCCCGCTTGTTGTTCAGCCAGGAGTTGGCGTTCAGCGCCTTGTTGCGGTAGAACCCCTCGAACGAGCCGTGCGCCCGGTTGGAACCCGAGCGGGTGGCGTATGTGACAACGCCGCCGTTCGAACGCCCGAAGGAAGCATCGAGCATAGTCGTTTGGACGCGCAATTCCTCGACCGTATCTCCGGAAGGCGAGCTCGCCATGGAACCGCCCTGCCGGGGCATGGTCACCGAAGCGCCATCCACCACCACTTCGTTCCTCCCGTCCTGCCCGCCTCCGCCCAGCATGTTGAAATAATGCTGGCCGCTGTCGCTGAAGCGCCCGCCCCCGCCCCGCACGCCGGGCGTGAGCGAAATCAATTCCAGCGGATTGCGGTTGGACAAATAGAGCGTGTCGAGAAATCGCCGGTCGATCACCTGTGATACGTCGGCGGACGCCGTCTGCAATAGCGGCGCCTCCGCCTGCACGGTCACCGTCTCGGCCGCCATCCCGACTTCCAACGCAAGATTGAGCGTGATTTTTTCGCCGGTCTGAACATTGAGTCCGGTCTGGTGGAGCCTCTTAAAGCCGGCGGCTTCCACTTCGATGGCGTATGCGCCGGGTTCCAATAGCGGAACCAAATAATGGCCCTCCGCGTTACTCTGGGTGGAAAACTTGACGTTTGTGGATTGATGGATGGCTGTGATCGTGGCGCCGGGGACAACGGCGCCGGTGGGATCGGTGATGCGCCCGAGGATGCTTCCCCGATAGTCCTGCGCGCCTAGCCAGAGCGCGGAAATCGGGATAAGGGCTAACACTATCCGGAGCATAGGGGGTCAACCTCCTTGGTCTCATTGGGCGCTTGCCGGAGGGCCGGAGAACATAGACCCGCCCCCAAGCGAACGCCTTCCGAGACGATAATCACCGCCCCGCCACCGGCTGTCAATACCTTAGCAGATGTCTCCGCCGATCATAACCGGTTAACTAACTGCCCGAAGACTAGGCTACAATCTTGATTCGATGGTGCTTGGCGGCGATAAGGGCGAGGAAGCGGCCCGCAGGCAAGTCGCGCGGATCCTGCAGTCGGAGACTTTCCGCAATGCTGACAGCCTGCGCCGCCTCTTGGCCTACTTGGCGGAGAAGTCCCTGAGCGGCGAAGCCGACCAGCTCAAAGAATACACCGTGGGCGTGGAAGCGTTCGGCAAGCCGGAAAGCTACGATCCGCAGCACGACGCTTCGGTCCGCATCCAAGCCGGGAAGCTGCGGCAGAAAATCGAGGAATATTACAGGTCGGAGGGCAGGGACGATCCGGTGCTGCTCATGTTCCCCAAAGGGCGTTTCCGCTTCCAGTTCGCACCGGCGCCGCCCGCAGGCCACCCTGCTCCGCAAAGGTTTTGGAAGATCGCTTGCGCGGTTTTGGCCGCGTTGTTGCTTGCCGCCCTAGTTTGGGCCGTGGCGCCCCGGCGCAGCAGCCCCTCCCAACTGACGCGCGAGCAGCGGGAGATTTGGGGACCGTTGCTTGAGGATAACCGCCCGTTGATTCTCAGCTTGGGCTCGCCCTTGTTTGTCAAAACGCCGGGCGGTTTTTTTCGCAGTCCGAGAGTCAACCGGTGGGAAGAGATCTCTGGCGCCCGGGAGTTCGGCTGGTTGAGGCGCGAGTACGCGGACGACGAAATGGTGCCAGTGCATATTTACACCGGGCTCGGCGACGCTTTAGGAGCGGTCCAAATCACAAAACTGCTGAGCGCCGCCGGACGCGATTTGATAGCCAAGCGCAGCACCGCGGTCACTTGGGAAGAACTTACGACGCATAATGTGGTGTTTCTGGGACCGCCCAAGTACACGCTCCAACTCAAAGAGATCCCGGTCCACATGGATCTGGTGATGGAAGGCAACACGATTCGCAATCTCGCTCCCCGGAAGGGAGAACCGGCGACGCTCATGGGGAACTGGCCGGACAAAACTCCGTACGTCGCGGAAGATTACGCTTTGATCTCCCGCATTCCGGGGCTGCACGGGCGCCGCGAGTACCTGATCCTTTCGGCTAGCTCAACCGAGGGCACAGCCGCGGCCGCCAGTTTCGTCACCGACCCCAATTTCGTGCGGGAACTGGCCAACCGGCTGCGCGCCCCTTCGGGACGTGTGCCAAGGTATTTTCAAGCGGTTATTCACGCCCGCTTCCGGGCAATGGTGCCGGTGGAAATGCACTATCGCTTCCATCACGAACTGAGCGTCCCGCCGCCGGGAAGCGTGACGAAGAGCGGACCCGCCTCTCCGAAGCAATAGGTTTTCCGCGGCGCGCTTAACCGTTCCCGTTTCCCATAGCTTCCGCCCCGGTTCGGGCCAGGGCGTTCATGGCGGGGGCGTAGGCGCGCTCGATGTGCACGCGCACGGCGTCCCGGGCGGCTTGCGGGTTTCCGGAAGCGACCGCGCGGAGCAATTCCTCATGTTCCCCCACAAGGTTGCCCAAAGTTTCCCGCCTCTGGCTGCGGCGCAGGCTCACGAAAGCGAACAGCGGCACCGTGACTTGGTCCAGGATGCGGCACAGCGTTCCGTCGCCCGACAACCGCCACAAGGTGCGATGGAATTGCAGGTCCGCCTGCCCCGAACGGAAGTAATCTCCGGCTTCGGCGGCGGCTTTCATCTCGGCGATGGCTTCTTCGAGTTTCGCCAGGTCCGGCTCGGAGGCGCGCGCCGCCGCGTCGGCGGCCGCCATTTGCTCTAAAGCGATCCGCAAGCGCACGAGTTCGCCCACCTCCTTGGGCGAGAGCGCCGTCACAAAGCTGCCCTTGTTGGGAAAACGGCGTAGCAGCCCGGCGTGAGCGAGACCGGCCAGAGCCTCCCGAATCGTCGCTTGGCTGACGCCATACTGCTCAGCCAGATGCAACTCCGGCAGCGGGTCCCCCGGCTGGTAGACCCCTTGAAAAATGGCTTGGCGGATCGACTCGCCCACCTGCCACGGCTTTAAGCGTTGCACCTTGGGTTCGCGCATCAGGCTCTGAATTCACTATGGACAAACTGCCGGTCCAGCCGCAAGCGGCCGCCCGCTCAAACGCTACGGGTTGAATGGCCACACGGCGGTGGTGGTGTAGCCGCCGTCGACGGCGATGCACTGACCGGTGATGTAATCCGATCCCGGGCTGCTCAGGAATACCGCCAGCGCGGCCACGTCCTCCGGGGTTCCGGTGCGCGGAATCGCCTGCACGCCTTTCAGCCACTCGTTGAGCGCCGGATCCTGCCACATGGCGCGGTTCAGGTCCGTGACGATGAATCCCGGCGCGATGCAGTTGACCTGAATGTTGTATTTGCCCCACTCGGCGGCGAGCACCCGCGTCAGTCCCCACAAGCCGGACTTCGAGATGGCGTACGGCGCCAGGAAAGGCAGCGACACCACCGATTGCAGGCTGCCGATCATGACGATCTTGCCGCCTTTGCCGCGCTCCACCATCCGCCGCCCCACGCGCTGCGTCAGCTCCATGACGCCGTGCAGGTTGGTGTTGAGGACCCGGTCGTATTCCTCGCGCGTGAATTGAAGGAACGGCTTGCGGATATTGATGCCGGCCACATTGTGCAGGATGTCGACGTCGCCGGCTTCGGCCACGGCTTGCTCGATCGATTGGACGTCGGCGATGTCCAGCCGCAGGGCGCGCGCCTGGCAGCCCTCGGCGCGCAGTCCGGCGGCCGCGCGTTCCAACGCCTCCAGGTTTCGCGCCGCCAGGATCGTGTCGGCGCCCGAGCGGGCGACCGCTTGCGCCATCGCCAGCCCGATGCCCCGGCTGGCGCCGGCGATCAGGGCGCGGCGGCCTTCGAGTGAGAATGCTTTGTACATCATGGCAGTTGTCAGCTCCTCAGAAGCTTTTCCACCGGACGGCCGCACACCGGCGCCCGGCCCAACAACACAGCCGCCGTGGCGGCCAGATCTTCCGGCGTGACCGGGTCCTCAGCCGGGACCATGCCCCAATCGTCCGTGGCGCCGATCACCCGCCCGCCGGTGAGACCAGCACCCGCCAGGATCGCCGTCCACGCCCGGGCATGGTGGTCGCGTCCGCCGTCGCCATTGATGCGCGGTGAGCGCCCGAACTCCCCGGTGGCGATGACCAGCGTGCTGCTTAGCTCGCCGTCCGCCTCCAGGCGGTCGAGCAAATCGGAGAATCCGGCGTCGAAGGAAGGCAGCAGCCGGTCTCGCATCACCGCGAAGATGTCGCGATGCGCGTCCCAAGCCAGCCACGGCCAAGCCGGACGGGAGCAAGCCTCCGCGCACAAGGCGTCGAACGCCGCCGCCGCGCGCTGATGGTGATTGTCCGCCGCCGTCATCGAGCGGATGAGCGTCAGCTTGTTCATCCGGCGGGCGATCCGCGGCAGGTGCTCGCAAATCCGGACGCCGGGCGTCGATGTGGGCATCTCACGGAAGATGCCCCGCACCTCAGGGGGCGCCTGCGGCTTCATGTCGAAGGTGTCCAGATGGCTCATGCCGCCGCCAAACCACACCAGCAGGATCCGATTGGCTCGCGGGCGGCGGAGGAACGGCGCCGCTACGGCGCTTTGCAGCCATTCCCGGCGGGTCGGCAGGCGGAGTCGGCTTTCGATCGGCATAGGCGCACCAGAAAGCATCGTATCACGGCGGGTCTCTCCCCCACCTATTTCCCTCATGCCCCGCAATTCCTTTCCGATAAGGTCACCAGAGCGCGGGCCGCAAGCCGGCTGACGGGCGATCACTGAGGAGAACGAATGCCACTCGACGTACTGATCGTGGATGATTCGGCGGCCATCCGGAAGATCCTGCAACGGGTGCTGCGGCAGGCGGACGTGCCGGTCCGCCAGTTCTATGAAGCCGGAGACGGGGTCGAGGCTTTGGAGATGCTCAAAGGCCAAAGCGTAGGGCTCATTCTGTCCGACATCAATATGCCCAACATGGACGGACTGGAGTTCTTGCGGCGGGTCAAGGCCTTGCCGGAGCATCAAAACGTCCCCGTCGTGATGGTGACCACCGAGGGGAGCCAGGCCAAAGTGCTCGAAGCGGTGCAGTGCGGGGCGGCGGGCTATGTCCGGAAGCCTTTTACGGCCGAGCAGATCAAGGAGAAGTTGACCGGATTGGTGGCCCTATAGCGAGGGGCCGCCAGGGACGAGGATCGATACATGCCGAATGGAATTTCCCATGAAGAACTGGCGCAAGCGATTCGGAGCGCAACCGAAAACGTGTTTTCGACGATGTTGGGGCTGGAGGTATCGGCAGGCGAGCCGTTCATTGAAAGAACCGCGCCCGGACCCGCCGAAGGCGTCGTCTCGCTGATCGGGCTGGCTGGGCCGTGGATCGGGACGGGAAGCATCAGTTGCCCGGCCTCATTCGCGTTGAAAATCTCGTCGCAGTTGCTGATGAGCGAATACCAGGCGGTGAACGAGGAAGTGCTGGACGCGGTGGCCGAGGTCACCAACATGATCATCGGCAATGTGAAGACGGCGATCGAAGAGCAGCTTGGCGGGCTGGGCCTGAGCATTCCGACCGTGATCTACGGAAGGAATTTCACCACCCGGAGCATCGGGAACAACGAGTGGGTGGTGGTGCCGTTCGATTGCGAAGGCGAGCGCATGGAGGTTCAAGTGTGTCTGGCGCCGAACCGCGGCGAGGCGGGCTGGCGGCCCGGGGTGGCGAACCCGCAAACGGCCATCGCGTAGCAAGGGATTCGGTTGGTTCAAGGAGGCGAGACAATGCAAGACAGTTCGACCGTGGTTTCCCCCGCTACCGCGCCGGCACGGGGGGAGGAGCGGGCCGGAAAGTACCTGACCTTCCGGCTGGCGCGCGAGGAGTTCGCCATTCAAGTGCTCAAAGTGCGCGAGATCATGGGCGTACAGGACATCACCGCGGTGCCGCACACGCCGGCGTATGTGAAGGGGGTGATCAACCTTCGCGGCAAGGTGATCCCGGTGGTGGATTTGCGCCTGAAGTTCGGGCTGCCGGAAGCGGAATATGACCAGCGGACGTGCATCATTGTGGTGCAGATTCAAGGCCACGGGTCGCAGCTACTGACCGGCATCGTCGTGGACGCCGTGTGCGAAGTGTTGAACATCGGGGCGGCGGAAATCGAAGACACGCCGGACTTCGGCGACGGCGTCGAGACGCCCTACCTGTTGGGGATGGCCAAGACCAAGGGCAAGGTCAAGATCCTTTTGGACATCGACCGCGTATTGACGGCGCAGGAGCTGCAAGGGCTGCGGTCATTCCTTCAATAGCAGGCCGGAGAGAGAGGGCGAGATGGCGCGAGAAGAACCGGTTCGCGCAGCGGGCGAGCTGATCGAGCGGCTGGCCGTCGACTTGGTGATGGGCGACGCCGGGAGCGGCGCGCAACAGGCGTGGCGGGAGGGCGTCGCGGCGTCGCTCGAGGCGATTGCCGGGGCGATGCAGGCGGCCGAATGCGTTGAAGGGGCCCGGCTGGCTTCCGAACTGTCCGCCGGGGCGCGCGGCGGGGGAGAAGACTTCCTGAGCCGCTTGCCGGCCGCAGTGGAAGAGCTGCGCCGTCTCGCCTCAGCCGCAGGCTCTCCGGCCCCGGCGGCCGCGCCCCCGCCGGCGCTTGGGCAGGATCCGGAGCTGGTGGGCGATTTCATCGTAGAGGCGCGCGAGCATTTGGGCGCCATCGAAGTGCAACTGCTCACGCTCGAACAGGACCCGGAGAACGCCGAGGCGATTCACACCATCTTCCGCGGCTTTCACACGATCAAAGGCTTGGCCGGGTTTCTGGAGCTCGGGGAAGTGCGCGAGGTGGCGCACGACGTCGAAACGGTGCTCGACTTGGCCCGCAACGGCAAGCTGTGGGTGACGCCCGCGGTGATCGACGTCGTGCTGGCGGCGGCCGACTATCTGAACCGTTGGCTGGACAAGCTACAGGCGGCGCTCACGGGCTCGCCTGAGGTTGTTGTGCCTGCGCCGGAAGCGTTGCTAGAGCGAGTGCGGGCGCTGCTCGAAAACCCGGCGGGAGGCGGGGTGGAAGGCGCGCCGTGCAAGACCGTGCCGGAGGCGTCCGGCGGCGGGCAGGCCGCACCGTCTCAGCCCGCCGGCGACGCCAAGCGCGCCGCCGAGCGGACGGTCAAGGTGGATACAGCCAAGCTGGACTACCTCGTGGACATGGTGGGCGAGCTGGTTATCGCCCAATCGCTGGTGAGGCACGCGCCGGAGCTCGCGGCGCACGCCGACTCGCGGTTGGGGCGCAATCTCGCGCAGATGGCGCGCATCACCGAGGAGGTCCAGAAGACCGCCATGTCGATGCGCATGGTGACGCTGGCGCGCCTGTTTCAAAAGATGGCGCGGCTGGCGCGGGACCTTTCCCGGAAGTCCGGCAAGCAGATCGAGTTCGAAACGGCGGGGGAAGAGACGGAGCTCGACCGCAACATCGTCGAGGAACTGGCCGATCCGCTGATGCACATGGTGCGCAACGCGGTGGATCATGGCGTCGAGTCCCCGGAAGAGCGCCTGGCGGCAGGCAAGCCGGCGGCGGCGCGGGTCACGCTGCGCGCTTCCCATCATTCCGGGCAGATCCTGATCGAGATCGCCGACGACGGCCGGGGATTGGACCGCCAGAAGATTCTCCGCAAGGCGGTGGAAAAGGGACTGGTGGAGGAGGGCGCCGAGCTTTCCGATAACGATGTGTACAACCTGATTTTCCAGCCGGGCTTTTCGACGGCTAGCCGGGTGACGGACGTTTCGGGCCGCGGCGTGGGCATGGACGTGGTGCGCAAGCACATTCAGAAGCTGCGGGGGAGGATCGAAATCCGCTCGGAGCCCGGGCGGGGGACGGTGTTCTCGATCAAGCTGCCTTTGACGCTGGCCATCATCGACGGCTTGGTGGTGGGCGTCGGCGGGCGCCGGTACATCGTTCCGATATATGCCGTGCGCGAGATGCTGCGGCCGTCTCCGGAGCAGGTGACCCGGGTGGAAAACCGCGGGGAAACGGTGCTGGTGCGCGAGCGGCTGCTGCCTCTGGTCCGGCTGCACCGCGTTTTCGGCGTCGAACCTCGTTCGGCCGAGCCGTCCGAGAGCTTGCTGATCGTGGCCGAGGCGGAAGAGAAGCTGTTCTGCTTGATGGTAGATGATCTGATCGGCAAGCAGGAGGTGGTGATCAAGAGCTTGGGCGAGTCGCTCGGAACGATTCCGGGCATCGCCGGGGCGGCGATTCTAGGCGACGGGCGGGTGGGATTGATCCTGGACTTGGCCGGGATTTACTTCCGGCAGGGGGCTGGGGAGTGAGTTACCCGCTGCCAGCCATTTTCCGGGATACGCGTGACGAACTCACGCCGCGCGATTTCCAGCGGATCACGGCGCTGGCGAAGGAAAAGTTCGGGCTGGACCTGCGGCCGGGCAAGGAAGATCTGGTGGCCGCGCGCCTGCGCAAGAAGATGCGGGAGCTGGGCATCCACTCCTTCCGGGAGTATTGCGAGCTGGTCACCGGCGATGCGACCGGCGAGTCGTTGCTCGCCCTCATGGATGCTCTCACCACCAACCACACGGCCTTCCTGCGCGAGCCGGCGCATTTTGAATTCTTCCGCCGGCGCGTGCTGGCCGAGTTCCGCCGGGCGGGCCGCATCGATGTCTGGAGCGCGGCCTGTTCGACCGGCGAGGAGCCTTACACGGTCTGTATGGCGGCGCTTGAGGAGCTCGGCGACCCGTCCCGTTGCGCCGTGCTGGCGAGCGATATTTCAGGCCGGGCGCTCGAAGCGGCGCGGGCTGGCGTATATGAGGCTTCGCGGGTGGCGTCGCTGCCGGCGGAATGGCTGCGCCGGTACTTCCTGCGGGGGGAAGGGCGTGCGGCCGGGAAGTACAAGGTCCGGCCGGAGGTGGCGAAAATGGTCGAATTCCGGAGGCTGAACCTGAACGGCAAGTGGCCGCCCCTCGGGCCTTTCGCGGCGATCTTTTGCCGCAATGTCATGATCTATTTCGACCGCGCGACGCAAACGGCGCTGGTCAACCGCCTGGCCAAGCGTTTGGCGCCGGGCGGCTATCTCTTTGTGGGACACGCCGAAAGCCTGACGGGCGTCGCGCATCCGCTCGAGTACGTGCAGCCGGCTGTGTACCGGCGGGGCGTAGGGAGATGAGGCAAGTGGTTGTGGGCGTGGCGGACGGTCAAATTGTGCGGGACAGCAACGCCTCCTTGGTGACCTATGCGCTAGGCTCATGCGTGGCGGTGGGCGTCTGCGATGTGGCCTCAGGGATAGGCGGAATGCTGCACTATATGCTGCCGGATTCGTCGTTGGACGCCGCTAAAGCGGCGCAGAACCCCTGGATGTTCGCCGATACGGGGATTGAGCTGCTTTTGCGCAAGATCCTCGAAAGCGGCGGCGACCGGCGGCGCCTGAAAGTCTGGGCGGCGGGCGGAGCGCAGGTGATGGATCCGGGCGGGGTGTTTAACATCGGCAAGCGGAATTGCCTGGCGCTGCGAAAACTGTTGTGGAAGGCGGGAGTGATGGTGAGTGGAGAAGACCTCGGAGGAACGGTGTCGCGCACGGTCCGTCTGGACGTCGGAACGGGAGAGTTCTGGCTGCGCGTGCCGGGCGCCGCGGACCGGAAACTGTGAGGCGCACATGGCGATTGCGGTGTTGATTGTCGATGATTCGGCCGTGATGCGGACCTTCGTCCGGCGGGTGCTGGAGATGTCGGGCCTCGAAATGAGCCTGTGCATGGAAGCGGCTAACGGCGCCGAGGCGCTTCAACTGCTCGACGAGCATTGGGTGGACGTCGTGTTGACCGACATTAACATGCCGGTGATGTCGGGCGAAGAGATGATGCGCCGGCTGCACGCTTCCTCGGTTCTCGAGTCGCTCCCGGTGATTGTCGTCTCGACGGATTCCACGGAGGCGCGGATGCGGCAGATGACCGAGCTAGGGGCCCGGGGCTATGTGAAGAAGCCGTTTCAGCCGGAAGAGTTGCGGGCGGAAATCGAACGCGTGCTGGGGGTGGCGCATGAATGAAGCGCTTGCGCGGGCGCTTGACGCCTCGATCGAGAACGTTCTGGCCACGATGTTTTTCGCCGACGCGGCGCCGGCGAACGCTCCCTTGGAGTTGCCCGCTGGTTCGCTGGAAGCGGCGGTGCAATTCCACGGAGAGCCTTCGGGCTATATCGCCCTGCGCATCGCCCCGGGGGCGGCTCGGGCGATCGCCGCCGCCTTCCTGGGCATCGACGAGAACGAAGCCACGGAGGCGCAAATCGGAGAGACGGTGCGCGAACTGGCCAATATGATCTGCGGCTCCTTCGTCAGTGCGGTCGAAAGCGAGACACTTTTTCGGCTCGACGCTCCGGCGATGCACGCCGAGCCTCTCCCGGCGGGCGGCGCCTGCCTGCGCCAAGTCGAGCTGGACGGCGGCGGGATGGAAGTCTGGCTGGCGTGGAAAGGCGGCGAGGGATGAGCGTGCGCAAGATCCGCGTCTTGATTGTGGATGATTCCGCCATCGTCCGCAAGGTGCTGGGAGAGGCGTTGGCCGGCGAGGCGGATATTGAAGTCGTGGGCGCCGCTCCGGATCCGTATGTCGCCCGGGACAAGATTCTGGCGCTCGAACCGGACGTGCTGACGCTCGATATCGAGATGCCGCGCATGGACGGGCTGACTTTTCTTAAGAAACTGATGCACTACCGCCCCATGCCGGTAATCGTGATCAGTTCGCTCGGTCAAGCGGGGTGCAAGGCGGCGCTTGAAGCCCTGGAAAACGGCGCCGTCGAGGTGCTGGCCAAGCCCGGCGGGCCCTATTCCGTGGGCGAACTGCGCGTAGTCCTGGCGGCGAAAATCCGTGCCGCGGCAGCCGCCCGCCTGCGGCGCGCTCAAGCGGCGCCGCCGCCCGCACCGCCGCCCGTTACGCCGCCGGCTCATCCGTACGATGCGCGGAGAATCGTCGCCATCGGGGCTTCCACCGGCGGCACCGAGGCGATCAGCAAGCTGCTCCTACAGATGCCGGAGAATTCGCCGCCATTCGTCATCGCCCAGCACATCCCGGCGGGTTTTTCCCGCGCCTTCGCCGACCGCCTGAACCATGCCTGCCGCATCGCCGTCAAGGAAGCGGAAGACGGCGACTTGGTCGAACCCGGCCACGCCTTGATCGCACCGGGAAACCTTCACATGCTGTTGCGACGGATTCCCGGCGGCTATCGCGTGGCGGTGAAGGATGGACCGCTGGTTTGCTATCAGCGTCCGTCGGTCGAGGTGCTGTTTTCCTCGGTCGCTGAAGCCGCCGGGCCAAACGCCACCGGCGTGATCCTCACCGGCATGGGCAACGACGGGGCTAACGGGCTCCTTAAGATGAAGCAAGCCGGCGCCCACACCATCGCGCAGGACGAAGCCTCATGCGTGGTTTTCGGTATGCCGCGGGAAGCGATCCGCGCGGGCGCCGCCGCCGAAGTGCTGCCGCTCGACAAGATCGCCGCCGCCATCCTCCGCTCGGCCGCTTCTGATAGACTCTGCTTGACGCGATAGCAGGCAGAGAAGCGGAAATAATCACGGGTAGGAGAGCTCACGGGTAGGAGAGCAATGACACGCAGGGAGTTTCTTGCCACGTTCGCCGCCGCGGCGGCGCCTGTTCTGGATTCCACGTTGGTCCACGAGCACGTGATGGTGGATTTCATCGGCGCGGATCAGATCGCGCCGGGCCGCTATGACCCGGAAGACGTGTTCCGCGCGGCGCGCCCGAGGCTCGAGGAGGTTCGCGGCTACGGGTGCCGGAGGCTACTCGAATGCACGCCCAACTTTCTCGGGCGCGACGCCCGCCTGATGCGGCGTCTTTCGGACGCCACCGGCGTCGACATTTGGATCAACACCGGGCTGTACGGGGCGGCGAATCACAAATTCGTGCCCGCATTCGCCCGCGAGGAGACGGCGGAACAGCTTGCCCGGCGGTGGATCGAGGAGTTCCGCCGCGGGGTGGACGGCGTGAAGCCGCGCTTCATTAAGACGGGGGTGAACAAGGGCCCTCTCCATCCTTTGGACCGGAAATTAATACAAGCCGCGGCGCTGTGCTCCCGCGAAACAGGACTGACCATCGCTTCGCACACCGGAAACGGCCAAGCCGCCATCGAGCAGCTCGAGATTGTCGAGTCCCTCAAAGTGAGCCCCTCCAAGTTTGTGTGGGTGCACGCGCAGAACGAGAAAGACCATTCCATGCACGAAAAGATGGCGCGCGCCGGAGCATGGGTGGAATTCGACGGCATCAACGCCAAATCCGCCGCCTGGCATCTCGAGTGCGTTCGCTTCATGGCGGAGAAGAAACTGTTGCACCGCACGCTCGTCTCACAGGATTCAGGCTGGTACCGCGTGGGAGAGCCGGGGGGCGGAAATTTCCGCGGCTACACATTCATCTATACGGATTTCCTGCCGCAACTCACCGCAGCACAAACCAGAACCTTAATGGTCGAAAACCCGGTGAAGGCGTTCGGGGAATAGCGCCGGGCGGCGGGCGAACACCGGAAAGCTGTGCGGGCTATCCTTTCAAATCCCGGAACGCTTCTTCGATTTCCCGTTTCGCCTCCGGAGTGAGCGGCAAGAGGGGAGCGCGGCAGGGACCGCCATAGTAGCCGTTCAAGTCCATGGCGTACTTCAGTCCGGGGATGCCATATTTTGCAGTCACCAGATAGGCTGCCTTGCCGATGCGATTCTGCCAGTCCAACGCGGCGCTCCATTCCCGGGCGCGATGCGCCTCCCAAATGGCGATGGTGGAATACGGCGCGGCGTTGGCGTAAGCCAGAACGGCGCCCACCGCTCCTACGGCGAACGAAGGCGCCAGCGTGGGCGCGGAACCCACCAGAACCTGGAAGCCCGGCTTCACCTCCCGGAGCATCTGGAGCACCTTCTCCATATTCCCCGAGCTCTCCTTGATGGCGATGATGTTGGGATGCTCGGAGAGCGCCGCCACCGCCTCCGCCGGGATGTCCACGCCCGTAGCTTGGGGCCAGTTGTAGATCATGATGGGGATCTTGGATTGATCAGCCACCGCCCGGAAATAGGCGCACTGGGCGGCGGCATTATTGAATAGATTCTTGTAGTAATGCGGGGTGCGAACCATAGCCGCCTTGTAGCCCCTGTCGGCGGCTTGGTTGGTCAGCCACACGGTTTCGCGCACGCTCTCCATGCCCGTCCCGGCGAGAAGGAGCTTATCAGGGGACGCATATTCGGCCACCATCTCCCAGAACGCCAACTTTTCATCCGGCATGAGCATGACGCTTTCGCCCGTGGACCCGCACACGACATAGCCCGCGAGCCCGGTCTGATTCCACTTTTCGACGTTGTGCCGGACTTTGGCTTTGTAGATATTACCGTCGTAGTCGAACGGTGTGGTGATCGGCGGGAAGATGCCTTCCAATTTCATGGCGAGGGAGTTGTAGCGAACCGGGCGGGGACGGGTACTGTCACCCGCCCCCGCTTCGTCTAAATCAACCAACCTTGGCGAAAATGATCACCAGCGTGTAAAGCGCCAGAGACTCAATCAGCGCCAGACCGAGAATGAGTGCGAACCGGATGGCTGCCGAAGCGCCCGGATTGCGCGCCATGCCCTCGGCTGCGGCGGCCACGGCTTTGGCCTGAGCCAAGCCGCACAAGCCGCTCGCGATGGCCATCGAGAAGCCCGCGGAAATGTAAATCCACTGCTTCTCGCTCGCGCCCGCCGCGGCGGTATCGGCGGCGAACAGGGGGGCTGCCAGCGCAAAGAGCGCCAGCAGGATCAACATCGTCTTGAACCTCATGGTGGTTTCTCCTTGGTTATGAAAGTTGCCGTCAGGAGGTGGTTCCCGTCATCCTCTTGCAGCCGGGCTCACACTGGCGGCGGGTAATGCCGGTATCAATGCTCATGCGCCACGGCGCCGCCGACGTACACCATGGTCAGCAGCGTGAAGATATAAGCCTGTAAGAATGAAACAAATACGTGCAGCCCCATGAAGATGGCGGGGATTGCCGGGGGACAAAGCGCCAGGAATACGAGCGTGACCTGCTCGCCCGCGAACATGTTGGCGAAAAGACGGATGGTGAGCGACAGCGGGCGCGCCAGGTTGCTCACGATTTCAATCGGCAGCATAATGGGCGCAAGCCACCACACCGGACCTAAATAGTGTTTGATATAGCCCGGACCATTCACCTGGAATCCCATCGCGTTGTAGTAAAGGAACGTGGCGATGGCGCACCCGGCAGGCACGTACGGGAACATGGTGGGCGATTCGAACGTGGGGATGATGCCCAACAGATTCCCGAAAAGAATGAAGAAGAACAAAGTCCCGAAAAACGACAAATAGCGAAGCCCGTGATGCCCGATGATCTCATCCGTCTGACCGCGCAGAAATCCATAAATGATTTCAAAAACGTGCTGGAGCTTCCCGGGGCGGTCCACCGAAAGCCGGGGACGCAGGATGGCGAAAACCACGATCACCACCAGCGCCACCACGATCTGCATCGTCACGAAGTTCGCCCACGGGCGTTCGGGGTTCTCCGGTGGCACTCCGACCAAGCTCAGGATCGAAGCGCCGGCGCCGGGCAAGTAGTCGTTAAACAGCTTGGTGAACCACAACTCATGCTCTTGCATAAATCAACTCGAATAGAATCTCAGCGATGACGGCGGCGGCAGCCACCAGAAGGCCGGCCAAAACCGACAGGGCGTTTATCCCGAAGAACTTCACTATAACATAGGCCGCCAGGCCGAACAGGAAGTAGCGCAGCCCGAAAATCACTGCCCGCCAAGCCTTACGAGGCGGTCCTTTGGAACCCAATGCGTGCACCAACTGTTTAATCCAGCGGAAGTTCAGCGCCGAAAATGCAGCCCCGGTCAAAAAACCGAAACCGCCTTGGAGTCCGCCGGCAGCCACCGCAGCGGCGGCGCCGGCGCCGGTAAACACCCACATGAAGATGTTCAGCCGCCGGTAAGCCCTCTCAAAGAAAATGGCTTCATTGGGTTCCATCGCCGGAGTCCTTCTGTACGGCGCGCAAAAACTGCACGAAGCCGGAGGCTATGCCAATCAGCAAAAAGACC
>FWPV01006687.1_pt1 | contig 21714 bp, 21 predicted proteins | sample 2228371 | NCBI WGS metagenome assembly FWPV01 (sample SAMEA103939776, study PRJEB20133) | metagenome | reverse complement strand
ATGACTTTTCTTTCGGCCCTTTGAAATCACAGGACATTTCAGATATTCCAGGTCTTTTTGCGGCAACTAATTTGGAGATGACCCATCTTTTAAAATCAATATATTTTTGAAAAGTGCAGGGTGGCAAGATTAGTTAAGCTGGCCGTCTGGCTTCGTTGACATAAAAGGTCTTGATGCTATAATTTAAGCAGCCTGTAATTGAAACAAAATTTTTAAATAATTATGAATCTTTTAAATTGCTTAGCCAAACACCCTTTTATTAACCGACTTTCCCTGCGCACAAAATTGGTAATTAGTTTCCTCCTGGTAGTCGTTGTGGGAGGAGTGCTTTCTTCTTTAATAGGGACTAAACTGGTGGGGGATACTATAGTTATGCAGGCCCGGCATAAGGTTAAGCATGATCTGCAAACAGCGTGGTTAGTCTATAATCAGACATTAGGCCAGATAAAGGATGTAGTTCAATTGACAGCTTCAGGGCGAACTATTCCTGATTATCTCCATGCCGGGCGCCTGAAGAATTTAAGTGAATTCTTGATTCAACGGCGCAAGGAATATGGGTTAGATATTTTAACCCTTACCGATGCCCGAGGGCGCGTAATTATCCGCACGCGCCATCCCTTTTTCGTGGGAGACGATCAGTCTGCCGATCTCTTTGTGCAGAAAGCGTTAAAAGGAGAAAGAGTAGCGGCAACGGCCATCGTACCCCAGGAAGAACTTCAGAAAGAAGGGAGTGATTTGGCCGAGAGGGCTTTTACTCTCATTATAGCTACGCCGAAAGCCAAGAAAATTAAGGGCGATAGAGAAACCTCCGGAATGATGCTGAAAGCTGCGGCCCCAGTTTTTAATGAAGCCAATCAACTCTTGGGAGTTCTCTATGGGGGGATACTTCTTAATCGTAATTATGAGATTGTAGATAAAGTGCGCAACCTGTTATATGGAGAGACCCAATATGCAGGGAAGGAGATGGGTACTGCTACCATCTTCCAAGGTGGCTTACGGATTTCTACTAATGTGCGGGGAGAAAAAGGAGAAAGAGCTATTGGCACATTAAACTCGGATGAAGTTTATGAGGCGGTGGTGGAAAGAGGAGAGCCCTGGTTTGATCGGGCTTTTGTGGTCAAAGATTGGTACCTTACTGCCTATGAGCCGATCCGGGATATTGCCGGCAAGATAATTGGTATTCTTTATGTAGGCATCTTGGAGGCGCCCTATACTGATCTGCGCAACAAAGTCGTCTATAGTTTCTTTGGCATTGGCGTGTTGGGGGTATTTTTAGTTCTCTTCCTTTCTTTTTTCATAACTACGGGAATTATTCGCCCCTTAAAGAATATGGTTTGGGCCACCACCAAGATTGCCGAAGGGGATTTTTCCTTGGAAATCCCCATAGATGCTCAAGACGAGATCGGGAAGTTAGCGGCCTCCTTTAACCACATGCTAAAAAGACTAAAAGAAAGTCATCAGGTCTTGGAAGAATATGGCCGCACTCTCGAGCAGAAAGTGGAGCAAAGAACGGAGGAGTTAAGGAAAATTCAAAACCAATTGATGCGGTCTGAAAAATTAGCTTCTTTGGGAAGATTAGCTTCTGGTGTGGCCCATGAAATTAATAGTCCTTTAACTGGGATTCTCACCTTTTCCCATTTGCTCATGCGGAAGCTCAAAGACAATCCGGAGATGCAAAAAGAGTTGGAGCTGATTGTCCGCGAAACTACACGCGTTTCAAATATCGTGCGGGGTCTTTTAGATTTTGCCCGCGAAAGTAAACCTCAGAAAAGACCATGTCAGATCAATGAGCTGATTATGCATACCCTTTCCTTAGTGGAGCGGCAAGCCGCTTTCCAAAATATTAAAATAATAAAAAACCTGGATCAACAGGTGCCGATACTTTTAGTAGATGCCAACCAGATTCAGCAAGTTTTTATGAATATCCTTTTGAATGCCGCTGATGCTATGCCCGAAGGAGGTAACCTCCAGGTTAGTTCTCTCTATCAGCCAGGTGATGATTATGTGCAAATCATCTTTACGGATACTGGTTGTGGAATTCCACCGGAGAATTTAGATAAGATCTTTGACCCCTTTTTTACGACCAAATCTGACAAAAAGGGAACCGGGCTTGGTTTGGCGGTCAGTTATGGAATAATTGAGCGTCATCGCGGGCATATCGAGGTGCAAAGCACCGTAGGCCAGGGGACCACTTTTATCATCAAGCTTCCCGTGCAAGCGGTCGAAGAAGTTTCCCCGTGATGGGGCGTAAGAATTTTGCGAGGGTCTAATGCCGAACGCCAAAATATTAGTAGTCGACGACGAAGAAATAGTTTGCTTGAGCTGCCAGAGAGTCCTCACGGAAGAGGGCTATGAAGTGAAGACCACTCTTAGCAGCCAGGAGGCTTTGCAGCTCATGGCTGATGAGTATTTTGACTTGGCCATCGTAGATCTTAAGATGCCCGGGTTAGATGGGATGGACCTGCTCCGGGCCATAAAGAAGGACTATCCTCAGGTGCAAGTAATTATAATTACGGGATTTTCCACTGTAGAATCCGCGGTGGAAGCCATGAAAGCGGGCGCCTTTGACTATCTGCCTAAACCTTTTACTCCGGACCAAGTGACCTTAGTAGTAAAGAAGGCTTTAGACAGCCGGAGTTTGATGCTGGAAAATATATATTTGCGGGAACAACTGCAGTCTCGATACCGTTTTGAAAATATTGTTGGTATAAGCGAAAAAATGCAAGAAGTTTATCGGCTAATCTTGCGAGTTGCCCCAACGAACAGTACTGTTTTGATTACGGGGGAATCGGGAACAGGTAAAGAATTGATTGCCCGGGCCATTCATTTTCATAGTCTGCGCAAGGACCGCCAGTTTATTCCCGTTGATTGCGGCGTTCTTTCGGAGAATCTTTTAGAGAGTGAACTCTTCGGCCATGTGAAAGGCTCTTTTACAGGAGCCATCGTGACCAAACCCGGACTCTTTGAAGTGGCGGACGGTGGCACACTCTTTTTGGATGAAATTGGGAATATCAGCTTGGCTATGCAGAGTAAACTCCTTAGATTTATCCAAGAAAGAGAATTTACTCCTGTGGGTGGGACGAAGATTAAAAAAGTGGATGTGCGATTGATTGCAGCTACTAATAAAGATTTGCAAGAAAAGATTAAGGAGGGTACTTTTCGCGAGGACCTTTTTTATCGCCTGAACATCGTGCCCATTCATCTACCTCCCTTGCGGGAGAGACCCGATGATATTCCTCTCTTGGCGGAACATTTTCTCCGCAAATATTGTCGGGAGATGAGGAAAAATTTAAAGAAAATGTCCCCTGCCTTTTTAGATTTGCTAAAAAGTTATTCCTGGCCCGGAAATGTGCGGGAGTTAGAAAATATTATCGAACGTATAGTAATTATGACTGATGGGGAAGAAATTCACCCCCAACACTTTCCTATTCCGGTGCCGCCCAAAGGAGAAAGAATAACTTTTCAAATACCGCGCACGAGTGAAGAACTAAAAGAACTGAAGAGACATTTACGGGATAAGGCCACCGAAGAAGCAGAAAAATTATTTGTCTTACAAGCTTTAGCGCGCAATGATTGGAATGTAACTAAGGCTGCCAGAGATGTAGGGATGTTGCGCCAAAATTTTCAGGCCCTCATGCGCAAGTATAATATCCGACCGCATGAAAGAGAAGATTAATCACCTGCATAAAAATCTCATGCACTGCATATTTTAAAACCTCCTGAAATTAAACAAGAAACAAAATATGGCATATTTTTAAAATGCACCTCCCTGGTTGCAGAAGCAGACCAGCCAAAATTTAATTAAAAAATAGTTAATAAAATCAATGGCTTATAATTTGAAAGGGTTTGCCGCTTTATGGCATGAAAATTGTTTTAATAATTAAGCGAAAGGAAAAGGGTATGGAAATGAGAGGAAGAATGAATAAAAAAAGTCTTTTAATTGCCAGTGCGGATGAAGCTTTGGCAGAATACCTTCTGTTTCAACTTTCCATTTACCCAATAAAGATATTTAAAATCCAAGCTCTAAGTGATCTTCTTTTAAAAATAAGAGAAAAAGAAGCTGATATATTGATTATCGATAGCCTTGTAGAAGGTATTCCTAACTATGATCTTGTCTCTCTCTTAAAGAAAAGCCATCCTCATTTGCCAATAATTGCTTTAACTGAGGATTCTTCATTAGAGACTTCGCAAAAGCTTCGGCAAGAAGGAATATTCTTCTTAGCCATGAAGCCGATTGATATCCAAGAAATCCACATAGCTATAAATGATGTGTTAAGAATGTTAACTGTGCAAGAACAAAGGAGGAATGGGAAGATGGTTAAAGTAATTGAACTCCCGGTCCAGGAAAAGGATAGATATGCTGAAGATGAAAAATTTAGGCAAGTGGAAGAGATCTGTGCTCAGCATGAGGGACGTCGGGGAGATCTGTTAATTGTTTTGCAAAAAATTCAAGGAATTTTTGGTTATGTTCCTGAGGAAACTTTGGCCAAAGTTTCTTCAGCTTTGGGAGTTAGCCGAAGCGAGATCTTTGGAGTCTTAACTTTTTATAACCGTTTCCATTTAACGCCCCGTGGCAAACATACCATAAGGGCCTGCCGGGGAACCGCTTGTCACTTTCGGGGAGCCCCATCTATTATCCAGGCGATTAAAGATCATCTGGGACTTCGGTCTGGAAAAGATACCACAGAAGATTTCCTTTTCAGTTTGGAAGAAGTGGCCTGCCTGGGAGCATGCGGTATTGCGCCGGTGATGACCATCGACGAAGAAACTTATGGCCACCGCACTCCCGCTTCAGCCATAGAGGCTATAGCTAAGTATGAAGAGATGGAAAAGAAGGAAGCGGAAGAGAAGAAAGCGGCTTAATAAAAAATCGGAATTGGCGGGAAAAAATTCCGCACAAAGGAGGGAGGCAAAATGAATAGCGAAAAAATAAAAACATATACCGCGGATTATTATTTGAGGCACGGATCGACAATTCGCCTGATGGAAGCGAGCGCCTATAGAGAATTTATTTCGCGCCAAAAGCGCGCAATAATGAAAAATTGTGGATTAATTAACCCGGAAGACTTGGATGCATATATAAAATATGGAGGATTCAAGGCTTTGGAAAAAGTCTTGACCGAGGTCCCCGCGGATAAAGTAGTGGCGGAAGTAAAAGAAGCTGGCCTTAGGGATCGGGGACTTAATGGACAACTCACCGGGGAAGTATGGGCGACTTACCGGCGCATTCCGCATCTTCCTCAATACGTAGTTTCGGCGAGGTTGGGCGGTCCCGGAGAAGCTTGGATTGAAAGAACTCTCTTGGAGAGTAATCCCTTGGCCCTAATTGAAGGAATGACCATTAGTGCTTATGCCCTGGGTGGGGTAAGCCAGGGCTTAATTTATGTTCCTTCGGCCTATAAACCTTTAGCCTTTCGGCGCTTGCACCGCGCCTTGGAAGCAGCGCGCGCCCGTCGGTTTTTAGGCCGGAATATTCTGGCCCAACCTTTCAGTTTTGATATAGAGATCAGGGAAGCAATCAATGAAGATCATCTGCCCAAAGAAAATAATCCATTTATTTGTGGGGAATGCGCTCGGGCCCTTTTCCAACCAGAAGAAGAGATCGATGAGGGGTTCTTCTACAACAAAGAATGGCCCAACTTGTTTTATGTAAATAATGTGGAGACCTATATGAATATCCCCCTCATCATTAATTATGGAGCTGATTATTTCCAATCATTAGGAAAAGGAGAAGCAGCGGGGACCAAAATTTATGCCCTTACGGGAAAGATAGATCATCCCTGTTTAGTCGAGGCGCCCTTAGGCAGCACTTTAGGAGAGCTGATTAGAATGGCTGAAGGAGAAGATGAGTCTTTGCTGAAAAACTTGAAGGCTTTTCAGGTGGGGGGCGCCGGTGGTGGTATTTTCCCGGCCCGCTTCAAAGATATTCCTTTGGATTATGATTCTTTAAGAAACTTAGGTGGGCAAGTTGGTTCTGGCTATATTGTCTTAATGGATGAAGGGGTATGCATCGTGGATATGGCTCGTTATTCTATCTCGCAATTGGCTGCGGAAGTATGCGAGCGTTGTCATCCCTGTACCAAAGCCATCCGCAGCGTTCTGGGCATCTTGAACCGCTTAATTAAAGGGTTTGGTGAAGCAGGAGATTTAGAGACTTTAGAAATTTTGGCCAAACGCCTAAATAGAGAGGCCCGCTGTTCTTTGGGCAGGTTGGTTATGACTCCCTTACTCACCAGCCTCAGGTATTTTCGTCCTGAATATGAGAGCCATCTACAAAAATCTTGCCCGGCTCGTTTCTGTGAGGACCTCCTTCCTCCAAGTGAAAAGGTGATTAGATTGGCCGCCTAATTAAATTGAAGATTAGCTCTACTTTCCAGCCCGGGAGAGTAGAGCTAAAAATCACTTGCTGAAGTAAGCTTCCTTCCTTTAGAGGAAAAGAGTAACATCTCCTTTGCCTTTCCGCAAAATTTTCGGCGTTTCATCAGTTAAGTCGATGATGCTCGAAGGTTCGGAAATAAGCATCCCTCCATCAATTACCAAGTCAAGTAATTTCCCCACTTTTTTTTCAATCTCCGCCGGGTCATAGAAGATCTCGCCCGTGGAGGTAGTAGCACTAGTACTGATTATGGGATGGCCAAGCTCTTTAACTAAGGCTAAACAAATCGGGTTATCGGGTACTCGAATACCTGCTGTTTTGCGGCGAGTAAGCATGATCTTAGGAACAAGTTTGGTCCCTTCGAGAATAAAAGTGTATGGTCCGGGAAGAAGCCTTTTCATTGTTTTGTAGGCATAATTGGAGACCTTGGCGTACATGCTTATATCTTTTAAGTCAGCGCAGATAAAGCTGAAAGGACGATTTTTTTCGATACCCTTAATTTGATAAATCCGTTCAATGCCTTTCTTATTATAAAGGGAACACCCAAAACCATAAACCGTATCCGTAGGATAAGCAATAACCCCACCGGCTTGGAGGACTTGCCCCACTTGTTTGATAAGTTTGCGCTGTGGATTTTGTGGATTAATTTTGATTAGCATATTTTTCCCCTCTAAAAATTAATTTTTGCACTTACAAAGACCAGCCCCCGCTTTATCTACTAATATATTTTACCAAAAGAAGCGCCCTTTAATCCAGATTCTTCTTGATCATCATTAAATGGCCATGTTAAATTAAAATTTATTAAAAATTCTTGGTAATTTTGGTGAGCCATGGGGAAAATTGTTATTAGGCAAGAACGTTGTAAATCTTGTCAACTTTGCTTATTAGCTTGTCCCAAGAAATTGATTAAATTAAGTGAGCAAATGAATGAACAAGGAGTCTATCCCGCGGAATTTGGTGAAGGTCAGCAAGAGGAGTGCACAGGTTGCGCTCTCTGCGCGGAAGTATGTCCAGATATTTGTATTGAAGTTTGGAGGTAAGTTTAAGCAGTGGAAAAAAGGCTTTTTATAAAAGGGAATGAAGCTTTATGTCGGGGGGCGATTAAGGCCGGCTGTCGCTACTATTTTGGCTATCCCATTACGCCGCAGAATGACATTCCGGAATTTTTCTCCAAGCATATGCCTAAAGTGGAAGGCTGCTTCATTCAAGCGGAGAGTGAAATAGCCTCCATAAACATGCTTCTGGGGGCAGCTGCCGCCGGCGCCCGCGCCATGACTTCTTCCTCCAGTCCAGGGATTTCCCTGATGCAGGAAGGAATTTCCTATATGGCGGGAAGTGAACTTCCGGGAGTAATTGTCAATATCATGCGCAGTGGTCCTGGATTAGGTGGAATTTCCGCTTCTCAAGGTGATTATTTTCAAGCTACGCGAGGGGGAGGTCATGGAGATTACCGGACGATTGTTTTGGCTCCGCACTCTGTCCAAGAAATGCATGATCTAACAATTTTAGCCTTTGACTTGGCGGATAAATACCGTAATCCAGTATTAATTCTGGCGGATGCTGTCTTAGGCCAGATGCAGGAAAACATGATCGAACGTCCTCTCCCACCAATGTCTTTACCCCCTAAAGACTGGATCTTAACGGGAGCTTCTGGAAGAAAGCCACGGCTGATAAAATCCCTCTATCTAAAAGAAGGAGAGATGGAGAGACATAATTGGAAACTTTTCGCCAAATACCAGCAAATGAAGAAGGAAGAAGTGCGCTTCGAAACCCAAAGGGTTGAAGATGCCCATTTGGTAATAGTGGCCTTTGGCACGGCGGCGCGGGTTTCTAAGTCAGCCATGGAGATAGCCCGAGAAGCAGGAATGAAGGTGGGACTTTTTCGGCCAATTACGCTCTTTCCTTTTCCAGAAGAGGCCTTGGCCAAGCTGGCTCGGACGGGGAAAAAATTCTTAACCGTAGAAATGAATACCGGACAAATGGTAGAAGACGTTCGTTTGGCTGTCTGCGGGCAAGGAGAAGTATTTTTTTACGGCCATCCGCCAGGCTCGCCGCCGGTCCCCGAAGAGATCTGGGCCGAGATTAAAAAAATTTATTGAGGAGATAGTATGCCGCAAGTTTTTCGACGCCCCCAGAGCTTGGTTGATGTACCTTTTCATTTTTGCGCAGGATGCCACCATGGCCTTGTTCATCGTTTAGTGGCCGAAGCTATAGATTATTTTAATTTGCGAGAAAAGACCATCGGGGTAGCCGGGGTTGGATGTTCAGTATTTATTTATGAATATTTTGATCTCGACGCCCTGGAGGCACCACATGGTCGAGCGCCTGCCGTGGCCACGGGTTTGAAGAGGGCTCTTCCCGATCGAATCATCTTTACTTATCAGGGAGATGGAGATTTGGCTTCCATTGGGATGTCCGAAATTATGCATACAGCTAACCGGGGGGAGAACATTACGGTAATTTTTGTGAATAATACAGTTTATGGCATGACCGGCGGACAGATGGCGCCCACTACTCTCCTAGGCCAGGAAACTACTACTTCTCCATACGGGCGAGATAGTCAGCAGGCGGGCTATCCTTTCCGGATGGCTGAAATAATCGGTAATTTAGGAGGAACAGCTTACTCAGCTCGTGTGGCTTTGCATAACGCGGCCCATGTGCTTAAAGCAAAAAAAATAGTCCGCAAAGCTTTTGAGACGCAGATGAAGGGTATGGGTTTTTCTTTTGTAGAATTCCTAGCTGCCTGTCCTACGAATTGGGGAATGACCCCGCAGCAAGCCTTAGGGCGTATTGAGAAAGAACTAATCCCTTTCTTCCCTTTAGGGGTCTTCAAAGAGCCTAAAGAATAAATATTGGAGCAAGAAGGTTTGAGGAGACTTTTTATGTACCAAGAAATTATTATGGCTGGGGTTGGCGGCCAAGGGATCATGGTCATTGGTACCCTATTGGCTCAGGCTGCTTTCCTTGAAAATTTGCAGGTAACTTATTTCCCCTCCTACGGAGTGGAGAAAAGAGGAGGGCATGCGGAATGTACCGTGGTAATTTCTGATGAAGAAATAAGATCGCCCATTGTGTGGGCGCCCCGGTCAGCTATTATCATGAGCAGGTCAGCCCTAACAAAATTCGCCAAGAGAGTCAAGTCGCAGGGGTTAATCGTCCTCAATAGTTCGCTTATCGATCCCCAAGAAGTAGGCCGATCTGATATAGAAATTTTAGGCGTACCGGCCTTGGAAATGGCGCAAGATCTGGGCCAGGAACGTTTGGCCAACATGATTCTCATCGGCGCTTTCGTGGAAAAGACCAGGGTCGTAAAAGTGGAGGCTTTGATGTCCGCTTTACCCTTAATTTTTGAAGAACGTTATCACCGCTTTATTCCATTAAATGAATCGGCCATCCAGAAGGGAGCCGAGTTTTCTAAAAATTATTTAGCGCGTCAAAATTACCACCCCCTAAAAAACCATGAGAATTTAAGAAATGGTACTTAAAAACGGGAAAGTTATGGATATCCGGGAACATATTCGCCAATGTGCTCAACCTCATTTTACTCCTGACAAAAAGACCTGGCCAACCATAACTATATCTGACCGCGATCAGATAGCTACCCGCTTCGGTTTGCCGAAGAGAGAAGTGGAGATTGCAGCTTTGGAAGCGGGAGTCATCCCCCTTCGTTACCTCCGCAATATAGGATCTTTGGGGGTAACCGGGCAGTTACGTTTGCTCCAGGCCAAGGTCCTCGTCTTGGGTACAGGAGGTTTGGGCGGAACAGTGGTTCTACTCCTGGCCCGTTTAGGGGTGGGGTGTTTGGTCATAGCTGACGGTGACTTTTTTAGCGAAGATAATCTAAATCGCCAGGCCCTAGCCGCCGAAACCAATGTGGGAGCAATGAAGGTGGAAGTGGCTTTAAGAGAGTTGAGGAAGATAAATGCAGCTACGGAGGTAATAACGCACGCCGGATTTGTAAAGGAAGAGGAATTAAGTTTTTTGATCAAAGGAGTAAGTGTTGCTATAGATGCTCTGGATAACTTGCCCGGCAGATTTCTCTTAGAGAAAGTTTGTCGCCAGGAAAAAATCCCTTTAGTTCATGGTGCTGTAGCTGGGTTCAGTGGGCAAGTTATGGTTATTTATCCCGAAGACCTCGGCTTCCAGCTTATTTATGGAGACCCGCAAAATGTTCCTGAGAAGGGGATCGAGGTGGAATTAGGGAACTTGCCGGGGATTGTATCGGCAGTGGCTTCCTTACAAGTTCAAGAAGCGGTAAAAATTATAACGGGCTTAGGCCAGCCATTGCGCCATCGCCTTTTTTTCTTAGACTCCTTCAGTGGTACGGCGGAAGTAATTTCCTTGAAATGACCTTTTTAGTTAAAAAGCGTTGGCCATGAAGAGATGCCTTTTCTTCCCAGATTACTTTCCCAGGAGGAGGAAAAATGAAGGTCAAAAAGCTTGCCCCGTCATCATTGGTAGCTAAAGCCGAATGTCCTGAGCCCTCAGCTCCCCAGAAGCCTCGAACTATATTAGAGGAAGAAAAGGAGATTCAAGAACGGCTCCAAAAGATCCTCAATAGTCCCAGCTATTGTCGGGCTGATTGTGACCTTGATCTTTTGCAAAGAGAGGAATTGCGCGGAGCACGTTTGCAGTTAGAATTCTTAAAACCAGATCTTATCTTTGATGAAAATGGGGTCTTGGCTACTATTGTAGTTTTTGGGGGAACGCGCATCGTGGAGAAAGCTAAGGCGAAGCAAAAATTGGCTGAAATCCAGCAATTGCTTAAGAAACATCCCCGGGATAAAACTTTAAAACAACAGCTGGCTATAGCCAAGAGAATTTTGGCCAAGAGCCATTATTATGAGGTGGCCCGGGAATTTGGCCGCCTGGTTGGCCAAGCCGGGGCAGGAATTTGTGATAACCGGCTGATTATTATTACGGGTGGCGGACCGGGGTTAATGGAAGCGGCCAACAGAGGAGCCTATGAAGTGGGTGCCAAATCCGCAGGTCTAAACATATTTCTACCGCGCGAGCAGGTTCCTAATCCCTTTATCACGCCGGAATTATGCTTCCAGTTTAGGTATTTTGGCTTGCGCAAAATGCACTTTATGATGCGCGCCAAAGCTTTTGTCGCTTTTCCAGGAGGGTACGGCACTCTCGATGAACTTTTTGAAGCCTTATGCCTTATTCAAACGGGAAAAATTAAGCCGCTGCCGGTTATCTTAGTGGGCAAGAGATATTGGCGCCGCGTCTTTGATGCGGATTTTATGGTGGCTGAAGGTACCATCGATCCCCAAGATAGAGAACTCTTTCATTTCGCCGAAACGGCCGAGGAAGTTTGGCATTATATTCGCCAATGGTATGAACAAAGGGGGGCCTCTTTATTTCCTTGAAAGTTTTTGATTTGCACCTCCACACCAGCTTTTATTCGAGCTGCTCTTCTATCGATCCAGAAGCATTAATTAGAAAGGCCGCTGAATTAGATTTAGATGGTATAGCTCTTACCGAACATGGCCTGCGCTGGCCAGATGAAAAGTTTGACCATCTGCACCGAATTGCTGATTCTTTGGGGCTGGTCCTCTTACGCGGCCAGGAGATATCTACCTATTCGTCAGCAAATGGGCCGGAGGGAGAGTTCCTGGTTTTTGGCCTTAAACGGAGCATCACCGCCGATCTCTCCGCCAGCGAGTTGGTGAAGAGAGTCCATGGCGAAGGAGGCATCCTAATAGCAGCTCATCCCTTTAAATTATCGCGCTTAAGCAAGAAGAAATATTATGGAGCCGGGGAGCTTGTTTACGAATTAGAACTTGATGCCTTAGAACTTTACCATCCCGACCACGATGAAGCGGCTTTAATGAAAGTGCGGCAGGCTATGGCCAAGCTTGGTCTGCCCGGAACAGGGAGCAGTGATGCCCACCAGCTTCATGAAGTAGGTCGATGCGTGACCATCTTTGAAAGGCCCATCTTTAGTGAGGAAGATCTAATCCAAGAAATTCGCGCCGGACGGATCCAGGGGCGCGATAACCAGAAGAAAATCTCATGAAAGAACGTCCCTTAATCTTCTACGGGTGGTTTATTGTGCTCATTATCGTGGTGAGCATGATGCTCATCTATGGTATCCGTCATTCTTTTGCGGTCTTCTTTTCGCGCATCTTGGATGAATTCGGCTGGAGTCGAGGTGATACGGCCATGATGTTTTCTTTAAACGTCTTCGTCTATGGCGTCTTTGCTCCCCTGGCCGGCTCCATGGCCGAAAATTGGAAGCCTAAAGTAATAATGCCTTTGGGTATCGCCATTCTCGGTCTGGCCACTGCCGGTTGTGCCCTGGCGCAAAAGTTATGGCATTTTTATCTCCTTTTTGGTCTGCTTATGCCCTTGGGTAGTGCCCTAAGCGGCTGGCCCATCATGGCTCCCGCTTTGATCAATTGGTTCAGACAGAGAAGGGGTTTAGTCTTGGGGCTGGGACAGATGGGGGGAGGGCTGAGCTTCCTTTATAGCCTTTTTGTCGAGCTTCTCATCTCTTCCTTCGGGTGGCGGAATGCTTTTTTAATGTTGGCTTTAATCTTAGGAGCGTCATTGTTTCCCTTATATTTGCTCTTCTTTCACTATCGTCCCGAAGAGAAGGGGCTGCAGGCTTATGGGGAAGATCTCTCTTTTTCACAAGCCTCGGCTGAGGCGGAAATGGGGCAGGCCTATGTGCCCCCAGAGAGTAGATTAAGAGAAGTTTTAAAAAGCCGTCGTCTTTGGCTTTTAGTTTCATCTTATGCGCTCTTCTGGGGTATAGGGTGTTATCTCATCCTTGCGCACCAGGTCCGCTTCATGCAGGATATTGGTTATGATAGTTTTTTCAGCGCTTCTATTTTCGCCCTTTTGGGGGTCACCTTAGTTATCGGCCAGCTTTGTGGATTCTTATCAGACGTCCTGGGAAGGGAAAAGACGGTTACTTTAGCCTCTTTACTTTCCCTAGGGGGAATATGGGCGCTTATTTCAGTTCAGGATCCTTCCCATCCCTGGTTAATTTATATCTTTGCCGTTGCTTTTGGCTATGGCATTGGTCTCTATTCGCCAACTCTTTTCGCCTCCACGGCGGATATATTTCCTGGACGGCATTATGGAGTAGCTGCGGGCCTTTTGCTCATGGGCATGGGTCTGGGAGGAGTTATTGGCCCTTGGCTGGGGGGTTATCTTTTCGATCTATTTGGCCATTACTTCTTTTCCTTTATCCTTTGTATGGCCTGCTTAGGTGCGGCCAGTGTTTGCTTATGGTTGGCTGCTCCCCGTTTAGGTCCCTTCCAAAGAGTAGGTCAATAAAATTATTAAATCCTCTTATATTTTTGCCGATATTAATTTTAAAGCAAATTTTTTGCTCATTTAAAACCATTTTACTCCATACTCATGGGGAAAGGAGTTTATATGAGCCCAAATAAAAGTGGCGCAGAGATTGTGGAAAAATGGCTGGGGATGATTCCAGGTATTGGTACTTATCGGAAAAGAGAAAATTTAAGAGAGACAGATCACAATTTGCGCACTTATTTAGCGAAAAACCTCAAAGAAGTCAAAGCGGAAATAGAAAAGATTGTTCTGGATTTTTCTTTACTTAAAAAATTTGATTTTTTGGCCATGCTCGATGGAGTGACTTCCCAATTACAGCAAATAGCCGATACGATTAAATATGCTAATTATGGATATGGAGGCATCTTTGCTTTAAAGAAGATTCGTGAGGAAGAATTAAAAAAACTATATAACTTTGATCTGGCTTTAATGGTTGAAGTTAAAAAAGTATGGGAGATAGTGGAGGAGATGAGCAAAAATAGTAATCTTGATTTTCTAACTACTAAAGTCAGGGAGTTAAAAGAATTTTTAAATGCTTTGGGGAAAAAGTTGGAACAGCGCCAAGAGTTTCTAATCAAGCCTGACTGATATTTAAACTGAGGATGCCCTTCTTTTCATGGTTTTCTGACTCTTCACTCATTCCAGGGGCGCAAGGGGAAAATTTTTTAGGAATTAGCCAAACCAAGAAGAGCATTTGAGCCAAAAAGGAGGAACTTATGGGACAGTTTCTGGAAGTAATAGAATGGTTTGATGAGTCTGGCCGGGAAATGGTCCACCGCGTTCCTGAGTCTGGATCAGGAGAAATAAAATTCGGCGCCCAAGTTATCGTCCGGGAAAATCAGGCGGCCGTCTTCTTCCGCGATGGTAAAGGCTATGATGTTTTGGGCCCTGGTCGGCACACGCTTTCTACCTTAAACTTGCCTCTATTAACCAAAGCTCTAAGTCTACCTTTTGCCTTTAAAAGCCCCTTCCGCGTGGAAATTCTTTTTATCAATATGAAAGTTTTCACGCATCTGAAATGGGGAACGCAGGAGCCGGTGGCCTTCAAAGATGAAGAGTTAGGCCTAATTCGTCTGCGCGCCTTTGGGAACTATACTACGCGCATTGTGCAGCCGCTTTTATTTGTCAATACTTTAGTAGGGACGCAAGGAATTTTTTCTACCGAGGATATCGCTAACTATCTGCGGGATGTGATTGTCTCCCGCCTTAATGATTTATTGGGAGAGACTTTAAAAAGCATCTTCTTTTTACCTGCGCAATATACGGAAATTGGTATTGCTCTAAAGGCTTTAGTCCAGAGAGATTTTCAAAAATACGGTTTAGAACTGGTTGATTTGTTTATCAACAATATTACGCCCCCGGATGATGTGCAGCGCATGATAGATGAGCGCAGTGGATTAAAAGCCGTGGGTGATCTTGATGCTTTTCTAAAATTTAAAGCAGCCAAAGCCATGGGTGATGCGGCTAAAGGGGAAGGAGGAGCAGCGGCTATATCAGGAATGGGTTTGGGCATGGGTGCAGGAATAGGTATGATTCTTCCGGGTATGCTTTTAAAAAACATGGAAGAAGGGAGTAAAACAGCTCCTAGCCGCAAAAGAATTACCTGTCCGCAATGCTTTGCCAAAATTCCCTTTGAAGCACGCTTTTGCCCCTCTTGTGGTCATCAGATTCTTAAATTAAACAAGTGCCTCCAATGTGGCACGGACCTTCCTTTAGAAGCTAATTTCTGCATGGTTTGTGGAGCAAAGGTAGAAAAGCAAGAACGTTTTTGTTCCAAGTGTGGCGCTAAAGCTTTAACAGAAGCTGTCTATTGCAACCAATGTGGAGAAAAATTGTAAATATCAATTAGCCGCGAATAAATAATGTTCAGGCTCATCGCTTTCTTCACTGGCGAGGGTGGTCTTTCCTGTTTTTTGAAAGAGATTCACCGTGGAATCTTTGCTGACATCACCAGTCAAAATAAGAACTGCCTGCCCGCAGTGCGGGGGCGAAATTGATTTTTTAGAAGATTGCCAAATCGTTCGATGTCCTTATTGCCATTCTTCCCTCTTTATCGGGGGGCGGGACGGAATAATGCGCTATCTCCTTCCGGCCCAAATGACCACTGTTGAGGAGGCGCAAGGAGTTGTAAGTAATTTCTGTCAAAGAAAAGGGGAGCCTTTATGGTCTGGTGATGATGTTTTTCTTTTTTATGCGCCCTATTGGCGCATGCAAGCCAATGTTTACCGGTGGATATTTGGTCAGAAGCCGATGAAGATAGATGGGCCAACTTCTGGCTCTTCTCAGCCCCTGGAGAAGATAAAGATTCTACTTACCCGCCATATGGATCACACTATTCCTGGATATCGTGATCTTAATTTGGGTTTAACTAATCTGGGAGTCCGTACGCAAGCCCTTCCCCTCCGCCCCTTAAATCGAGAGCATCTGCAAAAAGGGATAAAGCTCCTTCCTGTAGATGTTCCTTTAGAAAAAGCTAAATCTGCTGCCGCTCAATATGCCAGTATCTTCTTTGAGGCAGAAGATATTCAAACCGAGGTTTTGCTGCAGCAGAGGATAGGAGAAAAATTCTCCATAATCTATGCGCCCTTTTGGTTGACACGAAGAAATCAAGGATCGCCTAAAGAATTTTTTCTTCTTGATGCTTTAGAAAAGAAGATAATTTCCATGGCGGAAGAAGGGGAAGCGATTATACGCAAGCTTAAAGAGGAAGAAGACCGCTCAGCTTTAGGGTTTAGCGAGCTCATTTTTCTGCCCCTCCGCTGTCCCAATTGTGGATGGCCTTTTCCTTTTCGGCCATTCAGTTTGCTTCATTTTTGTGAAGTGTGCCGCCGTCTCTGGACCGAGAAGGGAGGAGTGTGGCGGGAGGTTAGGTATCAAGTATGCTCCCCTTCTTTAGCAAATTTTAGAAAAGATTTTTTCTGGTTCCCCTTCTGGCGGTGGCGGGTACGGATTATAATAAATACGGCAAACCCAGAATGCTTGGAGAACATGATGGATTTTTACCGTCTGGCTCCCCCGCTCCGGGCCATCAACAACCAAGAAGAGCAAAAAAAGCCTATATTCTTTTATATTCCGGCGGTAAAATTTCGCGACCCCAAACAAATCTTAAATATAGCCAGTCGGATGACTTTCTTCCAGCCAGCAATCATTTCCATTTCCTTTCCAGATGGTTATCGGCCTGTAACCATAGGGGGAAGTTTAGGCATGGAAGATTCTCAGGGATTAGGTTTAGCCATTTTAGGATATATGATCCCGGGGGCGAGCCGACCAGCAAGGAATTGGCTAAAGAATTGCCAACTGGAGATGACTGAGCCCGAGCTTTTCTATTTTCCTTTCCAAAGAAAAGATCTCTTTTTAATAGAATTATCCACAAGCTTATCTTTCCAGTACCGATCTCTTCCGGAAGATTTACCATCGGCCGTTACCACCGTTTAAATATCTACTCCTTTCCACTAAGAGGATGTAGGCCAATTAGTGGGTAACATAGTTAAGCAAGAGGTTCAAAGGCAGGCTAAAGACAGGCCGGAGACAGGCATCATGCGGAATTAAGATTCATTAATGGGAGCAAATTATATTTTACTTCGTATTGGATCGCCTCTGAAATATATTGCATATGTTACCCCTCTCCCCCACTGGGGAGAGGGGCGGCGTGAGGGGATATTATTTTTTTTGAGGCATGACCCTATGATAGAGTCATGGCGAGATCCCTCCAGTTGATACGTGGGGCAAAAGCCCATGTGCGCCACGCCTTTCGAGCTTCCTATTACAATACAAAATGATTGATAAAAAATTAAAACATTTAATGCTCTCATTAGTAAAATGTAGGGCAAGGGCTTGTCCCTTGCCGTATTCAGGATGCCCCAAGGGCTTGCCTGCGAAATTATAGGAATATTCAACTGGCTTTTTTTGCGGAGATTTGGTAGCGATCTTTATCCATCTTCTTATCCCGCAGACGCTTTCTCATTTAGCCCTTGGTCTCTTAGGCGACCTAAGATTCGGACCCCCAAGTGAAGGTGGGCAAGAACTTATTAGAAATTGACATTTTTCATTATTCTCTTATACTGAATATATATAATATGCGCAGAGAGGCAAAGATGAAAAAGAGCGTCTTAGATGGAATAATAGGGATCTGGTTATTTTGCTTTATTTTCTTATCTATAGGAGAGGCCAAGGAAAAGACGCGCATTATTACCCCAGGAGATTTCTTTCCTGAATTTTCTTTCCCCATGACTTTGAGTAAGCAAGATGAAGAATATCTTGGTATTCCGCAAAAGTTTTTGGGTTGGGGAAAGAAAGACACCTTCTCTTTAAAGGATATCAAAGGAGATGTAATTGTTCTGGAGTACTTAAATAAATATTGCTTTTCATGTCAGCTGCAAGCTCCGATCATGAATCAAGTCTTTAATAAAGTGACCAGCGATGCTAACCTAAAAGATAAGGTCAAATTTCTGGGGGTGGGAGCAGGAAATAATCAGCGGGAGGTGGAATCTTTTCGACTAGAGAAGAAAATTGCTTTTCCCATCGTCCCTGATCCCAAATTTTTAGCCTACGAAGCTATCGGTGATCCCGGCGCTACCCCTTTTACTCTTTTCATTCGCAAAACTGAAGCGGGTTTGATCGTAGCGCAGGTCAAAGTGGGCTTGACCAAGGTTCCCGAAAAAATTTTGAAAGAAATAGAGCAAGTTTTCCAAATTGATTGGAATGCATTAATTAAACAGAAGAAAGATACCTCCCTTGAGCAGGCCAAAGAAAAGAAATTATTTTTGCCTTATACGGAAAGTGAGCTTTTGAAAAAAGTCCAAGAAGCGATGCTGCACCCGGATTGGAAAGTGAGCAAAGTTGTTAAGATAGACCTTCCTGAAGGAGAAGGATTATATTTGGGCGATATTGAGCAAGGGAAGAAGAAATTTTATATATTTGCTAAGTTGGTCAGCAGAGCCCCGACTTGTGATATCTGCCATGCCACCCATTTTATCTTTACTTTCAATGAGCAAGGGACGATCTTGAATTTTTTACCCTTGCAAGCAACTAAAAAGAATAATTTGCCTTGGGATGAAAAAGAAATCGAACAGATGAAGAAAAGGTTGGTAGGAAGATCTATTCTCCAACCTGTAGATTTTGATCCCCAGGTTGATGCTATTTCTTCAGCTACAATGACGGCAGCCCTGATTGTGGATAGCATAAATAAAGCTAAAAATATTTATGAGGGTCTAAAGAATAAAGGCTATATTAAATGAGTATTACTTACTATCATCCTCCGAACTTCTTCTTCCCTTTGCATTGCAAAAATTATTTGGGCAGGGAGTAGAAGTGAAGGAACGGAAGAAACAAGCTCCATTTGCAATTTAGAAGACTCCTCGACAGGAAAAAAAATTTTTTATATAATTAAATTGATTTGGTCATTATTTTTAAAGATGCTAATCCTTGGGGCGGAAGTGGATAGGGCACTGGTGGCCCTCCTGGACTTCAAATCCAGTGCGGGGCGCTGAGCGGCGTCCCGGGTGGGTTCGATTCCCATGCACTTCCGCCAATAATTTTATCTCCCTTTATAATAGAGTCCGCAGTTCAATCCGTGTTTCCTTTAATTTCTCCTCAAAATAATGCTCCAGTATCTCGATCAAAGAATTCTTTAAGTTAATCAAAGATGATGGTTTTACTTTTCTTGCAAAGCCCCTTCTCTTTTTTATATCACTTCTGTCCAAATTAAGTCAGAAGAGAAAATCCTTCTATTGATTTTATAAGCCTTTTGGACAAGATTTTGAGTATTAGAAAATCAGGTTCCCTTTAAAAATAATGCTTTGCAAATTTGAATCTAAAGCAAATTGGTACTGCTACCCACAAAGGTTTTGATCTTAAGGTTCTGCTCTATATACCTTCCGCTTGGTTCATTCCTGGTTCATCCCTGGTTCAACTAATCTTGCGCAGGCTATTTGCTCGCCCCAATTGGCAAAAAAGCATGGAAACAAATTGACTCCAACCTGGCTCTACCATGGAAACCTACGAGCATGACGTTCAGCTATTTTTTTTAGGCAATCGATGGACATAAAACGAGGAAACAATTGTAAAATTTGGCTAAATATGCTACAAAACTTATTCATGGTTGAGCCCTCCTTTGGTTTTCGTATTTCCTTCTAATTTTTTTACCAAATCAGGGCTCAAATTCAAAACTTAATTTGGACAAGAGCGATTTTGTACTAATTTGGGCGGCACTGTAGTTCCATAAACCATAATAAACAAATTCCCCCTAAATAAAAACCGCAAACATAACGAGCTTTTAATCGATCCTCATAAAGAAAAATAATTTCATCCTTATAATCGTGGTTAGTTCCGTTTAAAGATACTTCTATAAAAACAGCAGCATCTTTTCAAAACCATAGAATCAGAATTGACGGTAAAATTTTTCCTTAAAATAAACTCCACCTTCTTCTCTTAAGCTCAAAATTCCTCCTTTAACACCTTATGTAGAGCGCAGTCTATCTATCAAGAGGACTTCGAACCCCAAGAATGTTTTTGATAGTCACGTGAGTGTAAATCATCGTCGTCTATTGTCCATTTACTTTACCTGCCAGTCTTCATGGGTTTTAGAGAGGTGCTCTAAAAAACTTTGCTTTTCCTCCAGGGTGAAAACTTTAGCATCGGGTTCATTTAAAAAGGAATAGAATTCTGAGACCCACTTGAGGTAAAAGGGGACTATTTCTCATTTATTACGGCTTTTTGGAGAAGATAATTTTTAAAGTCTGGAAGCATAATGAATCCTTTTCATTATAAAAAATGCGTAGAATCCATAAAGTTCGATGAATAAACCGAATTTTCCCAATATTTTCAATATATTATTTAATTTTTGCCCTTGACATCCCTTTTTCAATTTAGCAAAATAAGGGTAGCAATAGAATAAAGATAAAAATCAATATTAGGTGAGAAAAAATAATAATATAGAAACCTATGCATAAGAGGAGAAAAGCAATGAGAATTTTTACTGCTGTAATAGAAAAATGTCCTGACACGGGTCTTTATGTAGGGTTTGTACCTGGGTTTCAAGGGGCGCACTCGCAAGCAGAAACTCTGGAAGAATTAAACAAAAACCTAAAGGAAGTTATTGAGATGCTATTGGAGGATGGGGAACCGGAGTTGGAAGGGGAATTCATAGGTACACAAAACGTCGTGGTAGGCTAATCATGGCAAAAACCCCAATTCTTAAACCCCGAGAGGTCGCTGCCATTCTTGAGAGGCTTGGGTTTCAGGAAGTCCGGCAAAAAGGTTCTCACAAGCAATATCGCCATCCAGACGGTCGATGTACTACAGTCCCTTTCCATCTCGGAAGAGATATATCTCCGATCTTGCTTCGTCAAATTGCTAAGGATATCGGACTCCCTATAGATGAATTTTTAAGATATCGATGATTTTCACCTAACAAATCACTCCAGCGGACGGCTTACAGCCACCGCTGATTTATATCGTTAGCTGCCTTTTCACAGGGCCTCAGGAGTGTCATGACAGAAGAGCTCAACCTGCTGAAAAGAAACCTTGACTCAGTTTTATTCAGATACGCACACATCACTTGAGCCATCGAGCTTTACATGTCGGTCCTTGAGAATCCAGAACTTCAGCGAGCTATGAGCAAAGTCATCTCTGGTTCAGAGACCGAGTGGAAAGAGATCCACCGTTTTATGGTCATAGACGGTCAAATGGTGACTTGGTATCCTGAACTACCAGTTCAAGCAATCCTCGCCGAGAAGAATGCTCTACTGGGTTCTCTGTATGGTATTACTCTCAGCCGCATGATCGGCTATTCCTTGAGCGTATGGCTAAACGTAACACCCAACATGCATACAAGGAAGGCGATGGCATACAAAAGAGCCACATTGATGTGCTCCTTGCCCATCAAGCCATCAGGGAATTTGCTGAGGACGTTGATTTAGAAGTAGCGAGGCTGTTAGGGGCAGCGGGCGGCTAGCCCGCGCGTTACCCGCGCCGCGCGAAGCGAAAAAGTGTAGATCGTAAAATAAAATTGATCTATAGCAAAA
>FWPV01006686.1_pt1 | contig 21717 bp, 19 predicted proteins | sample 2228371 | NCBI WGS metagenome assembly FWPV01 (sample SAMEA103939776, study PRJEB20133) | metagenome | reverse complement strand
GAGCAGACCTGCCCGGCGATGATCCGCAGGCCCACCTCCTCCGCCGCCCCGAACAGGTTGGCCGTGGCCCCCTGGAAATGCGAGCCAAAGACCAAGGCAGTGGTGGTGCCGTTGCGCAGCAAGAGCCGCACGAACTCCCGGGCCAGCTCGCGGGCCAGCTTGTTGTCGGAAAGGCGGGCTTCCTGAGGCAGGGTGCGCTGTTCCAGCCAGTCCAGCAGGGTATAGCCCATGGCCCCCATCACCCGGGTCTGGGGGTAGTGCACGTGGGTGTCCACCAGGCCCGGCAGCAATAGACCCGCCCGGCAGTCCTCGAGGGGGGCCTGGGGATAGGCCTGGCGCACCTGGGGGTAGGGCCCCAGGGCGACAATCCTGCCCCCCTCGAGGGCGATGGCCCCATCAGCGAAGGCTTCCAGGGCGTTTTCCTCGCGAAAGGGGTTTTGTGGCGTGTGCACTACCAGGCCGCGCAGAAGCAGGGTCATGGCAGGATTTTACTGGCCTACTCCACCGCCAGCGGCACCAGCCGGCCCTGGCGCACGTCCACCAGGCCAAAGTCGGTCAGGCGCAGCTCGGGAATCACCGCCAGGCCCAAAAAGGAGAGCAACATATAGGGGTCGGGGAGGCGCACCCCCAGGTGGCGGGCCGCGGCCTCGAGGGCCTCCATCTTCTGGTGCACCTCCTCCAGAGGCTCGTCTGTGATGAGGCCCGCGATGGGCAGGGCCAGCTCGGCCAGTATCTCCCCATCGCACACGGCGATCATCCCCCCGCCCAAAGCCTCTAGGCGCCGGGCCGCTAGCAGGATGTCGGCGTCCGAGACCCCCACCGCCATCAGGTTGTGGTGGTCGTGGCCCACCGTGCAGGCCAGGGCCCCTTTTTGCAGGCCAAAGGCGGTCACCAGGCCTTTGCCCACCCGGCCCTGCTTACTATAGCGCTCGAGGCAGACCAGCTTGGCCAGGTCGCGCTCGGGGTCGGCCACGATGGCCCCATCCCGCAGCGTGGGATAAAGGCGTTCCTCGGCGGTGAGCACCTGGTGGGGAATGGCCCGGATCACCCGCACCAGGCCAGCCACAGCCGGTATGCGCAGGTCCTCCAGGCTAAGCTCGGGCAGCCGCACCGTACGGGAGACTGCCGCCGAGGCCGGGGTTCGGGGCAGCTTTAGCAAAAGCCGCCCCCCCTCGGCCACCCGGCGCCCCCGCTGGTAGACCAGGGCCGCGGTGAAGCGCTCCAGGTCGTCCAGAACCACCAGATCGGCCTGGAAACCGGGGGCCACCGCCCCCCGGCGGGGCAGGCGGTAGTGGCGGGCCACGTTCCAGCTTCCGGCCCGGATGGCGTACAGGGGGTCGGCCCCCAGGGCAATGGCCTTGCGCACCAGGAAGTCCACCCCGCCCTCGCGCAGCAGGTCGGAGGGCAGCCGGTCGTCGGTGACCAGGCCGATGCGGTCGGCGTGCTTGGGCACCAGCAGAGGGGCCAAGGCCTCCAGGTTGCGGGTGGTAGAGCCCTCCCGCACCATCAGAAAACAGCCGGCCTCGAGCTTGGCCCGGCCCTCGGCCAGGGTGGTGCTCTCATGGTCGGAGGCGATGCCGGTGGCCAGGTAGGCCTGCAAGGGAGGGCCCATCAGGGTGGGGGCGTGCCCCTCGGGGGTCTTGCGCCAGCGCTCGGCCAGCCTCACCTTGGAAAGCTCCTGGGCCTCCCCCGCCAGAATGGCCGGGAAGCTCATCAGCTCGGCCACCCCCACCACCCGGGGGTGGGCCAGCAGGCGCTCCATCTCGGCCAGGCCCAGCACCGCCCCACTGGTCTCGAGGGGGGTGGAGGGCACCGAGGAGGGCACCGTGACCCAGACCTCCAGCGGCAGCCCCTCGCTGGCCTGTAGCAGCCACTCCACCCCGGCCACCCCGGCCACGTTGGCGATCTCGTGGGGGTCGGTGACCACTCCGGTCACCCCCCGCGGCACCACCCCCCGGGCGTACTCGGCGGGCGAGACCAGCGAACTCTCCAGGTGCACGTGCCCGTCGATCAGGCCAGGAGCCACCACCCGCCCCTCCAGGTCGAGCACCGCCTCGGCCTCGGCCTGGGCGTACTCCGGCCCCACCGCCGCCACCAGCGGCCCGGCCAAGAGGATGTGGGCAGGCTGAAGCTCGAGGCTAAACACATTGACCAGACGGGCATTCTTGAGCAGGAGGCTCCCCGGACGGCGGCCCATGGCCACCTCGACCGCATACTGGAGCTGGGAGAGTTCTGGCAGCATGTTCACTCCGTGTTCCAAGCAGATTAAGGGCTACCCCGGCGCTATCGCAAGCACCGGGGCAGTTACAGTAGGGCTACAGGCTATACCGGATTCAAAAAGATAGTCATTCAAAACAAAAAATCCAGAGGCCTGGTTACGCCTCGCACGGCGCAACTCGAATCCTGGAGTACACCCCACCCCACCCGTCGCTACGCACCCCACCCCTCGCTACGCTCGGCGAAACAAGCGTCTCCCTTCCAAGGGGCGGTATCGCCCTCCCATAAAGGGATCACTTCGGTCGGGTTAGTTCGGCACCAAGGGGTGCCGAACTAACCGAATCTGGTATTACTTCGGCTCGTTGGGCCACTGGCCCACCACACCCGGGGCGGCCCACTCCATGCTGGCCTGGTTGGCCCCTGGCTTGTCGGAGTAGATGGGGTACACCTGGCCCGCCGGAACCCGCAAAATGCCGTTGCGGTCGCGGATGGGGCCGGTGAAGGGGCTAAACTTGCCCGCTTTCATGGCTTCGTAACGGGCCATTACCAGGTCGTAGACGGTGGTCTGTTTGCCGGTGAGCCTATCGGTCACCCGCCTGGCCTTGAGGGCCGGCACAAAGGCCGGGTTGATGGGCACGCCGAACTCGCCGCCCAGCTCCACCGCGCCCTCCTTGAGCAACCACCAGTAGTCCACCTTGTCCAGGTTTCGGTTGGTGTAGGTGCCATTGCGCACCTTGCTCAAAAAGTCGATGTAAATCTTCTCCCAGCGCACCAGCTGGCCCGAGGGCACGGTCTTGGGGGAGAACTTCTGCATGGGCGAGTAGTGGCCAAAAGCCGGCAGGTTGCGCTTGGCTGCAGCCTGGATGACCGCCGGGGTGTCCTCGGTGAAGGCGAAGACATCATTGCCCTGGGCCATCAGGGCGTTGGTGGCCTCGGTGGCCTTGGCCGGGTCGAACCAGGCGTTAATCCAGCGCACGTTGATGGTGGCTCGAGGGTTAACCTCGCGCACCCCCAGGGCAAAGGCCGAGATATGGCGCTTGACCTCAGGAATGGGGAAGGCCGCCACATAGCCCACCTTGCCGCTCTTGGTCAGGGCCCCGGCAATCAGGCCGTTGAGGTAGTAAATCTCGTTGAACTCGGCCAGATAGGTCATCACGTTGGGGGCCCGCTTGTAGCCGGTGGCGTGGCCGAAGAGCACCTCGGGGTACTTCTTGGCCGCGTTCAGCACCCCGTCCATGTAGCCGAAGCTGGTGGCAAAAATCACCTTGCAGCCCTCGCTCACCAGCTTGTCGATGGTGGGCTCGACCTGGGCCTCCGGCACCGACTCCACATAGGCGGTCTCGAGCCAGGGCAAAGCCTTCATGGCCTCCTTGCGCCCCACGTCGTGGGCGTGGCTCCAGCCGTAGTCGCCGATGGGGCCCACGTAAATCCAGCACGCTTTGAGCTTGTCCTGGGCCAAACCGAAGCCCACCACCCACACCGCCAACAGTAAAAAGAGGGTCTTTTTCATGCCTGCCTCCTTGTGCCAGAACACCTCGCTGTACGGGAGCCCGGACAGCCGCCTAGGCTGTGCCAAATCCTACCCCAAGCCGGCGCAGCAGGGAACGGTAGGCGATGGCCACCCGGTCGGACTTGAGGTGGAGCTCGGCCTGGAGGTCGAGCGGCAGCCGCTCGGGGCGCTGCGACTCCACAATAGGGATGTCCTGCGCGGCTACCTGATCCTGGAAGGCGCGAATCTCCTCGTCGGACAGGTCGCCGTAGTTCATGGCCACATAAAACCAGCCCAACGACTCGAGCTCGTTTCGGGGGGTGACCGCCATGAAGATGGCAAACACCCGCCCGTCCTCGTCCTGCTTGCGGAAGTAGGCGGCCAGGGGCCCCAGCACCTCGTAGGTGTAGCGCACGTAGCGCCCTACGCCAGTCCCGTCGGGGTTGGGCTGGTAGACCCGGATGTCCCGCGCCACGATGCGCTGGCCCAAGACCTCCACCTCGTAGTCGGGAATCTCGGGGTAGGCGGGGTCGCCCAGAAAACCGGCGTGCACAAAGGGGAAGTGGGCCACATCCAGAAAGTTCTCCACCACCCTGGGCGCACTGGCCCGGAAGGCATAGGGGCCGCACATCACCGTGCGGAACCCCGGCTGGCCCCACTCGTAGAAGGGCGGCAGGGGTGCTTGGGGCTCGGCCAGGGCCACCCAGAGCATCCCGTAGGCCTCCCGGCTGGGGTAGACCCGGGCCTGGGCCTTGGCCGGGGGGGTCTGGCCCGCGTGGGCGGGGAAACGCACGCAGCGCCCCCCTGCGGCATAGGCCCAGCCGTGGTAGGGGCAGATGACCTCGCCGTTTTGCACCCGGCCCAGCGAGAGCCGGGCCCCCCGGTGGATGCACAAATCCTGCCAGACCTCGAGGCCCTCCCCCACCGCCACGGCCACCACCTCTTCCCCCAGCACCCTAGCCGCCAGAAGCCCCTTCTCCCGCACCGCCGCGCTCATCGCCACGGGGTGCCAGTGGTGGTACAGCACCTCGCCCATAGCCCCAGACTATACCCAAACTACCGCCGCCCGCGCTCGTAGGGCAGGCCCAGGGCCTCGGGAGCAGCCCCCTGCCGCCGCCGCCAGGCCACCAGGGCAAGCACCCCGATCACCAGAGCATAGGGCAAGGCCTGCAGGAAAACCGAAGGAATGGCGCTATCCTGCAGGGCGAAACCCAGATAGTACAAGAGGCCGAAAAAGTAGGCCCCCAGCACCGCCCGCAAAGGCTCCCAGGCCACAAAGATGGTCAGGGCAATGGCAATCCAGCCTAGCTGGTTGGTCATGCCCTCGGTCCAGCTACTGCGGTAGCTCACCGCCAGAAAGGCCCCGGCCAGCCCGGCGAACATCCCCCCCGCCGCCACCGCCCAGTAGCGCACCCGGTAGACCGGGATGCCCAGCAGATCGGCAGCCGCCGGGTTCTCCCCCACCGAGCGCAGCACCAGTCCGGCATGGGTCAGGTAGAGGAAGGCCCACAACGCCACCGCCAGCCCAAAGCCCAGGTAGACAAAAGGCATCTCCGGCAGCGGGGCCAGCAACGGCTGCCCCTCGAAGCGCTTGCCCAGAAGCCCGGCCAGCCCCAGGCCCAGCATGGCCAGGGCCAGCCCCGAGACGAACTGGTTGGCCCGCAGGCTGATGGCCACAAAAGCGTGCGGCAGGGCAAAAAGCCCTCCGGCTAGCACCCCCGCCAGCACCCCCAGCCCCCCTGAGCCGGTGGTCTGAGCGGTGGCAAAGGCCGCCAAGGCCCCCACCGCCATCATCCCCTCGACCCCCAGGTTCACCACCCCGGCCCGCTCGTTGAGCAGGTTGCCCAAAGCGGCTATCAGGATGGGGGTGCCAAAAATCACCGAGCGCAACAGTGCAGCCCAGACCTCTTCCACACCCTACCTCCCCCAGCGCACGCGGTGCTGGGCAAAGAAATCGCTGGCAATCAGAAAGAGCAAAAACAGCCCGCTAAACACGTCCACCACCCTGAAGGGCATCTGGAAGGCCACCTTGAGCACATCCCCCCCGGCGAAGAGCACCGCCATCAGAAAAGCGGTGAGGATGGCCCAGGCCGGCTGGCCTCGAGCCAGGTAGGCCACGATGATGGCGCTGAAGCCGTAGCCCAGGGTGATGTTGCTGGAGTCGAGCAGCTTTTTGTGGATGCTGGCCACCTCCCCCACCCCGGCCAGCCCGGCCAGTCCGCCGGTAATCAGGGCGGCCACAAGCAAGGTCGGCCCCACCGGGATGCCCACATAGCGCGCGGCCTGGGGGTTGGCCCCCACCACCCGCAGGCGGAAGCCCAAGGTGGTGCGGGAGAGCAAAAACTGTAGCAGTAAGGCCAGCAAAACCCCCAGCACCAGGGTGGGCCAGTGCACCAGGGTACCGGGCAAAGTAGGCAGCACCGCCTGGGGGGGAAAGGGGTCGGTGAAGGCAAAGCCAAACAGGCTGCGGCCCCGCCAGGGCCCCTGCACCAGATACTGCACCAGGTAGTAGGCGATGTAGTTGAGCATCAGGGTGGTGAGGATTTCGTTCACCCCTAGCCCAGCCCGCAGCAGCGCCGCCACCAGGGCGTAGGCCGCCCCGGCCAGGAAGCCCGCCAGGAACATAGTAGGCAGCATCCAGGGCGCCTCTATGGGCCAGAACAAGGCCACCCCCGCCGCCGCAGTAGCCCCTATGGCGATCTGCCCTTCGGCCCCGATGTTGTAAAACTGGGCCCGGAAGGCCAGGCTGAGCCCGGCCCCCACCAGAATCAGGGGAATGGCCCGGCGCAACACCTCGGCCCAGCCGTTGGGGTCGGCCAGGGTGCCGCGCAGCAGGGTGGCGTAGGCGGTGAGGGGGGGCACCCCGTAGGCCCAGAAGACCAGCCCCGCTACCCCCAAAGCCGCCAGAATGGCCAGGGCCACCGCGGCGGCCTGCCGCCAGGGGGAGGGGTTGGGCAGGTATTCAAGCCGCAAGGTTCCCTCCGGTCATGAGCAGGCCGAGCTGCTCGCGCGAAAGCTCCTCCACGGCAAAGGGGCCCTTGAGGCTGCCCTGGTAGAGCACCCCGATGCGATCGCACAGGGCCAGAAGCTCTTCCAAATCCTCCGAGACCAGCAACACCGCCGCGCCCTGCTGGGCCTTTTGCAAAAGCACCTGGTGCACCAGCTCGGTGGCCCCCACGTCCAGGCCGTAGGTGGGGTGCACCGCCAGAATCAGCCGGGGTGAACCGGCCAGCTCGCGGGCCAGAATGACCTTCTGGATGTTGCCCCCCGAGAGCAGGCGGGTGGGGGTGGTGGGGCCAGGGGTGGCGATATCCAGGGCCTGGATGCGCTCCTGGGCCAAGGCCCGGTAGGCCGCCGGCTGGGTTAGCCAGCCCCGGGCCAGGGGGGGGTGGTGGAAGGTGCGCAGGGCCAGGTTTTCGGCCACGCTCAGGCTGGGTACGGTGCCCATCTGGATGCGGTCTTCGGGGATGTGGGCCACCCCTTGCGCGAAGAGCTGGGCCGGGTTTGGCCCAAGCGGCTGCCCCGCCAACCACACCCGTCCTCCCTCGAGCCGCCTCAGCCCGGCCAACACCTCCACCAGCTCGCTCTGGCCGTTGCCGGCCACCCCGGCTAAGCCCAGCACCTCGCCGGCCCTAAGCTCGAAGCTCACCCCCCGCAGAGCCAGCGGGCCCCGGTTGGAGCGGGCCTCGAGGCCCTCTACCTGCAACACCACCTCACCCAGCTTTGCGGGCTTTCGTTTGCGCTCGAAGCTCACGTTGCGCCCCACCATCAGCAGGGCCAGCTTTTCCCGGCTGGCCTCCGAGGCCGCCAGGCTGCCCACCACCCGTCCCCGGCGCAGCACCGTAGCCCGGTCGGCAATGGCCAGAACCTCCTCGAGCTTGTGCGAGATGAAAATGAGCGACTTACCGGCCTGGCGCAGCTCCCGCATCACCCGGAAAAGGGCCTGGGCCTCCTGGGGGGTGAGCACGCTGGTGGGCTCATCCAGGATAAGCACCTTGGCCCCGCGCAAAAGGGCCCGCACGATCTCCACCCGTTGCTTTTCCCCCGGGGAAAGGTCGGCGATGCGGGCCATGGGGTCCACCTCCAGGCCGTAGCCCTGGGCGATGCGCTCAATCAGGGGAACGATGCGCCGCGCCGGCCAAAGCGGGCTGCCGATACCTAAAGCCAGGTTCTCCGCCACGGTGTGCCGGCCCACCAGCATGGGGTGCTGCGGCACCAGGCCGATGCCCAGCCGCAAGGCCTCGAGGGGAGAGCCGATGTGCACGGGCCGGCCCTCCAGCAGTATCTGGCCCGCATCGGGGCGGTAGAGGCCATAGAGGATAGAGACCAGGGTGCTCTTGCCGGCCCCGTTCTCCCCCAGAAGGGCCAGCACCTCGCCGGGGTAGACCTCGAGGCTCACGCCGTCGTTGGCCACCACCCCAGGGAAGCGCTTGGTGATATTTTGCAGCCGCAAAAGAGGCTCCGCCATCGCCGCAAATCATAACGCAAAGCCAGTGAACCAAGGCGGGGGTTTTGACGCCTTAGCCCTCGGCAGGGGCCGATGGTTTGGCGCTTTCCACCAAGCCCCCTTCCAGCAAGGGCAATAGCTGGGCGGCGGTAGCGATGGCGATGGCCTCAGGGGTCTTGCTACGGGTGACGGGCAGGCCAATGGGACAGGTGATGCGGGCTAAGTCGGAGGGCGAAAAGCCCTGCTGGGCGAGCTTTTGTTGAAAGCGGCGCCACTTGACCTCGGAGCCAATAAGCCCCATAAAGCCTAGATCGCCCCGGCGAAGGGCGGCCTCGAGCACGAACAAATCCTCGGCGTGGTCGTGGGTCATGACCACAAGGTGGGCCCCGGCGGGTAGGTCGTGCACCAGGCTATCGAGGATGGGGGCCGGGAAGACCCTCACCTGGGCCTGACCTTGCTGGAGCCCCTCGAGCCTCTCGGGGGCCAGCATGGCCGCCCTCGAGTCGGCCAGCCAGAGCTCGATGGGCAGAAGGGAAAGCACCCTGGCCAACGCCAGCCCCACATGCCCCACCCCAAAGATGGCCACGCAAGGGCGGCGCGGGTTCACCCCCTCGAGCAATAGGGTCACCTCCCCCCCGCAACACTGCACCCCGTACTCGGCGGGGGCTTTCTCGGTGAGCCGCAGGGTGTGGAGCTGGGGCACGGCGAGCCCCCCCCGAACCAGCATCTGCCGGGCCAGTTCCACCGCGGTGGCCTCGAGGTTACCCCCGCCAATGCTGCCGTAGGTGGCCTCTGCCGTGACCAGCATCTTGGCCCCGGCCTCGCGCGGGGCATGGCCACGCACCGAGAGCAGCGTGACCAGCACCAGCGGAACCTGGGCCTGGGTCAGGTGGGCAAGGTGCTCAAACCAGCGCATGGCCCCCTCAGAGCTGCCAGGCCACCCAGGTAAAAAACCCTGCCAGCACCAGGCAAACTAGCCCCGCCCCCCAGCGGTTCAGATCCCACTGCCAACTGCGCTTCCAGGGCCGGCCCAGCCTGCGGTTGCCCTGGTCGGAAAGGTGCCACCAGCGGGCCGGTTGCAGCAGCATAGATAACCCCAGTCCCAACAAGAACAGGGCCAGCAGAAACAGCAGGGTCTTGGTCATAAGGGCCTCACCAGTCGGTTTCGATATCGAAAGCCTGAAAAGCAGGGTCGGCTGTTATGAGCGGAAGGCCTTCCAGGGCGGCCTGGGCTGCCAGAATTCGGTCGAAAGGATCCCGATGGGCCACCAGCCACCTGCCGGCTTCCAGCGCGTGGGCCCAGGTAATCGGAAGCTCTTCAGCCTGTAGGCTCCCCATCGCTTGGTCGAGGTTTTCAACCAGATAGCTGGCATGGCTAAGCTTTCCCAAGCGATACTTGGTGGAAATCTCCCAGATGCTGGCCGCACTCAAGACGATGCCGGTCTTGGGGTCTTCCAGTAGCTTCTCCACGTTTTTGGAAAGTCGCTCGGGCTCGAAAAGCGCCCACAGGAAAACATGGGTATCTAGAAGAACTCTCATTCCCAGGCCTTTAGCTCTTCCTCAGGAAGCGGCTCAAAAAAAGCCGGGTCAACTTTTCCCAGTCCCTTCATGGCCCCCAGCCGACGCTTCTTCGGCTCCTCGAGGGGTACCAAGCGGGCGTAGGGCCGGCCATTCTTGGCCAAGATGAGCTCCTCACCAGCTCGAACTCGCTCCAGGAGCTTTGAAAGGTGGGTCTTGGCCTGGTGAACGTTGATGATCTCGGGCATAGACTTAGCTTAGTCCGGTAAACTAAGTGGGTCAATCCCCCGAGACCGGAGCCTGCTGCCGCACCCGCTCGATGGCCCAGTAGACCGCCTCGGGGGTAGCCGGCGAGGTCAGTTCCACCATGCCTCCCGTGCCATAGGCCCCTATCGCATCACGCAGCGCCTCGCGCACCGAGATAGCCAGCATCAAGGGGGGCTCGCCCACCGCCTTGGAGCCATGCACCACCCCCGGCTCGCTGGCCCTGGGCAAGAGCCGCACGTGGAAGACCGGGGGCAGCTCGGCAAAACTGGGCAGCTTGTAGGTGCTGGCCGAGCGGGTGGCCACCTGGCCCTTGGCATCCCAGCGCAGGTCCTCCAGGGTGAGCCAGCCCAGGCCCTGGATGAAGCCCCCCTCCACCTGGCCCAGGTCAACCAGGGGCGAGAGCGAGTCGCCCACATCGTGCAGGATATCCACCCGCAACAGGCGGTACTGTCCGGTAAAGCCGTCCACCTCCACCTCGCTCACCGCGGCCCCGAAGGCGTAGTAGTGGAAGGGCTTACCCCACATCCGCCCCTTGTCCCAGTGGAGGCCTGGGGTACGGTAGAAGCCGTCGGCGAAGAGGGGCACCCGCTGGGCGTAGGCGGCCCGCACCACCTCGGCAAAGCTCAGGCGCTCCTCAGGCCGCCAGAGGCTGTAGACCTGGCCCTCCTCGAAGACCACCTCGGCAAAGCTCAGGCGCTCCTCAGGCCGCCAGAGGCTGTAGACCTGGCCCTCCTCGAAGACCACATCGGCAGGGTGGACCCCAAAGCGCTGGGCGGCAACCCCGGCCAGCCGGGCCCTGATCTTCTCGCAGGCGGCCCGCACCGCGGCCCCGTTCAGGTCGGCCCCGGTGGAAGCAGCGGTGGCCGAGGTGTTGGGCACCTTGTCGGTGCGGGTGGGCATGATTCGGATGGCCTCCAGGGGCACCCCCAGGGCCTGGGCGGCGATCTGCATGACCTTGGTGTGCAGGCCCTGGCCCATCTCGGTGCCGCCGTGGTTGACCTGCACCGAGCCGTCCTGGTAGACCAGCACCCAGGCCCCGGCCTGGTTGAAGGCGGTCAGGTTGAAGGAGATGCCAAACTTGACCGGGGTGATGGCTATGCCCCGCTTGCGGTGGGGGTTTTGCGCGTTAAAGCGGGCAATCTCGGCCCGGCGTGCGGCAAAGTCGGCCATCTGCAAGAGTTCCTGCCAGATCAAAGGGAGTCGCTCGACATCCTTGACCTCCTGGCCGTAATGGGTAATGCGACAGTCGAGGGGGGGGCGGCCCGGGGCCGAAGGGCGCACCCCGTAGAGGTTGCGCGCCCGCACCTCCTCCGGCGGCAGGCCCAGCGAGGCCGCCACCCGGCTCATCACCTCCTCGATGAAGACCATACCCTGAGGCCCGCCAAAACCGCGGAAGGCGGTCTGGGAGGTTTTGTGGGTTTTGCAGACCCGGCCCACCACCTCGAGGTTAGGGATGTAGTAGGCGTTGTCCACATGGCAGACCGCCCGGGCCAGCACCGCCTCGCTCAGGTCGAGCGACCAGCCCCCATCGGCGTAAAGCTCCATCCACAAAGCCTGCACCAAGCCCTCCTCGCTATAGCCCACCTTCCAGCGGGCAAAGAAGGGGTGGCGCTTGCCGGTGAGGGTGATGTCCTGCAAGCGGTTGAGCCGCACCCGCACGGGCCGGCGGGTCAGGTAGGCCCCCAGCGCGGCCACTGCTGCGTAGGGGTTGGCCTGCACCTCCTTGCCACCAAACCCCCCGCCCATCCGCAGGCACTGCACCACCACCCGGTGGCGCGGCCAGCCCAGCACCTGGGCCACGATCTCCTGGGTCTCGGAGGGGTGCTGGGTGGAGGCGTGCACCAGGAGGTTATCGGTCTCGTCCAGCAGGGCCAGCGAGGCCTGGGTCTCGAGGTAGAAGTGCTCCTGCCCCCCCAGCTCGAGTTCCCCCTCCAGCACCCGGGGCGATTCCCGCAGGGCCTGGGCCACCTCGCCGCGCCGGGCCTGCAACCTGGCCCCCTGGAAACTCCCCTGGGCGATGGCCTCGGCGATGCTCAGGATGGCCGGAAGCGGCTCGTACTCGACCACCACCTGCTCGGCCCCCAGCCGGGCTGCTTCCTCGCTCTCCCCCAGCACCCAGCAGACCGCCTGGCCGTGGTACATCACCTCGGAAGGAAAGAGCGGCTCGTCGCCCTTGAGGCCGCTATCGTTCTTGCCCGGCACATCCGCTCGGGTGAGCACCCGCACCACCCCCGGCACCCCATAGGCCGGCGCGGTCTCCAGCCGCAGGATGCGGGCATGGGCATAGGGGGCCTGCACCGGCCAGGCATGGAGGGCCTGCGGGTAGCGCGGCCATAGGTCGTCGGTGTACAAGGCCCGCCCGGTCACGTGTTCCCTGGCCGACTCGTGGGGAATGGCCCGTCCCACCACCTTCATACCACCACCTCCTGGGTCTCGGTGTAGAACTTGTGCAAAAGGCTGGCCAGCATGGCGCTGCGGTAGGCCGCGCTACCGCGGTGGTCGTCGATGGGCTTGAACTCGCCCCGGATTAGCTCGGCTGCCGCCCGTACGGTGCGGGGTTCCCAGGGCTTGCCCTGCAGAAAAGCCTCGGTCTTGTAGGCCCGCACCGGGGTAGGGGCCACGCCTCCTAAGCCAATCCGAATGGCAGCCACCCGCCCCTCTTCCAGGTGCAAAGCAAAGGCCGCAGCCACGGTGGAGATGTCGTCTAAGGGGCGCTTGGCCACCTTGTAAAAGCGGGCCAGCGGGGCTAAGGGGAGGGGAATCCGCACCGCTTTAATGACCTCACCAGGGGCCAGCACGGTCCGGCGGTAGCCCTGGAAGAACTGCTCCAGCGGCACCACCCGCTCACCCGCTAAGCTCACCAGCACCACCTGGGCCCCCAGGGCCAAAAGCACCGGTGGCCCGTCGCCAATGGGCGAGGCGGTGGCCAGGTTGCCCCCTAAGGTGGCCCGGTTGCGGATCAGGCGGGAGGCAAACAGGGGAAACCATTGCGCCAGGAGGGGAACCCGCCCGGCCAGACGGCGCTCGAGCTCGGAAAGAGGCAAAGCCGCCCCCACCTCCAAATAGTCTTCCCTCCAGACCAGGCCCTGCAGCTCGGGCACCTGGCTCAGGTCGAGGAGCACCCCGGCCCGGGCGAAGCGCTGGTTCACCTCCACCCCCCAGTCAGTGCCCCCCGCCAGCAGCCGGGCCTGGGGGTGCTGGGCCAGCCGGGCCAGAAGCTCGGCCAGCGAGGTGGGGCGGTAGAAGCAGCCCTGGGGGCTTTCGTAGGCCAGGGGCCCTGGCGGGGCCACGGGCGCCTCGAGCCGCTGGGCCAGGGGGTCTTGAGGGGGAGGAGCCCCCAAAGAAAGGGCGGCATCGCGGATGGGGCGGTAGCCGGTGCAACGGCAGAGGTTACCGGAGAGGGCCTCGAGGTCGAAACCCTCCCGACCTTTGCGGTAGTACTCCGCAGCCAGGCTCACCACAAACCCTGGGGTGCAGTAGCCGCACTGCGACCCCCCCTGGAGCATGGCCTCCTGCACCGGGTGCAGCGCCTCGGGGCGGCCCAGCCCCTCCACCGTCCAGACCTCCCGCCCGGCCAGGCAGGGCAGGGGCAGCAAACAGCTATTGACCGCCTCGAAGCGCGCGCCCACCCCATCCGGCTGCAAGAGCAAGACCGCACAGGCCCCGCACTCCCCCTCGGCGCAGCCCTCTTTGCTGCCGGTCAGGCCCTGCCGGCGCAGCCAGGCGAGCAGGGTCAGGTGGGGGTCTACATCATCTGCCTGCACCGCTTGCCCGTTCAAAGTAAAGCCAATCTTGCCCACCAGAGCCCTCCCCCACACTTCTATTGGTCGTCCATTGTACAACCAGCCCGCTCCCAGACGGGCGCACGGCTTTACATTCAAACCCGCTTGACCTCTACCCCCATCCTGGCAAAGTTCACTCTTGGTGGCGCTAGTCCTCGAGGGGGGTGGGCTCTTCCCTGGGGTTTTCCTTCTCCTCGGCGAGCGACAGCTTGGCCAGGGTCAGAGCCAGTACGTAGGTACCTCGGGCAATGTCCTCGGGGGCGGCGTACTCGTCGGGGCGGTGGCTTACACCCCCCCGGCAGGGGATGAAGAGCATGGCCGTGGGGGCAATACGAGCCATAAACAAGGCGTCGTGGTAGGCCCGGCTGACCATCAGCTTGAACCTGACGCCAGCGTCGCCACAGGCCGCCACCAGCGCTTTCAGCACTTCCGAGCCCGATTTGGCGGGGGGGTCTATATTGATAATCTCCACACCGTATTTGATCTCACGCCGGGTGCAGACCTGTTCCACCCCCTGAATCACACTACGAATCACCTGGTCGCGGCGGGACTGCTCCACATCGCGCACATCTATCTCGAGCTTGACCCGGCTGGGAATACTATTGACTGCGTTGGGATACACCTCGCAAAAACCGGTGGTGGCCACGGTGTTGATGCTGCCACTGCTGCGGGCAAAGGCCTCTACCCCCAGGATTATCTCGGCGGCTGCACAAAGCGCATCGTGGCGGTCGGGCATCAGCACAGCCCCGGCGTGCCCCCCCACCCCCTCCAGGCTCACCCGCAGCGAGGCCGGAGCAGCAATGGCAGTGACGATCCCCAAAGGCACGTGTTCTTGCTCGAGCACCGGCCCTTGCTCAATGTGCAGCTCGACAAAGGCCGAGTAGTAGCCTTCGGGGAGTTGCACTTCTTCCAGCCGGCCCATGTAACCAGCCTCCCAGCGCACTTCCTCGAGGGAACGCCCCTCCTGGTCTTTGAGCAGGCGCAGCGAGTCGGGAACCAGAACCCCGGCCAGCGCCCGACTCCCCAGGCAACCAATGCCAAAGCGGGTGGGCTCCTCAGCAGTAAAGATCAGGAGTTCTATGGAGCGGCGGGGCTTGAAGCCACTCCGCTGCAGGGCTCGTATGGCCTCCAGGCCCCCCAGAACCCCCACCGTGCCGTCGTACATTCCGGCAAAAGGAATTGCATCGAAGTGCGAGCCTGTAGCCACCGCAGGCAAATGGGGCGAGGAACCTTCCCAGCGCGCAAAAATGTTGCCCAGTCCATCCTCTCTCAGGCTCAGGCCTGCTTCCTCGCACAAGCCCTTGAGGTAGGCCCGGGCCTCGAGGTCTGGCTTGGTGTAAAGAATACGGGTGATGGCTGGCCTGGGGGTATCGGAGAACTCTGCCAGCGCCTCAAGTTCGCGGATAATTCGTTCCTGATCGATCAGTGGTCTTGCAATCATGGGTGGCTCCAGAAAAATAGCTTGGTTGGTGTTAAGCCCGTGTCAGCCTCCAGCGATGACATCGTTCAGCACGTGAAGTTTACCGCACTCGGCGAACAGCCTCCACAGATGCCGTAATAGCCTGTCAGGCTAGCATCTCCAGCGAGTGGCGGTTCACGTCTTTATAAATCAGATACTTGCTTTGGGTTTTGCCCAGAGCACCGAACCACTGCGGGCAGTACGAAGCCATCCAGATCACGTCTCCGGCCTGGACGTTGTACCAGTGGTCGCTCAGACGATAAACTCCGCCCCCCTGCAAAAACAACAAGCCGTGCTCCATCACATGGGTTTCCACCAACGCCAGATGGGCGCCAGGCGCAAAGGTCATGGTATTGACCGCCATATCGAAGGAGAAATGGTCGGGCAGCAACAGGCGCACCTGAAGCGCTTCGTCCCCCAGGAGCGGGCTGCCGGGAACCTGGGGCTCGTGGCCCAGCACCATGTGGGGCACCTCGACCCCTGCCAGGGCCTGATAGGGCTTGTCGAAGACCACCATGCGGGAGAGGGTCTTCGACTCCAAGCGGTGCGGGGTGTTGGCCGGCAGGTACACGTAGTGGTCGGCCCGAAGGAGGTGCAAGGCTCCCCCAACCTCGAGGGACACCTCCCCCTCGAGGACATAAGCAAAACGCTGGATGTCCAGCAGGGTCATCTCCCCTCTACCCCCCGGCTGCATCTCCACGGTATACATCTTGAAGCGGGCTCCCAGCTCTGGGGAGATATGTACAATGCAGGCGGTGTTGGTCCAGCCAGGCAGGGGAGCTCGAACAAACGTATCGGGGGTCAGGAGGGCGTGGTCGGGGGTAACACGGGTACGGGTAAAACCAGTCAGGCTCATAGCTTCCTCGTCTGTAGTCGCACTTCGCTTGGCCTTGTTATTGTACCTGCTGCAAAGACCGGCTCGCCTCTGAGCCAGGTGCTCTCCACCGCTCCCCGGAAGGTCCGGCCCAGATACGCTGAAAAGGGGTGGCGGTAGCGCAGGCTTCGGGGGTTCAGGGTGTGGCTTTTGGCCAGGTTGACCAGGGTGAAATCGGCATCGTAGCCCACCGCCAACCGGCCTTTTTGCTTCAGGCCAAAGCGCTCTGCCGGGTTCGATGCCAAAAGCGCAGCAATGCGCTCTAAAGCCAGTCCTCGCTGCTGCCACCCCTCGGTGAGCATCACGTTCAGGGTGGACTGCACCCCCGCAATACCGCCCCACAGAGCGAAGAAGTCGGGGCCCTGCTTCATTTCGGGCGGGCTGGGGGAGTGATCGGAGCCGATGATGTCTACGCTGCCTTCCAGCAGCTCTTCCCATAGCCGGTTCTGCTCTGAGGTACTGCGCAGGGGCGGAGCACACTTCCCCGCGGCTCCCAGATGCTCCAGATCGGTATCGGTAAAGGCCAGGTAGTGCGGACAGGTCTCGAGGCTCACATCCACTCCCCTGGCTTTGGCCTCTGCCGTCAGCACCACCCCGGAGCCGGAACTGATGTGTACGATGTGAAGCTTGCAGCCGGTTTCCTGAGCCAGCAAAAGGGCCCGCTGGATGGCCTCGAGCTCGGCAAAAACCGGGCGCGAAGCCACATACTCGCGCCAGGACTGGCCCTCCAGGCGCATCCGGCGAGAAAGGTGCGTACAAAGCGCATCCGACTCGGCATGCACTGCCACCGGAAGGCCCAGCCGGGCCGCCACCCGCATACCCTCGTACAGCGTGCCGTCGTCACAGTGGGCAAACTCCGGCAGACCCGAGTTCGACATAAAGGCCTTGAAGCCAATCACGCCCCGCTCGGCCAGTTCGGGCAGGTGCTCCAGGTTGGCCGGGGTCAGGCCACCCCAAAGGGCAAAGTCGGTGCAGGAAGAAGCCCGCATGGCGTCGAGCTTCGCATCAAAGGAGGCGGCATCGAGGGTGCAGGGCAAGGAGTTGAGGGGCATATCAAAAAAAACCGTGCCGCCTCCGGCAGCAAAAGCTGCGCTTCCGGTCTCTATACCCTCCCAGTGGGACTGCCCCGGCTCGTTGAAGTGTACGTGCACATCTACCAGCCCAGGGAATACAAAAAGTCCATGGGCTGGTATTTCCCGACGCGCAGGCTGGGCAATCTCGGGGGCTATCTGGGCAATCTGGCCACCCGCGATACCCAGGTCGGCCTGCGCTACCCCGGTCGGGGTCACCAGGTTTCCACCACGCACAATCAGGTCGAGCATAAAACTCCGTTCAGGGTCAAAGCGAGGCTGGTCTATTCGGCATTGCTTGTGTAGTTGGCCATCCTGTTCAGAAAATCCAGGCCCACGCGTATGGCTGCCTCCACGTCTTGAGGCCAGACCGATTCGTCCGGGTGGTGCGAAAGACCTCCGGGACTGCGCACAAAAAGCATGGTCGCAGGGCCCAGCGAAGCCATGATCATCGCGTCGTGACCGGCTCCCGAAACCAGCCGGTGCACAGGATAGCCCTGGGCTTCCACCGCCTGGGCCAGCCACTCGTTGAGGTCGGGGTCACAGGGCACAGCGGCCTGTTCGTGGAGGGTCTGGTAGCCCAGCTCGAGCCCCCGGCGCTGCGCTACCTGCTGCGCACGGGTGATCAGGTTGGCCACGGCCAGGCTGCGTACCTCATCGTACTGGTGACGCACATCCAGGCTCATGCGCACTTCACCCGGAATCACATTGGCGGCCCCAGGCAGGGCCGAGATCATGCCCACCGTAGCCACCAGGCCCGGCTCGGCCCGGGCCTCGCGTTCAACCAGGGTCATCCACTCGGCGGCCCCGGCCAGGGCGTCGCGGCGCAGGGGCATGGGGGTGGTGCCGGCGTGGCCGGCCTGACCGCGAAAGGCCACCTCGAGCCGACTCTGTCCCACGATGGCCTCGACAATACCCAGGGGATACCCCAGCGCCTCTAAAACTGGCCCCTGCTCGATGTGAAACTCCAGATATCCCTTTACCTGGGCCGGGTTGTAGGCAGCTTGAGCAATCCAGGCCGGGTCGAGCCCAAAGTTTCGCAGGGCCTCCTCCACCGTCTGCCCCTGGGCGTCCTTCAGCCCCAAATAGCCGGCCTCGAACCGGCCTGCTACAGCCTTGCTGCCCAAAAAGGGTACCCCGTAACGCACCCCCTCTTCTTCGGAAAAGGCGATGACCTCGAGGGCAAACGGTAGCCGCTGGCCCCTCAGGGCCTTCACCAGGGCCAGCCCCAGCATCACCCCCAGCGGCCCATCGTACTGACCAGCATCGCGCACCGTATCCACGTGTGAGCCCAGCAAAAACAGGGGGGCCTCCGGGGTCTGACCGGGGTAGCGCCCTATCAGGTTTCCCAGCGCATCTATGCGCACCGCCATGCCCAGCTCACCCATCCACTCGGCCAGGGCTCGATGCACCTCCCGCATGGGGGGCGTTAGGAAGGTACGGGTCAGGCGGCCCGGCTCCTCGGAGTACCGCTTTAGCTGCTCGCAGCGTTCAATCGCTTCCAGCGCAAGTCGGTGAAAGTTCATGAGCCTCGCTCAACTCCCTCTATAGGTGCTGTAACCGTAGGGGGAAAGCAACAGGGGGACATGGTAGTGGCCCCTGGCATCGGCAATACCGAAGCGTATGAGTATTTCGTCCAAAAAAGGGGGGTCGGGAAGGGATACTCCCTGGGCCTTGAAGTATGCAGCCACATGAAAAACCAGTTCGTAGACCCCCGTTTGCAGGTTTTCTCCAGAAAGCAAGGGTGTGTCGGTGCGGCCATCAGCATTGGTGCTGGCCGCGGTCACAAAACTGCGTTCGCCCGCGGGGCCAATGCGGTAGAGCTCGAGGTCGAGTCCTGCCGCGGGACAGCCATGGGCGGTATCAAGGACGTGGGTCGAGAGTCGGGCCATAGCTAAATCCTATCCTGATACCGGATTCAAAAAGATAGTCATTCAAACTGTAAGGATCCAGAGGCTATCTTTTTGAATCCTAGAGCACACCCCACCCCTCGCTACGCTCGGCGAAAAAAACGTCTCCCTCCGGTCGGCGAAGAAAGCGTATCCCGTTGGTCGGGTTAGTTCGCCACCATTCGGTGCCGAACTAACCGAATCTGGTATAAGTTAGTTTTCGATATGGATTTAGCCTGTGGAATTGCGGGATTTGCTGTGGAGCGGCTTGTTTGGGGGTTTTCAGCGCATACTGATTTCTTTGTTACCAGACCACTGAGGCTTTGGGGTGGCTATTCGTAGGAGGCAATCAGATAGTTTCCAAAGCCACTTCAATCATCTGGTTGAAGGTTTCTTGCCGTTCCTGCGCGGTAGTTTGCTGGTGCGTAACCAGGTGGTCGCTGATGGTCAGGATACACAGCGCTTGCACACCAAACTTTGCAGCCAGCGTGTAGAGTCCGGCAGCCTCCATTTCTACCGCCAGTACCCCAAATTGCGCCCATCGCTTGTAGCTGTCGGGCTCGTCGTTATAAAAGGTATCGGACGAAAGAATGTTGCCCACATGAACCGGCATGCCCTGGGCCTGTGCATGGTCGTGGGCGCGGCGCATCAGCTCAAAGCTGGCAATGGGGGCAAAGTTCTGCCCCAAAAAACGGGTATGGTTGATGGCCGAGTCGGTACAGGCGGCCTGGGCGATGACCACGTCGCGAAGATTTACGTGTTCTTGCATGGCCCCCGCAGTGCCAACCCGGATCAGGGTTTTGCAGCCATAAAATTGAATCAGTTCATGGATATAGATGCTGGCCGAGGGGATACCCATGCCTGTGCCCTGCACGCTCACCCGTTTGCCTTTATAGGTTCCGGTGTAGCCGAACATATTGCGCACCTGGTTGTAGAGCACCGGGTTTTCCAGAAAGTTCTCGGCGATATGTTTGGCCCGCAGGGGGTCTCCCGGGAGCAGGACGGCCTCGGCGATAGCGCCGGGGGGGGCAGAGAGGTGCGGCGTCATATCTGTACTCTATCTTGCTGTGGCAGCAAAAGTACAGCAAATCCCTCCAAGGCGCGCTATTCGTCGGACTGGCGCAGAACAGCCAGTTCGAACTGGGTGGGGTTTTGTGCGTACAGGCGAGCTGTCTGGTAGTCCACCCGGCCCTGGTTGTACAGGGCAAGCAGGTTTTCGTCAAAGCTGTGGTAGCCTTCCAGGCCCGGTTCGCGCAGCACTTCACGCAGGCGATCGGTCTGGCTGGGCTGTTTGAGGGCTTCCCGGATACGGGGGGTCATGGTGATAACTTCGGTTACCGGAACCCGCTCCCCATCGGTAGTGGGCACCAGGCGCTGGTGAATGATGCCAAGGAGGCTTTCGGCCAGCAGCACCCGGTTGATGTTGCGCTCACTCTGAATAAAGAGCTCGAGCATACGGTTCAGCACGTTACTACTCTCGCTAGAGACAAAGGTCGACAGCACCAGATGGCCCGTATAGACTGCATTGAGCACCGCAGAGGCGGTAGCGGGGTCACGAATTTCACCAATCACAATTACATCGGCGTTCTGGCGCATGGCCGCCAGCAGGGCTTTTTCGTAGGAAATTGCATCGGCGCCAATCTCACGCTGTATAACCGCAGAACGCTTGGGGCGGTGGAGGTATTCGATAGGATCCTCGACGGTGACGATAATGCGGGTGTGGTGGGTATTAATTTCGTCGACCAGTCTGGCCAGGGTGGTGGATTTGCCCGACCCAATGGGCCCCGTAACCAGAAGCAGGCCCCGGCGCTGTGCGCGGAAAAACTCGAGGTATTCCTCACCCAGATTGACCCTGCTGAGGTCGGTATCCTGGCTCCCGAGGGTATGCAGCACGGCGCTGATAGAACCCCTCTGGTAGAACAGGTTCACCCGTAGCCGGGCCAGACCTGGCAGACTGTAAGCCACGTCCACCTGGCGGAAGGTACGCAGGCGGGCTTGTTGTTGGGGTGTGCAGAGCTTCTCGACCAGGGTAGTGGTGAACTCCGGGGTGACGGCGCTCTGGGTCACGGTTTTGAGTTCGCCCCCAAAGCGGGCCAGCACTGGAATTCCAGCATGCAGGTGGATGTCCGAAGCACCTTTATGTACCAGCAGGGTGAGCATTTCTTCAAAATGCATAGCCAACCAGTAGGCAGGCTAACATGTTTTGTCTGGCCCCGGCGCGGTTTTCAAACCTTTCATCGTTACAGGTCGTCTCGGAGTCGTATTCCGGGTAAAGAAGCCCGGCACAGGGTCTCTGGCTTGGGGGTAAGATTCAAGAAGGTCTAAATGGTGATGCGGATTGGCAAGGGGAAGAGTTTCTCCTCATACCGGAAAGATAGTCATTCAAACTTAAAGGACCCAGAGGCCTGATTGCGCCGCGCGAGGCGCAACTTGAATACTGGAGCACACCCCACCCCACCCCTCGCTTCGCACCCCACCCGTCGCGATGCTCCGCGAAGAAAGCGTCTCCCTTCGGTCGGCGAAACAGGCATCTCCTTTCAGTCGGCGAAACAAGCGTCTCGGTGAAGCAAACGTCTCCCTTCCAAGGGGCGGTATCGCCCTCCGCTACGCGGATAACTTCCAAGGGGCGGTATCGCCCTCCGCTACGCGGATAACTTCCAAGGGGCGGTATCGCCCTCCCATAAAGGGATCACTTCGGTCGGTCG
>FWPV01001348.1_pt1 | contig 21717 bp, 17 predicted proteins | sample 2228371 | NCBI WGS metagenome assembly FWPV01 (sample SAMEA103939776, study PRJEB20133) | metagenome | reverse complement strand
TACCCCTGGGCAGGGCTTTCTTAAAGTCGTAAACTGTCATTGCGAGGCGCGGTTTGCGCGCCGAAGCAATCTGCCTAGGTCGCGATAATGTCCGTTCAACGGGAGACTGCTTCGGGCTTCACGAAGAGCGTTCAGCCCTCGCAGTGACATGATTCCGAATTTTAAGAAAGCCCTGAACGCGGCTGCCAGAGGATAATACCGCGTTTGTCTGCCCAATAGGTCTTGATGGCGGCGCGCATGGATTCGACATCGGGGAAAAGTCCACTAATTTGTGAGGCATAGGCTGCAATGCCCTTTTGCCAGGCGCGCAACCCGTCACGGGAGATGGAGTAATCGAGGGCAAGCATGCCGCGGGTGCGGGCAGCGCGCTGCCTGGGGTAATTAAGCGCATAGGGAATGTCGGCGTAGTAGAGAAGGGGGCGTTGAAGCATTTCGGCGGCGCGGCGGGTAAGGGTGTGGTCAATATGTTTGCCCACGCCCAACGGGCAAACCAGGGTATCCTCTTCGGTCAGGCGCGCGCGGATGAGGTCGGCAATTTGCCCGGCCAGGGGGGCTTCGACATGGGCTGGGGCGCGAAAGACGGTGCGGGTGTAGAGCGCGCGGCCGGTGGCAGGGTGGCGGCGATAGATACAATCGGGAATGGGGAAGTGATGGGCCACTGCTCCCACCAGGCGGGCGGCGTTGCGGTCTTCTATGCGGCGCAGGGCAACGGTCTCGGCGGCGGTGCCGGTATTCCAATCGGCGTGGGTGCGGGCCGCAAAACGGGAAAGGCGCGCAGGCGGCGGGTCGCCTGCGCAAATCGTCCATATTTCCACCGGCATACCTGCGGCGGACTGTTCCCAAATCAGCCCGCCGCAGGATAGGATGGCGTCGTCAAAATGAGGGGAAAGGTATATCCAGCGCACGCCCATATTCTACTCAGCCACACCATGCGGCATGTTTCAATTGGCGGATAATTTCATATCAAACCCGTTACGCCTCTTCGGTGGTGTCGGGGCGAAGGATTTCTTCGGCCAGGCGCAAGAGGTGGGCGCTTTCTTCTGGGGTGGTTTTTTGGGATTTCAGGTAGGTTTCGAGCAGTTCGAGCGGGGTAAGGCTGGCAATGGTTTGATCGGCAGACAAGCGCGTGCGCGCCTGGATTTGGGGGCGTTTGACAAAGTGAAATTCAAAGGCTTCGGCAGCGTGGGCGCGCAGCGCGTATTCGTCAATCAACTTTTCAAATTCACGCGGGTAATCAACCACCAGGCGGACCACCGCGTTGCGCATTTTTTCAGGCGACGGCAGGGCGGACTTGAGCCTCTCCATGACGCCTTCGGGGGTTTCGAGCGTAACGCGCCGGTCAATGAAGGGGCGAATGCCCTCCAGTTTGCGCCAGTGAACCTGGGTGGTTTGCCCTTTTTCGATGTGCGCGATGACAAAAAACTTGTCGTCTTGCGCTTCGCCAAAATCTACCCGTTCTATCGAGCCGGGGTAAATGACGGGCGGGTGCGCTCCCTCGTTGAGGTTTTGCGGCTTGTGGATGTGCCCCAGGGCAACGTAATCGAAACGCGGATTTTTGACCAACGACCCGGAAAGCACCAGGTCGGCGCCAAGCATGACGGTGCGCTCGCCGCCATAGACCGCTCCCTGCACCGAAGCATGCGCGGTGAAGATGAGCGGCAGGCTGGGGTCGGTTTGTTCGATGAGGGATTGTACGACCTCGCCCAGGCGGTTTTCTAACTCGGTGTAGACCTCGCTTGTATCGAGCGCGCTGGATTGGACAGCAGCCATCAAGCCAGAGCGGGGCACCCAGGGCAAACCGATCACCTGGGCGGGGATGCCCAGTCGGTCGGGGGTGAGCAACTGGGGGCGGGCAACAACGAAGACGTTGGGCACCTGCAGGGTGTCGAACTCTTGAATGGCGTGCGCGCGCCCGGCGGCCGGAGAAAGGTCGTGGTTGCCCACCAGCAGCACGGTGGGAATTCCCGCTTGAGAAAGCCGCATGATGCGCCGCCCCCATTCGCGCTGAAAGGTGGGGGCGGGGGTGCGGTCTTTATAGGCATCGCCTGCAAAAATGACCAGGTCTACTTTTTCGGCGATGGCGGTCTCGACGATGGTATCGAGCGATTTGAGGAAGTCGAGCACGCGCAAGGGCAGCCCGCTTTGGGGGTCGTGGCGGCCGTAATTGGCCATATCAATGTGGGCGTCGGCAAAGTGGAGCAGTTTTATCATGGCGTCAGTCCCCATTCGCTCATGCGGGCCAGACCAGGCGCAAAGTTGGGGTTGAGGTACACGGCTTCGCGCATGTCGGCGTAGGCAGATTGGTAATCGCCGATGGCGTAGGAGGCCATAGCGCGCCAGTAGAGGCTTTCTTCGAGGGTGGGTTTGTCTATGGTTTTGAAGGTGGCGTTGGCCAGGTTGATGACGTCTTGATAGCGGCCGGTGTAAAAGTAGGCAAAGTAGGGGCCGGTCTGGTACCACATGATGCGGTAGGGGCGCTGTTTGTCATCGCTGCCCAGGTCGTTGTAGATGCGGAAGGCCGTATCGTAAGCGGCGGCGGCCAGGTCGTATTGCTGCAGTTGGACGTGGCTGGTACCTTTGTTGAACCAGGCAAAGAACAGGTCGTTGCCCTGCATGGTTTGGGTTTCGGCATCGGCAATTTGGAGGGCGCGGCGGTTGGCCCAGTCGGTATCGGCCCAGTCGCCCAGCAGGGCGTACACTTCGGCTTCGCGTTCGGGCGGGTACACCACCATGAACAGGTAATTGAAACTGCGCCAGCCTTCGATGAAGAGGTCGTACTTGCTGAGCAGGTTTTTTCCGGGTTTGAGGTAGGTGTCTTGCACGATGAAGGCGCTCTGAGATTCGTCGTAGCCGGTAACAAACAGGTAATGCCCCAGCCAGGAGATTTTGCCGGTGTAGTCGCGCTCGTAGTAGCCTTTTTCGATAACAACTGGAAAACCGGCGGCTACCAGACGCCTTACCAGGTCAATATCGCCGCCGTAGCGCTGCAAGGCGCGGAAATCGGTTTGTTCGTTGACGAAGTTGACCATCTCGTAGGGCATCACGTTTTTGTCGAGTTTGCCGCGTTCGATGAAACCGACTGACAGGTCATTGAAGCCTGGCTTGACGACGCGGGCCACGTCGTCACGGTCGCCTGGCCAGCCCCAAAAGTTGAGGGCCATGGTCAGGTTGGCCGGGCCGCAGTAGTTCCAGCGGTTGTGCTGGTCTACATATTTCACGCCGGGCAGGGAAACGTAGGCGGGCAGGGGCGTGGGGGTGATGGTCGGGGTGGGGGTGGGAAGGGGGGTATCGGTTGGGCCTGGCAGCGTGGGCGTGGCTGTGGGCGCCGGGCTGGGCGTGGGGGTGGGTACATCGGACACAGCCTGGGTGGGCACAAAGACGACTGCATCTGGCGGGTTGAGGGCATAAACGATGCGGGTGCGCAGGGCATCTATGCGCCAGGATAGTCGCTCGTTTATGAATGGAATCTGGTAAAGCAGGATGGCCAGCAAGATGCTGCCAGGCACAGCCAGCAAGAGAAGGGTTTTCTTGTTATTGCGCATGGGCGCATTATACCCCGCTCAGATAAAGGCTGGATGAGCGGTCAGTAAGGGCTTTTTGAAGTCGCGCGCTTGCACTCACCCCAACGTGGCTTCTGCAAAATAAATACAGGCTAAAGCCTGTGGTACCTGTTGCTAGATTTATTTGTTAAAGCGAAAAACCGGCGGTTTTGAGGCACACCAGCCCTTTGAGGTACGCGCCTTCGGGAAAATTGAGCGCCACGGGGTGGTCTGCCCCCTGGGTCATGGCGGCGATAATTTGCGCATCTACCCCGGCGTCTAAAGCGGCGCTGGCCACAATTTTTTGGAAGAGCGGGGCATCTATCCCGCCAGAGCAGGAAAAGGTGAACAGGATGCCGCCAGGGCGCAGCAGTTTGAAGGCTAGCAGGTTGATATCTTTGTAGCCGCGCGCCGCTTTTTCGGCCTGGGCGGCGGTGGGGGCAAACTTGGGCGGGTCGAGCACAATCAGGTCGAAGGTGCGGCGCGCATCGCGGAAGGCACGCAGTTGATGAAAAACATCGGCGGTCAGGGTGGTCAGGCGGCCGTCGTCCAGCCCGTTGAGGGCGGCGTTTTGGCGCAGCATGGCGAGGGCTTCGGCAGAGGCATCTACGGATAGGACGGATTTCGCGCCGCCCGCCAGGGCATTGACCGAAAAACCGCCAGAGAAGGAGAAGCAGTCCAGCACATCGCGCCCGGCGGCCAGGTGGCGCAGGCGCAGGCGGTTGTCGCGCTGGTCGAGGTAAAAGCCGGTTTTGTGCCCGGCGGCCACGTTGACGTTGAAGCGCAATCCATTTTCGGTGATGGGGAAGGTATCGGTTTGCTGCGGGCCGCGCAGCCAGCCGGTGCAGGAGAGCAGCCCTTCTAAGGCGCGCACGTCGGCATCGGAGCGTTCGTAAATGGCGGCTGCGCCGGTTTCTTGCATCAGAATATCGGCCAGGGTGTCTTTCCAGGCTTCGCTGCCAGCCGTGAGGGATTGCATGACCAGCACGTCGGCGTAGCGATCAACGACTACACCGGGCAGCCCGTCCGATTCGGCGTGGATGAGGCGGTAGGCGTCGGCAGAGGCATCCAGGCTGAGGGCGCGGCGGGCGGCCAGCGCCGCCCGGATGCGGGCGCGCAAGAAGTCGGCATCTACCGCCTGGGCGGGGTCGAACGTCCAGACTCGGGCGCGGATTTGCGATTGCGGGCTGTAGGCGGCCCGGGCCAGCCAGTTTCCGTTCGATTCCAGGACATCTACCGTTTGCCCAGGTTGTGGGTTGCCGTTGATTTTTTCTAACGCGCCAGAAAACACCCACGGGTGGCGGCGCAGCAAAGATTTTTCGCGGCCTGGTTTGAGGGTAAGGGAGGACATGTCATGAGTATATCATGCTGGCGTCACAGAACGCGGTGGCTTCGTTGAACTGCCTGCCTGGTGGTATGATTGCGGTCAAATTTCTCCACATGTGAGGTGACCGCATTGAACCCGATTGCCGCACTGCTGCAAAAACAACCCTTCATTGTCCTGGATGGCGCGCTGGCCACCGAACTGGAACGGCGCGGCGCCGACCTGAACGACCCGCTCTGGTCGGCAAAAGTGTTGCTGGAAGCGCCCGAACGCATCTACCAGGTGCACCTGGATTACTTCCGCGCTGGGGCCGATGTGGCCATTACGGCCAGTTACCAGGCCAGTGTGGCGGGCTTTATGCAGCGCGGATTGACGCGCGAAGAAGCGCTGGCGCTGATGCGCAAATCGGTGCAGCTGGCCCAACAGGCGCGCGATGACTTTTGGCGCGAAAACCAGGACCCTAACCGCGCCTACCCTCTGGTGGCAGGGTCGGTGGGGCCTTATGGCGCGTATCTGGCCGATGGCTCGGAGTATCGCGGCGATTATGGACTGAGCGAGGAGGCGTTGATAGACTTTCACCGCCCGCGCATAGCAGCCCTGGTTGCCGCCGGTGTGGACGTGCTTGCCTGCGAGACCATCCCCTGCCTGCACGAGGCGCGCGCCCTGGTGCGCTTGTTGGCCGAATTTCCTGGCATAAGCGCCTGGTTCAGTTTTAGCGCCAGAGATGCCGCCCATACCTGCCACGGTGAGCCAATTGCCGAATGCGCCGCCTTTCTGGATTCAGTGCCCCAGGCGGCAGCCATAGGGATAAACTGCAGCGCGCCGCAGTTTATCCCTGGATTGATTGGTGAGATTAGGCGCGTGACGCGCAAGCCGATTGTGGTGTACCCCAACTCTGGCGAAGTGTACGACCCCGCCACCAACACCTGGCATGGAGAAACGCACTGCGACGCCTATGGGCAACAAGCCGCCACATGGTATGCCAGCGGCGCGCGTCTGATTGGCGGCTGCTGCCGCACCACGCCAGAGCATATTCGCGCTATTGTGAGCGAGCTGCGCCATGCCTGAAGCAGACTACCACCCCGGCGACCGGGTAGAAATCAGGCTGGAGAGCGGTTTTTGGGGCAAAGCCGGGTGGCTGCCCGGCACAGTGCTGCGGTTGGAGCCGTATTCGCAGCACCGCAGTTTCATTTGGGTACAGGTAGATGAAGCCGCAGCCCGCCAGGCGTTTGGGCGTGCGCTGGCGCCAATTGCGGTGTTGAACCCCAGAAACATTCGAGCAATATAAAAAACTGAATTCGGGATAAACCTTTTGAACCGTCCCGAAGGCTCTGTACGGACAACTTCACGGGTCGAAATCAGCCTTCGGGACGCTTATCTCGAACTGACGTTAAAAAAAACAGGTCACGCGCCGGGCATGACCTGTTTGTGCTTGACTAGATGCCTGCTACTATGCCGCGCGCCTTAAGCGCCGAGCGAATCATGAGAAATTCGGTGATGTTTTCGCTGGTAATCAGCCCCACCAGTTGCCCCAGGTGAGTCACCGGCAGGGTGCGCGCGCCGCTCTCGGTCAGGCGCATGAGGGCTAAATCTACCATGTCGAACGAATCTACCTGAGGCAGGTCGCGGCGCATAAAATCCTGCACCAGGGCCGCAGAGCCGTGCTGCGACAGGGCGCGGATGAAGTCATCGCGCTGCAAAATGCCCAGCACGCGCCCATCCTCGATGACTGGGAAATCGTGCTGTGACCCGGCTAAAATCAGTTCCGTCACCCGCGACAAATCATCGCGCGGCGCCAGGGTGCGGAAATCGGTCTGCATGGCGCGCGTGACCGGAATGCCGCCCAGGGCGTACTTCATCTGCACCATGCTGGCTTCCTGGGCCGCGCCCATCCACACGAAGAAGGCGATGAAGAGCAGGAAGGGATTGTTGAATAAACCCCAAAAGCCAAACAGTACCGCCATGCCCTGCCCCACTGTGGCGGCAATTTGCGTGGCGCTCACATACTCCAGGCGCATGGCCAGCAGCGCGCGCAGCACGCGCCCGCCATCCATCGGAAAAGCCGGAATGAGGTTGAAAACCACCAGGAAGATGTTGACCAGCATCAGCCGCTCGATGAACGAGCCGGTAGTCAGCGTCAATTCACTAAGCGGCACCAGGGCATTGGTCAGCCACAAGTAAGTGAATAAGCCAAATGCAATCACTACGTTCACTGCTGGGCCGGCCAGCGCCACCCATAATTCCTGAATAGGCTGATCAGGCATGCGCTCCAGGCGGGCCACGCCGCCAATGGGGTAAAGGGTAATGTCGCGGGTGCGAATGCCATATTTGCGAGCCGTCAACGCGTGACCGTATTCATGTAATACCACACCTAAAAAGACCAGCAAAATGAACAACGCGCCTTCCAGCGCCGCCCCAAGCGTTTGACCCACCAGCCAGTAAGTAAGCGCATACCAGCCGATAATCAGAAAAAAGGTGATGTGAATGAACACATCAATCCCTGCAAAACGTCCCAGTTTGATTTGCCAGGTCATGTTTCTTACCTCCTAATTTCACCTGAACCAATTTTTGCTAAAGCGCCAGTGATGACATTGCCAATTTTAGACAGCCACTGCAAAAAGTGTATCAACTTTCTGTAAAAAGCGCATAAATCCAGATAAGCGCCAGATGAGAAAAAATCTGCCCAACCGTTAGCGGCTGGGCAGACAACGCAAAACAACGTTTAGGCAGCGCAAGCAGGGCAAAGCCATAGCCAACGTCAGGAGAAAATTAGCGCAAAATGCCCAGCCTGTGCCCGGCCTGTTCAATGACCTGCATGGCATGTTCAATTTCGGCGGGTTCGTGCGCCGCAGTGACGGTGGCGCGCAGGCGGGCCAGGCCTTCTGGCACAGCCGGGGAAATAACCGGCAGCACAAACACATCATTGCGCTGGCATGCCTGGGTCATCATAAACGCATTCTCATCTGAGCCGCACAGCACCGGCACAATGGCCGTTTCGGTGTAGAGCGTATCGAAGCCCGCCCCCTTGAGTCCGCGAATAAACTGCTGGCTGTTGGCGTTCAGTTTCTCCACCCGCCAGGGTTCATCCAAAATGACTTTGAAAGCCTCATTGGCCGCCGCCGCCTGGGCGGGGGGCAGTGCCGCCGAGAAGATGTACGCCCGGCTGGCATGGCGCAGATAGTTGATGATTTCCTTTTTGGCCGCCACATAGCCGCCCACCGAAGGGATGGTCTTGCTGAGCGTGCCCATCAAAATATCCACCGAACCAATCATATCGAAGTGCTCTTCGATGCCGCGCCCGGTTTTGCCCAGCACACCGGTCGAGTGCGCCTCATCAATCATCAGCCAGGCGTCATACTTTCTGCACAATTCCACCATGCGCGGCAGGTCAATGATGTCGCCATCCATGCTAAAGACGGAGTCGGCAATTACCAGTTTCGAGACGCCCGCCGGAACCTGCTGCAAGCGCCGCTCCAGGTCGGCCATATCATTGTGCTTAAAGCGCCGAAACTCCGCGCCAGACATAAAGCACCCATCCACAATGCTGGCATGGTTCAGCTTGTCCGAAATCACATAATCGCCGCGGCCCATCAGGGTAGAGATAACGGTCAGGTTGGTGGCATAGCCCGAAGAGTAGGTAATGGCCGCTTCGGCGTGTTTGAAGTCTGCAATGGTCTCTTCTAGCGCGGTGTGAATATCTAACGACCCGGCCAGTGAACGCACGCCGTGCGTGCCCGTGCCGTAGCGGTCAATTGCATCCTGGGCGGCTTTATTGATGCGCGGATGCCCAATCAGCCCCAGGTAACTATACGATGCAAACATGGTCATCTCACGCCCGCGCACCAGCACGCGCGCGCCGCCGCGTAACTCGGAAACAGGTTGGTTGTAAAAGTACAGATCTTGCTCCTGGTAAAATCTGACGCGCTCATTCATGGCGCGAATGCGGCGCGAAACAGCATCATCGGTGGTGTGAAAATCCATGGGGGTACTCCTGGGAAAATATTGAATCACTGATGTTTATGTACTGCCCTCAAGGTTTGGGCCGCCGAGCAGGCCTATTGCATGCGAACCTTTGAGGCGTTTGCATAAAATGAGTAAGTAAGTTTATTCCAGAGCGAGAGGCTTGTCAATTCGCGGTACAATCGGGCGCGATGACCACGCGAATAATCGTTGACCCCCTGCACCCCCAACCCGACCTGATTGCCCAGGCCGCCCGCACCCTGCAACATGGCGGGCTGGTGGCCTTCCCTACCGAAACGGTGTACGGACTGGGCGCGAACGCGCTCGACCCAGGCGCCGTGGCCAAAATCTTTAGCGCCAAAGGACGCCCCAGCCACGACCCGCTCATTGTTCACCTGTCCAGCCCAACCGACCTGCCACGCGTGGCGCGCGACATTCCGGCGCTGGCTTACACCCTGGCCGATGCCTTTTGGCCCGGCCCGCTTACCCTGGTGCTGCCGCGCCAGCCTGCCGTGCCAGACCTGGTGACATCCGGTTTAGAGACGGTGGCTGTGCGTGTGCCTGCTCACCCGGTGGCGCGGGCGCTCATTGCCGCAGCCGGGGTGCCCGTGGCTGCCCCCAGCGCCAACCGGTTTGGACACACCAGCCCCACCACCGCCGAGCATGTGCTGCACGACCTGCAAGGGCGGGTGGATGTCGTGCTCGACGGGGGCCCCACCACCTTGGGCGTGGAATCGACCGTTCTCGACCTTTCTACCACCCCCGCGCGGATCTTACGCCCCGGCGGCGTCACCCGCGAACAACTGGAGCGGTTGCTGGGCCCCATTGCCCTGTTCCACACCCGTACCTACGAAGAAAAGGGGTTGCCCTCGCCTGGGCTGCTGGAAAAACACTACGCCCCGCGCGCCGAGATGATCCTCTTTAGCGGCGCGGGGGCGTTAGCGCAGATGCGGTCTCATTTAGCGGCCATGCAGGCCGCGGGGCGTCTGGTTGGCGTGATGGCGGCGGATGAAGACGCCGCAGACTTCGAGGCGGCCGGGGCGCGGGTTTATCGGCTGGGGTCGTCCACTCGCCTGGAAGAAATTGCCCGCAACCTGTACGCCGCCATGCGCGCGCTGGATGCGGCCGGTGTGGACGTCATTTTGTGCCGCAATTTTGGCGAAAGCGGGCTGGGGCTGGCCATCCGCGACCGGTTGACCAAGGCGGCTACGCGGGTGGTTACTGGGTAGGCGGGTCCTGGTCTGGGTTGTCTTCTTGCAATGCGCGCAGTTTTTCAAATATCTCGCGGATTATCTGTTGACCGCGCAAATTTGTTGCCATGGTGAGCGGGTCGCCAGAAGCCTGGCGTAAACGTTCAATGTCTTCGGCTTCCAAAAATGTGTCGCCGCCATCAAAGCGCGCAGCAATGTTGCGAACGCGGAAAAATAGATCTTCGTCATCACGCACCAGCGGGATACCCGCTACAATCCAATCGGTGACGGTTTTACGCAACTCAGGTGGGATGGGCCCAACATAGCCAGGGTATTCTGGGGTGATTGAACGTCCCAGCGGATAGGAGCCGTACGCACCATTTTCGAGGGCACGCTTTTGTTCAATTTCTTCAGGCGTATAAACGCGCGTCCAGAGCCAGTGCTGGCCGCCAAACTGCTCGGCTAATTCACAGCCGATGACATAACGCGCCAGGACAGGGTTGGGGGCGGTATCCAGCAAGTGTTCAATGCGGCGCAGGCAATCGTCGTCGCGGAATTCGGTCAGACTGGAAAAGCCGTAAAGCATGGCAACGATTTCGACATCAAGGGTGTTTAGGCGTTCGCGGTAGATGTCGCGATACGCTGCCCAGTCGAAGACCGTATCGGGGTATCCCATTTCAAAATCTGGTGTGGTCATTGGTCTATTGTACAGTATTTACAGCCGCGGCGCTCGGCCGCGACAATGGCCTGGTCGGATGACCAGAAGAAGTTTTCGGGGCCAATTTCTTCTACCAGCCCGGCGCGTTCGAGCATGGCGCGCACGTTATCATGCACACCGGCCAGCATGAGCGTGCCGCCCTGAGCGTGCAGTTTTTGGTGCAGGCGGTGCAGCGCTTCGATGCCCGATGTATCAATGAGCGGTACGCCGCGCATAGAAAGCACCAGGGCATGTGTATCTTTCAGGCTGGCAAAGGCTTCGTTGAAGTTGCCCGTGGCCGCAAAGAAGAGCGGGCCAGTGATGAACGCCACACGGACATGCCTGCAGCGCCCGGCGGTTTGGATGCCGCGCGCTTTGAGTTTTTCTGGGTCCACTTCCTGTACGTCAATTTGAATGCTGGCCAGTTGATTCAGGAACAGTCCTCCGGTAATGAACGTGCCAATCAGAATGGCCTGGGTCAGGTCGAGGGCGATGGTGGCCAGCATGGTGAGGGTAAAGGCCAGCATGGCGGTTTTGAAGCGGCGGCTGAAGATGAATCGGATGGCTTCCCATTCGTTCATGCGCACGGCAGTGACCATAAGCACCCCGGCCAGGGCTGCCAGTGGTACGCGCGCCATGACCGGGGCCAGCAAAAACATGGAGGCCAGAATGCCCAGGGCGTGAATGATGCTTACCATGCGGGTTTGTCCGCCAGATTTGATGGCTACGCTGGTACGGGCAATGGCAGCCGTGGCCGGTACGCCGCCAAAGAAGGGAATGAGCATGTTGCCAATGCCTTGCCCAATCAGTTCCTGGTTGGCTTGCAGGCGCTTGCCGGTCATGTTGGCGCCTACCGTGCCGCACAGCAGGCTTTCTACTGCGCCCAGGGCAGTGATGGTTAGGGTCGGCGCAATGAAGTCGCCCAGGTTTTGCCAGGGGATAGCAGCCAGGTTGAGGCGTTCGGCAAGAACAAGGGTTTGCGGAATGGCGCCAATGGTGGGGTCATCCCAGCCAAAGACCCAGTTGGCTGCCGTGGCCAGAATGATGCCCAACAAAGAAGCCGGGAAGCGGGCGTTCAGTTTGGGCGGCCAGATCAGCATGATGAGGATGACGATGCTGGCGATGACGATGGCGTGCCAGTCGGGCGTGAACCCGCCCCGAAAGTAACCCGCCAGTTTGAGCAGGGCCGACTCGGCAGCGGGGGTTTTGATGCCGAGAAAACCGTCTATTTGCCCAATGAAAATGATGAGCGCAATGCCAGAGGTAAACCCGGTGATGACGGGCGAAGGGATGAAGGCGATAAAGCGCCCCAGCTTCAACAAACCAATGATGAGCAGCAAAGCGCCTGAGAGAAAACCGGCAACCCAGATGCCTTGCAAGCCATAGCGCTGCACCAGTACAATCAGCACAGCGCTCATGGCCCCGGTGGGTCCGCTAATCTGATATGGCGCGCCGGAGAAAAAGCCAATGACAATGCCGGCGACGATGGCCGTCACCAGCCCGGCCGGAGCCGATGCGCCCGACGCCACGCCAAAAGCCAGGGCCAGCGGCAGGGCCACCGCGGCTACCGTGAGCCCTGCAAGGGCGTCTTTTTGAAAGGTAGCCAGGTTGTAGCCGGTAAATTCGTCTTTGAGCAGCTGGGGGAGAGAACGTCTTGGCATAAGATGACACCTTCTTGCAAAAAAATTCCGTGCTTCGGCATGGGCGCGAAGCACAAGAGGTAATCATAGCACGGATAAGGGAAGTTAGTATGAGTGAGGCTGACGCAAATCAGGGCTTTCTTAAAATCAGGGCTTTCTTAAAAAGTGGTGAACTGTTATTGCGAGGAGCGGTTTATGCGCCGAAACAATCTCCCTGGGCCCCGATCATGCCCGTTTAACGGGAGGCTACTTCAGCGAAGAACGCCTCGCAGTGACATGATTGCGGACTTTAAGAAAGCCCTGTGGCGCAAATGAAGACGCTTGCTTTTGCCAGGCGTCAGTACAAAATGCTATCCATGCTCGGCTAACCTGCGCAGCCCGGCTTCATCCAAAATAGGCACGCCCAATGCCTGGGCTTTCTGGTACTTGCTGCCGGGGTCCTCGCCCAGTACCAGGTAACTGGTCTTTTTGCTCACGCTGTCGGTCACTTTACCGCCATGCGATTCGATGAATTCTTTGACGCCCTCGCGGGTGAAGGTGGGCAGCGTACCGGTCACCACAAAGGTAAGCCCAGCCAGAGGTTGCTTCCCCTCCGATGAGGATGGCGCACTGACCAGCGGCCACACCCCGGCGGCTTTCAATTTGCCCAGCAAAGCGCGGTTGGCCGGGCGGGCAAACCAATCCACAATAGATTGGGCGGTGTTGGGCCCCACGCCCTCGATGGCTTGCAGGTCATCAAGGCTGGCAGTAGAGAGGGCATCCAGGCTGCCAAAGTGACGGGCCAGGTCGGCGGCGGCCACCTCGCCCACGCCGCGAATGCCCAGCGCGGTGATGAGCCGGTTAAGCGGCTGGGCCTTGCTGGCGGCGATGGCATCCAGCAGGTTTTGGGCTTTTTTGTCGGCAAAGCCTTCCAGGGCAAGCAACTGGTCTTTGGTAAGGGTGTATAAATCGGCAACGTCGTGCACCAACCCGGCGGCAATCAGTTGCTCTACAATTTTGCCGCCCAGCCCGCTAATATCCATGGCGCCGCGCGAAACGAAGTGCTCCACATTGCGCACCAATTGAGCCGGACAGGCCGCATTGACGCAATACCAGGCGACCTCGCCCGTCAGGCGCTCCACCGGTTGGGCGCAGGCCGGGCACAAGGTGGGCGGGTCAAAGGGGCGCTCGGCGCCGGTGCGGGCATCGGCAACCGGCCCAATGACGTAGGGAATCACCTCCCCGGCGCGCTTGACCAGCACGCGGTCGCCAATGCGAATGTCTTTTTCGGCAATGTAGTCAAAGTTGTGCAGGGTAGCGTTTTTGACAATCACGCCGCCAATCTCCACCGGCTGCAACACGGCGCGCGGAGTCAATACGCCCGTGCGGCCCACTTCTATCTCAATATCCAGCAGTGTGGTGGTCACCTCGCGGGCAGGGAACTTGAAAGCAATCGCGCCGCGCGGGTCTTTGCCCACATAGCCCAGGTCTTCGGCCAGGCGCAGGTCATCCAGTTTGATGACCATGCCATCGGCTTCGTAGCCCAGGGAATCGCGGCGGGTTTCCCAGGTTTGGGTGTAGGCAATCGCTTCGTCCAGTGTGTCGAAGCGTTGGGCAACATCCGTTACCGGAAAGCCCAGCGTCTTGAGCCACTGCAGCACGTCCCATTGCGAGGTGGGGATGTCGCCGCCCTCGGCATACACCACCTGGTAAACGAGGATGGTCAGCGGGCGGCTGGCCGTTATGGACGGGTCGAGCTGGCGCAACGACCCGGCCGCTGTGTTGCGCGGATTGAGGTAAGTCTTTTCTCCGGCTTCGCTCAGGCGCTGGTTGAGGGCCTCGAAATCGGCGTTGGTGATGAAGACCTCGCCGCGGATAACAAGGTAATCTGGTAATTGAGCGTTGGCAGTTGACGGTTGGAAAGTTTCAAGAAAAGACAACTGCCCACTGTCAACCGACAACTGACCACCATCAACCGGTATCTTCAGCGGAATCGAACGCACGGTGCGCAGGTTGGCGGTAATATCTTCGCCCACTTCGCCATCGCCGCGCGTCGCACCCTGCACAAAGAGTCCATTGCGGTAGTGCAGCACCACGCTCAGTCCATCAATTTTGGGTTCAACCACAAAGGCGGCTTTGGCCACGCGCTCATCCAGCTTGCGAATGCGCTCGAACCAGGCGCGGGCGTCTTCTGCGCCAAAGGCATTGGCCAGGCTGAGGATGGGCCGCGGGTGGCGCACTTTCTCAAATTTATCCGAGACCTGGGCCCCAGCGCGCTGGGTAGGAGAATCGGGCGTAACCCAGTCGGGGTGTTCGGCTTCCATGGCGCGCAGCTCAGCCATCAGGCGGTCATATTCGGCGTCGCTGATGACGGGCGCATCGAGCACGTGATAGCGGTAGTTGTGGTAGTGAATTTCTTGCTTAAGACGCTGGTAGTGGTCGTATGTGGTCATAGTGTTATTATACGAGGAAAGTCACCATTCCACCTGTGCCCGCCGCCAGCGCAGGGCGCCGCCTTGCCACCAACGCGCAACACGCTATGCACGAAAGGCACGGAAAATACGGGACAATGCGGAAAAAATCGCTGCTAAAAATGTCCATCTGGTGGGTTTTTGTCCATTCCATGTACGCGGTGTAGGGGTTTCACGGCAACACATCAAGCGTCAATTTTTGAGCGTAGCGAAATCCTGGGTTAGCGGATAATTCTACTGCTTCTTTTGCAGGACAAACGCTAGCGTTTGTCCTACCTGTTGATATCAACTCCCCAATTTTTGCGGGCGAACGCTAAATGCGAATGGGTTATATAATACTAGTTAAAACATCCCCACTTCACACAAGGAGAAACGCATGGATAAATCCACCGAAGCGGTCATTCTAAGCGCGGCGCGCACCCCTATTGGGCGCTTTCAGGGCGCGCTCAGCGGCATACCGGCCCCCCGCCTGGGCGCTATTGCCATCAAAGCCGCCGTAGAGCGTGCCGGTCTGCCCAACCTGGAAGACATTGATGAAGTATTGATGGGCAACGTGGTGCAGGCAGGCGTGGGGCAGGCCCCGGCCCGGCAGGCGGCCATCTTTGCCGGGCTGCCGGTCAGCGTCAGCGCTACCACGCTCAACAAGGTGTGCGGCTCTGGGCTTAAGGCAGTGATGAGCGCAGCGCAGGCCATCCGGGCTGGGGATGGGCAGTTGTTTGTGGCGGGCGGCATGGAATCCATGACCCGCGCCCCCTTCCTGGTGCCCGGCCGCACCGGGGAAATCCGCTATGGACATGTGGCGATGAAAGACGCCCTCTTGCACGATGGGCTGTGGGACCCGTTCCAGGACTGGGGCATGGGCGAAGCCGCCGATTTCATCGCTGAAGAATACGAAGTCAGCCGCGAAGCAATGGATCGCTTTGCGCTGGAAAGCCACCAAAAAGCGATTGCCGCCATAGACGCCGGAAAATTCAAAACCGAAATTGCGCCCGTCGAATTGAAAGGACGCAAAGGCGAAGTAACTTACTTCGACACCGACGAAGGCCCGCGCCGCGATGCCTCGCTAGAGGGGCTAGCCAAACTCAAACCGGTCTTTCGTCCCGATGGACGCGTGACCGCTGGGAACGCCTCCTCGCTCAACGATGGCGCGGCAGCCGTGGTGGTATCCAGCCGCGCTTATGCCGAAGCGCACGGGCTCAAGCCGCTGGCGCGCATCGTTGCTTACGGGCAGGCCGCGCTGGATTCCAAATGGTTGTTCGCTGCGCCCGCCAAAGCCATGCCCAAAGTGCTGGCCAAAGCCGGTTGGACCCTGTCCGATGTGGATCTGATTGAATTGAACGAAGCCTTTGCCGCGCAAGTGCTGGCCAACGGCTACGAACTGGCCAACCAGGGCTGGGACTGGTCAAAAGTAAATGTGCACGGCGGCGGCATTTCGCTGGGGCATCCCATTGGGGCCAGCGGCGCGCGCGTGCTGGCTACGCTCATCTACGCCCTGCGCGACCGCGGCCTGCGGCGCGGGCTGGCCAGCCTGTGCCTGGGCGGCGGCGAGGCCGTGGCAATGGCCATCGAACTGGAAGATTGACCATGCGCACCGCTGACCGCAGGGCAAAAATCGAACGCTATGGCGATGGCTACCGACTGTTGGCCGCCGCGCTGGATGAAATTCCGCGCCCCGCCTGGAAATTCAAACCCTCCAACCGCGATTGGAGCATCCACGAAGTCATCATCCACCTGGCTGATAGCGAAACCAACGCCGCCCTGCGCGCCCGCCTGCTGGTTGCAGAACCTGGCCGCCTGGTCATGGTCTATGACCACGAAAAATGGGCCATAGAACTCGATTACCACAAGCAAGACCCCGACGACGCCCTGCAACTGGTCAAGTATGCCCGCCAGAGCACCTACAACCTGCTCAAATCCCTGCCCGATTCAGTCTTTGAGCACAGCGTGATACACAGCGATTTCGATGTACCCTACACCTTCGATATGTGGCTGGCAGTTTATGCCGAGCATATTCCCGCGCACATCGAGCAAATCATGCACAATTACCACCTGTGGCTCACCCGCTAAACGGAGGACGCATTGAAACACCGCACTGTGCTGCTCACCATCCTGTTACTGACCGCGCTGCTGAGCGGATGCCTGAACCAGCCCGCGCCCACCCCTGCCCCGGTCTTTCCTACGGCCGAAGGTCCTGCGGCGGGCGGCGGCAGCGGACTGGACCCTGCCATGCTGGACGAAATTGACGAACAACTCAGCCAGGCTATGCTGGCCAACATCGCCTTCAACGACGCCCCCTCCGAAATGACCGTAGATCAAACCGTCTTCCTCACCCTGCTTCTCAGCCCATCACTCAGCGGTGAGGAACTGGCCCAGCAAATTGAGCAAAACACAGGCGGGCTGATTACGGTGGATAGCATTCTGGTCACGCCGTTCATGCGCGCCGACCTGCAAAGCGATAACCCCGATGCCTTCAAAATTGTGTCTATTCCAAACGCGCCAGAACAGCTGGTAAGCAACATCGAACCCACCCGCTGGGGCTGGGGGGTAACAGCCCTCAAGCCGGGCGTTTATACCCTGCGGTTGACCCTCTCGCGCCTGGTGCTCTTTCAGGGCGAAGAAACCTGGCGCCCGGTAAAAGCCTACGCCAAAGAGATGCGGGTGCGCATTACCCTGCAGCAGCGCCTGGCCCGCTTCGACTGGCAATGGCTGATTGGGCTGATTCTCACGACAGTTATTCCGATCTACTGGCGCTGGAAAGATAGAAAAAGCGCCCATCAACACGGCTAACCCGACATGCGTTGTACGCATAATATAACGCCAGTTCGGAATAATCGTCCCGAAGACTGATTTCGCCCCCTGAAGTTGCCTGCACAAAGCCTTCGGGACGGTTCAAAAAGCTTATCCAGAATTCAGGTTAGTATAAAAAATCCCCTCGCCCACAAAGCGGGGGGATTTTTGCACACAAGGGAAGCGGGTTAGTCGCGCACTTCGCCGTCAATCACATCGCCATCGGCTGGCGGTGTCGCCGGGCCGCCGGGCGTTTCGGGCTGAGGTTGACCCTGGCTGTACAACTGCTGGCTAAGCGCATAGAAGGCTTGCTGCAACTGCTCCGTCTGGCGCTGGATGCGGGCTGTGTCATCGGTTTGGGCAGCAGCGCGCAGATCGCTAATCATGCCTTCGATGCGGCTGCGCTCTGCGGCTGGCACTTTGTCGCCCAACTCTTTGAGCGTCTTTTCAGTCTGATACGCCAGGCTATCGGCCGTGTTGCGGGCTTCGATCAGTTCGCGGCGTTTCTTATCTTCGCTTTCGTGCCGGCGGGCTTCTTCGACCATGCGTTCGATGTCCGATTTGCTCAGGTTGGTCGAAGCAGTCACGGTCACTTTTTGCTCTTTGCCAGTGGCCTTATCTTTGGCGGTCACGTGCAAAATACCGTTGGCGTCAATGTCGAAGGTGACCTCAATTTGCGGCACACCACGCGGCGCAGGCGGGATACCCTCCAGGCGGAAGCGGCCCAGGGACATGTTATCAGCAGCCATTGGGCGTTCACCCTGCAAAATGTGAATGTCCACCGCCGTCTGTCCATCTGCAGCCGTCGAGAAAACTTCGGTCTTTTTGACCGGGATGGTGGTGTTGCGTTCAATCATGCGGGTCATCACCCCGCCCAGGGTTTCGACGCCCAGAGAAAGCGGAGTCACATCCAGCAGCAGGATGTCGCGCACTTCACCGCCCAACACACCGCCCTGAATGGCCGCGCCAATGGCAACCACTTCATCTGGGTTGACCGATTTGTTGGGTTCTTTGCCAGTCAGGCGGCGTACCAGGTCTTGCACCATCGGCATACGGGTCGAGCCGCCTACCAGCACCACTTCGTTCAGGTCGCTGGCGCGCAACCCGGCGTCTTTGAGGGCGTTTTCAAACGGCACCACGCAGCGCTGCAACAGGTCTTCGGTCATTTGCTCGAATTTAGCGCGGGTGAGTTTGAGCACCAGGTGCTTGGGTCCGTTGGCGTCAGCGGTGATGTAAGGCAGGTTGATTTCGGTCTCCATCACGGTAGAGAGTTCCTTCTTGGCTTTTTCAGCCGCCTCGCGCAGGCGTTGCAGGGCCTGGCGGTCGTTGCGCAGGTCAATGCCTTCCTGCTTCTTGAACTCATCTGCCGCCCAGTTGACGATGCGCTGATCCCAGTCATCACCGCCCAGGTGTGTATCGCCATTAGTGGCTTTAACTTCAATCACGCCGTCGCCCACTTCCAGAATGGAAACATCGAACGTACCACCGCCCAGGTCAAAGACCAGGATGGTCTCGTTGGTTTTCTTGTCCAATCCATAGGCCAACGCAGAAGCGGTTGGCTCGTTGATGATGCGCAGCACCTCCAGCCCGGCAATCTTACCGGCATCTTTGGTGGCCTGGCGCTGGCTGTCGTTGAAATAAGCCGGAACGGTGATGACAGCCTGGGTCACCGGCTGGCCCAGATAGGCCTCGGCATCCGCTTTCAGTTTGCTCAGCACCATAGCAGAAATTTCCTGCGGGCTGTATTCACGGTTGTTGACCGGAATTTTAACGCGCACATCATCTGCCGGACCAGGAATGACCTGGTAAGGCACCATCTTGCGTTCCGATTCGGTTTCCTCGTAACGACGACCGATGAAACGTTTGATGGAGTAAATTGTGTTTTCGGAATTGATAACAGCCTGACGCTTGGCCGTATCACCAACCAGGCGTTCGCCATTTTTGTTGAAAGCCACAACCGAGGGGCACAAGCGTCCGCCTTCAGCAGTAGGTATGACGGTGGGCTGTCCGCCTTCCATAACGGCCACCACGCTGTTGGTGGTGCCGAGATCAATGCCTATGATTTTTCCCATAGCATACTCCTCCAATGTATTTCTTAATTTCTTGCCTGAATTCTGCCAAAGGATAACCGATAAGTGATAGAAATACGTTAACGCGGTATTTATTTTCTGTATTACGGCATAGGGGATGGGTCAGGACGCAAAGCCAAACAGCCGCTCTTATTCGAGCGGCTAAAAAGGGAGCAGGCACATCATCACTTGCTGGAAGGCAAAGCCCAGATAATGGTGTTTTCAAACGTGCAGGTAGATTTCCCCGAATCTTCAGCAGCCAGAAAGGCCACACCGCCCTCACTGGCTTGCTTGCTGTAATCGAAGAAACGCCCCTGTCTTATGCCGTTGATGTACACGGTAAACTCATTACCCTGGGCAATCAGAATAACCTGGTTGGTAGCGCCATTATCCAGGTCAATCGCTTTAGAAAATTTGACATCCGTAATTGAGTTTTTGAAGCGACCATACTGCTCAAATTGAATTGCCCAGGCTGGCAAACCAGAAAAGCGCAGGTAGAGGAACTGGTACTGCTTGCCAACCTCGAAGTTTGGTTCAGAGCGAAAGATGAACCCGCAAAGCACCAGTCCGGTTGTTTCCCAGGTGATGTCAGATTTGATGATAAAGTCGGAAACAATCACATCTTCGATATCATCATAGATGCTTCCCGGCGCACGCACATCCACATAGATTGGCTTGGACTGCTCCCAAAGCAAGGTCCCGTCCTGATAGCGAATGCCCGACTTTCCCAATATCGGGTCAAGTTCCGCTAGCACCCTGGCAGCGGTCTCGGTTGCCTGGGCAATTACTGTCGCCGTAGCATCGCGGGTGGGTTCGGGTGTAAAAGTAGGGGTGGGGGTAAGCGTGGCCGTGGGTGTTGGCGGCGGAGTATCGGTTGGGGCAGGTGTATCGGTTGGCGCGGTGGTAGCGGTGGGCTCGGGTTCGGGCTCAGGCGTCGTCCCGATCACACAAGCCTGGGACAAGAGTAAAACAACGGCAACAATGGAAACTACGCTGGAGCGACACAAGTTCATAGCACCCTCCTCTCTAGAGCCTTTCATTGTGGCGATCCACAAAATATCATAGCACAAAAAACATATTGTGAAATATGCAACTAATTGTTTTTCTGACGCATTGTACCTGTCCCCCCCTATCCACATCAAAAACTAACGCGGCAGTCACAGCAATGTGACTGCCGCGTTACATCAGACTGCCTAAGCGCCAGCAGGGTTACGGTTGAGCAATCGTGAAGTAGTTGAAATCAACCTCAATCGGGGTCACATTGAACGAGGTCAGATTGAGCCCAACCTGCCCTTCTTTGAAGCGATAGCGAGTATCACGGAAGGTTTTAGTCTCTTGGCCGTTGATGTACAACGTCAACGTATCGCCAATGCAGCCAACCGTGTATACGTTTGTATCTTTGCCCTGCCGAATAGCATTCGAGCCGCCGTTGGCAATAGTGTTGTATTGCCCGTCATAGGCATAAATCCAATACAGCCCATTGTTGGCAATGCTGAATTCGTACCACGTCTGGCGGGCATCGTCATAGCGGCAAACCAGGCTGACGTTGTTGTTGTTGCGTCCCAGGTTCTCGGCTTGAATCTCAAGAATGACATCTGAATAAATATATGGCTCGTAGAAGACATATACGCTGGTGTCAGTAGCGTTGATGAGCACGTTCAACCCACCCTGGGTGGCGCTCAGACTGACTGCATTCTCGTTGCCGTAATTAACCAGGTACGACCAATTGCTCAAGTCACCATCGAAGTACTCGGTATAGAAGGCCTGCGCCTCTCCGCCGCCGCTCGAAGCGCTGCCGCCGCTGTTGCTGCCGTCAAAGTAACCGGTGACGGACAGTTCGCGTCCGTTCAATTGGCCTTCCAACAACTCGCCCGTACCATAACGAATCACCGTCATGGACAGCGTATCTGTCGCGCTGTGACTGCGCAGCACATCGCAGTAATCTTTCATCGTGCCATCTGTAGCCAGAACCAGTCCTTCCAACTGGTAGATAATGTCGCCAGGCTTAAGTCCGGCTTTATCGGCAGGGGAGCCGGACTTGACCGAAGACACCCAAATGCC
>FWPV01006685.1_pt1 | contig 21718 bp, 18 predicted proteins | sample 2228371 | NCBI WGS metagenome assembly FWPV01 (sample SAMEA103939776, study PRJEB20133) | metagenome | reverse complement strand
TCGGGCGCTTCGCGCCCTCGCAATGACATGGATCGGGACGGCGCCGCACGCTCCTGCCCAGACAGCAGGATAGCACGGGCGCGCGGGAAGCGCCGCGCGCTGATCTAAAGATGATTGGACACCTAAAGTTGGTATTAGCGGTTTCCTTCCGCCTCACGGCCCATACGGAAACTGGCCGCTCCCGTTGACCAGTTCACCTGGTGAGCTGGTCGTGGTCGAGAGCGTGGCAAACCGAACCGTCTCGATCAGCTCGTTGCCGTAGATGTCGACAATGCGCAGCGTGAATGGCCCCATCTCGCCGCCAGCGCACCCACATTCGCGAATGAAATAGTTGTAGTCGGTGCGATTCAGCGTGATCCACTGGCCCTGCGGGGCGCGGTATTCCATGCGGGCAATCGGGTTACGATGGTTACGCACCTGAAAGGCCAGCCACCACGGATTGCTGCCCGGCTTGAGGTGAAACTGCACCGGCCCGTTCATGGGTGGGCTGATCACCCGCCATGTAATCGGCACCCGGCCCCAGGCTCGCGGCGCGATGCGGTCAAATGCTTCAGGACTGAGATCGAGATGGTTGAGGCCGCAACCGGGGTTGTCGGGACATTTATCGACGATCCGCACCACAACACTCCCTTGCGGCCCGAATACCTCAACGTAGGCGCCGCAGTAGTCGGCAGTGCCGTAGTTGAGATAGCTAATCGCCGCAACCATGCGATCGCCGGGAATCGGATCGAACAGGCAATTGCCGCTGCCGTCGGCTTCAAGATAGTAGGTTGCCTCACCGCTCAGGAGCGGATTCTGCGCAACCATCCGCATCGCCAGCGGCACATACAGCCGATAAGGCGGTTGGGCAACCGCGCCGGTATTGATCACGAAGGCCAGAATCAGTCCAGCGCAGATCACGACTCGCTGCCATGCCATAGCCGCGGTTCCTTTCCTGGTTTGCAGCCGCGCGGTTGCCGATGAAAGCGTATTGGCGCCAGCCGCTACGCCGCCTGATCGGTCAACTGCTCGAGACGATCCACATAGCTGGCCATGACGGCAAAGGCGCGCTCAACCGGTTCGGGGGAAGCCAGATCGACTCCGGCCCGGCGCAGCGTTTCGAGCGGGAAGCGCGAGCCGCCGGCCTTGAGGAACTCGTTGATATAACGCTCAGCCGCTGCCGCATCGCCGGCCAGAATTGGCTCCGCCAGCGCGTGCGCGCCGGCAATGCCGGTGGCGTACTGGTAGACGTAAAAATTGGCGTACAGATGGGTGGAAAATTGTGCCCACGTATTGCCGACCCGCGCCCGATCGACCACGACTTCGGCGCCGTACCCCTCAGCGAAGAGATCGGCCATCAGCTCGTTAAAAATCGCCGCCGTCAGCGGCTGACCCCGCTCGGCGCGCTGGTGAATGGTCAGCTCAAAGCGAGCCAGTGTCGGCATGATGAAGAAGTAGCGGTGGAAATTGGCCATCGCCTCTTCGATGATGGCAATCTGGGCATTGCGATCTTTCAGCGTCTTGAACAGGTACGCTCGCACCAGCGCCTGATTGAAATTCGAGGCGACTTCGGCCAGAAACAATCCATAGTTGGTGTAGATGACTGGCTGCGCGCGGCGAGTATAGTAGGAGTGCATCGAATGACCCAGTTCATGGGCCAGCGTGCTCAGGCCGAAAATGTCGTCGTTGTACGACATCATGATGAAGGGATGCGTGCCCGGCGCGCCGGTCGAGAATGCGCCCGCGCGCTTGCCCCGATTGGGGTAGACATCGACCCAGCGCTGCTCGCGCAAGCCGCGGCGCATAATCTGGACATACTCGCTGCCCAGCGGTTCCATTCCGGCGCAGATCCAGTCAATTGCTTGCTCGTAGGGCACCACGAGCGGCGTCGCCAGCGGCGCTTTGGTGTCGTAGACGTGGAGTTCACTCACGCCGAGCGCCTTCCGCCGTACCCGCCAGTAGCGATGCCAGACCGGCAGATGACGCTCGAAGGTGGCCAGCAGATTGTGAAACACTTCGAGCGGGATGAAATTCGGCTTCAGGGCTGCTTCCAGCGCCGAGGCGTAACCCCGCGCGCGCGCCAGAAAGACATTCTGTTTCACGCCCGCCGCCAGACATTGAGCCATTGTGTTCTCAACCGCAATATGGGCGTCGGCATACCGTTCCCAGGCATGTTTGCGCAACACCCGATCCGGATGCGTAATCAGCGCGTTGATCGTTCCCTGGGTAATCTCGTGGGCTTCCCCCTGGCTGTCATACGCTGGCGGAAAACGCAGCTCGGCATTGGCCAGCACGCCATGGATAGCGCTGGCTGCCGCAAACGGATCCCGCACCTGTCCCAGCAACTCTTCCACTTCTGCTGAGCGCACGTGCGGCGCGCGCGCGATCAGCCGCTCGAAATAGTGGCGGTAGCTCGCCAGATGATTATCCTGATCGAGCCAGGCCAGCAACCGGTCACTGCCCAACGCCAGCAACTCCGGCTCGCCAAACGCCAGCGCCGCGCTGGCCCGCGCCTGCAACCCCAATGCCCGATCGCGCATAGCGCTCGCTTCACGGTCATTGGTATCGACGGTGTAAAACATGGTCGCAAACACGGTGATCTGCCCTACATTGCGCATGATCGTTTCACTCAGCTCGAGGAACTCGCAGATCACGGCTGGCCCTTCGCCCAGGTGGCCACGGAAGCGGTTGGCGGAAGCGATCAGCGCATCGGTCTCGTCAATCGCTGCCTCCCACGCAGCCCGCGAGGGAAAGATGCTGTAGGGATTCCATGTATACTGTTCGGGAATATCGCTGCGTTCACGCACTGCCTGCATCTTTGTTCTCCTCTGCTACGACGATAGTTCGCGGGTATTATACTCTGTTGGGCGCACAGACAGATGTTCGGAATACAGGCCAGCCATAATACTGATCAAGTGAGGCGCCAGAATGTCTCAAGAACAACACACTGGGTTACTCAAACGCTTTGAGCGTATCGCTGAGATGCCGCTGCTCCTGCTCTCGCTGGCATTTCTCGCGCTGCTTGTGGTTATCGAGAGCGGCGCAGTCACTGCTGAGGTCAGCGCCATTCTCGATGGGATTTTGTGGATCATCTGGGGGATCTTTGCGGTCGAGCTAGTGATCAAAGTCTATCTCGCGCCAGATCGCGCGCAATATCTGCGCCAAAACTGGCTTGAACTGCTGATCGTCGCGATCCCGTTTTTGCGCCCGCTTCGCATCTTGCGGATCCTCATCATTGTTGCCCGACTCTGGCGACAATCACGGCGAGCGCTGCGTCAGCGTCTGCCAGTCTTCATCGGCATGACCAGCCTCAGCGTTGTGCTGATTGCTTCGACGCTTATGTTCGTCGCCGAACAGGGAGCTGGCGGGCCGATTGCCACGTTTGCCGACGCGGTCTGGTGGTCGTTAACGACCATCACGACGGTTGGCTATGGGGATACGTATCCGGTCACTGCCTTCGGTCGTGGCGTGGCGGTCTTTTTGATGATCGCCGGTATCTCGCTCTTCGGGCTGCTCACTGCCAATATTGCCGCGTTGTTTGTGGAAGAAGAGACGACCCAGTCCGCCCAGAGCGAGCTTGCCGACATCATGCGGCGACTGGAACGGATCGAGCGCCTGCTGGAGAAGATTGCCGATCAATCAACCCCAGAAGAGCGCTCGCGCTAATTGTCCGGCGTTTCGTAACGATCTGGTTCCAGCCAGACCTCAGATCGGGCGTCTGTGTTTGATGGGCGCGTGGCCCGCTCGCAATCGCCTGAATACGGGCTGGATGCCCGCGCCCACGGTAGCGCTTCTATTCCTGCCGCCATCACCCTGCGACGGCTCAAGCATTGATCCGAAATGTGACCACCAGCTTGCCAAATTGCAGGGTTGTCCCATCGCTGATATTCGTCGGCGTCTGCGGTTCGATCCGAACGCCGTTGACGCGCGTGTGGTTCGTGCTGTTCAGATCAATCACCGTCCACTGCTGACCAACGCGCACAATCTTCGCGTGCTGACGGCTCACGCCGCCGGCTTCGCCACCGTAAGAAGTCAGATCGATTTCCGGGAAGATATTGCTAACCGGATCCTCTCGTCCGATCACGTATTCGCTTTTGTCAGCCGGCAGGATAATCTCCCGGCCATCGCCGAACACCAGCCGCGATTGCGCAGGGGGAAGGGCTGGCACCGGCGTCGCGAGCGGAGTTGGCGCTGCCGGATGGGCTGCCGATGCTGGCAGAGTCGCTACCGGCGCTGTTCCGGTCAATGCCGCCAGTTCAGCTTCGGTTTTCGCCAGCTCGGCCTTTGCCGCTTCCAGACCAGCGGTGATGAAGGCTGGCACGCTGCCTGCCGGATAGCGGGCCGCCATCTGTTCGTATTGAGCTACGGTATCGCGATGTGCGGTAAGCAACGTCTCCAGCCGGGCCACCTCAGCCGGATCGGGGCCACTGGGGAGAGCGGCGAGATCGGCTTCGGTTTTCGCCAGCTCGGCTTTAGCCGCTTCCAGACCAGCAGTGATGAAGGCTGGCACGCTGCCTGCCGGATAGCGGGCCGCCATCTGTTCGTATTGAGCAACAGCCTCACGATGAGCAACGAGCAACGCCTCCAGCCTGGCGCGCTCAGCAGCAACGTCGGTAGCTGAAGCTGCGGCTGGCGCATCGCTGGCCGCAGGCGCTGGCGCGGCTGGCGTAGCAGCAACAACTGGTTGTTCGCTGGCCGGCGGCGCGATCATGGCCGGGGACGGTTCGATGACGGTTGGCGCATTGCTGGCCGGGGGCGGCGCGATCACGGTTGGCGCATTGCTGGCCGGGGGCGGTTCGATGACGGTTGGCGCATCGCTGGCCGGGGGCGGTTCGATGACGGTTGGCGCATCGCTGGCCGGCGGCGGTTCGATGACGGTTGGCGCATCGCTGGCCGGCGGCGGCGCGATCACGGTTGGCAGTTCGGAAGCCGCAGTTGCCGGTTGCAGTTTGCTCAAATCAGCGCCGCAATTGTCGCAGAAGCGTTCCCCCGGCAGCACTGGATCACCACAATCCGGGCAGAAGATCTGGGGCGCGCTTACAGGCGCAGGTGCGCTCGCTGGCGCGTGATCGAAGATCGATGGTTGCGCGATTGGCGTTGTCATCAAATCAGCGCCGCAATTGTCACAGAAGCGTTCCCCCGGCAGCACGGTCGCGCCACAGGCCGGGCACGACTGCGCCAGGGTGGTAGGCTGGTCGGGTGAGACTGCCGTAGGCGAAACGGTTGCCGGGGCTGTGCCGGCAAGACGGGTGCCGCACTGATCGCAAAAGCGGTTGGCGGGATCATTCTGTGCGCCGCATGAAGGACAGATGATCATACTCGTTCCTCGTTTTGGCTAGCAATCGCGCTGCACTGACCCACGATTGCGCGATCAACGGTTTAATCCTCGAGACGTTGCGTCAGCCGCCGGGTGGCGTAGCGCAACTCTTTCTGCGCGACCGGATCAAGCTGCTGGCCTTGTTCCAGCGCTGCGGCCTGCTGGCTGGTCTTCTCGGCCAGTTCCAGTTCGCCTAGATCGAGCAGGCGGGTAGCCGCCGCGCGCAATTTCTGGGTCGCGCCTGCAACATTGCCGCTCTCGACATCGGCCAGCGCGCGCGTTTGCAGTTTGAAGGCCGTGACGCGCTCAACCACATTCATCACCGCAGGCGCGAAGCTCTCTGGCCCCGCCTGTTCGGCAACGTCGAGCAACACATCCTGCTTCACGATGACTTCCCCCGTCTGACCGATCGGAGTAAAGTGGAGTTCAGCCTGCGCAATCCGGAAGCGGCCACTGGCTCGCGGCGGCAGCATCAGATCGAGCAGGACACTGGCCGACTGACCGCCAACCAGATCGCCCAGACGCACCGCCACCGCCGTTTCGCCGATGGGCTGATAGCCCAGATTGGCGATCACCGGTTGCACTCGATACACGGCGCGGGGAGTCACATCGCGCACAAACCGCAGCAATAGCCGCGCATCGGTCGCTACTGTCGCCTGCGCCGCCTGCACCGCCTGCTGGAAGAACGCAATAATCTGTTCGGGTTCCGCAATGTAATCCGAAACGCCAGCGCTGGCCGCAGCAATATCATCAAGCAGTTGCTCGTTCCATTCTGCGCCCAATCCGAGCGCCGTAATCGACACTCCAGCCCTGCCCAGCGCGCGGGCCAGATCGCGACAGAGCGGCTCATCTCCCCACGTCTGCCCGTCGGTCAGCACGATCATGCGGTTGACTCGGTCTGGGCTGAGATACTTTTGCAGTTCGGCCTGACCGGCCTGCATGCCGAGCGACATCGCCGTTCCACCCGCTTCGCTGATCGAATCGACCGCTGCCAGCAATGCAGTGCGATCGCCTACCGGCGCTGCTGGCGCCAGGGTCTGCACCGTGTCATCAAAGATCACGATTGCCGCGATATCGTCTGGCCGCAACATCTCGATCACGCGCCGGGTGGCTGCCTTGAGGTTCGCCAGCTTTGCGCCCTGCATCGATCCCGATCGATCGAGCACGAAACAAAGATTAAGCGGCATCGTCTGCGCCGGCAATGATCTGGCAGTGACCTCGGCCAGCAGATAACCCACCTGCGGAGTTGCGCTGGCCGGAATGGGCTGTCGCCCCCACTGACATGTAAGTGTGATCTGATCAGACATCGCGCGTCATCCTTTCTTTACGATGATCAGTTAATAGACGCGATGATCGCTCCAAGCACGCAGCAGAGCAATAGCGCCAACCCACTGGTCGCCGCGCCAATCGCGGCATCGCGTCGTCCGCGCAACGTCTGGCCGGTATTGGGGCTGACCAGCGCGATCACCCCGAAGACTCCGCCCAGCGCGACAAACAGCAGCGATGCCAGCGCAATCAACACTCCCATCCCGCCCAGCACACCATCAGTCTGGAACACTGCCAGATCGAGACCGGCCAGGCCCAGCGCGAGCAGCATCAAAACAACCCCGATGATCCCAATCCAGCGCGCCGCAGTTGCCATGCCGGTGCTCTGCACGACGACTGTTGCGGTAGCGCTGCGAGCAGCTTGCTGGAACCCATCGCCGCCAGGCTGTCGGCTGACCAGATGGCCGCTGCCGAAGAGCGCCTGTTGCAGCTCGATCACGCTCTGAAAGCGCTGCGCCGGATCGGTGTGAGTAGCGCGAGCAATGACCGCAGCAACATGGGACGGGATCGCGGGATTGAGCTGGTTGACCGGCGGGAGACGGAAGGGGGTGGCGCTGGGATCGTGGCCGGTGAGCAGGTGGTGCATCAGCACCCCAAGACTGTAAATATCCGAGCGGGGATCAGTCTGGCCGCGACCGTACTGTTCCGGCGCGCTGAAGCCGGGCGTGCCGAGGGCCTGGGTATCGCGCTCTTTTCCCGGTTTGAACAGGCGGGCAATGCCAAAATCCACCAGTTTGATCGTGCCCTCAGGCGTGATCATCACATTCGTTGGCTTCAGATCGCGAAAGATGATCGGAGGCTGCTGCGCGTGCAGATAGGCCAGCACCTCACAGATCTGCGCTGTCCAGCGCAATGTCTCGTGGAGCGGACGCGGCAACCCCACCCGATTGACATAATCACGCAGATTCTCGCCGGGCACCAGCTCCATCACCAGATAATGGCGACCATGCTCCTCGAAATGGTCGGTCACCCGTGGCAGGTAAGGATGGTTGAGGCGGGCCAGCAATTCCGCCTCTTGCCGGAAGGCTTCCTGGGCCTGTTGTCGCTCGAACGGCGACGTGATTGAGGCGTCGCTCATCTCTTTGACGGCCCACTGCGCCGTGGCCAGCCGACGATCGGTCGCCAGGTAGACAGATCCCATCCCACCTGCGCCCAGCCGCTGGCGTAACTCGTAACGCCCCTGCAAGACCTGCAACGGCTCGCTCGGCGCTGCTGACAGAACGGTATCGCGAATCCGCGCGCCGCACTCCGGACAGAATACAACCTCGTTGTGAAGCGCTGTGCCGCACTGCGGGCATTTCATACCTGGAGCCTCACCAGAATAACTGCAATGTTATCTTCCCCACCGGCCTGATTGGCGGCCTCCACCAGCGCCTGACATGCTTGCTGCGGATCGGCGACTTCAGCGATGATCCGTTCCATCTCCGGATCACGGGTCATCTCCCATTGCCCGTCAGAGCAGAGCAATAGCGCGTCACCGGGCAACAACCGCAGCGAAAAGACATCGATCTCTGGCTCGGCGCGATCACCCAGCGAGCGCAACACGGCGTTACGTTGCGGGTGGGTGTAGATGTCTTCTTCACGCAGATGACCTAGCTCAACCAGCCGCATCACCAGCGAATGATCGCGCGTAATCCGGCGCAAACGGCCATCGCGAAACAGGTAGGTGCGACTATCGCCAATATTGGCGATCACCGCGCGATCGCCGATCACCAGCGCCATCGTCAGGGTTGACCCCATATCATTCGATTGCGCGCGACCTTCGGTCAGAATGGCTTCATTGGCTGTCAGCACCGCCTTGCGCGCAAGCTCGCGCATCTCGGCCTCGTAATACATACGGCTGATGGCCATCGTTTGTTGCAGGCACGCATCGATGATCACCCGCGCTGCGGCCCGGATCGCCATGCCGCTGGCCACCTCGCCTGCCGCATGCCCGCCCATACCATCGGCCACGATGTACACCCCCCAGCTCTGGCGCTGACCATCGTTCTCGAGACAGAGCGTGAGTCTGAACAGGCTATCTTCATTATGATCGCGCACTCGTCCGGTATCGGTGTACGAACCGACCAGTTGCAACAGCGGCGTCGGATGGGTGCGCTCATCGCGCAGCGCGCTCAATCGGTTCAGCACCGCAGTCGCGTCGCGCAGCTCGCCGGTGCGAATCTGACGCAACACTGCGCCGAGCGAGTCGGTTTCCTGTTCGGCCTCGCTCGCCGCCTGCTCGCTAAGCCGCCGCGTCGTGCGCGGAATCGCGGTGAGGTGCTCGAGCGCCTCTGCCAGCGCCAGCAGATCAGCCTGGATCGCAGTTGACCGATTCTCATCATTGAGCGGATGCAGACCATTAGCCTGGCGCAGACCGACGCGGTTGGGGCCGAGCAGACCAAGATCGCCGATCTGCAACGGGCCTAATCCTACATCAACACTGTGCAGGCTGACCAGCAATTGCGCCAGCGCAGCCCCGATCACCAGCGCAGTCGTCTCATCGAGTGGCGCAGCGATTGCCGGGGCATCGTTTTCGGTCAGCACCGTCAGTTGCATGCCATCCAGATCGCATTGATCGACAACGTCGGGCAAAATGGCGCGGGCCAGCGGGTCGCTCAGGCGCGTAATCAGAGCCGGCCCCGTCGGCGCATCGCGCAGACAGAGGAAGGCGGGATAGACGCGCGCCTCCAGCGCGGCGCCGCAATCGTGACAGTACTGCTCGTTAGCGTCATTGTCTGTTGAACCGCATGCCCAGCACCGCTGCCAGGGCGCCAGATCACGCACCTCAAGCGGGCCGACAGGCAATGGTTCAGTGAGCGGATAGACAGGCGCATACCGGTTTGCGAATAGTTGTGGAGCCGACTCCATAGCGTTCTCCTCGCCGTTAGAAGGTGGTGCGGGATCAGCAGGCGGATCGGCAATCAGCGCGCTGAGCAATCCTTCGCTGACTGGCAAGAGCTGTCGTCCTCCCAGGGGATGACCACAGACGGCGCAACAGCGGGCTATCGCTCGATTTTCCGCCCCACATGCAGAACAACGCATACGTTTGGTCTAGGGTGCAGGTGATTCGTAGAAACGGGCAATCGCTACCGAAATATTATCATCTCCGCCGCGTTGATTGGCGAGCGCGATCAGATCGGCACAGGCCAGCGCAGGATCCCGCCGGGCAACGATGTGCGCCATTTCGTCATCACCCACATGCGTAAATAGCCCATCTGAGCAGAGCAGCAAAATATCGCCGGGCGCGAGTGGCTGGCTGCGCGTATCAATGTCGAGTTGCAGACCAGCGCCCAATGAGCGATACAGCATGTGGCGCTGCGGATGCGCGCGCGCCGCCTCTGGCGAGAGTTGACCAATATCGACCAGGCGCGCGACGATCGTGTGGTCGGTCGTCAATTGCTGCCATACCGGCGATTCGTCAGTCGTCCCCGGTGTGATCAAATAGGCCCGACTATCGCCGGCATGAGCCAGATACACGCTTCGGCCACTGGCCAGGGCAACAGTCAGGGTTGTCCCCATGCCGGAGCGTTGCCGGTCAGCCTGCGCCGCCGCGTAGATCCGTTCGTTGGCTTGCTGGGCGGCAGCGCGCAAGATGGCCAGCCACTGATCACTGCTTGCCGGTACGTCGTTCGCCAGCGCGACCTGTAATGCCGTTTTAACCGTTTCAACAGCCATGTGGGAAGCAACTTCACCGGCAGCCATGCCGCCCATGCCATCAGCAATCAGCAAGAGCAGGCCGATCGGTTCGTCACCGCGGCTGAACAGGCCAGCGTAGACCGAGTCTTCATTGATCGGGCGCACGCGACCGGTATGGCTGCGTCCGGCAATGTCTGCCCGCAGCGGTCGCGGCGGCGTTGCTGGTCGCCAGGGTGGTTTCAGCGCCGCGCCGCAGGACACGCAAAAGCGGGCATTGGCCCGATTCCCCCTTCCACACAGCGGGCAGGCCAGCGGATAGCGTCGCTGCGTCGGCAATCGACCGGTGATGCGAACCGTCTCGCGACCCTGGGCAATTTGTTGGGCCAGACCGGACAGAATGAGCGACAGATCGCGCAGCGATGCGGCAGCCTGTTCGCGCGCCAGCCCTTCACTATCTTCAAACCGGCGCCGCCAGAAAGCAATCCCGGCCTCGACGATCGCCAGCAATTCGCGCAGACTCAAAGTGTCGCCGCTCAGCGAAAGCTGCCGGTCGCCAGCAAGCGCAATCCGCTCGGGAATGACCGGCGCTGGCGTGCCACAGTGAGGACACGTCTGACGCGCAGGATCGATCGCCTGACCACAAACTGGGCATCGCCGCGAATTGGCTGCTGTCACCGGTTTCCCTTACCACATCACGGTTCGTGCTGCTGATATGACGCTGGCAACGAGCGACAGGATGCGTCGCAGTTGCAAATCTGGATATTGTGTGCTATCTAAAGAGCGGAACAGGTGAAGCGCTCGCATTATAGCACAGGAGCTGTTGCCGTGGCGACTGCCAGGCCTTCAGTATGCCCGTTCTGTCAGGCGCCGCTGTCGCGCCCTGACGCTCGTTTTTGCGTGTCGTGCGGACGCCAGCTACCTATGCCAGCGACCGGCTCTCCAGCCACGATCATCGCGGTAGGCAGCGCTTTCCTGCACATCAGTGAGGCTGGCTACGAGCGCGATGCGCCGCTGGCAAACCAGCCGCTCACGCTTGGCCGCGCCCCCGACAACGACATTGTGTTGCAATCGCGGTTCGTCAGTGGTCGCCATGCCCGCATCGAACCCACTGGGGCAGGGCACCGCATCGTTGACGTGGGCAGCCGCAATGGTCTGCTCTTTGCCGGGCAGCGGGTCACTACGCGCGACCTTGCCGACGGTGATGTGATCCGCATCGGCGATCCGGCCACCGGCAATTTCGTTACGCTCACCTACCGTAATCCCGCGCTGACTGCCACAGTCGCCGGCGATACGCCCGACCGGTTTCCGCTTGATCCGAACGATCCTGAAATCACCATCGGTCGGGTCGGATGCGATATTGTGCTTGCCAATCCGCAGGTCTCCCGCTTTCACGCCCAGATTGATCGAAACGCTGACGGGAGCATGGCGCTGCGTGACATGGGGAGCACCAATGGCACCTTTGTTAATGGGCAGCGTATCAGCCAGCCGGTCACGCTCAAGCCGGGCGACATCATTCAGATCGGCGCATTCAAGCTGGTCTACAACGTCACCAGTCTCGATCGCTACGACCAGCGCGGCGCATTGCGGATCGATGCCCGCAATTTGACCCGCATGGTCAGTCGCCAGGGTAAAACCCGCGTCATTCTGCGCGATGTTTCGCTGTCGATCAAACCACGCGAGTTCGTCGCTATCGTTGGCGGCTCGGGCACAGGCAAAAGCACCTTGATGAAGGCGCTCTGCGGCTATGCGCCAGCCGATCAGGGGCAGGTGCTGGTCAACGGCGACGACTTCTATCGCAATTTTGGCGCCTATCGCGCAGTTCTCGGCTATGTGCCGCAAGACGACATTCTCCATCGACCATTGCCGGTGCAACGCGCGCTCGACTACGCGGCGCGGTTACGTCTGCCTGCCGACACGGCTGATCAAGAGATTGCCGCCCGGATCGAACGGGTGCTCGACGATGTCGAAATGACCATCCACCGCGACAAGCCGATCGAGACCCTCTCTGGCGGGCAGCGCAAGCGTGTCAGCATTGGCGCAGAATTGCTGGCCGATCCGAGCCTCTTCTTTCTCGATGAACCAACCAGCGGTCTCGATCCAGGGCTGGAAAAGAAGATGATGTATACCTTGCGCCGCCTGGCCGACAGCGGTCGCACAGTGGTGCTGGTGACTCATGCCACAGCCAACATCACGCAGTGTGATCATGTCATCTTCATGGCTGGCGATGGACGCATGGTCTTCTTTGGCCCGCCTGCCGAGGCGTTGCGCTTCTTCATGATTGCGAGCGGCGATTTCGCCGATATCTACACCAAAATCGAAGGTGTAGCCAGCAGTGACCATCCCGTTGTGCGCCAGGATCTCAAGGAGGAATACGCTGCCTGGCAGGCGGCCAACCCGCAGGCGTCGTCGCCGCCCAGTCTGGCCGAACTCTGGGAGATGCGGTATCGCAAATCGTCACTCTACCAGCATTACGTCGCAAACAGGCTGGCTGCCGCGCCGGCGGGGCCGCAGACACGGGTCAGCGCTGCGCAATCTTCCGCCCGACCTGCTTCGGCCTTCCGCCAGTTCTGGCTGCTCACTCGCCGCTATCTTGACCTGATGCTCCAGGATCGCCGCAACCTGGCGATCATGCTCTTGCAGGCGCCTATCATTGCGTTGCTGCTGCTGCTGGTGGCGCGCAGCGATGCGCTAACCGGCGTGCAGGCCCAGGATCTGATCCAACGCAGCGAAGCCAAGAAAGTGCTCTTTATGCTGGCGACGGTGAGTGTCTGGTTCGGCATCATCAACGCTGCGCGCGAAATCACCAAGGAACAACCGGTCTACCGCCGCGAACGACTGGTCAATCTACGCATCATGCCGTACCTGCTCTCGAAAGTCACCGTGCTCAGCCTGCTGATCGTGGCCCAAACCGTGATCTTGCTGGCAATACTCTTGCTCAAGGTCGTCCTGCCGGGCGAGACCGGCCTGATCGCTTCGCCACTGCTCGAGACCTTCGTCACCCTTGGCCTGTCATCGGGGGCCGGCATGGCCCTTGGACTGGCGATCAGCGCTGCTTCGGCAACCCCCGATCGCGCAATCAGTCTGGTGCCCTTTGCGCTTATTCCGCAGATCTTGTTTGCCGGCCTGATCTTCGCAATCGAAGGTCTGGCGACGCCGCTTTCGTGGTTGACCATCAGTCGCTGGACGATGGATGCGCTTGGCGCGAGCTTTGATCTGAACCGGCTCTGCAATCTGCCCAACACCGACAATCAGGGGAGTATTCCTCCGGGCTGCACTGCCGGTTTTCTTGAGACCGAGGCCGCGTTCAACCACACCCCCGAACACCTGTTGGGACGCTGGCTGGCCCTGATTGCCTACGCCATCGCCTGTCTGCTGGTCGCCGCATGGTTACTGCGTCGGCGCGACCGCGTGGTGTGAAGAAAATATCATGACCTGCCACGTCATTTGCATTAATGAAACTTGTGCAATGTTTGCGTCATAACGCGCCAATATCGCTTAAACAGCGATCATTCTCCCTGTGCAACACCTTGACGCAGCTTAATCACTGGCGTATAATCACAACGAACAGAGAAAAACCTTTGAGACAACGATGTTTACCAGCATAACGAGCGAGCGGATCGCTCATCTTTGTTTCTCAGAGATAGCGTATGTCACTCGGACAAAAGATCGGTCGCCTGCGGCAGGAACGCGGCCTGACCCTACAGGAGGTTTCAGAAGGATCAGGTTTGACGCCGTCGTTCCTGAGCCGCCTTGAACGCGATAAAGTGAATATATCGGTAGCCAATCTGCGCAAGCTGGCGCAGTTTTTCAGTGTGCAGATGACCCACTTTTTTGAGGGTGAAGACAACCAGCAGGTGGGCCAGGTCGTGCGGCCAGCCGACCGGGTGCGTCTGTCGCTTGATGATGCGCCAGTGCAGGTCTTTTCACTTTTGCCGCCCAACAGTGATCTCGATGCGCGCCTGATCGAAGCGTATCCCGGCGCCAGCCAGCAGGGTTTTTCCGCCCGCGGGAGTCAGATGGTGCATGTGTTGTCGGGCAATGTGCGGTATACTTTAGGTGAAGAACAATACGATCTCGCCGCGGGCGATACGCTCTTTTTTCGCGATGATACCGCCTATACCTGGACGAATACCGGCAACTCGATTGCTGCCATGCTGACGGTCAACACGCTCAGCTCGCGCGATGATCGCTAAGAGGATTTGATTCATTACCCTGTTGAGGCGGCATGAGTCTCTTCAAGCCTGAATATATTCGTCATGCGGCGCGCTGGCTGCTGATCGCGTTCTCGCTCTACCTGATCTGGTGGTTGCTGTCGAGCGCAGGCAGCGCTATTACGCCCTTCATCTTTGGCGGGGTGTTGGCGTACCTGTTTCTGCCCGTCGTCAACTTCTTCAATCGCTGGCTGCCGCGCTGGCTGGCAATCATACTGGTGTATGCGCTCACCTTTGGCGCTGTTGTCGCGGCGATTGCCTTCATTGTGCCCCCATTAATTGCCCAGATCAGCGATCTCATTCGTTCGCTGCCCGATATTGCCACCATTCAGCGCGAAGCCAACCGCTGGATCGATGAATACGAACAACTGCTGGCAAGTCTGCCTCCCGCTGTCCAGGCCGAAGTGCAAAGCGCGCTCTCTGCCGCTGCCGCCGAGGGCCTCAGTACGCTGCGCAGCAACTTTGTCAGCTACTTGCAGAACGTCGGCCAGTTTCTGATCAATAGCGTGCTCTCGGTCGTTAACACTGTGACCTTCCTGCTCGGCTTTTTCCTGGTGCCGTTCTGGCTCTTCTACGTCTTGATCGACCAGCGCGCCGGGCGCGATTATCTCGATCGCCTGATCCCGCCGTGCGCGCGGGCTGACTTCTGGGCAATGGTCACAATTATCGACCACGACCTGAGCAGCTATCTGCGCGGGCAGTTGATTTTGGGCACGTCGGTTGGGCTGGCGGCGTGGATCGGTCTGACTGCGCTCAACATGGCCGGCATGAACATCCCGTATACCGTGCTGCTGGCGGTTGTCGCCGGCGTGACCGAACTGGTGCCGGTGATTGGGCCGATCATTGGCGCGATTCCGGCGATCCTGCTGGGTTTGGCCGACTCACCCACCACTGCGCTGGCGGTGACGATCCTCTATATCGCTATCCAGCAGCTCGAAAATAATATCCTGGTGCCGCGCATTATCGGCGAGAGCGTTGGCGTGCATCCCGCTGTTCTGATGGTCGTGCTGGTGGTCTGCTCACAAATCTTTGGGTTGCTGGGCGCGATCCTCTCCGCGCCGCTCAGCGCGATGGCGCGCGATCTTTTTACCTATTTGTATGGAAGGCTCAGTGTCCCGCCGAGTCCGGCTGGGGTGTTGCCTGCGCGAATGCGGCTGGCAGTTCCGCTGGCCGGGATGGCGGCTGAAACCCAGGCTGTGTCTTCATCTTCACCAGAGAAGGAACATCAGCCGCCACTCCCTCAATCTGCCAGCGATCAACCAAAACAGGCGCCTTCAGGCGACGAACTGTCAGCCTGAGCGAGACGAAAGAGGGGCGTAGTTCTAACTACGCCCCTCTTTATGCGTTCTGGAGGGCTTGAGACTGATGACTACCGAGAGGTTTGCCCACGCAACGACATCTTTGACAGACCGCTCCGCCCCAGCCGCTGCCAGAGTGCAGTGATCAGCCGGCGATGGCGCCGCCGCGCCCGTCGTGCCGCGTAGAAGGGATCGGTTTGGTAGAGTTGTCGGCGCACGCGCAGGCTGCGACCAGAGAACAGCCCGCCGATGAAGGCGCTCAGGTCGGCCAGTGAGGCCAACTTGTCGGCCACTGCCAGCACCCAGCCTTCGCGCGTGGTTGGCCGCGGGCCGAAAGGGTACATGTGACTGATGATGGCCGCCGACACCGCTTCTGGCTCACCCAGCTCGGCTGCCACCTTCGCCGCGATCGCGCCATGCGTGGTCAGTGTGCCGTAGCGTGAATCAAGATCGTGGAGAAGGGCAGCGCGCGCGCACGTAACCTGATCAGCGCCAAACAGAGGCGCCAGATAATACGAGAAATGCACTGAACGCATCAGGTGATCGTGCTTGGGGATACTATGGTGCATGTGGTAACGTGTCTCAACAACCCGTGGGTGGTGTAACAGATCGGCGATTGTCTCCCGGTACATTGCGCTCCTTCTCCTGACAAGTTGCTGCCTGTTATGTTATACCATTACTTTCGCGCCAGCGCAATGATAACGCGCTGAGCCTACCAGAATGTAACCAGGTGGAAGGCGCAGCATTGTGAGGGCGCGTGAGCGTCGGCAGCAATCTCTCGTTTCAGCGCGAGCCATCCTGTCTATGCCTTCCCTTGAGGCGGCGATCGTCACACTGCGCGGGAAGGTATGCGATGACTTTTCGTTCTATACCTTCATCGCAACTCTCCCCTTTCAGATACTGCCACGGTGGGTGAGGAGGCAAATTATCAGGTGTCGGCGCGCCGTCGCATGCGCGCTCCTCATCGATCATTACAAGGCGCATCCCTGGAATCTTCTTCAGTTTCAATATTCCTCAGGTATAATACTTTATGGAACCTTCAACAAAACGCGATTAGCGGAGAACGAAACATGAAGCTGAAGGGGCGTGTAGCCATCATTACCGGCGCTTCCAGTGGCGTAGGCTACGCGGCGGCGCGCCTGTTTGCCCGCGAAGGCGCAACCGTGATCGTCGCAGCCCGGCGGGTTGATCGCCTCGAACATCTGGTCAGTATGATCACGACCGAGGGGTATCATGCCTTTGCGATCCCGACTGATATTACCGTTCCTGCGCAGGTGCAGCACTTGATTGACAGCACCATTAAAATGTTGGGGCGGATCGATATCCTGCTCAATTGCGCCGGGAATGTGGAAAAGATTGCGCCGCTCGAGCAATTCTCCGATGCCGACTGGCATGCAGTGATGAATGTCAATCTCAATGGCGTCTTCTATCTGATGCGCGCGGTCGTTCCGCACATGAAACGCCAGCGGAGCGGCACCATCGTCAATCTCGGCTCGCGGGTAGGCAAGGTCGGTGTCGCCAACATCGCCCCCTTCTGCGCCGCGAAGTTTGCGCTCTCTGGCCTGTCGCAGGCGCTGGCTCAGGAGCTGCGCCCTTACAATGTGTTCGTGACGACGGTCTTTTCAGGGATGATCAACGCCGATGTTGCTCCGCTCAATCCGGCAGAAGAATTGCGCAAGCGCTTGATGACCGTCGATGATGTGGCTCAGGCATTACTCTGGGTGTGCTCGCTGCCGCCCAGCCTGCGTGTGGATGAATTGCCGATCATGCCGCGCACCATTGATCTGTAGCCGGAGCAGGGATGATGATGGCCGTAGAAGCGTCCCGCGAGTGGTGGGAAGAACTCTTGCAGGTCTACGAGTTCGCCCACTACCGCCAGTATGCCGATGAATTGACCCGCCGTGAAGTCGATTTTTTGATCGATGCGCTGGGTCTACGCGGGGTCGAGACCATACTCGACCTGGCCTGCGGCAGTGGTCGTCACAGTATCGCGCTGGCGGCGCGGGGCTGGACAGTGGTAGGGCTGGATGCGGCAGCGACCGTCATCAACCATGCGCGTGCTCGCGCTGCCGAGCAGGGGTTGAGCATAGAGTTTGTGGTTGGCGACATGCGCAATCTGCCCTATCAGGCCCGCTTTGACGCGATCTTGCTGATGAACAGCAGTCTTGGTTTTTTTGATGATGCGACGAATCAGGCGGTGCTCAACGGCATCGCTCGCGCGCTGGCGCCCGGCGGTAAACTGGTGGCGCAATGCCTCAATCCCTACCAGATCGAACGTTATCTGCGCGAGTTTCGCAGCGGCTGGTATCCCGTCGGCACCGGCTTCGTCTTGCGCGAGGCCAGCTTCGATCCCCGCCGCGCCTCGCTCGACATCAACTATCGCTATATCGACGCCAGTCGCGGTATCGATGTCACCCATCCCGGCGATCACATCAGGTTGTACGGATTTCCCGAGTTGACGGCAATGCTGCGCACTGCCGGTCTCCAGCCACTGAGTGTGTTTGGTGACGCGACCCTACCCCCAGTTCCATTTGGCGAAGAGAGTATCTGGCAGGTCGTGATCGCAACGCGCTCCTGGCCAGTCGGAAGGGAGTCAGAGCATGCAGATCAGGCTGATCGGTGAGTTTGAAGTTGCGTATCATCCCGCAGCAACGCCAGCGCTGGTGCTGCACCATCTGATCCGGGGCTACGACGCAGTTGTGCTCAACGCTGATGAAGTGGCGGTATTACGCGAATTGCTAAGCGCGGTGCAGAAGCGCATTCGCGATATTGGCGGTTATCGGCTTATCCTGGGCGCAGGCGGCGATTTGACCTTCTACACGGCTGCCGGCCAGCGTAGCGCCTACCTGACCGCCGATCACATGCGGCAGTTGGCGCGATTGATCGGCGCGAACCCGCCGCAACCCGTTGATGTTCACTCGTGACGGATAGCGACCTGGTCAGACAGGGCGCGCACTGTGTTCGCGTCGATCTGTCCGGGCGCGATCGTCTGCGCGTCAGCCGCGCCACATGCTGTAGCCAGCCGCATTGCCTCGGCGAGTGGACGCTGGCGGCTGAGCGCTGTAGCCAGCCCGGCGAAGAATGAGTCGCCACAACCGATCGGGTTGATTACGGTAACTGACGGCGGCTCGGCATAGGCCTGCTGCGCGCGATCAACCCCGACAGCGCCGGCTGCGCCCAGCGTGACGACAACAGTGACAATGCCGCGCTGTTGAACCGTCAGCGCAGCGCGGCGCGCAGTCTCCAGATCGCTGATCGGCATCCCCAATACTTCGCCGAGTTCGTCGCCATTCACCTTGATCACGTCGGGCTGAGCCGCGAGCGCTGCGGCCAGCGCCGGGCCGCTCGTATCGACCAGCACCCGCCGACCGTCGGCGCGCAGTGCGCTGATCAACTCCGCCAGCGCTGCCGGATCGACAGCGGGCGGGATGCTGCCACAGATCAGACACCATTCCGCTGGCGTATCTCGCGCCATCGTTGCATAGGCCAACCACTCAGTTGCGGTCAGGCGCGGCCCATGCTCATTCAACACCGTCACCTGCGCGGCAGATGGATCAACCACCAGCACGCACACCCGCGTCTCAGCGGCAAGCGAGACTGAGCGAAGTTCCAATCTTTCACTGCTCGCCAGTTGGGCGACCTGCTGGCCGGTCAGACCGCCAAGCGGCGCGGCGACCAGCGGGCGCGCACCAAGCGCCCGCGCAGCACGGGCCACGTTCAACCCTTTCCCGCCGGCGGCAACCAGGCTCTGGCTGACCCGCTGGGCATGCCCAAGGCGAAATCCCGGCACGATCATGATCCGATCAAGCGCCGGATTCGGCGTGATAATCAACAGTGACAACTGGCTGGTCATAAACCTCGCTCTGCGCTATTCCTGCCCTCTTGCCTTCATCATACTCGATCGCAATGACAGTCGCGCAGAGCGGTTCATCAATCAGCAGACGGTGACGGCTGAACAGGAGCGGTTAGCGGAGTATTCAACTGACTCGACAGCCGTTCGCGCGCCATCTTCAACACCTCGCAGCTCTCGCCGTGCGCGTGGCAGCGCGGGCAGCCGGCCACCAATCGCTGCTCGTGGAGTTCGATAATCGCGTTCGCCGAACTCCAGTAGATATTGCGCGCCCCAATCAGATCAAACAGGCCGGTGCGCCGGAACATGTCAAGCACAGCCGGTTGTAATGCAGTAAAGATGACTTCGCCGCCGCGCGCTTTGTGCTCGGTGACAATCTGGTGGAGCGCCTGAATTCCCATCGCATCGACTAGCGGCACGCCACGCATACTGATGATGATCGTGTGATAATCGCCTGCCGTCTCGAACGCTTCCAACACTGTTGTCACGCTGCCGAAGAAGACGGGCCCGGTCAGGTAGTAGACGTGAATGCTGGGGCAGGTAGCGGTGATTGGTGTTCCCTGTACCTGCAACTGCTGCGGATTGACCGGCGCACTGGTCACAACCGTGCTGGTTGCTGACTGGCGTAGATAGATCACCGCCGAGATCACAACTCCAATCAAGATTGCCTGGGTCAGATCGAGCGCTGCGGTCGCGAGCATCGTGATGAAAAAGCCGATCAGCGCATGGCGCAGACGAGCATTGACGAAGAAGTGAATGGTTTCCCACTCATTCATCCGCCAGGCCGTCACTAGCAAGACACCGGCCAACGCTGCCAGCGGCACATAGCGAATGATCGAACCGAGCGCCAGCGCGCTGAGCAGCAAGAGCAGAGCATGCACCACACTGGTCAGGCGAGTGACGGCGCCACTCTTGATTGCCACGCTGGTGCGGGCAATTGCCGCAGTAGCCGGCACGCCGCCAAAAAAGGGGATCAGCATATTGCCCAGGCCCTGAGCCACCAGTTCCTGATTGCTGTCGAACGGCTTGCCGCTCATTGTCGAACCAACAGCACCGCAGAGCAAACTCTCAATCGCGCCGAGCGCCGCAATTGAGACGGCTGGTGTCAGCAGCTCACTAAGATGTTCCCACGGGATGCGATCCCAGCTTAGCCGATGTTCGAGCAGGATCGTGCGGGGAATCTCACCGATGATTGGCACGTCCCAACCCAGCCCAACGCTCATCAGCGTCGCAATGACAATGCCCGCCAGCGAAGCTGGAATCGCTTTGTTGAAGCGAGGCAGGATTATCATAACGGCAATCACCAGACCGGCAATAACCGCAGCTCGCCAGTCAGGCGCAACCGGGTGAGTGAAGTAGTGCCACAGCTTCTCGATCGCGTTTTCGGCTGTCGGTGTCTTGATGCCTAACGCGTTGTCGATTTGACCAATCGCAATGATCAGCGCAATCCCGCTGGTAAAGCCAGCAATTACCGGCGACGGGATGAATGAGATGTAGCGACCCATGCGAAATATGCCGAGCAGGACAAGCATGATACCTGCCAACAGGGTAGCCACCCAGACCCCTTCCAGCCCATAGCGGGCTGAGATCGTGATCAAAATCGCTGACATTGCGCCGGTAGGGCCACTGATCTGATAGGCGGCACCGCTGAGACCGCCGATGAGCAGGCCGGCCAGAATCGCTGTGACCAGACCGGCTGGCGCATCAGCGCCCGATGCAACGCCGAACGCGAGGGCTAGCGGCAACGCCACTGCGCCGGTTGTTAAACCGGCCAACACATCGGCGCGCAGTTTGGTTCCGGAGTAGCCGGCAAATTCACGCTGAAGGATAGATGCGAGCGGAAGACGGGCGAACAGGTTCTGCATAAGTCATCTCAATCATTATATGATAATACTTTCATATTCTCATATTTGCGGAGTATAGCACGCCTGCCGCTGACTGTCAACCGCAGAGCCTTGCGCGCGGCGTGGAGCGCGCAAGGCAATCCCTGGCTCGCCCTCACTCCCACCCCCGCTCCCAGCGGGAGCGGGGAGCAGCAGGAGTGGGCGCTGGCGCGCCTGCGCAATGACATGGGGCGTTCGCTCGCGCGGGGGATCGGCGTTCCCCTCATCCCCTGTAG
>FWPV01004889.1_pt1 | contig 21720 bp, 17 predicted proteins | sample 2228371 | NCBI WGS metagenome assembly FWPV01 (sample SAMEA103939776, study PRJEB20133) | metagenome | reverse complement strand
TGATTTTCCTGCTAACCTCTGTAGCAGGTCTTCCTGCTCTCCTGTCTTTGATGACACCATTTTCTATGGTTGCATAATTAACTCTTATTGCAATATCTGTTTTTTTGAGCTCAACACCGAGTCCAAGAGCCTCAAGCACACCTCTGCCAATCTGCCACTCTAAAGGATCATATCCAAACAAACCAAGATGCCCGGGGCCACTTCCAGGAGTTATGCCATAACCAACTGGCACATGAAGACCACATGCAGAGGTTGCTGCAAGATTGTCAAGATTAGGTTTGGTGGCAACTTCAAGTTCAGTTTTACCATTTACAGGTAATCCGCCTACTCCATCAAGTACTATCATGAGTATCTTGGAATTATTTTTCTGAACAAGATTTTTTATTATATTCTGCATTTTAACTCCATTCTGAGATTATCGACCTGTTCTGTTATTAAACTTTGAATTTTGCTATAGCTTCTCTGAGGTATTGTGCAGTGCTTGAAAGTTGGGCTGCTGATGCTGCAAGTTCTTCTACCGCAGCTGTCTGTTCTTCCGATGAAGCTGAAGCTTCTGCTGCTGAAGTAGCAGTATCTGCAGCAGAGGATGCAATTTTTCCTATGTCTTTAACAATACTATCAACTCTGGCTGCAATACCTGTAAATTTTTCAGTCACCTCAGATATAAGGGCTATTCCCGCAGCCATTTCCTTTTGTCCTTCCTGTGCGGATGATACTGCTTCTTCTGTTTCATCCTGAGCTTCTTTAATTATTTTTGATATTTCTTTTGCTGAATTTGCAGAGCTTTCAGCAAGTTTTCTGACTTCATCCGCAACAACCGCAAAACCATGGCCTGATTCTCCTGCTCTTGCGGCCTCAATAGCTGCATTTAAAGCAAGAAGGTTTGTCTGAAATGCTATTTTTGTCATCACATTAACTATCTTTCCAATCTCCTGAGAACGCGAAGCGAGACCCTGCATTGCAGTGACTGACCTCTCAGAAGATGCCTGCAATAATTTAGTTTTCTCCGCAAGACTGAGCATTAGCTCTTCACCTTTGCGTGTAGCTTCATTCGCATCCTGAGCAGCTTCTGAAACATCCTGTGAACTTTCAGCAACATTTGAAGCTGCAGAAGACATCATTGATATAGCTGTAGCCAATTCTGACAAAGCTTTTGTGGATTGTTTTGAGACCTGTGCAAGCGCATTGGCAGAATTTGCGAGAAAATCAGCCTGCTCATGAATTCTTAATGTCATATCCTTTAAAGATTTAATCATTGTATTTGTTGCTTTTCCGAGTTGATTTAAAAGGTCATCTCCTGTGTCTTCATTTGCTCGAACAGTTAGATCTCCTGATGATACCTGCTGAAGTATGAAGAAATAATCTGTCAACCCCATTGCGAGATTCATTGAATATGAATGAAGTTCGTCCGATGTTTTTCTTAAATGCTCAAGCATATGGTCAAACCCTATTCCAAGCCTATCTTTATCTGAGCGAATATGCACCTGAGCGTTCAAGTTACCTTTCTGGACCTCTTCTATGCATTCAGCGAGTTTTTTATATTCGGTAATCATATTATTGGTAACCTTACCAAGCTGATTCAAAAGATCATCTCCTGTATCTTCGCTTGCATGAACATCTAAATTACCTATCGAAAGTTCTGAGATTACTGCGAAATAATCACTCATACCGAGGGCGAGATTCATTGTATTTGCATGTAACTCATCAACACTCTGTTTGAGATTTTGAACCATTTTTGAAATTGCTTTTCCGAGCACATCATTTTCAGAACGAATTGGAACTACTGTATCAAGATCTCCATCAGATATTTTTTCAGATGCTTTTGCAATATCATTTAAAGAAGAAGCCATTTTAATAAATGAGGCCTCTAATTGCGAAATCTCATCTCCATTTTCAAGCCCTTCATCTTTTTGCCATATTTCTGGAATCTGTCCATCAGCTATCTTATTTGCTGTTTCGGTAACTCTTTTTAATGGTCTTACCATTGCTTTTGTAAGTGCAATAGCAAGAACAATTACTGAAACAAGAGAAACTGCCATAATACCCTTAGAAACTATAGCCTGCCTTTTAACAGTTTTTTCAGAATCAGATTTATATTTACCGTAAAGATCTCCTATACCCTTCATGAATGGTTCATAAACATTCATAAGCTCTGGCAGGATTGTTCTGCGTATATATAATGAGAGTCTTTCAGCTTCTGCATAATTTCCCTGCTGGATCGCTTTAACAACCATTGCTCCTGATTGATGAAATTTTCTATGGGGTTCTTCCAGAGCATTGAATAATGGCTTCAGTTCCTGATAAGGCATCTGATATGAATAATACCATTTACCGAACGCACATTCTTTAGGATCGAGTGTCCCTTCAAATTTAGTTTTCTTTCTTACAGCCTCTCTTATTGAATCTACCCATATATAATGTGCTACTTGCATCTCTCTTAGTTTTTCTTTCAGTTCAATAAGATTGTTCTTTTTTGCTTCAACATCATGAAGACCCGAAACACCTTTCTGCCATAATACGCCAAGAATCAAAACAACAATAAAAAGAAGACCAAAACTGAAGGATATTTTTTTGCCTATGGTAAGTTTTTTAAACATAATTTTTAATGACCGATGGTTAATTAAAATTGTATCTGGCAGCGCTTTTTACCACCGCCTTCATCTCTTACCCAGAGTAATGTCTTTTTTGTTCTTTCACACCATTGCCTTACATCTTTCTCAAAAGTAGGGCAATCTGCAGAGACTTCCAATAAATCGCCTGGTTTTAGTTCTGCTGATTTTGCTGCGATTTTTAAAATAGGTTGTGGACATCTGAGCCCGTTACAATCAAGAGTTACTGTTGCCATTTAAAATACCCCCTCTCAAAAAATATTTTATAGTAATGCCATTATTTAATATTTATCTTAAAATTAATAAATCAATTATATTACAATTGTCTAATTATATCACCATTTTTGTTATATATATCAATTTTAAATCTATTATCATTTTTCAACAAATGAGTAGCACATGCAAAACATGGATCATATGCACGGAAAGCCATTTCAACCATATTAAGTAAGCCATCGGATATTTCACCATTTTTTATAAGATTTTTTGCGGCTTTCTCAATTGACATACATATTGCAGCAGCATTATTTACAGTGGCTACAATAAGGTTAACTTCTGTTATCATGCCTTTGCTATCAGTTTTATAATGATGTATCAGAGTACCTCTTGGAGCCTCAACCACACCAATGCCTTCTTCTGGAATGGCCGAAGGGATATTTCTTATATTTGTATCTGTTATTTCTTTGTCCTTTGCGAGTTCAAGCATTCTTTCTGCAGCATATAGAGCCTCAATAAGACGCGCCCAGTGGAATGCAAGGGTATTGTGTAATGGTTTTCCGCCAAGAGTCAAATACATCTTTTCATATTCAGCCTGGGCAAGAGGAGTTGCCATCCCGTCTGCAACATTCAGTCTTGCCAAAGGAGCAACTCTATAAATACCACTATCAGTTCCATCAATAAAACCCTTCCAGCCAACATTTTTCAGATATGTGAATTTAACATAACTCCATGGTTCAACACGCTCTGCTATATGATTGAGATAATCTTCAGGTTTAAACTTTATGAATTCATTTCCTTCAGGGGTTATAACCCTTATATCACCATCATAAAAATTAACCTTATTATTCTTATCAACAAGCCCCATATAATAAGTGTTGTGTTTGTAAACATCACCCGTTATAACATCAACATAATCTCTGTTCTTCAAGACAATGTCTTCAAAGACTTTAAGAGAAAACTTTGCAAATTCTACACCATTTTCAGCTACACGTTCTATCTTCGCTCTTTCTTCTTCATTTAATTGTCTTGAGACTCCACCTGGAAGTCCGCATACAGGATGAATTACTCTGCCACCAATTAATGTGATAATATCCCTGCATTCTTTTCTGAGGTTTATAACTTTTTTTGCTATATCAACGCCTACCTTTGATATAACTCCGAGAATATTTCTTTCCGCAGGATTCGCTGTTGGTCCAACTACAAAATCAGGACCGCCAAGAAAATAAAAATGAAGAGTATGGTCTTCAAGCATAAAAGCTGAATACAAAAGCTCACGTATTTTTTTAGCTGCTGATGTAGGAGGCGTTTTATAGAGAGAATCCAGAGCTTTTGCTGAACATATATGATGTGCTGTAGGACATACACCACAGATCTTTGGTGTGATTCTTGGCATTTCCTCTGCAGGACGACCCACACAAAAAACCTCAAAACCTCTGAGTTCAGGAACCTGAAAGTATGTTTTTTCAACATTACCGTTTTCATCAAGAAAAATTTCTATCTTGCCGTGCCCTTCGAGTCTTGTAATAGGGTCTATAGTAATTCTTTTCTGCATTAATCCTTTATTTTCCTCCTCAGCATCGATGCGGGCAGAGAATAATAATAAAATATCCCTGCTGGATCAGCGATTGAATCAACTGTTTTTTTAATCTCATCTTCTTCATTTATATCTATAATTGAGGCAATGCCTGAAAGAAATTTTGCACCCTGATCCTGAACTCTGCTCGTTGGACCAAAGCATCCCCTGCATGGCATATTCGCATTGATGCACCTCTGTCCACAACCATCACGAGTTGCAGGTCCAAGACATATGATTCCCTGATCCAGAAAACATTTTGCAGGATCAATTAAGACTTCATGAACCCTCTTTATTTCTTTAATAACAGACTTTTCTGGTTTTGAATCTCTTCTTTTGCATGAATCGCAAAGAGCTTTATCAGGAGCTAAGACAGAGCCTTTTTCAGGAAGATTCCCTGAAAGTATAGCCTCAACAGCTTTTATTATAAGATCCGGTGGAGGAGCACAACCGGGAAGATAATAATCTGTATCAATAACCTGATCTAATGTATAAACAGAATCATAAAAATCTGGTAAAGTTAGAACTCCGTGAATGGTTTTTGTTTTTTGAAGTGGCATCGTACCTTCAGGATTAACAACAGATGGAGCATTTAAATAAACCCATTCAAATATTTTCTTTCTATCAGTAAAATTTGCAAGGCCTGGAGTTCCGCCAAGATGTGCACACGAGCCAAAAGCAACAACTATTTGTGATTTTTTTCTCAGGAGCTTTGCTATATGTTCCTGTTCAGAAGTCCTAATCGCACCATTTATAAAAGAAACTGCTATTTCTCCATCATTAATAGCTTCAACATCTTTTATTTTGAAGTCCAATGCAACAGGCCATAAAACAAATTCGACTGATTCAACTATTTTAAGAATGTCTTCGGCAAGGTCAACGACAGCCTCTTCGCATCCACCACAGGATGCACACCAATAAAAAGCAACTTTAGGCTTGGACAAGAATTGTCTCCTTTTTTAATGGTCCTAATGCTTTTATAGTTTCGACCATTTCATTGACAACCTTTACAAACTTTTCGGCTTCACTTGCAGAAACCCAATCGAGCTTTAAACGTTCATCTTCGATACCGAATTGATTTAACACTTTTCTTAAAAGATGGAAGCGCCTCAGGGCTTTATAATTACCTTCCTTATAATGACAGTCTCCCGGATGGCAACCAAGAATCAGAACTCCATCGGCACCGGATTTAAATGCCTTAATAATGAATTCAGGCTCTATTCTTCCTGTGCACATAACTCGGATTACTTTGAAGTTCGGAGCATGAGTCTTTCTTGAACAACCTGCTGCATCAGCTCCAGCATAAGAGCACCAGTTGCATAAGAAACCGATTATTTTAGGCTCAAAACCTTCTATTTCAGCACCTCCTCGATTTCAGCAAATATCTGCTGTGTAGTAAAATGCATGCTTTTTGCAGAACCACTCGGACATGCTGCTACACATGTTCCACAACCTTTGCACAGAGCAGGGTTTACACATGATACTTTTTTATTTTTATCGAATGTTATAGCTTTATAAGGACACAAACCAACACAGGTAATACAACCTGAACAGGAATTTTCATCAATTACTGCAACAGCTGGTTCAAGTTCAAGTTCTCTTCCTGGGACAAGAATAGATAGCAACTGACCTGCAGAAGCTGCTCCCTGAGCAACAGAATTTTGAATATCCTTCGGACCCTGGGCACAACCTGCGATGCAAATACCTTCTATATTGGTTGATACAGGTGCGAGTTTTGAATGTCCCTCCACAAAAAATCCATCTTTACCTATGGATACTCCAGTCATTAAAGAAAGCTCTTTATTTGTCCCTGCAGATTTTATTGCAGGACACAATATAACCATGTCAATATTTATCTCTTTTTCATCTCCAGATATATCCCTATATTTAATGCAAATTTGATTTTCTTTTTGAGACACCACAACATTAACAGGTGAAGTTGTATGAATCATCTCAGGATTGCATTCTGCTGTAACTAAATTTAGAAATTCCTGATTATCCTTGCCCGGAACGCACCAGTCAGTATATACATGACAAACAAATGTTGATGGAGAATGCTTTTTTATCAGTCTTGTGAATTTCAGAGCATAGAGACAGCATATACCCGAACAATAATCATGATATTTTTTGTCACGGCTTCCGACACAATGGATTATTGCCACAGATTCAGGTTCTTTTCCATTTTTCATTAAAAGTTTACCTGATGTGGGTCCTGTCTGGGCTAAGATTCTTTCGAACTCAAGGCTTGTATAAACTTCCGGTATCATGCCGTATCCAAGTTCTTTTATCTGAGAAGGGTCAAAGAGTTCGAAGCCGGTTGCAATAACAATCCCTCCAGCAGATCTTTCAATTATTTCATCGTTATCTTCATAAGTAATCGCTTCAAACATGCAGGCTTTACTGCATAAATCACAGGTCTCATTTTTGTATAAATCATATTCTTCCTTTGTGATCAAACCCATTTCAAACGCTTCTTTACATATATCATTCGATGGATGCATCCTTAGACAATTATTTTTATCGATTACCGGCACATTGGGTAAAGCTCCTGTATATGGTACAAATATAGCTTTGCGTTGACTTAAATCATAGTCATATTCATTCTTCACCTGAACAGGACAAACCTCATAACATGCGCCGCACCCCATACATTTTTCTTTATCTACAAAAGTTGCATTCTTTTTGATCTTAATTGCAAAATTTCCAAGATAACCTACAATGTCAAGAACTTCACTATTTACAAATAATTCAATATTTTCATTATGAAGAATCTCATCCATTTTTGGTTCCATCATACACGAGGCACATTCCATTTTTGGAAATACATCTTCATATCTTGCAACCTTTCCTCCAATACATGGAGATTTCTCAACCAGATAAACTTTTCTATTAGCTCCTGCCATTAATAAAGCAGCTTCAATCCCTGCTGGCCCTGCGCCAATAACAAGAACATCTGTATTGCAATTAATTTTATGAACTTCCAGGGGCTCATGAAGTTTTACTCTTTTTATTGCAGCACGAATATATGCCTTAGCTTTTTCAGTCGCATCAGCTTTATCTTCTGTTGCCCATGAGACCTGTTCACGAATATTCACCATCTGGAAAAGATATGGATTAATTCCTGCATTCTTTATGACGTCCCTGAATGTTTTCTCATGCTCTTTTGGTGAACATGCAGCTATAACTATACGTTCAGGTTTTTCGTTGATAATATCATCATGAAGGAAATTTTTACCTTCTTCAGAACAAAAGAGACTGTGTGTTTTTACATAAGCTACATCTTCAAGGCTGGATAAAAAATTAGAGAGTTTTTCAAAATCAATATTTTCTGATATATTATTCCCACAACCACAGAGATAGATTCCTATTCTACCCCCCATCTCTTATTCTTTTATTCCCTTTCATTTTATAATATTCTTTAGAGATTTTTTATTTATTTAATTATACTTCTATTATAGGGCATTATGTCAATAAAATGAAAAATAAAAGCCGCCGCGCCAGCAGAACTACAAACGAAAAAGCTGTAAACATCTAAACACTCAACCATCAGAAATAGAGCCGTTGTTATTATTATCTTAAATAAAATCAATGATTGAGTTAACCCAGATAATGCAGACATTGCTCAAAAATTAATTTAACTCGATGTTTTTATTTAGCATATATAACCGCGTTAACACGTAAAGCGTAAAACGAAAACAAGTGAAAACGCAAAAAGTTATCACTTTTTTTAACACTTTACGATTTACGATTTACAGTTTACGTAACCGATTGACGTTTTACGGAACATAGCAGAGCAAAGGGTAACAACCCCCCTAACCCCCTTAACAAAGGGGGAATAAAGGATTATTGATAACAAAAGGGGAATAAAGGATTGTTGACAACAAAGAGAAATAACGGATGTCACTAAAAGTGAAACCTTAAAAATTTTCCCTTAACAAAGGGTAACAACCCCTAGCCACCTTAACAAAGGGGATAACTTCAATGAATTCCCCCTTAGAAAAGGGGGATTAAGGGGGTTGTTGTATAAAGAAATAATTTTCTCGCAACATCTGCATTATTCTAATTGCATTTTTGGATTAAATAAATTTTCGAGCAAAGGCTCCGATATTCGGATTAAGGAAAGTTTATCTGTCAAGGTCAATTATAACAGCTGTCTCGTCACATTCAGGGAAACGTGGACATTTAAGACAATCACCCCATATTTTTTGAGGTAATGTAGATTTGTCTGTTTCTATAAAACCAAGTTTTTTAAAGAATTCAGGCTGGTATGTCAGAGCAAAGACTTTTCTGATTCCAAGAGATTTTGCTTCTTTCAGACATTGTTTAACGAGATTCTTTCCTATTCCCATGTTTTGCCATTTTTTTTCAACAGCCAGAGATCGAATCTCTGCAAGGTCTTCCCACATTATATGAAGAGCACAAACACCGCAAATTGTTCCTTCTTTCTCGCAGACAACGAAATCCCTGAGCGTTTCGTAAAGTTCGTTTAAGGATCTTGGAATCATCTGTTCTTTACGTGCGAATTCATTTATGAGTTTCTGTGCGACCTTCAGGTCTGATATTTTAGCTTTTCTTATTTTCAATATATTTAATCCCCTTTAACAAGGCCTTTTTATTTAATGTAATAAACTTCGCTCTTTTTGCTGGCACTGTTTCTGAAAGAACTTTAAGAACTGAAGATTCTTTCAATATGCCTGTTCTGGCAATAAAAGCACCTGCAAGTACAATATTTGCTGATTGTATAGCATTTAACTGGCTCGCTATCTCGGTAGCAGGAATTCCGATTATTTCAATGTCATCTCTTTTTTCATGGCCATTGATCAAAGATGAATCATACAATAAAAGCCCATTCGTTTTGAGTTTATTATAGAACTTACTGAACGCATTGTCATTCATTACAATCAAAGTATCAGGCTTAGAAACAACAGGTGAGCCGATCAGTTCATCGGAAAAGATTACTGTGCAATTTGCTGTTCCACCTCTCATCTCAGCACCGTAAGAAGGAAACCATGTAACTTCTTTACCTTGATTCATGCCTGCGAGAGTGAGTATTTTCCCGAGAAAAAGGATTCCCTGTCCGCCAAAACCACTAATTATAATACTGTGTTCCAATTAATTGACCTCTTTATATTTATCTTTGTATATTCCCAGAGGAAAGATTTTTGACATTGTTTCATCAACCCATTTTAAAGAATCTTCGGGCGACATCTTCCATCCAACAGGACACTGAGATAGAATTTCAACAAGACTGAACCCTTTTCCCTCGATCTGGTATCTGAAAGCTTTTTCTATTGCTCTTTTTGTATCCATTAGATTTTTATGAGAATTGACAGCCGTTCTTGTAATAAAAGAAGTTCCTTCGATTGTTGATAAAAGTTCTGATATACGAAGTGGATAGCCGTGAATCTCAGATTTTCTTCCAGAGCGTGTTGTAGAAGTATATTGTTCTAATAAAGTAGTTGGAGCCATCTGTCCGCCTGTCATTCCATAATTTGCATTATTTATAAAAAATACAGAGATATTCTCACCTCTATTGGCTGCGTGTATTATTTCTGCTGTGCCTATTGCAGCAAGGTCTCCGTCTCCCTGATAAGAAAAAACAATCTTTTCAGGGCATGTTCTCTTTATTCCTGTTGCAACAGCAGGAGGTCTTCCATGAGCACATTCGATCATGTCAATATTGAAATAATCATATGCAAAAACAGCACAACCAACAGGAGCGATTCCGATAGTTTTGGCTCTGATGCCAAATGAATCTATGCATTCTGCGATTAGTCTATGAATAAGACTGTGACCACATCCGGGGCAATAACGGAATGGCTCTTCTTTAAGACTTTCTGGACGCTGGAAAACTTTCTTCATAAGGTGTCTGACATTTCAAGAACCGCGCCTTCGAGAATTCCATATTCACTTATTGTTAATTTATTGAATCCTAAATAATCCATGATTTTTATTGTAAATAGTAATCCAGGTATAATCAAGTCAGCTCTTTCAGGTTCGAGTCCTTTAATAGATTTTCTCTGTTCGAGATTTAATGAAATGAGTTTCTTGAATATTTCTAAGAGTTTTTTTAAAGATATAGAATGCAGATGAATACTTTCTCTTGAATATTCTTCCAATTCCAGATCTATTGCAGCAATTGTGCTGAAAGTGCCTGCAGTTCCTGCCAATAATATATTACTATCGAGAAACATGCCGAGTTGCATTTGAAGATTTTCAAGCACTGGAAGTATTTCTATCTCAAGATTGCTTAATTCATCATCTGTAATAACATCACTTATATTGTGGCGCTGACATAATTTAATAACTCCGATAGGGATACTCCACATCTTGATATTGTTTACGCCTTTGTAAAATATGAATTCAGTGCTACCACCCCCTATGTCTATTACAAGATATGGAGGACGATAACCAGCGTTACGAAATGCATAAATTATTCCTTTAAGTGTGAGTTCTGCCTCTTTTTTGCCCGGTAATACTTCTATCTTAATTCCTGTTTCTTCAAACGCCCTTTCAATAAAAATATCTGAATTTGTAGCTTCACGTAGCGCGCTTGTTCCAAATGCATTGATTTTCTGAACGTTATATTTAGAGCAAATAGAAGCAAATTTTTTCAGTGCTTCGATTGAATCATTCATTCGGTTTTCCTGAAGGGTGCCCGATATACTAAGACCGTCACCGAGACGAGTAATGCATCTATCAGCATAAATATCTTTAAATCCTTTATTCTCTAATGAAGCAACAAGAAGTCTGAATGTGTTCGAGCCTGCATCTATAGCAGCTACTTTAGACATTTTATTTTTTCTCCTTTATTGTTGCTATTCTATCATTCGGTATTACAATCCATCCCATTTCCGACTCAAGATGAACTTCTTCCTCACCGATTTCTATTAATTTGCCTGTATATGTAATCCCCTCGACTGCTTCTACTATTACAATCCTTCCAATTAATTCGATCATTTTTCACCTTGCCTTTATTTTTATTATACATCAGTTTTATTTAACACAAATAATGGGGCATTTGATCGATAATTTATTTAACTCAATCATTTTATTTTAAATATAATAAACACTCTATTTCTGAAAAAAATAAACCACACAAATAAATTTTTTTGCAACTTCTACATTATTCTAATTGCATTTTTTGGGTTAATCCAAATAATACATTCTGGGGTTAATTATCTAAAGGAGGGTTCCATTTATTGAAGAATCTGTCCATTGCACCTGTTTTTCCGAAAGGTAGATGACCGTAAAAAATAGATAACTGTTTTTTTGCAACTGATTTAGGTTCTTTATCAATAACAACTTTCCAGATAGCTGCCGCAAGACCTGATCTATCAGCTCCTGCCCTGCAGTGTATCAATACAGGTCTTGGAGCTTCCTTGAAAATACCAATCAATCTATTTATATCCTCATAATCAGGCTCACGTGATGAAGACAACCGCAAACTATAAAACTGAAGATTATTTCTTAAACTAATCTGCTTTTCTTCAATATACCAGTCCTTATCAGGATGTTCACCACGTAAGTTTATAATACTTCGAATATTATATTTTCTAATGTAATACTCAAGTTCATCCTTATCGAGCTGGGCCGACCTGTAAGCCTGACCGTGTGTTATAGCATGAAAATTATCACGTTCTATAATATAAACATAATATACTGCACCTAAAAGTGTTATTAAAACAAAAGTGGCAAGAAGTAATTTTAATTTGCGAGTCATCCTAAATCCTTTGCTTTTAAATTTTTTATAAAAATCAGGGTATCCAAAAAGAATAATACTAAAAGACAATAATTTTTTTATTATAATAAAAATACGAATGATGTTTCGAGAATTTTTTTGATACCGCATGATTATCTCTGTTCCTGATAATTTTTTAAGGATGTTTTTGCTCTACCAGCTTTTGCAATAGCTTGACAAATTGGATTCAAAATATGATAATTGAAAACCATTTTTAACCTTTGAAAGGAATTATAATGAAACGTGAAGTTATAGAATTTGATGTTATTTTTGTAGGAGGTGGTCCTGCAAATTTAAGCAGTGCAATTCATCTGACAAATTTAATAAAAAAACATAACAATGAAGTACAGGAAGGCAAAAAACAGGGTGAAGTCATTGAAATTGAAGATAGAATAGCTGTTCTTGAAAAAGGAGCTTATTTTGGAGCTCATAATATCTCAGGAGCTATATTAATACCCGATGTTCTTACAGAATTGCTGCCTGACCATATTGAACTCGGATGTCCTGTTGATGCTGTTATAAACAATGAATCAATTTATTTTCTTACACAAAATAGAAACATTAAAATCCCTTTTATTCCATCCTTCTTAGATAATCACGGAAATTATCTTCTTTCTCTTTCCAGATTTGTGTCATGGTTGTCCGGGATAGCTGAAAGCAACAAAGTTATGCTCCTTGAAGGTACTGCTGCTGTTGAGCTTCTTTATGATGGCAATAAAGTAATTGGTGTCAGGACAGATGACAAGCGTCTTCTCGAAAACGGAGAATATGAAACTCCAGGTTACATTTTAAATTCAAAGGTTACAGTTCTTGGTGAAGGCAGTAACGGAACTTTGCGCAGGGAGCTTATAGAGAAACTAAACCTTGACAGGGATAAAGCTCCTTCTATATATGAACTTGGAGTAAAAGAAATTTATGAACTCAAGAAAAATCCTCTAAAAAAAGGGGAATGTATCCATACTCTCGGTTATCCTTTCAGAAAAGGCCTGTCTGGCGGAGGATTCGTATATTGCATATCTGAAAATATGGTTGCAGTCGGTCTGATAGCTCATCTTAGCTCTGAAGATCCAAAGCTTGACCCTCACAAAGAATTGCAAAAATATAAACTACATCCTTTTATAAATAATATCATCAAAGATGGAAAACCAACTCATTATGGAGCAAAAACATTGCCCTGCGGTGGTTATTTTTCAATACCTGAGCTAACATCAGATGGTGTTATAATTATTGGTGATTCAGCAAATCTTGTGGATTCAAGAAGATTAAAGGGATTGCATACAGCCATAAAATCAGGAATGCTTGCAGCTGAAGTACTTTTTGAAGCTTTTTTGAATAATGATTTTTCCTCAGCGCAATTGAAGAAATACGAAGACAAATTAAAGAGAAGCTGGATTTATTCAGATTTAAAACAGGGACGTAATTTTACCCCTGCAATCTCAAAGGGACTGCCATTTCCTGGCGGACTTCTTCTCGGTTTTCAGATCATTTCAGGAGGTTCAAATATAACAGGTGATTTAATACCAGTACCTGATTATTCAACCACAAAAGATATGAAAAATTTCTACGGGGACAACCTGCCCGAACCATTGCCAAAGGCGGATGATAGAATCATCATTAACAAATTGACTGATGTATATTTTTCAGGGACATCCCACGATGAGAAACAAAAAAGTCATATTCGATTGAAAGATAAAAATACCTGTAATAAGTGTATTTCAGATTATTTAGCTCCCTGTACAGTTTTCTGTCCGGCAAGTGTTTATGAACTCGTTGAAGGATATATTAAGATAAATTTCAGTAACTGCCTGCATTGTAAAACCTGTGATTTAAAATGTCCTTTTCAGAATATTGTATGGGATTTACCCGAAGGTGGTGGAGGTCCAAGATATAGTTTACAATAATAATTTTCTGGATAATACTGTTGATGTAACTTACAGAGAAAACACTTAGCAAGCACTTTATTCAATAATTTTTTTCTGAATATTTTCAGGAGTTATTCTACTGACATCTTTACCTATATCTTTATCAAGTCTCTTTAAATATTCAGAGGTAAGGTGACCTGCTTCCTGCTGATTCCTGATTACGTGTGGCGTAAGAAGTATAACAAGTTCTTTCCTCTTATTTTCATTCTTTGTAGTTCCAAACAATGGTCCTATTAAAGGGATGTTACTTAAATACGGAATCCCGCTTTTAGTGTCAATTCTTTCCTCGCTTATTAAACCTCCAATTACAATTGTCTGTCCATCCTGTGAAACAAGATTCGTATTTGTTTCTCTTTTACTTATAGCTATTTCTTCATTTCCTGACAGATCAATTTTATAAAAATTAGATACTTCCTGAGTAAGATCGAGGGTTACAAGTCCTCCTTCATTTACCTGTGGTTTAACTCTTAGAATTACACCTGTATCTTTATATTGAATTGTGCGGGTTATATTTCCGGTATCAGAACCTGTATAAGTAGTTTCAGATGTAGATACCGGAACCTGATCACCTATCTGAATCTTGGCTTCACGATTATCAAGCACAAGTATTCTCGGGGAAGCAAGGACTTTAGCTCTTGAATCTGATGTAAGAGATTCTATTCTTGCTCTCACAATTCCAGTTGGATCAGTTGCAAGAAATGTAAAACCACCTCCGGTAAGCTTTGAAGCAGCGTCACCGGATAATGCATCTCCTCTTTGAGAAATCTGTCCATCAAGATTTACGTCATTGATAAAGGGTTTTACTCCTGATATTTTCAAATCTGTTTTTAATGACCATGCAAGACCAAAACTAAATTCATCGCTTAGTGTGATTTCAGCGATCAGTGCTTCAATCATTACCTGTCTTGGAAGAACATCGAGCTTTTTTATAGTTTCTTCTATAAATGAATAATCTGTTGGGGTAGCAAGTATAATAAGGGAATTTGTTATTTCATCAGCAAAAGCTCTTGTTTCAGGTGAAACAAAACCACCTCCACCTGTAACAGTTGCTGCTGCTCCAGTTCTTGGGGCAGTTGTTGTAACCTGAGGAGTAGCAGGTGTTGTTCCTGCAGCTGTCTTTGATTCTGTTCTAACAGGAGTGGTAGGGGTTGTTGTAGTTGGTGCCGGGGCCGTTCCAGTGAATATCGATTGAAGCAATGAAGCTATATGAGTTGCCTTGCTGTTTTGAAGCGGGTACACAAATATTTTTGGCTTGGCAACCGCAAACATTTTATCAAAAACTTCTATCCATTTTTTAATGTAGGCAAGTTGTTCTTCCCCGGATGCTACAACAATAAGAGCATTCATCCTGAATACAGGTACAATTCTAACAGTTCCGCCTTTTAAATGAAGTCCAAGCGCATTCTCAATATCAGGCATTGCTTCTTTTAATTCAAGGTTCTTGAATGCGAACATATCTATCGCAACTTTTTCAGGAGCTTTACCTATCTGAGCATACACAAGTTCCTTTGAAACATCAGTTAATGGAATAATACGATAAAGTCCTGCCTCTTCAACAAAACCAACGCCATTCAGCCTGAAGATGATTTCCATAACATTCAGAACTTCATCTTTGGGAATTGGCGTTACAGTTCTGAAATTAACTCTTCCCTTTACCTGCGGGTCTATTATATAGTTAACCTTTAATACATCAGCAAAGATCGTCTGAACTACCTCAAAAATATCCGCATCATCAAAAAAGAAACTTACCGTCGGAACTGTTTTTTGTGGTTGCTGTAAAGATTCTGATATTTTAATTTGTTCAGCATGCTCGTTTGTTTGTGAAACAGAAGTTTTCTGTTCTTTTCCCTGAAGATTCAGTTCCAAAGATTTTGGAGAAACTATATTTTTTTCTTCAGCAGATGACTGTGGCATTACTGGTGAAATAATAATTGTTACCAGAAGAAAATTTATAAAAAGAATAATAATAAATCTATTTCTCAAAAAATCCTCCATCTAAGATTTCATTATATTATACTGAAAGTAACAATACTTTATCAGTATTTTTGTTGTCAAGTACTCAAAACTGATTTATTAGCATGAATAATTCAACTAGAAGAATAAAGACTTTGCAAAAAAATTTATTTTTTAATACCTTAACTTTATAATTTCTAAATCTGAAATTTCAATCATAAACTTAAATAAATATTTGAGCAAAGACTTTAGTTTTCGGGTTAAATAATATTTATTTCATTTTTGATATATAATCAATATAATCTTTAGCTTCTTTCATGTCAGGATTTAATTTTAATGCATTTTGAAATTCAATTAATGCCTTATCATTTTCTTTTTTCTTTAAATAAGCTATAGCAAGATTAAAATGAGCATTAGCATTATTGGGTTTTTCTTTTAATATCTTCATATAATTTTCAATTGCTTTATCTGTTAGGCCCTGATGAAGATAGATATTGCCTAAATTGCCTATGGCTTCTAAATTATTAGGCTTTAAATTCAATGAACTCTCATAGCTTTCTATAGCTTTACCTAACATGCCTTTAAGTATATATGCATTACCAAGATTATTATATGCACCAGCATGTTTAGGATTTATTCTTACAGCTGTTTCAAATTGCTTGATTGCTTCGTCAATCAAATTTTTTCTTATATAAGCATTACCAAGATTGTAATAATAGCTTGCATTGTTATTTTTAAGATTTATTGCTATTTGATAATATTTAATCGCGTTGTCTATTAATCCTCTTTCAAAATATGCATTGCCTAACGAATAATATGGTCTTGCTTTATTTGGGGATTTTTCAACATTATCTTCCCAAAGTTTAATAGTATCATTCCACAATGAATTTCTTGAATAAGTCAATAAAATCAATATAAAAACAATGATACCGAAAATTATAAAAACAATTCTAATGAGCTGTTTTCGTTTTTCTTCTTCTTTCGTTAAATATATAAGACTAAAAATAGCAATAGTTACTGCTGTAAAAAAACCCATTGAAGGCAAATAAACTCTGTGCTCAAATATTACATCAACTATAGGGATAATGCTTGATTCAACAGAAATAGTAATAAAAAACCAAAAAATGCCAAAAGAAAAAACTCTAATAAAAGGGTATTTAGTTCTATAACGTATTAAAACATAAAAACCAGTAAAAATAATTAATAATAAAAATAAAAATGACAAAAAGACTTCAGGAATAAAAAATGAGTGGTAAACAGGATAATCATAATCCACATTTTGATTAACTGGGAAAACTAATAATCTCAAATACGTAACAATCACTCTGAATTGAGTAAAAAGATAATCCCAGCGTGACATATCTGTCTGCATTCTTGAAATATGATCAAGATTATTTAATGACAACGCACCTATTTTTCTGAAATTTATATTACTAAGAGGAATAACAATAATTGTTATGATTAGAGGAATTAATTTTAACAATCTTCTTTTAATATCACCCTTGAAAAAAATTAATTCATATAATAAAATTACTAATGGCAATGTCAAAGCATTTTCCTTTGATTTCATTGCCAATAAAATTGAAAAGAAACATAAAAAATAAAACAGAGGTTTCTTAATATTAATATTAGAATTATAATTTATATCATTATATTCAATTAATCTCCACTTTATGTAAAAAAACACAGCTAATAAATAAAAAAAGGCTGAGAGTAAAGCGAACCTTTGTATAATGTAAGTAACTGCCTGTGTTTGTAAAGGATGAATAGCGAAAAATAAAGATGAAGCAAAAGCAATAAATCTACCATCTTTTCGAGATAAACAATCATTTAAAAAAGGTGTTTTAAGGGTATAAATAATAAAAAAATATAAGAGCATAGAAGTTAATATGTGTATTATAAAATTTAAAACATGATAACCTACGACATTAAATTCATGTAATTTATAATTTATTGCAAATGAAAAATATCCAATAAAACGTGAACTTAATCTCCATGGTTCACGAGTAACTTGTTTTAAATAATGACCTATATCGTCAATATGCTGATTTTCAACAATGTCAAATTTATCATCAAATGTAAAGGGAACATTAAAGCTATTAGAATAAGCAATAAAAGTCACAAAAGCTATCAGAAAAATATGCAGCAGGATATTACTATAAAGCGCTTTCTCATTATGGACGTTAACAGATCCTTTATACGCATTTTCAATTACAGCATTTTTTGGACCTGAAATATTTTTTACAGTATTTTTTTTCTTACCCATTTATTAACATAAATAATATATATTTCAGAAAATATATAATGAATATTATAAACTTAGCCCCGAAAAAAGCAATTAGAATAATGCAGGATGTTGCGAAAAAACTTATTTTTCTACCTATTGATTATTATAACCTTTAATCTGCAAATAAAATCATCAAGTTAAATAAAATTTTAAGTAAGAGCTTCTTTTTGGGAAATCAAAACATGAAAAAATACATTTATGTTATGGTATCTCGAACATTTGTTCCATTTTTACATGATTGGGCTTGTTCTATCATTTTTTTAATTACAGACTTTACCTCTTCAGTCGTGATAAGTTTCATGCAATTCCCTGAAACCTTCTCCCTGCAATCAAGTATTTTACCAAGATGAACGTTTATACATGGACTGCACGGCTTTTTATGATAGACAGACTCATTCCACTTCCCATAAGGGCCGAATCTTACAGGAAGGTTGGGTCCGAAAAGACCTATCGTATGCGTACCCTGTGCAGCCGCGATATGCATCGGTCCTGTGTCGTTTGAAATAAATATAACTGACCTGCGTGCAAGTTCGAACAGCTCACTTAAGCTTATTTCTCCAGCAACAGAGACAGCTGCATTTTTTATCTTCATCATCTCAAGGATACTGTTGTTCAGTTTCTTATCGTTATGAGTGCCAGTAAGGATTGTTTTAAAGCCGTACTCTTTGAATACCCAGTCTGCGATCTCTGCAAAATTTTCAGCAGGCCACATGCGTTGCTTTGCGCTTTCTCCACAGCCCGCGCATATACCGATATATTTTTCATATGTCTTTATACCTTTTTTCTCAAGAGTTTTTTCAAGTCGTCCGATGTCATGGGAACTCACTGGTAAAGGTAATAGAGTGTCATATTTAATCTGTGCTCCTAATAACCTGACAATATCCATAATCGTAGCAGATACATGCTGACGATCGTTATATTTAACTTTTCTATCATAAAGAAACCTTCTTACAGAATTAGAATAACCGCAGGATATCTTTGCTGCAAATGAAGATATAATTGAGGACGTATAAAAATAAGGCTCAAAATCGCAGGAAATATCATATGCCTGTACGTTTTTTGCAATATAAAATATTAACGACTTCAAATTGAGTTTCACTGTTTCCACTCTGTCAACATAGTCAAGCGACGAAAAAACAGGAGACACATTGGTTGTTGTAAGCACAGTAATATAGGATTTTGGAAAATACTTTTTTAAAGCTTTGATAGCCGGAAGGGTGTTCACAGCTTCTCCTATCGCACACAGTTTAACAACAAGGATACGACCGCTGAACTCCTTGTGATCCGCAATTATATACTTTCGCTTCAAAAGCAGCCTAATAAAAAAACATAACGGCGTTATTAGAGCTCCTATGTATTTATCCGTTAATCTCATCAAACGTATATTCATATCCCTGATATTAATATTTTACTGCTTCCTGTAAAGCTCTCTCATACTCGGTTGCCGTATTATCCCATGAAAACTGTTTTGCATATTCACGGCCCTTAATACCCATCCACTGCCTCATGCTATTATTGCTAAGCATTAACTCTATCTTTTGTTGAAGAGCTTTAAATGAAAACGCGGGGAAACTCATACCAAAGCCATTTTTCTCAACAAAATCCAGTTCAGGGATATCACTAACAATAACAGGTTTACTACAGGCAGCAGCTTCAAGAATACTTATTGGCTGGGATTCATGTCTTGAGGGAAGTACAAATAATGTAGCCTCTGAAAGAAGTTTAAGTTTCTGTTCGCCTGTTACAAAACCTACATATTCGATTTTATTCTGTACTTCTTGTGGATAATCCTTAATAAGTTCCTTAATATTATCTAATTCATAACCTCCAAGAATTAGTTTTAATTCAGGATATTTTTTAGAAACTAAGCTAAATGCCTTAATAAGAATATCAACACCTTTTGTATACTTATCTATTCTGCTTAAGAATAAAATATAATTTCCATCCCTTCCGACTGAATTTAAAAAAACCTCATCGATTCCATTTGGGACAAGATATACTGATAAATCTTTTTTCTTTATACGCGACAGCAATTGGGTACGCGTCACTGGCGACACAAACATAAATTTATTAAATATCTTAGGATATATTTTTTCTAATACATACATGGGGAGTGCATAAAAAAAATTATACTTTCCAAATGCATGCTTTCCCATTATTCCCTGTACCTGAAGTATAACCGGAGTCTTTGTAAGAAAAGGGGAACTGAAAGGCATACATGGCAGAAAATTTTCAACTATTATGTCAAATTCATGTCCATAATTTTTTATAAATTTAGCTGCTTTGAACGTATAAGAAATAACACTTTTTACAACATTTTCGGACTCAATTCCTAAATAAATATGCTTCAAATTACCTTCCTGCTTGTCACCCGCACCTGGATACTTCATATATAAAAGGGTAATTTCATGGCGTTGAGAAAGCCTTCGATAAATTTCCTGTGCCCTTACACCAGCTCCTCCAAACCCAAACGGATTCCCGGGACTTTCATAAACAAGCTGAAGAATTTTCATGTTTTTTCTAACTTTTGGAGTTTTAATTCCAAATTTTATTCAAAAATATCGGCTTCTTTCGACTCAAATATTCCTTTTAATTTACAGGCCTTGAAGACCCACCAGTAAGCCTTAAAAAGAAGTATTTTTGTTGTATCATCAACTTCAAAACCGTATTTCCTCTTAAGTTCCGCAAGCCTGTCAAGTTTCTTTGTTGAATAGTATTTTGCTTCAAATATTGGAGAAATATCTTTCCACAACTCCTCTGCCTCATCTATTTCCGCCCATTTTCTGACCTCAGGATCATCATGCAATGTGCTGAATACATATTGAGATTTCCCCTGTTTTATAAGGCGATTACAGAAATCATCAAAATTTACAGGCCTTATCATTTTGCTAACAGCTTTATTATTATAAAAAACCTTTAACCCATGTTTTGAAAGTCTATACCCGAGTTCTATATCTTCACAACCGAATTTAAACACTGGATTGAATACTCCATGTTCGAGAAGGAATCCTTTCTTACAGGAAGTTCTACCACCCCAGAAATATGTATAATCAAGAAAATCACCATGTTTTATATGCGGATAGGAAAATAAAAAGCAACCAATCTCTGTAATAAAATGCATTAATGGTGTCACAAACATATCGTCAGCCCACGTTGTATAATGTAAAACAGCTACATTAATTTCATGATGTTTGCGATGTGTCTTAATATGTTCTTCAAACAAAGAAGGAGTGGGTATATCATCATCATCAAGAAAAAGCAGAATATCTCCATTAGATGCAAAAATACCGTGATTCTTTGCTGATGCAAGTCCGGCATTCTTCTGGTAAAAGTATGAAATTGGAAGTATATTCATAAAAGATTCGATAACTTTCTTAGTATCATCAATTGACCCATCATCTATTATTATTATCTCA
>FWPV01004196.1_pt1 | contig 21744 bp, 11 predicted proteins | sample 2228371 | NCBI WGS metagenome assembly FWPV01 (sample SAMEA103939776, study PRJEB20133) | metagenome | reverse complement strand
GGCCCCCGAACCACGCCACCCCTCGGGTGCACTCGCTATCACGACCATTTCTTTTAAGATCAAGCAATTTCGCTTAACGAGAACTCTCTATCGGCAATTTTGGGTTCCAGCCGTACCCTTTTTATATAAGAAATAATCATATATAATAAAAGAAAAATGAAAACCAGAATCTGGGTCAGAAAATTTAACTCTCTCCAGGAGGTCGGATGTTCCTCTCTTTCTGATTATTCGGCCATGACAGCCGCGCAGAGATTGTCAGTTGTCCAGTTCCTGAGGGAAGAATACTGGAAATTTAACAGGGTTCGAAGACATGAAAATAGAAAAAGATTATCAAGAGTTTTTAAGATTATTAAATAAACACCGCGTTAAATACTGCATTATAGGCTCTTATGCCGTGGCTTTTTACGGATATCCAAGATATACAAAAGATATAGATATACTCATTGAAAAAGAACTAGCCAACGCCAAGAATTTAATAAAGGCGTTGAGGGAATTTGGCTTCTCTTCGCTCGATTTAAAGGCGGAGGACTTCCTTGAACCGGGAACTATTATCCAATTAGGGTATGAGCCTATCCGCATAGACATAATCACCTCCATAAAAGCGGTCAACTTTGATAGAATCTGGGCGAACAGGAAAAGAGGAAAGTACGGCAAGAGCCAGGTCAATTTCATTGGATTGGAAGACCTTAAGCGGTTGAAGAGGAGGTTCGGTCGCCATATTGATAAAGCCGATTTAGAATTTCTGGAAAAGATTGACAAATACCGGGACAAGGGGAAGTTAAAAAAGCATTTCCCTCCAAAATCAATGACAATTTAAGGGTTTCACCTGAGATGCCCGGCGGTTCGAAATTTATTGTGGCCGCGGTGAGAACAGAGTGCATAAGCGTGGCCATGAACAGACTCACAGTCCGGCCATAGAGCCAGACCATCAATACCTTACAGGCTGTCGGTACTCCGAATGCATCGCCCACGCCGCGAGCACTAAGGAAGTTTCACCCTCCCCTTCCCTCCACACCACCTTCCAACCACAGTGCCGTAACAACCAGCTGGCATACCCACCCTTCCTCTTCCTCGAAGCTCGCTCGAAGGCGGGAGCCAGTTCCTTTAGCACCGCTCTTTTTGTCCTCATGTCCAGCGCCATGTCTTTGCCTCCCTGAGGATTATCTTCTCCCCAGAAAAGTAATTGGCAATAAAATTTCGCGTAGATTTTCTCGTGAGGCAATGAATCCTTTTCATGTAGATTTTAAGTGAAGAAATTCGCGCGGTTGACAAGAAGAAAGAATCGTCCTAATATTCCTGTGTCTTTGAAAATTTAGAAAGTGGTTTAAAGCAAAGGGAAGTCCGTGCGAAGCGGACGCAGCCCCCGCTACTGTAACCGGGGACGATTCCCAGAGAACGCCACTGTCCGCATTTAGAGGGACGGGAAGGCCTGGGAAGAGGATGATCCGGAAGTCAGGAGACCGGCTTTAAACCAGGGCAGCCCGCTTTCGGGAGGAAGGCGAGGTTGATTTTTTATTTTCTCTCAGCGGGGGGCCCTAACCAGGAGGTTAAGGATGTGGTTCAGCCTGATTTTCACCCTATCTTTAAATCTTTTGATGTCCCTTCCGCCGCTGGCAACCCCTGACCAGGGAAAAAATGAGCAAGCGCAGGTGGTGAGCGAACGCCACGAAGTTGTGGTCACCGCCACCAAGCTGGAAGTCCCCGCCCGTCAGGTGGCTAGCTCGATGACGATCTTCGCGGCTGAAGCGCTCGAGAGAAGCAAAAAGGCAACGCTGGCCGAGCTTCTCGCGGAGACGGCCACTGTTTCCCTCGTCCAGAACGGCGGGCCGGGGGCAACCGCCTCGCTCTTCATCCGGGGGGCCAACTCTGAGCACTCCCTCGTCCTTGTCGATGGAATCGAGCTCAACGACCCGATGAACCCCTCCCGCTCGGCTGACCTCGCTTACCTGACGCTCGAGAATGTCGAAAGGGTTGAGATTCTCCGCGGCCCGCAGAGTCCTCTTTACGGGTCCGACGCCATGGGAGGCGTGGTCAACATCCTGACGCGGCAGGGTTCTGGAAAACCGAGACTGACGCTCTCCTCAAGTGCGGGTTCTTACAGGACGCTAAGCACAAGGGCAGAGTTCTCTGGCTCAACCTCGGGCCTTGGCTTCTCCCTTGGCCTCCAGCACTGGACAACCCGGGGAGTTTCTTCGGCAAGCTCTTTTTACCTTGGAAATAGCGAAAAAGATGCCAGTCGAAACCTTTCCCTCTCGGGAAGGCTTAGCTTTCACTTGAGGGAAAACGTCGAGGCCGACTTCCTCATTCGCTCCACCCTCGCCAAGCTCGATGTCGACAATTATGGAGGTCCATACGGCGATGACCCCAACAACACCCAGGACTATCGGCGTCTTCTTTGGCGGGCGCAAATCCGGGCTCTTTTCCTGAAAAACCGCTGGGAACAAAAGCTCGTCTTTTCCCTGGTCGATTCTCGCCGCGACCATAAAAACCCGGCCGACGAAAACCATCCGGATGAATCGGAGACGGGGCTTTTCAAGAGCCGGAGCCTGAAGCTCGACTGGCAGAACAACTTTTTTGTCCATCCGGCCCACACCCTGACTGTGGGTTTCGAGCACGAACAGGAGCGAGGGGAATCCGAATATCTTATGGTGGGACCATGGGGAGATTCTCATAGCGATTTTCCTTTTCAGAAAGCGACAACCTCAGGAATTTATGTCCAGGATCATGCTGGCTGGGCCGACCGCCTTTTTGCCACCGTCGGGTTCCGCTACGACCGCCACAGCCTGGCCGGAGATGCCCTGACCTACCGGGTGGCTCCAGCTTTCGTTCTCAAAAATACCCAGACCAAGATAAAGGGGAGCCTGGGCACGGGTTTCAAGTCCCCTTCCTTGTATCAGCTTTATGCGCCAGCCACTTTCTTCGGCCCAATCGGGAATGCGAGCCTGAGACCCGAAAAGACCCTGGGCTGGGACTTTGGGCTCGAGCAGCCGCTGAGAAACGACCAAATCCAGGTTCGATTGGCGGCGACGTATTTCCACAACACCTTCAGGGACTTGATCAACTTTGAATTCAGCCGCGGATATGTTAACATCGGGAAGGCCATGTCCAGGGGGCTGGAGACAGAAGTCGCGATGCGCCTGGCCAGTGGATTGTCGATCCAGGCTACTTATGTCCGCCTGGAAGCTCGAGACCAAATCAAAAACTCCGACCTCCTGCGTCGGCCAAAATCAAGATTCTCGGCTGTCATCGGCTACACTCCGGATGGCCGATGGGACTTTTCCCTCTCCTTCCTGTATACGGGAAAAAGAAAGGATGTCGATTATTCAGGCTGGGAAGCGAGAGAGGTCATTCTCCCTGCTTACAAACTCATCAACGGGATGGTCGCTTGCACTCTCAACCCTAACCTCGAGCTTTTCGTCCGCCTGGACAACCTCCTCAACGCTCGCTATGAGACGATTTATGGCTACGGGACCTTGGGCTTTTCTCTCCAGGCGGGAGCCAAAATCTCTCTGTAAAGAAGACCCGGCCTTCAGCGGTCGAGAACCGGCTCTTCGCGGTAATCGATGGAAATCTTGGTCCCTTTTCCTGTCTTGAGCAGTTCGACAACCTTGAGAAAGGTTCTGTTTTTCTTCTGCCACAGCCGGTTGAGGTGACGGGCATACCGGGCAAAGGCAAGGTCCAGCCACCTTCCCTCGATGAACCGCTTGGCCATTTCGATAAGAGAATAGAATTTCCGGTGACTGAAAATCTGGGCCCACTGGAGGCCAACGAGAGAAAATCGCGCCGGTCGAAAAACCACATGATGGGCATCGTAGAGGCCCCAGTCATGGAACTGGATGCGGTTCTCTTTCTTCACCTTCTCATAAAATTCTGAACCAGGCAGGGGCGTCAAAATCATGAATTGGGTGGAAGTCAGCCGTGCTTTCCGGGCAAACTTCACCGTTTCCTTGACCGTCCGCCAATCGTCCTGGTCAAACCCGAAAACAAACATGCCGTGGATATGGATGCCGTGTCCCCGGAGGATGCTGGCGGCGCGGGCAATTTCTTCAACCGTCTGGCGCTTCTTCATCGCCTTAAGGCTTTCCGGGTTCGTCGATTCAAACCCGATATAAACGGTATGGCAACGAGCTTTCTTCATCAGCCGGACAAGCTCGATGTCCCGGGTGACGTCTGCTCGGACCTGGGCTGTCCAGCGGAACTTGAATTTCTCCCGGACCATACCTTCGAGCAACTCTTTGGTCCGCTTACGATGGGCCGCGAAATTATCATCATAAAAGAAAATGATGTTCCGCCGGTCGTTATAAAGGCGCAATTCCTCGAGAACGGCGGCGGTTGAGCGAAAGCGGTAGGCTCGGCCAAACATGCCCGTGACAGCGCAGAAAGAACAATCAAAGGGGCAACCCCGCGAAGTTTCAAAGGGAATGATGCGGTGGCTTCCACGCCTGGACCGGGGAAGTTTGAGCAGGGAAAGGTCAGGAAAAGGGATTCGGTCAAGGTCGACCCAAGATGGTTGTGACGGGTTGTGAACAACCATCCCGTTTTTTCGATAGGACAGGTTGGGGATGCCCGCCAAATCTCCTCCTTTTTCCCAGACATCGATGAAGGCCATCAACGTCTCTTCGCCTTCTCCCCGGATGACAAAGTCTGCATGCTCCATGGCTTCGTCACTTAAAAAAGTGACGTGCGGGCCTCCCATGAGCACAGGACGTCCCAGCTGGCGGGCCCGGTCAGCAATGGCATAGGCCCGGGGAGCCGTCGACGTGATGGTCGAGACGGCAACAAGGTCAGCCGAACCGACAACAGAAAAATCTATTTTTCTCAGCTCCTCAATAAAGACTTCGACTTCCCAGCCACGCCCCTTCATCATTGTCCCCAGAATCAAGCTCCCCAGCCTCGGCAGTGGATACTTGGAAAAAATGTGATAGTTGGGGGGTTTTGGCTCAATAAAGATTATTTTTTTCATTTTTTCTTGCCTCCAGGATTCCCGCCCGTTTTGCGACTCAGACCATTTAACCTTTGCTCATTATAGTTGGCTATCTCTCCCCTGTCAATAAAATTTCCTCGATTTCATTCTTCCTTCTTCCTCATCTCTGGAACCCGACGCTCCCCCCGATTTGACTTTTTTCTCTTCCCTGATTATTTTCTCCGCAGAAAAAACGATTTGGGAAAGGGTCGGAACTCCATGCTTGAAGCGAAAGGAAAAAAATGGCCAGGGTTGGTGGCGAGCATTGTTCTTATTCTCCTCGGGTCTCAGCTCCAGGCCAAAAAATCGGAGAGGCTTTTGGTCAGGATTACTGCTTCACCTGAGAAAATGGTCATCCTTTCGCGTCTCCCGCTTGATTTTGCTTCGATGGCCCCCAGAATTCCTCGGGAGGCTGTGGTGACGGAAGAAGAACTGGCTTTCCTTGTTCAGCAGGGCTATCAGGTGGAGATTCTCCAGCGCGAGTCCGACCTCGCCGCTCAGTCCCTCGACCCCTTTTATCACACCGTCGAAGAAACATCCGCTCACCTGGAAATAGTTGCTCAGACTCATGCCCACATCGCGCGCCTTCATTCTATCGGCAAAAGCACCAATTTTTCCCTTCCCATCCTGGCTCTGAAAATATCTGACCATCCTGACGACGATGAGGACGAGCCGGCCTTCCTTGTCGATGCCATGCATCATGCTCGAGAGCCGCTCGGCAATGAAATTGCTCTAGCTTTCATCGATTACCTCGTTTCCCACTACGGCTGGGACGAGCGGGTGACCAACTGGGTTGATCGCTTCGAAATCTGGGTCATCCCCATCCTGAACCCGGAAGGCTACAAGTACATCGTCGACCAAAAGCTTACTTCCCCGTGGTGGCGCAAAAACCTAAGGGATAACGATTCCAACGGCGTTGTCAACCTTGACTATGACGGAGTCGACCTCAACCGGAACTACCACATCAACTGGACTTACGGTGGCTCCGCCAACCCCGCTGATTGGACCTACCGCGGCCCGGCTCCCTTCTCGGAAGAAGAGACCAGAGCGAAAAGAGACCTGGCCCTCCGCGAAAGGTTCACTCTTGCCCTCACTTACCATAGCTACGGAGAGGTTGTGTATTACGAGTGGTCCTGGCCCTATGATGGCTCTCGGGCGCCCGACCACAATCTCCTCCAGAAAATAGCCTCAACGCTTGCCTCTAAAATTCAAAACCTGGAAGGGACGGGGACATATTCCTACGGGCGCCAAACGGCGTCCAATCAGAGCTCGCCGTGGATTTACGCTACTTGCGGAACTCTGGAATTCCTCGTCGAAACCGGCACTTCTTTCATCCCCTTCGATATGGATGTCATCCGCCGCGTTGTCGAAGCGAACCTCGAGGGCATTTTCTTCATGCTCGAAAGGCTAAAAGGTCCTGGCGTCACCGGCCGAATCCTTGACCGGAAAACGCGCCTGTCCGTTGAAGCCATCGTTTCCATCGCTGAAATCGATGATTTCCGGTACATCCATCCAAGAACAAGCCATCCGAAGACGGGCAGGTTCCTCCGCCTCCTTGAACCTGGAAAATACACGTTAAACATTTCTTCTCCGAATTTTCATCCGGCCAGGATCCCTATTCAAATAGGAACAAACCTCCTTGAGAAAGATGTTTACCTTGTGACCAAACGAGACTTTGACATTCCCGGTCGATCCCCCCGCAAATAATCATTGAAGTTTTCGAAGGGTGATTGATTTTTTTTTGCCTTTGCGATAAATCTTGCTCCATCCCCAAACGAAAGGAGGTCCCATGAAAAGGAGGGATTTTCTTGCCGGAGGGCTTGGCGCGACCATTGGAGCCTCGGCGTTCGGTCGTCCAAAACGGCTGAGCGGGTCGAGAATGTCGGGTTCCCTGGCCCCTCCCAAAACAGCGTTCAAGCTCAAGTATGCCCCCCACTTCGGCCAGTTCAAGCACCACGCAGGAGATGACCTGGTGGCCCAGATTGAGTTTGTGGCTGAGGAGGGTTTTCAAGCGATGTTCGACAACGGCCTGATGAACAGGACGCCTGCGGAACAGGAAAAAATCGCCCGGGAGCTTGAGAAGAGAGGGATGGTCCTTGGCCCCTTTGTCCTTTATGCTGATTTCAGCCAGAAAAGCTTTGTCACCCGAGACAAAGAAATCCGCGATATGCTCCTTAAGAGAGTAAGACAGGGAATTGAAACTTCAAAAAGGACCAATACCCCCTGGGCGCTTGTCGTTCCTGGCCGCTACGATGAGAGCCTGGCCTGGGAGTACCAAACGGCCAACGTGGTCGATAATTTAAAAGCTTGCGTCGAAGTAGCGGAGCCGGCAGGGCTAATCCTCGTCCTCGAACCGCTCAACCCTAAGGACCATCCTGGCCTCTTCCTGACAAGAATTCCTCAAGCCTATGCCATCTGCCGGGCCGTGAACAGCCCGTCCTGCAAAATTCTCAACGACCTCTACCACCAGCAAATCACCGAGGGCAACTTAATCCCCAACATCGACATGGCCTGGGAGGAAATCGCTTCCTTCCATGTGGGCGACACGCCAGGCCGGAAAGAACCAACCACTGGAGAAATCAACTACCGGAATGTTTTCAAGCACCTCTATAAAAAAGGATATAAAGGTGTCCTCTGCATGGAGCACGGCCACAGCGGATCGGGCAAGGAAGGCGAAAGCGCCACCATCGAAGCCTATCGCTCCTGCGATGATTTCTAGGCCATGAAGAGAAGCCAAACAAACGAAGCTAACCATCCAAAGGAAGGAGAATCATCATGAACGATAAAGTATACAAAAACGATAAAATTGATAAGAATAGTAAGATTAGCCGCCGGGAGTTTCTCAAGGCATCGGCAGCGGTTTCGCTGGCCGCGACTCTTCCTCGTATTCCCGGTGCTCACGCTGCGGGCTCTGACCGGATTCGCGTTGGAATTATTGGCTGTGGCGGCCGCGGAACCGGAGCGGCTATCGACTGCATGAACGCAGCGCCGGGTGTTGAAGTCGTCGCCATGTACGACCTTTTCCAGGACCGAATCGAAAGCTCCCTCCAGAAACTCCTCGAAACTCATCCCGATAAAGTCAAAGTCCCTCCGGATCGACAGTTCACCGGGTTTGACGGCCACTTGAAGCTGGCTGCCTGCCCGGAAGTGAACCTGGTCATCATGGCTGCCCCACCCCACTTCCGGCCAATGCATCTTCGAGCTGCCGTCGAAGCGGGAAAACATGTCTTCATGGAAAAGCCAGTGGCCGTCGACCCCGTCGGCGTGCGCTCCGTCATCGCTTCCTCTGAGCTAGCCACCAAAAAAGGGCTGGCCATCGTGGCCGGCACGCAACGCCGCCATCAGGCCCGTTACCTCGAGCTGATGAAACGCATCCATGACGGCGCTATCGGCGAGCTCGTCGCCGGCCAGTGCTACTGGAACCAGGGTGAGCTCTGGGTAAAGAAAAGGGAGCCAGGAATGTCCGACATGGAATGGCAGTGCCGGAACTGGCTCTACTTCACCTGGCTTTCAGGTGACCACATCGTCGAGCAGCACGTCCACAATATCGATGTCATCAACTGGGCCTTCGGAACTCTCCCCGTCAAGGTCATGGGTATGGGTGGTCGCCAGGCGCGGACCGGCCCTGAATACGGGAATATTTACGACCACTTCGCTGTCGAATTCGAGTACCCGAACGGCGTGCGGGTGCTGAGCATGTGCCGCCAGATTCCCGGCTGTGCCGACCGCATCGAGGAGAGAGTGGTAGGAACCAAGGGGGTGGCTTTTGGCTACGGCGAAATCAAGGGAGAAAACCCGTGGAAGTTTGAGGGAGAAGAGCCCAGTCCCTATGTTCAGGAGCATGCCGATTTGATCTCGAGCATCCGACGCGGCCAGCCCCTCAACGAAGGCCGGCGCATTGCCGAGAGCACGATGTGCGCCATCATCGGCCGGATGAGCGCTTACACCGGGCGGGCCATTAGCTGGGAGTGGGCGATGAATTCTTCGAAGCTCGACCTCTCGCCAAAATCCTATGAATTCGGACCGAACCCGGTTGACCCCGTGGCCGTCCCCGGTTTTACGCCGCTGATTTAACCTCAGCTGAAATTCACGCCGCCTCTGAATTGACATCGCTTCCCCTGGCAGTTTATCATCCCTTAATTGACAATGACATGATGTTTGGACGAGGAAGCTCATAAACCCGATTCAAGAAAGAGCAATGCCCTGAAAACAAGCAGGTTCATAAAACCTGAAAGGAGAGGTAAAAAATGAAATTCTCCCGCTTGGCTAAGAGCTTAAGTTTAACCCTGGGCTTCTTTATCTTCGCCCTGATTTTTGCAGCCCCGTCGCCCGGCGGCATAGTTCAATCTTCGCCTCCGATTCCAGAGCCCGCCGAGCACTTTGGGTTCAAACCTGGTACGGACCGGATGTTGTTCGACTATGAGGAGCTCATCAGCTATCTTCAGAAGCTCGACGCCGCATCTCCCCGGCTAAAACTTCTGGAAATCGGAAAATCGCCGCAGGGAAGGACTCTGTTTATCGCTTTCATCTCTTCGGAAGCGAACATCGGCCGCTTGGAACGGCTGAAAGAGGTCAACCGCAAGCTGGCCCTGGAGCCTAACCTCCCCGAATCTGAGAGAGCAACTCTGGTCGAAGAGGGAAAAGTCTTCATTGTCGCCGCTCTTTCCATGCACTCGGATGAGGTTGGCCCTGCCCAGGCTGCGCCTCTTATCGCCTATCAACTGGTCACAACTCAAGACCCGCAGCTCCTTGGCTGGCTCGAGAACACGGTCTATATGATGGTCCCCACTCATAATCCAGACGGCATGGACATGGTGGTCCATCATTACCGGAAATATAAAGGGACAAAGTATGAGGGAAGCTCCATGCCCGGAGTTTACCACAAGTATGTTGGCCATGATAATAACCGCGATTATGTCACCCTGAGCCAGGACGACACCCGGGCAATCTCCCGCGTCTACAGCCTCGATTGGTTTCCCCAGGTGCTGGTCGATAAGCACCAGATGTGGACGAACGGCCCGAGGTATTTTGTTCCCCCGGTCCACGACCCCATCTCCGAGAACGTGGATGCTGGCCTCTGGAACTGGACAAAAGTATTCGGCTCGAACATGATCACCGACATGACCGAAGCCGGGCTGGCTGGCGTCTGCCACAGCTATATTTTTGATGATTACTGGCCGGGTTCGACTGAAACATGCATCTGGAAAAATGTCATCGGCATGCTGACCGAAATGGCGAGCGTTAAGGATGCCACTCCCGTTTTCGTCGAGCCGAACGAGCTGGCTGTCTACGGCAAGGGGCTCTCCGAATACAAGATGAGTATCAACATGCCCCTTCCCTGGCCGGGCGGCTGGTGGCGGCTCGCCGATATGCTCGAATACGAGGTCGCCTCTACGTTTTCCATCCTTAAAACCGCCTCGCTCCATCGCCGTCAGCTCCTCGAGTTCCAGAACGACCTCTGCCGCCGCGAAGTGAAAAGAGGGATGACCGAGCCCCCGTATTATTATGTGGTGCCGCAAGCGCAGCGCGACCAGAGTGAACTAGTCGGCCTCGTTAACCTCCTCCGCGAGCACGGTGTCCGTATCTATCGCCTCTCCCAACCGGTGGTGCTGGAGGGCCAGAATTTTCAGGCCGGCGATTTCCTTATTCCCCTCGCCCAGCCTTTCCGTCCCTTCATCAAAGAAGTGATGGAAAAACAGCATTATCCAGTCCGGCGGTATACGCCAGGCGGCGAGGTCATCAAGCCCTACGACATCACCAGCTGGTGCTTGCCTCTTCACCGCGGGCTCGCCGCGTTCGAAATCCGGACCCGGTCTGAAGAAGTGGAGAGGTCCCTCCTCGAAGTCAACCAGGACTTCCATCTGAAAAAAGACATTCCGGCCGATTTTCGGGCAGTTCTTTTCAACGCCAACCATAACGAGAGCTTTAAGGCTGCTTTCCAGGCCTTGAAGCAGGGTTTGAAGGTCGAGCGTCTGGACAACAAGGAAAATTTGGCCGGTCAAGAAATGCCCAGGGGGAGCTTTATCATTTCCTCTGACCCGCGCCTGAAACCGGCCCTCGAAATGCTGACCGTCGCCCCGGTATTTTTAACCGAATCCCCGGCTGTCAAGACTACACCCCTCCGCCTGCCCCGGATTGCTCTGGTCGAAACTTATTTTCACGACATGGATGCCGGCTGGACCCGGTTTGTGCTGGATTCATACGGCATCCCGTTCACAGTTGTTCGCCCCGGAGATTTTGAGAAGACAGACTTCGTCAAAAATTTCGACATCGTTATCTTTCCCGACGCCGAAAAGTCCATCCTGATGGAAGGAAAATACAAAGCCAGAGAAGAATATTATGTGGCCGATTACCCGCCTGAGTACACCAAAGGAATCGGTAAAACGGGCCTGGAAAAGCTGATGGGTTTTCTGGACGGAGGAGGGATAATTATTTCCTGGGGTGCCTCCACTTCTCTCTTCATCGGGAAACTGGAAATTGTCCGTGGCAAGGAGGAGAAAAAGGAGGAGAAAGAGGAATTCCAGCTTCCGGTCCAGGACATATCAGAAAGCCTCCAGAAAGCGGGCTTGTATTGCCCGAGCGCCCTGATGAAAACCCTTCTTCTCGAGGACCATCCTCTGACCCTTGGTCTGCCAAAAGAAATAGGCGTCGTTTTTAACGGCAACCCCGTTTTCACCACCTCTGTGCCCATTTTTGATATGGACCGCCGTGTCATCGGCAAATTCCCGGAAAAAGATATTCTGATGAGCGGCTACTGCGAGAAACAGGAAACGCTCGGCAACAAAACGAATCTCGTCTGGCTGAAGAAAGGCAAGGGGCAGCTCGTTTTATTCGGGTTCAGTCCGGTCTTCCGCGCCTCGACCCAGGCGGCCTACAAGCTGCTCTTCAACGCCCTCTTTCTCCCGAGGCTGACATAGGAACCGCAAGACCAAGGTTTATTGATTCTCCTTCTCGGCGACCGGAGAACCTGATTGACACAAGGAGCCTTCCGAACTTAACGAATCAAATCAGATTTTTGCGGACGCTCGGGCTCATCCGACCCCACAGACGAAAATTATCACACCCAGTGCAAGGCCATCGGGCAGGGGTTTCGAGAAGGTTGATATTAGGCTGTCTTTTTGATGATAATTTAAGAGGACTTCGCGATTTAACGCTGGCTAAAATTCTCCCCATTCGGGAAGAGGAGGCAAAGAATGAAACGCCGGGAATTTCTCAAATCTATTCCCATGGTCGTGGCCGGGGCGACTGGTTTTCCAGCTATCATCCCCGCCTCGGCCCTGGGAAAAACGAACCGTCCGGCCCCCTCGAACCGCATCGTCATGGCCGGAATCGGGTTCGGCATGATGGGTTTCCCGAACATGGAATCTTTTTTAGGGAAAGACGAAGTCCAGTGGGTTGCTGTCTGTGACGTCGACCGCAATCATCTGGCTCAAGCGAAGCAGATGGTTGACCAAAAATACGGCAACAACGATTGTGCCACTTACACCGACTTCCGCGAGCTTCTCCTCCGCCGCGACCTGGATGCTGTTTCAATCGCCGTTCCCGACCACTGGCATGCTCTTCTTTCTATCAGTTGCGCCCGAGCCGGCCTCGATATTTACGGCGAAAAGCCCTTCAGCCACAGCCTCAGGGAAGGCCGAGCCATGGTCGAGGCAATCCAGCGCTACGGCCGTGTCTGGCAAACAGGCTCCTGGCAGCGTTCGGTCGAAAATTTCCACCGGGCCTGCGAACTTGTCCGCAACGGCCGCATCGGCAAAATCCTCAAGATTGAAGTCGGCCTTCCTTCCGGTCATTACGACTTTGCCAAGACTTTCGGCCAGGAAGAAATCACTCCGCCTCCTCCGGAGCTCGACTATGACATGTGGCTTGGGCCAGCTCCTTACTGGCCCTACTGCAAAGCGCGAGTCCACATGAACTGGCGCTGGAACATGGATTTCGGAGGCGGCCAGCTCATGGACTGGGTCGGTCACCATGTCGACATCGCCCACTGGGGCATGGGCTGGGACCTCACCGGACCGGTGGAGATAGAGGGTCGGGGAGAATTCCCTGACCGTGGAATCTACAACAGCGTGACCAGATACTATGTGACGGCCAAATATCAAGACGGCACGCCCATGGACATCGCTGGCGGCTACCCTGAAATCCGGAGCGGAACTCGATGGATTGGCGAGCACGGCTGGGTCTGGGTTGACCGCGGCGGCTTCGAAACCCATCCCGGCCATCTTGTCCACGAAATCATCGGGCCGAATGAAATCCAGCTTTACAAAAGCCGGGACCACTATCAGAATTTCCTCGATTGCGTAAAGAACCGAAGCCTGACCATCACTCCGGCCGAGGTAGCTCACCGCTCGGCGAGCGTCGGCCATCTGGCGGTTATCGCCATCGAGCTCGGCCGGAAAATCCGCTGGGACCCCGCAACGGAGACCATCCTCAGCGACCCGGAGGCAGAACGGCTGCTCAGCCGCTCCTACCGGAAGCCCTGGCAACTTCCCCTCTAAAAGCGACCCGGGAGTTTAAAAGATGAAAAAAATTACGTTTTCCGAGAAAAAAAGAAAAGGATTCGGGCGGTGCTTCTGGCGGGCAGTGGCTATCGTTTGGCTGGTCACTCTTCCCTCGACCTTCCGCCCCCTAAACCTCCAGGCTCAGCCACCTCTGCGCGCGCTTCTTGTAACCGGTCAGAATTTTCATAATTGGCAGGTCACGAGCGCAGCCCTCAAGCAGATTCTTGAAAACACTGGCCTCTTTCAGGTGGAAATCGCCGTCAGCCCTCCTTCCGGGGCGAAAATGGAAAGCTTCCGACCTAATTTCTCCTCCTACGAGCTCGTCGTCCTCGATTACAGTGGCGACCCGTGGCCAAGGCCAACGCAGAAAGCCTTCGTTGATTTCGTGAAAAAAGGAGGCGGGGTCGTGGTCTATCATTCAGCTAACAACACATTCGCCAACTGGCAGGAATACAACGAAATCATCGGCCTGGGCGGCTGGGGAAATCGAAATGAGAAGACAGGTCCTTATGTCTACTGGAAAGACGGTCGCATTGTCCATGACCCTCGGCCTGGTCTAGCCGGATACCACACGCCTCCTCATCCTTTCCTCATCATCAACCGGGAGCTAAATCACCCAATCACAGCCGGGTTACCGGAAAGATGGATGCATGCCGATGACGAACTCTACTGCCTGTTGCGCGGTCCGGCGAAGAATTTGACTGTGCTGGCCACTGCCTATAGCGCGCCGGAGAGAGCCGGAACTGGACGAGATGAGCCTGTCCTTTTTACTGTAACCTACGGAGCTGGACGAGTCTTCCACACGGTCCTTGGCCATGCGTCGGGCGATGGTCCTTTCGCCGCGCTTGAATGTGTCGGGTTTATCGTTACTTTTCAGCGTGGAGCCGAATGGGCTGCGACCGGCCGCGTGACACAGAAAATCCCGGCTGATTTTCCCGGCACAGACCGAAGTGTTTCAACCCCGGCTGACGTCCGGCGCTGGCCGGGTTATCAACCGCCCGCGCTCGATTCTCTCCTCAGCGACCTCGCCCGGTTCGAACACAGCAAAAATGAGGAAGTGGTCTACCGGCTTCGTGATTATGTCCGCTTCCGCAAAGACTCGGACGAGGCAAGGCAAGAAATGGAATCCAAGTTCTTGGCTTTCCTTGAATCCAGCGCTCCGCCAGCAGCAAAAATGGAAGTCTGCCGGCATCTCCGGCTTATTGGCGGCGAAAACTCAATCCCTGTCCTGGCCAGAATGCTCCTCGACGAGGCCACAACAGACATGGCCCGCTTTGCGCTGGAAAAAATTCCCGGAGAAGCTGTGGATAGAGCTCTCCTGGACGCTTTCTCCAAGGCAGAAGGAGAGGTGAAATTGGGGATTATCTCCTCTCTCGGAGCGCGCCGGTCTGAGTGTGCGGTGGCGGCCCTGGGTGACCTCCTCTCTGACCCAGACAGAGAAACGGCAAGAGCAGCCGCCACAGCTCTGGCGGCAATCGGAAGCGAAAAAGCGCGAGGCCTTCTGGTCATCGCTTTCGACAGGAGCGGTGGAGAAGCCCGAGAGACCCTTGCTTCCTGCCTCCTCAGCTGCGCCGAAAAATTGAGAACCGAAAAAACGCTTGAGCAAGCGTTTGTACTTAGCGAGAAACTCTCCTCTTCTGACCTTCCGGTTTATCTCCGGCAGGCAGCGCTCAGGGAAAAAATTCTCGCCAGCGATAAGGAAAAAGCCCGTCGGCTGATTCTCGAATCGCTCCGCAGCCCATCGCCCGAGGAAGACGAGCCAGCAATCGGGCTCGTTGGTCAATACTTCGATGATTCCTCGATTAGCGAGGTCTGTTCCCTTCTGAGCAAACTTCCGACCGGGAGCCAAGTGATGCTACTCTCTGCCTTGGCCGATTATTCGGGGCAGGCGGTTGCCCCTGCGGTCCTCAAAGCAAGTCAAGACAGCCCTCTTGCTGTCCGCCTGGCTGCCCTCCAGACTCTGGCCAAAACTGGCGACGCCTCGCTTGTCCCTTTTCTGGCCGAACGAGCTGCTACGACGCGCGGCCCGGAACAAGAAGCAGCTCGTTCTTCCCTCTGGTCTCTTCCCGGGAGTGAAGTCGATGACGAAATTTGCCTCTCCCTCCTTTCCTCAGCCAGCGATGCCACTAAAACCGAACTCATCAAGGCCATCGGCGCCCGATGCATCCGGAATCAGAAAGCCCTCCTCTTCGAGCTCATGCGCTCCGGCTCCCCGGCAAACAGGCGCGAAGCCGCTCGAGCTGTCCGCTGTGCGGCTGACCGCGAGGACCTTCCTCTTCTACTCGACCTTTTCCTCGAAGCTAACGATGAAGCGTTGGTCGAGGAGATGGTCTTAACCATTTCGGCTCTGTGTCAGATGATTCCCGACCCCAGCCAACGCACCCGGCTGGTCGAACAAAGAATCGAACCAGGCCCAACCTCAAAGGATAAAATAGCGACCGAGGCCGACAAGCGCGCCCGCCTTTTTATGCTTCTCGGACGCCTCGGGAATGACAGCTCTCTTCCCCTCCTTCGGGCTGGGTGGAGGGACGAAAACCCTGCCGTCGTCGATGCCGTTGTGCGCAGCCTGGCCGATTGGCCGACTCCTACACCGCGACATGACCTTCTTCTGATTGCCCGCAAGTCGACGAGCCTTACCCACCGGGTCCTGGCGGTCAGGGGCTATGTCCGGATGGTCGGCCTCGAAAAGTATCAATCTCCCCAGGGCGCAGTCCATGCTCTTGAGCTCGCCCTTCAAGTCATCGAGAGGCCAGAAGAATTGAAGCTCGTCCTCGGTGCCCTGGCTGATTTCCCCTGCCCTGAAGCCCTCCGGATGGCTGAGTCGTTCCTGGGATTGACCGAGGTCAAGGAAGAAGCTCGTGTTGCCGCTGATGCTATCAAGAAAAAGCTGGCCGAGACGAAAGAGTGATGGGATAAAAGTCATCGACAGAGCCGATGAACAAGCTTGACGCCCGCGAAGAATCTCTTCCGGCTCTTCTGGCCAGAATCCGGGCCCTCTTGCCGCTGGCGATGCTTCAAGACGCCGATCGAGTAACCCAGAGGCTCAACCGCCTCCGCGCTGAAATAGGAAGCCGATTTTTAACCTTGAACTCCCGGTCCTCTCGATGGCTCTTCCGTCATCTTAAAGGACTGGAAGAAAGGCTGCGCCAATCTGTTCGGGAGCGAGAAGAGCGCCTCCGACGGAAGCCTTCGCTCTCCTACCCGTCAGCCCTTCCCATCAGCGCCCGCCGGCGCGATATCATCACCGCCATTGAAAAGCATCCGGTGGTCATCGTTGCCGGGGAAACAGGCTGCGGCAAGAGCACTCAACTTCCCAAGATGTGCCTGGAGGCTGGCCGGGGCATCGCCGGGAAGATTGGCTGTACGCAGCCGCGCCGAATCGCAGCCATCACCATCGCCCACCGAATCGCTGACGAGCTTGGCGAGACAATTGGCCATTCGGTCGGCTACAAAATCCGATTCCAGGACAAAACCCCTTCTCAAGCCTATATCAAGATTATGACCGACGGGATGCTCCTGGCCGAGACCCAGTCGGACCGCAGGCTCTGTGAGTATGACACCCTGATCGTCGACGAGGCCCACGAGCGAAGCCTGAATATCGATTTCTTGCTCGGTATTCTCCGGTCTCTCCTAAAGACAAGACCGGAGCTCAAGGTACTCATCACTTCAGCCACTCTCGACACCGAAAAATTTTCTCAGGCCTTCGACGATGCTCCGGTCATCCAGGTCAGCGGGCGCACCTACCCGGTTAAGGTTGAATACATGCCGGCTGAGCATTTCGGGCCGAACGCAGACCCGGGCGACTATGTCGACCTGGCCGTTCGGGCGGTCGAAGAGCTCCAAACCAGGAAGGAAAGAGGCGATACTCTCATTTTCATGCCCACCGAGCAGGATATCCTGGAGACATGCGCCAAGCTGGAAGGGAAGGTGGGCGGCCGAATGAATGTGCTTCCTCTCTATGCCCGGCTCCCGGCTTCCCACCAGGGCCTCGTTTATTCTGTGACCGGGCCTAAAATTGTGGTCGCCACGAATGTCGCCGAGACCTCTTTGACCATTCCTGGCATCCGCTACGTCATCGATACCGGACTCGCCCGCATCTCCCAGTATCAGCCCGGCCGCCGGATTAACAGCCTCCCCATTAGCCCGATATCCCGCGCCAGCGCGGACCAGCGGAAAGGCCGATGCGGCCGCGTTCAGGAGGGTCTTTGCATCCGTCTTTATTCAGAGGAAGATTACCAGGCCAGGCCAGCCTTTACACCCCCTGAGATCCTGCGCTCTAACCTGGCCGAGGTCATCCTCCGGATGCTTCACCTCGAAATCGGTTCACCGGCTACTTTTCCCTTTATCGACAAGCCCCATCCAAGGGCCATCAAGGACGGGTTTGAGACCTTAGTCGAGCTGGGAGCAATCACCCAGCAGGGCCCAGATTACAGACTCACCGAGCTTGGCCGTCAGATGGCCCTTATGCCGCTCGACCCGCGCCTGTCCAGGATGTTGCTGGAGGCGGCGAGTCAGGGTTGTCTGCCCGAAGTGGCTGTCATTGCCGCGGCTTTGAGCATACGTGACCCGCGAGAAAGGCCTCCAGATAAAGCCCGCCTGGCAGACCAGGCTCAAGCCATCTTCGCTCATCCGAGCTCGGATTTCCTCACCCTGCTGAATCTTTGGAAAAACTTTCAACAGGCCGGTCGAGGCTCCGCCTCCTGGGGTGAGAAAAAGAAGTTTTGTCACGAGCATTTTCTTTCTTTCCCTCGTATGCGGGAATGGGTTTTTGTCCATGACCAGATTGTCGCCATTCTCCAGGAGCAACGAATTCCTTTGGCCGCCGAACATCGACAGGAAATTTCACCCGAGCTCTATGCCCGAATCCACAAAGCCATCCTCAGCGGCTTTCTTTCTAACATTGCGACCCACAAGGAGAAAAATGTCTACCATGCCGCCAAAGGTCGCGAAGTCTTCATCTTCCCCGGTTCGGTTCTTTTTCATAAGTCTGCTCCCTGGGTGGTAGCGGCTGAGATTGTCCGGACCTCCCGGCTTTATGCCCGGACAGTCGCTCGCATAGAGCCCGGGTGGGCCGAGGAAATAGGTCAGAATCTCTGCCGGTATAGCTACTCGGATGCTCATTGGGACGAAAAACGGGAGGAAGTAAGAGCCAGAGAAAAAGTCAGCCTTTTTGGCCTGGAGATTATCTCGGACCGAGATGTTTCCTATGGAAGCAAGAATCCTGAAGAAGCCCACAAGATTTTTGTCCGCCAGGCTCTCGTCGAAGGCCGTTTAAGGAAGCAACCCTCCTTTCTCCAGCACAACCTTGCTCTCCAGGCTAAAGTTCGGTCAATGGAAGATAAACTCAGGCGACGCGACATCCTCGTCAATGAAGAGGAAATTGCTGGCTTCTACTCCAGCCGCCTGCCTGGAGTGTTTGACCTGTCGGGTCTCCAAAGGCGTCTCGCCCGGCTCGCCGATGAAGAATCCCTCAAGCTCGATGAAAAAGACCTTCTCCTTTTCTTGCCCGACGAACAAGAATTAGCCCGATACCCTGATGTTCTGACTCTGGGGGGCAGAACCTTTTCTCTCGTTTATTGCTTCTCTCCCGGCGATGCAGCCGACGGCGTCACTCTTCAGGTTCCCTTCACGGACCTCGGCTTTATCCCGGAAGAGGAACTCGAATGGCTGGTGCCTGGATATCTCGAGGAAAAAATCGCCGCGCTTATTAAGGGCCTTCCCAAGAATTTTCGTAAGCAGCTTTCCCCCCTCTCCGAGACAGTCGAGACAATCGCCCGGGAATTGAAGCGCTCGGGCGAGCCATTTCTGGCGACCCTGGCTGCCTTTGTCCGAAAGAAGTTTCAGGTGGACATCCCCGAGGCCGAATGGGCAAAAGTCGAGGTTCCCGCTCATTTGCGGATGCGCATCGCTGTCCTGGACGCTCAGGGAAAAGAAGTTTCGGCCAGCCGGAGCTTGAGCCTGTTGAGGCGCGGCACTTCGGTTCCGTTTTGTCCTGAGGATTCCCCGGAATGGAAAAAGGCCTGCACCACCTGGGAAAAAGAAGACATCCGCGAGTGGGATTTTGGACCCCTTCCGGAAAGCATTTTGGTTGGCCCCTTCCAGGTAGCTTATCCTGGGCTGGCGTCAGGAGATAAAGGAATATGCCTTCGACTCTTTCGAACGAAGGAGGAAGCCTTAGCCTCTCACGTCAAGGGTGTGGCCGCCCTCCTTGAAGCCAAGTTCGCCAGGGATGTGGAGTTTCTCAAGCGGTATCTCATCATTTCTGAAGAGCACGAAAAAGCCGCCCTCTATATCGGCGGACGAAAGGCAGTCGAAAAGGGCATGGTCGAAAACCTCAGGCGGGAAATTTTCCAGAAAAATATCCGGAGCCGGGAGGATTTTGAGGCCTATCTGGAGACGATTGTTGGCCGTCTCTTCGAAAAGAGCCATCTTCTCCGGGAGACAACAGCTTCTATCCTCGCCCAATATGAGAGAACTCGAGCTGCTCTTTCGGCGCTCGAAAAAGGGTCCCGGCCAGGAAAAGGCTTTTCTGCTTTGGCCTCTGAAATAAGGTCTCACCTGGAGTCGTTGCTCCCCCAAAATTTCCTCGAAATCTACGCCCTGGAGCGGCTTGTCCATTTGCCTCGTTTTCTTAAGGCCATCGAGGTCAGGGTCGAGCGGGCCAGAATCGGGCTCGAAAAGGACCGCCGCAAGGCCGTCCAAATGAAGCCTTTTGCTGAAGCCATGGAGCGTTTGAGCAAAAAATTCGAGCGGCATCCTTCTCTCGAGAAAAAAATCGCCCTGGACGAATTCCGGTGGATGATGGAAGAGTTCAAGGTTTCCCTTTTTGCTCCGGAACTCGGGACCACTCAGCCCATCTCCTCCAAAAGACTGGCCCTCAAGCTCAAGGAAATCGAAAGCCTGACTTAGTTCCCCTCTCCAGAATCACCGCTTGAGGTGAGAAGCAGCGAAAAAAAATCCCCCGTCAAATCATCCCGGAAGAGGATTGAGGCCAAGAATGCCTTTCTGGATTAATAGGGAAGATGAAGAACTCTCTCCAGCACCAGGCCCGCTTATCCAGACCCTCAAGAACCGATCCGGTACTTGACCACTCGCTGGAAGTTTTAACCTTAGAAACGCTGGTCACGAGGATATCCTCTCGCTTTATCAACCTCCCCTCCGAAAAAATTGAAAAGGAGATCAACAAAGCTCTGGCTGAAATTGGAAAGTTTGCCGGCGTTGACCGAGCCTTTCTCTATTTCAGGGCGAGGAGAGACAAAACCGCTCGAACGTTTGCCTGGAATGCGAGGGGGATAAGACCATGGATCCATCACTGGCGGAATCTTTGTGTCGAATCTTTCCCCTGGTGGGCTGACAGGCTCAGCCGGTTTGAACCTGTTTTCCTCTCCCGGCTGGAGGGTTTACCCTCTGGAGAGCCGGTCAAGAGAGAGTTCTTGCGGGCCCACAGAATCCGGTCTTTTGTCGCTGTCCCTGTCGAAAAGAGCCGCCACATTTCAGGGTTTCTTGGCCTGGACAGCGTTCGCAAGGAAGTGGAGTGGCCCGTTGAATCGGTCCCTCTGCTCAAACTCATCGGGGAAATTTTTCTCAACGCTCTCGAGCGCAAGCACGCTGAGGAAATCATTCAAAAAAGAAATGCCCAGCTCGAGCTCATTTGCCATATCCAGAACGAAATTCCGTTGGCCGCAAGCGTTGAGGAAATCCTGAAGGCCGTGGCCGAGAGCATGGGCAGAGCCTTCGGGTTTTATAAGATTTCAGTAAACCTTTTTGACCCTGAGACGCAAGAAATTGTTTATCTTACGGGCTGGAACAAAACCGGCCTCCCGCTTCCCCGTGGCCACAGACAAAAGCTGGGGCAAGGGCTTATCGGCAAGGCGGCTCTTCACCGCCAAACGATTGTCGCTAACGACGTCTCTAAAGAGCCCGACTACCTCCGCTTTCACCTCTCTGAGACAAAGGCAGAGCTTGTCATTCCTCTCCTTGTCCACGAACGCCTGGTCGGAGTTCTTGACCTCCAGCATACCGAAGTCAATGCCTTCAGCTGGGAAGATGTCGCCGTTCTCCAGTCTCTCGGTCGCTACATCGCCCATGTGCTCGACAGCCGACAGAAGGAAGATGCTCTCCGGGAGAGCCTGGAGAAGTACCGGGCCATTATCGACAACATCCAGGAAGGATATTACGAGGTGGACTTGGCCGGGAATTTCACCTTTGTCAACGATTCTCTGTGCCGGATGCTGGGTTATCCCCGGGAGAAACTTGTCGGAATGAATAACTGGGAATATA
>FWPV01005704.1_pt1 | contig 21745 bp, 14 predicted proteins | sample 2228371 | NCBI WGS metagenome assembly FWPV01 (sample SAMEA103939776, study PRJEB20133) | metagenome | reverse complement strand
CGGTTGATGATCTCTTTTTGCTCGAGGTCCTCGGCGCAATATCGAACACTTTGTCAACCCTGAATTACGATTTGCTGGTGGCCACTATTGATCCTCGTGACGCCGGCTGGCCACATCGGTATTTGGACACCGGCCGGGCGGATGGTTTCATTCTGTTGACCTCCACTCACAAACAGTTCCATGTCAAGACATTGGTCAAGGTGCAGGCGCCGTTTATCGTCTGGGGGACGCCTTTGCTCAATTATAGTTATTGTGCCGTGAATAGCGACAATTTTACCGGTGGTAAACTGGCCACGGAACATCTGTTGCAGCAGGGGAGACGCCGCATTGCTTTTCTGGGTGGGCCGGCGGATGAGGGTGAAACTCGCGGGCGTTACGAGGGCTATAGTGCTGCGTTGCGAGAACAGGGGCAGGCCGTTGATCCGACCCTGGTGTGCTATGGGGAGTGGACAAGAGACTCCGGGGCAGCGTGCATGCGACAGTTACTGGATGTCAGGGCCGATGTGGATGCCGTATTCGCCAACGGTGATCTCATGGCGGTTGGGGCAATCAAAGCGCTGCGAGAGCGTGGCCGACGGGTGCCTGAGGACGTGGCCGTGGTAGGGTACGATGACCTTTCGATTGCCGCCTTCAACAATCCACCTCTGACTACTATCAGTCAGAACATCCCTTTGATCGGTAAATTGTTGGCCCAAAACTTGATCCAGCATATCGAAACAGGTGTGGTGACCAATGTGACTATTCCGACCAAATTGGTTGTCCGGGAATCGGCTTAATTTTTTTTGTTATCGAATGCAACCGTTTGCATTCTTGTCGTCCACAAGAAAGGAAAAACAAAATGGCTAACGAAATAGTTGTCAATGATCTATGGTGTCATGTCAATTGTGTCTCTCGAAAGACAGCTTCACCGGAAACCGCGCGTTTTGTGTTACCCGGTTCGGCACGCTGTGAGTTCTTAGGACTGCAGTATATCGCGTTGGATCAACTCACCGATTCAAGCGCAACGGCTAAGGACAACCATCGCTTTAATTTCCGGGATATCCTTCCTGCTGTTTGGGGGATATTTTTCCCTGATCATGGGAGAGAAATCTATCGTAGACTAGAAGGCGAGGATAGGCCACCTATTGTAGTCTACAAAGTCGGCGCGCGCTATTTCGCAGCAGACGAGCAGGATCTGGCTGCAGCCCGTTATTTGGGGCAGGTTTTTGTCTTGGCGGAGGTGTGGGAGCTATCTCTGCGGTGAGCTTACCTTGTCGGTCTGCGGCGCGGCTTCGCCGGGCGGTTAGTATAATTATTTGTAACTGTCCAGGGGGTGTCCATGTCACCGTAGAGGACGCGGAGCGCGCAGAGATTGCGGAGGCAAAAGGCTGTCAAATTGCCCCCAAGTCTGCCCATCCATCCATCTCAGCGGTCTCTGCGACCTCGGCGGTGTAAGATTTATGACCTATTCCGAAAATGTTGGCACTTGCGCCCTTAAACTCCAATAGTACACGGATTGACACGGATTTCACGGATAAAAATAAAAATCCGTGTGTTCCGTGAAATCCGTGTACGAAATCTGAAAACAACTCTCCTGCCGAGCCATTTTCATCTTTGGTGGGGAGGGTAACTCATGTTGTTTGCTGAGCAGTTACCATTATTTTATGAAAGGAGATGTAGATGAACGATAAGCTGAATCCAGAAAGTTTAATTGAAGAAGAAGTTATGGCACGTGTTGAAGCTCTTTTGGAACGGATGAGCCTTGAGGAGAAGGTCGGCCAGCTCGCCCAGATCGGAGGGGTGTCCTTTGTCCCAGGACCCAACCCAGAGGATGTCGTGCGTCGCGGAATGGCCGGCTCGGTGCTCTGGGTTAACGATCCGAAACGTCTGAATGAGCTTCAGCGGATTGCGGTCGAAGAAAGTCCGGCGAAGATTCCCTTGCTTTTTGGCCTTGATGTTATCCACGGCTATCATACGATTTTCCCCGTGCCGCTGGCTATGGCCTCGTCGTGGGATCCCGAGCTTGTTGAACAGGCACAGGCTGTGGCAGCTAAGGAAGCCCGTGCTGCGGGGCTGCACTGGACGTTCGGCCCGATGCTTGACATTGCCCGTGATGCACGGTGGGGGCGTATCGTCGAAGGCGCCGGTGAGGACCCCTATCTGGGATCGGCCATGGCGGCGGCTCAGGTGCGCGGTTTCCAGGGGCCGTTTATCGGCGCGCCCGATCATGTGGTGGCCTGCGCCAAACACTTTGCCGGCTATGGGGCGGCCGATGGTGGGCGTGACTACGATCCGGTCTACCTACCCGAAACATTGCTGCGCAACGTTTACTTCCCTCCCTTCGAGGCGGCGGTGAAGGCCGGCGTCGGGACGTTTATGAGCGCCTATATGGATCTCAACGATGTGCCGGCGAGTGGCAACCGTTTCCTCCTGCGCGACGTGTTGCGGGGAGAGTGGGGCTTCAAAGGCTTCGTCGTCAGCGATGCGTTTGCCGTGGGGAGTCTTGTCACCCAGGGCTTCGCGCGCGATGGGCGCGATGCCGCCTTCCGCGCGCTGACCGCCGGTGTCAACATGGATATGGCCAGCAACACATATTTGCAGCATCTAGCCGGGCTTCTCGAAGAGGGTACGTTGACGATGGCGGACCTCGATGACGCCGTGCGGCCCATCCTGGCGATCAAGGTCCGTATGGGGCTTTTCGAGCAGCCCTACGCCGATGAGTCGAAACTGGCGGAAGTGATCGCCCTGCCTGAGCACCGCACGGCGGCGCGACGGGCTGCGCAACGCTCGATGGTGCTCTTGCGGAATGAAGGGGGGCTGTTGCCGCTCACCAAGAACTTGAAGCACGTGGCCGTGATCGGGCCGCTGGCCGATTCCAAAGAGGCTACCGAAGGTTCGTGGACGGTCTTCGGGCACGTGCCGGCAGCCGTCACCGTTCTTGAAGGCATCCGCGCCAAACTGCCGGAGGCGAAAGTTGACTATGCTCCCGGCCCCGAGATCCGCCGTGACATTCCGACATGGTTCGAATCCATCATGGGCGGTCCTCAGAAGTCGCCGCAGACTTCTGAGGAGGCGGAGGCCGCCTTCCAGACGGCAGTGGCTACGGCGCGCGACGCGGAAGTGGTGATCATGGTCCTCGGTGAAACCGCCGACATGGCCGGCGAGGCCGCTTCGCGTGCGTCGCTCGATCTACCGGGGCGCCAGAAGGAGTTGCTCAAGGCTGTGGTGGCCCTGGGGAAGCCGGTGGTCCTCGTTCTCCTGAACGGACGCCCGCTGAGCATCTGCTGGGCGGCGGAGAACGTGCCGGCGATCCTGGAGGCGTGGGAGCCGGGCAGTGAGGGCGGTCACGCGGTGGCCGACATCTTGTTCGGAGATGTCAATCCGGGAGGCAAGCTGCCTGTGACCTTCCCCCGCAAGGGCAGCCACGCACCGCTTTACTATGCGCGTAACCTCACGCACTCGCCTGAAGGGCATCCGATGTACAATCCACGCTATTGGGACGGTTTACCGACGCCTCTTTATCCCTTCGGGTATGGCCTCAGCTACACCACCTTCTCCATTACAAACCTACAGGTCTCGGCGCATCAGGTGCGGGTGGGGGAGTCGGTGACCGTGACCGCCGAGGTGACGAATACCGGTTCGCTCGCAGGCGACGAGGTCGTACAGCTCTATATCCATCAACGGGCCGGCAGTGATTCACGTCCGATGCGCGAGTTGAAGGGCTTTAAGCGGCTCACCCTCAAGCCCGGCGAGACGAAAACAGTCGCTTTTACGCTTGGGCCGGCCGAACTCGGTCACTGGAGCACGCATGCCGGCAAGTGGGTTCAGGATGCGGAAGCCTTCGATATCTGGGTGGGCGCGGATTCCAGGGCGACGCTCCACGCGGCATTGCAAGTGGTCTGTTGAGGCTCGTGGGCGCGCTCGTGAAGAGGGCAACGGACTGAACGGGGTTTTTTAGCGCGGCCCCTCGCCAAATTCTGGCCGGGGGGCCGCTGTTGTTATGGTCGTGATGCGGGTCTATTGCGCGGATAGCTCTTCATGGTATAATCGTTCTCATCTGGAGAGGTGCCGGAGTGGCCGATCGGGGCGGTCTCGAAAACCGTTGTAGTCTTAGGACTACCGTGGGTTCGAATCCCACCCTCTCCGCAGCATCCCTCTTGGGGCATCAGGCGCCATGCCGATTGCGTTGTTTCATTCCCCTCGTACTAAGCGCCGCGCTATCCCGTTGTGTTTCTCGATGATCTCAGGCACATCGAGGGTGAGCAAACAGCCGTCTTGGATGACGAGACGGCCATTGATAACCGATAGGTCAACCGTGCGAGGATGACAGAAGACGGTCGCCGCCAACGGATCGTGGACTGCTCCACCGGCGTAGTCGAGGGTATCCAGACGTAAACCGATAAAGTCGGCGGCTTTGCCGGGCGCGAGTTGCCCGATATCATCGCGCCCCAGCACCTCGGCCCCGCCTCGTGTGGCAATCCACAGGGCCTCTGCGGCGCTAAGGCCGGCCGGATTGCCCATGACCCGCTGTAAAAGCAACGCCATCCGGGCTTCGGCGAGCATGTGAGAACTGTCGTTGCTGGCCGAGCCATCCACCCCCAGGCCAACCGGCACCCCGGCATCCAGATAGGCGCGCACCGGCGCAATGCCGGAGGCCAGGCGCATGTTGCTGGATGGACAATGCGCTACGCCGGTATGGGTAAGGGCCATCTCACGGATTTCTGCGGCGTTGATGTGGACGCCGTGGGCGAACCAAACATCATCACCCAGCCAGCCCAATGACTCGGCGTAGCCTAGCGGGCGTTTGCCGGAAGTCGCCAGGCAGAATTCTTCCTCGTCTAGCGTTTCCGCCAGATGGGTATGCAATTGCACGCCGTAAGCGCGCGCCAACCGCGCGGATTCACGCATCAAATCCTCGGTCACAGAGAACGGTGAGCACGGCGCAACGGCAATACGTAACATCGCGTAGGAGCGTGCGTCGTGGTAGGTCTCGATGACGCGCTGCGTGTCCTTGAGGATGAAGGCTTCGTCCTCAACAACGCGATCCGGTGGCAGCCCACCCTGGCTCTCGCCGCGGCTCATTGAACCCCGCGTGGCGTGAAAACGGATACCGATTTCCTGGGCGGCACGGATTTCATCGTCCAGGCGGGCATCGTTGGGAAAAATGTACAGATGATCGGCGGCAGTGGTGCAACCGGAAAGCATCAATTCCGCCAGACCGGTCAGCGCGCTGATGTAGATAGCTTCGCTGTTGAGCCCGGCCCAAATCGGGTATAATGTCTTGAGCCATTGAAAGAGAGTCGCGTCTTGTGCCGCCGGGACGGCGCGGGTGAGCGTTTGATAAAGATGATGGTGCGTATTGACCAAACCCGGCATAATCACCATTCCCGTCGCGTCAATCGTATAATCGGCGTGCTGTTGTGCTAACGCGGCGCCGCTGCCGACTTCTTCGATGACATTGTCGCGCACGAAGAGACTGCCGGTGGGGATACACCGGCGCCGATCGTCCATGGTGACCAACAACGTGGCATTTTTCAACAAGAGTGTGCCCATGCTAACCTCCGTAGGTGATGTGGAACCGTTCAAAGCTCGATGCTTTTAGTGTAGCACAAGGATAAGACAGGGCAAATGTTTAGCGGGAGCATAGAATTGTTCCCCGTGCTCTGAAATTGTGCGCAGATTCACGCGGACTTTCGCAGATAAATGATCCTCCCGAAAAAAGGTTTACCAACCACGAAGGACACTAAGGACTCGAAGTAAGGTTAGAGATTTTTCGTGATTCACCGCAAACTTGAGGTAGAGCATCTCGGCTGGAGTTACTCTTATTCAGGAACAGGTTCAATGTCTACGTGGTACCGTGTGGGGCTCAGGTTGTTTTTGCCGTTAGGGCTGTTGCCGCTGATCGTCGCGGCGGTGGGACCGCCACCGGAACTTATCGGCCAGGCGTATGCGCTACTCGATAGTGCCCATCTGCCTTGGCCGGTGCAGGGGATGGTGGCCACCGGACAGCATCTGACCGTCTGTTTACAGGTGCCGCTGCAGGAATTACAGGCCGCTAACGGTCTTGGCGTCGAGCTTGTACAAGCTGTCGTGCGGCGGACGCTCAGTCCTCTCGATTGGCGCATTCTCCATGTGCAGACTGTAGACCCGGCGGACGGGACATGCCGCCCCCTGTCGAGTTTTTTGCCGTCGGAAACCGGCGGCACGGCGTATGCCGAGACGCTCCCGGCTTATTCTGTCGCACCGCAGTTCGCGCGTGGCCTGGCGGGCAAGACGATTTATCTTAGCCCTGGGCACGGCTGGCGCTGGAACGGTTGGGAATGGCGTCCACAACGTGAGATTACCGAAGGCCTCATCGAGGATCATAACAATGCCGAAGCTGTAGCACAGTTTCTCATCCCCTATCTCGAAAATGCCGGAGCAACGGTTATCCCGGTCCGCGAGCGGGATTGGAACTCCGCGCGCGTGATTGTGGATAATGATCAGGGCGCGCCGGTTTACGTCGAGACAGGCTCATGGGCTGGCGGTGGGGTGCCCGGCTATGGGGGAGGGACATATCGTTTCGCCGCCACGGTCGGCGGTTCACCTACGGCAACCGCCACATGGCGGATCACCGTGCCCTATAACGGCAATTATGCCCTCTATGCCTGGGTGCGCTCCGGTAGCAATCGTGCTCCCGCGGCGCACTATGTCATTTCGCATGCCGGCGGAACGAGCCACGTGTATCTTGACCAACGTATCCGCCCTCAGACCTGGCGTTACCTGGGGACGTTTCCCTTCTATGCCGGGACCGCAACGGTCACCTTGGATAACACTTCGCCGGCAGGCGGCGGCACGGTGGTCATTGCCGACGCCTTGCGCCTGGGAAGCGGGAGTTTTGACAGCTTGAACGGCATTGTGACCGACGCCACCTATCCGCCGCATCGTCCCTGGTGGGAGACGGGTACCTTTTACTACAGCCAATGGATGGGCTTGAACTACGAGGATTGGCCGGGCTTCAACGACGTTGTGGCCCGTCCGATGTTTGCGCGCTGGAATCATGCCGGCAGCGGAGAGGACGCGCTTTTTATCTCGTGGCACACCAACGCCTACACCGGTACGCTACGAGGTACGGAATCCTACGTTCATAATGGCGATACACTGACCCGCACCCAGGGAAGCCTCGAATTGCAGGCGGCTATCCATACCGAACTTATCCGCGACATACGCTTGGGCTGGGAGACAGATTGGACAGATCGAGGTCAACGGCAGGCGGATTTCGGGGAGCTGCGTTTGTTATGGGATGCCGACCCGGCGACACGGATGCCCGGTGTTTTGTTGGAGATCGCCTTCCACGATAATCCGGCAGATGCGCGGGCACTCAAGGATCCGCGTTTCAACCAATTGATGGCCCGGGCCATCTATCAGGGCATTGTGCGTTACTTCGAACAACGTGATGGTGTGGATTTACTCACCTTGCCGGAACCACCGACACACCTGCGGGTACAAAACCTCGGCGGTGGTGCGGTGCGCATCGCCTGGCAGCCCTCGCCGACGGATGGGGTGGGATTGCGCGGAGAGGCCGCCGACGGTTATCGGATCTATACCAGTCCCGATGGGTTTGCCTGGAGCGCCCCGCTTGCCGTGGTCGGTACGACGTATACGCTGAGCGGTCTCAACGCCGGACAGACGCTTTATGTGCGGGTGACGGCAACAAATAACGGCGGGGAATCTTTCCCTACCGAGGTTCTGGGGGTGCGGGTGGGGGATCGTCCGCTGTTGCTCATCGTGAACGGTTTCGATCGGCTCGATGCCGATGCGGTGGTCATGGAGTTCGATCCGCGGGAAGGTCAGAATGCCCGTATGTGGGTTCGGCGTATGAACAGCCGTGATTATGTCGTCGCCCACGGCAATGCCGTGCCGGCGGCTTATGCCTGGAATAGCGCCAGCGACGAAGCGGTCGCCGATGGCCTGGTAACTTTACAGGATGTCTGGCTGGTGGATTGGCTTCTCGGTGAGGAAGGCAGCCTCGAGGACGGCACGTTGAACGCAGCCGAACGAGACCGACTGCGAACGTTTCTGGAAAGCGGGCGCGCCTTGCTCATCGGGGGGACGAACCTGGCCTGGGATTTGGAAGCCCTGGGGCGGGATGCTGCCTTTTTGCGCGAGACGTTGCATACCGCCTACATCACCGACGATGCTCAAACGTATACTGTTCAGCCGGTGGCGGGAAGTGCCTTTGCCGGCTTGGCGTCTTTCTCTTTTGATGTCGCAGGCGTGTATGATGCCGATGCGCCGGATGGACTATGGCCGCTGGACGGCGCTCTGCCGGCTTTGGAGTACGTTGCAGGCGCCGGCGGTATCGCAGCGACGCAGTTTGTAGCGGATTGTCAACGCCTGGTGGTCTTGGGTTTTCCGCTCGAAGTTGTGCCGCGTCCTGCACGGGATAGCCTTATGGCGCGGGCGTTGGACTTTCTCGGCGCTTGCGCCATCCCTGAAACTTTCATCGTGACACCGCAGGCCGGAGCTGCTTACAACGTGACACCCCCCCTGACCGGGACGGCGCAGGGATGGGCATTGACCGCCGTGACGGTGCAGATGCAGCGTGGCAGCGACGGCAAATTTTGGAACGGCGCCGCCTGGGGCGCGGCGACCTGGTTGACCGCCACGGGAACGACGGCCTGGAACTACGCGCTGCCTGTTCTGACGGTGGAGGGGAACTACACCGTCACGGCCCGGGCGCAGGGCATGCAACTCGATCCCACGCCTGCCCTGGCCGTTTTTACTTATGATGTAACCCCGCCCTTGTCGCCAACGCCGATCACCCCTACGGGCGGCGTATTCCTGCGCACACCGGCGCTTGTATTTCGTTGGAACGCTCCTGAGGATAAGGGTTCGCCCCTGACGTATCAACTCGAGGTGGGGACGCGCGTTTTTCATGCCTCGACTACGGTTTACACCGCGGCCTTGTCTACCGGTCGCTATACCTGGCGGGTGCGGGCTGTGGATGCAGCCGGCAATGTCGGCCCCTGGAGTCTCTCTGCCGATTTTGCGGTGGAAGTTGAACAGGTATTTTTGCCGTTGGTTGAAAATACCCCTCCCACGGAAGGGTGGGAGGGGCTAGAGGAGGAATCATGCACACCGTGGGGTGTCCAGGCCTACGGCGCATGGCATGATCGAACCACCGCGCTGCGTTACCGATTGTCACCGCCGATGGCGACAGGCAAAGTTAGGTGAAAGGTACTGCCCTGGCCGGCGCCACCGTCCAGCCAGAGCCGTCCCCCGTGCATTTCGACCAGGTTTTTCGCAATGGCCAATTCCAAACCGGTACTGCTGTGACCTGCTGTGGCAGGATCGGCAATGTGGTGAAATTTATCGAACATGCGCGCCTGGTCATCCGGCCCAATGGCGGTCTGCGTACTGATGACCGCACAGTGAATGAAATCAGGTTCTGCGTCGGCGCGCCAAATTTTGAGCGTGATGTGACCATGCGGGGCTGTGTATTGGATGGCGTACCTGAGCAAGCTTTCCAGGAGCTGGCTCAGCCGTTCCGGATCGGCATAGACGGGCGGCAGATCGTCTTGCAGATCAACAGTCCATGTCTGGTGCTTTTTCTCCAGTCGCTGGGCCGTCTTTTGTATTGCCGCGGCGATGGCGGTTTGCACATCCACCCGACGGAATGCCGGCCGTAGTTGTCCGCTCTCCAGTTGTACGATGTTTATTGCATCGGTAAGAATATCGTCTGTCCATTGGGCGCTCTCGGCGATGATGTTGATGAATTCTTGTTGTTGTGGCGGCAATGTTCCCGCCAGGCCGGCTCTCAACATCTCGGCGTATCCGAAGATGCAAGCCATCGGCGTGCGGAGCGCATGGATTATTTGGGCGAGGAATTCGTAGTGTTCAAGGTTGGTCTGGCGGATGCCCTCGTAAAGGCGCGTGTTATCAACGCTGATGGCAATGGCGTCGGCGACACGCAAGACGAACTCCTGCTTGTTCTTGTCAAAGGTACACTGCTCGGTCGTCAGGTAGAGCACGCCGACCGGACGATTGTCGCGCAAAAGCGGCAACACCAGACGGTGCTCCTCTCTGCGGGGGGCGCGCATGATGATACAGCGCATAGCCAGCGCATGGTCGGGGGCAAGGGTGTTCGTTTTGCTGATCCAGCTTATGCCGCCGTCGGTGAGGAGGCCGATTGCGCCGGCCTCTGCGCCGGAGGCCGTGATGGCCCAGTTCAGGCTACGTTCCATCACGCGCCGGTAGGGCAGATTGGCGTTGAGATCACCCGTCATTTCCGCCCAGAAGTTCGACTCCTGCGCTTTCTGGGCGAGTAAGTGTGCACTTTTCTGCTGTTCACGGGCATGGGAGAGCGCAACGGCAATGCCGGCGGCGAAGAGGTTCAACATGGTGATGGTTTCTTCGGTGAAGGTGTCGGTTCGAGCATGATTGTCGAGATAGACGGCGCCCAGGGTTTCCTCTTTATGGATGAGCGGGATGCAGAGGATGGCATGTAAGCCATGGCCGATAATGCTTACACTGTCTTGGAAGCGCGGGATGAAACGGTTGTCCGAGATAGAGAAGGCGTTTCTTTTTTCGAGGGTTTGCTCTATCACACTGCGGGCGAATATCATTTCGCTTTCCGAGAATGTGGCGGGCGGCATGGTGCGTACGATCTCGATTTGAGGCTGGCCCTCTGGATCCAGCACAATCAGCATGCCCCGTTCTGCGACGCTGACGGCGATCAGCGCATCCAATATGGCCTGGAGGGTTTGCTGCCGGTCCGCCGCGGTCGCCATAGAGTACGCGATTTGCTGAAGCCGCCCAAGTTGCATGCTTTTCTCGCGGGTGATTTCGTTGTGGAGATATTGTACGGTTGTATGCCAGGCTTCCAGAGAAGTGGCGAGACTTTCGACCGTTGCGCCGTTTCGCAGGGCATGTTGTTGTTGTGAAATCTGCGCATCGAGTTGGCTCAGCAGTTGGCCGGCATAGTGGGGGTTGATCTTCAAGCCTGGCATTTTATTTGCCTCGCAATTTAGGCAGAACGGGGAAGGCTACCGACCAATCCCAGAGCCAGAAAGCCAAGCCGCCCCAGGGTTGTAAAGTTTCAAGGGCGGCGCGCACATCAGCAGGCGAGATGGTGCGGTTTTTGGGACTTTGTTCCAGGCGTTGTTGAAGCACGGAATCGGCAGGGATGTAATTGTAACGGCCTAAGCTGAGCATAAACAGCGCCAGCTCGGCGGCATCCATCTCCAGGAGTTGAGTGAGCTTGACGACAAGGTCTGCCGCTGAAAGTCTTTCCGTTATGAGGGCGTCGAATTGTTCTTCGCCGATGGCAAAAACCGTGGCGATCTTGATCAATTTGCCGGCCATGGCCGGGCCGAGGGTCTCATGCAGGACACTCGTTCCTCCCAGGAGTTGCCGCGGGGTGGGGAAGGCGTGATGGGTGGGGTTGCTCGGCAGAGAATCGCCAAAGCGATCTACGAGCCAGGTGATGCGTGGCTCATAGACCGTGTGATCCTCCGACGCGAAAATGACGGCTTTGACGGCATCCTCGAACGGCGTAGCACCCCGCAAAATCCGCGCGCCGTGCTTGGGCACGCTCTCGAGTCCCTGGATGTGCCGGACAAGATCGAGAAAGGGTTGCAAGTTTTCGCCTAGCCGTAGGATGCGCCATATCTTATGGCACACTTCCTCCGCGTCTTTGCCGTTCAGGTGCTCATGCGTGCGAATGATCAGACCGGCGGGAGCTTCGGCGACGGTCAGGGCAACGGTTTTCCCCGAAGCTAGCCGTTCCACCCGGTTCAGAGCATCTTTGCTGCGGCTCATAGCAAACGGTGGCTGAAGCAGCCATTGCGAACGCCTAATGACTTGAGTCAGTGAAAAAGCATCAGGTGTCGTTAGAATCCAGTGCATGTTTCCCCCTATACACTGCTTAGCATACCACAGGAGGGGCGGGACTAGGGTTTCAGGGAGGTTACAATTAAGTTAAAGCTGTTATGTCGTCGGGCATAAAAAAAGGGCGGGACACAGTCCCGCCCTGAGCATTTTTTTAACGGTGATAGAGTTACTTCAGTCCTGCCAGTTCTAGCCCGCCGTCCAAAACGGCGCCGACAATGGTGGGATCGGTCACCTCGCAGTAAACGCGCACGATCGGCTCGGTGCCGGAGAAGCGGATGAGCAACCAGCCATAATCGCCTAATTCGTATTTGTAGCCGTCCAGGGTGACAATGGCCGTGACGGGCAAACCGGCAATACGCTCCGGCTTGGCGGCATTGAGCCGCGCCATGGCCATGGGGCGTTTCTCGGCAGGAAAGTGGGTATCAATGCGATCATAGTAATACGTCTGCCCTAATTTCGCAAACAAGTTTTGCAGCAATTGCGCCGGTGTCTGGCCTGTTTGGAGCATGAAATCGAGGAAATAGAGATTGCCCAGGATGCCGTCGCGTTCGGGAACGTTGCCCCGGAAAGCGTACCCGCCACTTTCCTCCCCCCCGATGATGGCGTTGGTTTCCAGCACTTTCGGCGCGACGTATTTGAAGCCCACGCCGGTCTCATGCACATCCACACCGTACATCTTGCCCAGCCGATTTAACATGGAGGTCGTGGAGATCGTTTTGACGATGGCGCCGCGTAACCCGCGCACTTCCAGGAGGTAGTAGGCCAACAGGGCATAAACCTGAAGCTGATTGATGAAGACGCCGTTTTCATCTCCGATGCCCATGCGGTCGGCGTCGCCATCCATAATGCAGAGTACATCGGCGCCTAACTCCACGGTGCGGCGCAAGGCGACGTCAATATTGGGGCGGATCGGCTCCGGACGCTGCATGTCCGGGAAGAGCGGATGGCGTTCGGCGTGGATTTCCCAGATCGTATTGCTGCCGCCGCCCAGGAGTCGTGGAAACCAGCCCGCTCCGTTGCCCCACATCGGCTCAACCAGGATTTTTAAGCCGGCATGGCGCAATTTTTCCAGGTCGACGAGGGTGCTCAGATGGGCAATGTAGGCCGGATCGGGGTCCCAGCGTCGTACCAGCCCCCGGCTTTCGGCCTCTGCTAAGTCGAGCCGTTTGACCCCGCCGCTGTCGGGAATAGCCGCCTCGATTTCGGCCAGCCCTTCCGGTGGGATCGCTCCGCCCTGGGGATCCCGCACCTTGAAGCCGTTATCCGTCGGTGGGTTATGGCTGGCCGTGATGTTGATCGCGCCGCCGGCCTGACGCTCGATGACGCTGTAGCTGATGACCGGCGTAGGGGTATTGTGGCTCGTCAGCCATACCTGGATGCCGTTGCCGGCCATAACTTCGGCGGCCGCGGCGGCAAAATGCTCACTGGAAAAACGCTGATCATAACCGATCACCACACCTCTTTCCGCCAGGTCATGGTCTTTGAGATAGTGAGCAAAGCCCTGTGTGGCGCGCCGTACATTGCTAAAAGTATAGTCTTCGGCGATACGTGCGCGCCAGCCATCGGTGCCGAATTTAATGTCAGACATAATGTTTTCCCGGCTCCTTTTCTTCCTTTAACAGTTCAAGATCGGCATCTACCATCATCTCGATGAGGCCCTGGAAGGTGACCTCGGGCTTCCAGCCCAGCTTTTGTCTGGCCTTACTTGGATCGGAGATCAAGAGATCCACCTCGGCCGGACGCATAAAGCGGGGGTCCTGCACGACGTAATCACGCCAGTTCAGCCCCACATGGGCGAAAGCGATCTCGCAAAGCTCTTGTACCGCATGGGTCTCGCCCATCCCGACCACGTAATCGTCGGGTTCGTCCTGCTGCAACATCAGCCACATCGCGCGGACATAATCCCCGGCATAGCCCCAATCGCGCTTGGCATCGAGATTACCCAGCGCCAGTTGATCTGCCAGCCCCAACTTGATTTTGGCGACCTGGTGGGTGACCTTACGGGTGACGAATTCCAGACCTCGGCGCGGACTCTCGTGGTTGAACAGGATACCCGAACAGGCGAAGAGGCCGTAGGATTCGCGGTAATTCACGGTGATCCAGTGCCCGTACACCTTGGCCACGCCATAGGGGGAGCGGGGATAGAAGGGCGTGGTTTCGCGTTGGGGGACTTCGCGCACTTTGCCGAACATCTCACTGCTGCTGGCCTGGTAGAAGCGGATGGTAGGATCAACGGTACGGATGGCTTCCAGCACACGGGTGACGCCCAACGCCGTGACTTCGCCGGTGAACACGGGCTGCTGCCACGATGCCGGCACGAATGATTGTGCTGCCAGGTTGTAGACCTCGTGCGGGCGGTACTCCTGTAGCGTGGCGATGAGCGAGCCTTGATCCAGGAGATCGCCGGAGACCAGGGTGATTTTGTCCTGGATGTGATGGATGCGCGAGAAGGTTATGGTACTGGTGCGGCGTACCAACCCGATCACCTCATATCCCTTTTCCAGTAGAAATTCGGCCAAGTATGAGCCATCCTGACCTGTGATGCCGGTGATTAAGGCACGGCGTCTTGTCATATAAAGGGTCCTCCTCTTTTCACATTGTTCATATTTTCACAGTGCCCATAGATTTTAGAAAGGGGCATCTTCTGCGAAGAATTCGTCGTCAATGAACGGCTCACTGCCGAACATGTCTTCCAAATAGCAGGCATTCGCATCAATTCCCTCGGCTTCCAGATCGGAGCGAATTTGGGCGATCATGGCTTCGCAGTAGGCATTCTGCTTTTGTTTTTTCGCCAACGAGGCTTTCACGTCCTCCAAGGCTTTGTTGAGCCTGTCGAGTTGTTTCTGCCAGTGTTGCCGCTCTTTTTCATTGGTCGTGGCCTCGTAGAGCCGTTGGGTAACGTCACGTTCATAGCGGCGACACTCCAGATCGAACTGGATTTCGTCAACATCGAATCGGACGTCCTGTTGTGAGAACATCCATTGACGGTACACATTGAGTTTTACGGCTGTCATCCTGTTTTCTTCTGTCATTTTCTTACGCTCTCCTCATAAACTGACGCCATTCATCCAGGACATCCCGGATGGTTTGTTCGAATGGAATTTCCGGTTCCCAGCCGACAGCTTGCTTTAGTTTCGCGGCGCTGCCATAAATCACGGGGACATCGGCAGGACGGTAGCGTTGGGGATCAATCTCCACACGGATAGGAACGGTTGCCAGGGCCATCAATTGATCAACCAGCGATTGGATCGTGCGCGGAATTCCCGAAGCGACATTATAGACTTCGCCGGGCGTTCCTTGCACGAGGGCCAAGTGATAGGCATGGACGACATCGCGTACATCGGTGAAATCGCGGGCGGGTTCGAGGTTGCCTACCTGGAGCACGGGCGTTTGTTTCCCTGCCTCGATGGCCGCAATTTGACCGGCGAAGGCCGGCAGTACGAACTGCGGTGACTGCCCCGGCCCAATATGGTTGAAGGGACGCATACGAATGACCGGCAATCCAAAGCTGATGTAATACTGGTACCCCATCACATCCTGCGCTACCTTACTGACGCTGTAGGGATTCTCCGGGCGCAAAGGTTGATTCTCGGTCAAGGGAAGTTCGGCGCTGTTCGCGCGTCCATACTCTTCGCCGGAACCGATGACCAAAATGCGCGGGGTCAGACCGAGCGTTCTGCACGCCTCAAGCAGATTTAGCTGCCCGCGGATGTTGTTCTCCAGGGTGCCCCAGGGGTTCTGATAGGAGGTGGGAACGTGGGATTGGGCTGCCAGATGGATGATATAATCCGGCGCAGATTGCACCAGCAAGGTATGGATTGCCTCCGTATCGCGCAAGTCTACAAAATGGAATGTCTCGCGTTGTTGGTTCGGCGGGGGGGCATCAGGATAGCTCGTGCCGATGATGTCCCAATCGGTATGGGTCAGGAAATAGCGTCTGAGATGGCCTCCTACAAACCCTGTCGCCCCGGTGATTAAGATGCGCATAATTTTTTAGCCTGGTAGTCTTTCATTTGGTAGTTGGGTAGTTTGATAATTGGATGAGTTAGCATTATACGGGATTAGGGGTGAAAGTCAATGCATATTAAGGAAGTGGGGTGGGCTTATCAACCTTTCCGTCGAGCGGGATACCTGGTGACGGCTTCAATCGTTTTTATGTGTAGTAGCGACTAAGGTCGCTACTACACCTTGTCGTTTGGGGAAGTATGGAAGAGCATTCGAGCGGTGTTATCTCATACCCCACTGAACGCGCTGAACCCGCCATCCACCGGCACGACGACGCCGGTTACGAAACCGGCGCCATCTGAAAGCAGCCAGATGGTTGTGCTGATGAGGTCCTCCGGCAGGCCGAAACGTCCCATCGGCGTGTGGGCGATGATGGTTTGGCCGCGCGGCGTAAGGTTGCCCGTGGCTTCATCGGTGAGCAAGTAACGGTTTTGTTCGGTGAGGAAAAAGCCGGGCGCCAGGGCATTCACGCGAATAGAGGGCGAATATTCCTGGTTCATGTGGACGGCCAGCCATTGCGTGAAATTGCTAATGGCCGCTTTGGCGCCGGAGTAGGCCGGAATGCGGGTGAGGGGCCGGAAGGCATTCATGGAGGAGATATTGAGGATGACCCCGCTCTTCTGTTCCGCCATCAACTTGCCGAAAACCTGGCTGGGCAGCAGCGTACCGATAAAATTAAGATTGAACACCCACTGCACCGCATCGGGAGGCAAATCGAAGAAGGACAATTCTGCGCTGGTGGAGGCCTGCTTCTTGTTGCCACCCGCCCCATTGATGAGGATATCCACCTTGCCAAACGCCGCCAGTACGGCCTCGGCGGCAGCCTCGATGCTGGCTTTATTCAACACATCACATAGCACGGCGATTGCTGTGCCACCGGCGACCTGGATTTGCTCGGCAACCCGTTGCGCCGCCTCGAGGGAAAGGTCGAGCACGGCGACTTTAACCCCCAGACGCCCCAAAGCCAGGCTCATAGCGCTGCATAATACGCCTCCTCCACCGGTCACCACGGCAACTTTGCCTTCCAGACCGAACAGTTTGTTCAAATAAGTTGTGTCCATATCTCTCCTTTGAAAACGGTCACCGAGGACCCAGAGCGCGCAGAGAAAGAAAAAAACTCTGAAGGCTCCGGAGTCGTCGGGGCAAGATTTTAATTAGGACTTACGCAGACGTGCTGTTTTTTTGCCGCAGAGGCCGCTGAGGACGCTGAGAAATTGTAAAAATCTCTGCGCCCTTTGCGTTCTCAGAGTAAAATTCAGGGAATTGGCGTAAGTCCTGTGTCTTTCTTTGACTTCATAATAGCTTGTAAGCCCGTTTGGCCAACCGATAGGCCAGGTCGAGAACCATCTCGCGTGCATCATTCATATCAACGATGTGGCGGACGACAAGGCCGGCGACCCAGTTCGCAGAAGCTCTCCGCCACACATCGTGCCGCGCGGGGATGGAGGGGAAGGCCCGCGTGTCGTCATTGAAGCCAACGGTATTGTACAGGCCGGCGGTCTCCATCACCCGCTCGAAGTAACGGCGCATCCCGGCCAGGCTGTCGTGGAACCACCACGGTGGCCCCAGTTTGATCGCCGGATAGTGCCCCGCCAACGTCGCCAGCTCGCGGGAGTAAGTATCCTCATCCAGCGTAAAGAGGATCACCGTCAGACGCGGATCGTTGCCGTACTTGGTCAGCAACGGCCGCAAGTTGCATGTGAATTCCGAGGCAACCGGAATGTCGCAACCCTTGTCCGGGCCAAAGCGATTGAAGATGGCCTGGTTGTGATTGCGGAATGAACCGACATGCATCTGCATCACCAGCCCGTCCTCGATGCTCATACGCGCCATTTCCATCAACATGTGGCCGGTGAAGCGCGTCGCGTCCTCGGCGGAGGCTTTACCTTTCAGCGCGCGTTGAAAAATCGCTTCGGCCTCCTGAGGGGTGAGTTCGCCGGTATAGGCCGTCAAAGCCGCATGGTCGGTGGCCGTGGCGCCCAGCGTGCGGAAAAAGGCGCGCCGTTCTTCCAGGGCCTGGATGAGCCTGGCGTAACTGTTGACTTCGTAGCCGACGGCGGTGCTGAGGGCCGCCACGTTGGCGTGCCAGTTGGGCGCATCCAGGTTGACGACTGCATCGGGGCGGAAGGTGGGACGCAGCACCCCCGACCAGCCGGAATCGCGGATGACCTGGTGATAGTGCAGGCTATCGCTGGCTGCGTCGGTTGTGCAGAGTACCTCGATGTTGAAGCGCTCGAACAGCCGACGCGGGGCAAATTCCGGGGTGGTCAGTTGGGCGGCAATGTGGTCGTAGATCGCCGACGCGGTTGCGCCGCATAGTTTCTCCTTGACGCCAAAAACCTCGATAAGTTCTTGTTGTAGCCAAATACCACTCGGCGTACCACGAAACAAATGGAAATGGTCGGCAAAAACCTGCCAGATTTTGCGATGGTCTTGCTCGACAGGGCCGCCGTCAACCCGTGGAATTCCCAATGTCTCCAGGGGGACGCCTTGTGAGTACAACATTCGGAAGACGTAATGGTCGGGGATGATGAGCAAATCCGTCGGGCTGCCGAAGCTGGCATTTTCCTGGGCGAACAGCCGTGGATCCACATGCCCATGGGGACAGACCAGCGGCAGTTCGGCAACCGTGGTGTACAACTCGCGTGCCACCGCCCGCTGGGCGGGGTCGGGATCAAAGAAACGGTCTGCAGGTAAAGTCCATGGAGTTTGGGGCATTTCTTCTCCTTGCGTTATATGGTGGGGATGGTTGACCGTTTATATACCGAACGGTTCGAGATGGCGTTGGAAATGTTGCTCAAGCAAGGTATAGTAGACGACGGTATGCTTGTTCAGAAGTTCCAGCAACGGCTCACGGTAGACATCCAGAACCGAGCCAAAAGTAACGTGCAAAACCTGTCGGGCGTCGAACTGGCTCAACACGCCGGGTAACTCGGTATCGGTTAAACATTCTACAGACGGTACTTTTGTCGGTTGCGCCGAGACATGATAGGTGGCCCGGTCGGTCGCATAGTGGGCGATAGAAAAGGCCAGAATTTCGCGGAAAAAAGCCGGCGCCACTTGGGCCACCGTCCGCAGGGCCTCCAGGTAGCTGGTGCCGGCCGTTTTGAGGTGTACCAAACCGCCCGTTAATTGCGTGGCAATCCGGTAGATGGAAAATTTGTCCGAGCCGGAATGCAGACTGAGTTTGTACGGGCCTAGCGTCCGGGCGATGGCCGCATGGCGCGCGAAGGCGTCCGTGAAGTCATTCAGGTCACCGATATAGTCCACGCCCTTTTCGAAGCGCCCTACAAAGCGGGGGGCCAGGCTCACCCAGCGCACGGCTAAGCGGCGCAATTCTAGCGCGATGAACAGGTGCTCTTCCGGGGAGGTCGGCGTTTCTGTTTCGTCCACCGAAACTTCGAGCTCAAAAGGACGCGTCCCCATTTGTCTGACGATGTGACGGTACATTGATGCCGTATGCGCGATAGCACGTCCGTATTTGACGGCGGCCCGTTCCAGCGTCTCCGGATTGAAGGCGAACGTGAAGTCTCCAGCGCAGAAAGTCTGCCGATCATAGCGATTGTGCATGGCCTGTGGCGTATCATCCAAAGTCTCCCAGGGAAGTGCAAGGAACTTGGCGTGGACCCTCTCGGCTGTCTCGGTAGGGGCGTCATTATCCACGTGTGCGCCGGGGTCAATGGTGAAGAAGGTATAACCGGCGGCGCTGAAAGCGTCAACATCGGCCGGCGTTTTGAGATGATCGGCGTCTGCGCCCCAGGGCGCACGCCAGTCCACCTGGAAGAGGCCCCACATCGCATCGTCCATCACCTGCTGCGGGGTACGTCCGGTACGGGCGTTCTCGCGCACCGATTGCTGAGCGAAGATCGGCGCAATGGCCGGATAGTGGCCGGCTGCCTTCGCATGGCCTGGGGTGGCGATGCCGAGCCGATCGCCGAAGCCCGCTGAGGTTTGCAGGCCCAACGGGACGGGGTTAAGCCAGGGCAATCTCTGGCGGAGCGTCGTGGCATTGGCGGGCGTCAGCGGGCAGAGAAGCGTGTTCTGGTAGGGGACACCGGAGAAACCGGTCGTGTCTCCTATGACGGCCAGATACCGCCTCCGCTCTGCCCGCTGATAGACCAGGCCATAGCTGATCCCCTCGTGTTCGACCGTCGAGGATGGGATAATGTCGAAATCGGCGCCTGAGTGGAGCGTCATTGTTGCGGCCCTTTCAGATATTTGGTCAGTACCGCATGGAGTTCGGGGTGAACAACGCAGTTTTTGAAAGCAAACGATTGCAAAATGCGGTCAATCTCGCTCTCCGAGAAGTCCTTGAAGAGTTTGGCGTAGGGGATTTGGAGCAGTGCGCCGACGAATTTTGCCATTGCCGCCTGGTTGAGATAGCGGTAGATGCCGTTCACGGTGATATCTTCGTCGCCCACGGTTTCGACGATTTCGTGGGCCAGGCTATGGATAAGCTCTTTGGCCGGCGTGCTCGGTAGCCAGCCCATCCAGAAATCGCTGTTGAGCAGGCGTTTCATTTCCAGAATGGGTTTGACACGCTGGATGTACTCGGACTCCGGGTGAAGGTGCACCCATCCCATGACACCCACATCTTTGTATGTCCAGGTCGTCCAATGGACGCCGTACTGTTCAAAGACGCTGATTTGATCGTCCAACGCCCGCATGCGGTCCGGGACTTCGGTAACCGGAACGACGTTGTAGGGGCTGCCGAATTCGCCCACCCATAGCGGAACATTGTATTTTTGCGCAAACTGGATGCCTTCATGGGCGAGGGAATTGGCTTCTTGCCATTCACGATGCCATTCGTTACTCGGATAGGGGCCAGGCCCAAAGCCGGCTCTGGTATAGTTGTGGCTGCTGTAGAGAAGATTGTCGGCGAAGGGCGGATCGAGCCTGGCGAAACGGCTGGAGAAGTTATCCCCCTCCAGGATGATAATGTGTTCGGGGTCAACGGCGCGGATGGCCTTGACGATGCGCCGATAAAGGGCGTTGATCTGCTCCCATTTTGGCTCACTCATGCCGGTGAGCCGCCCGCGTGGATCGGCCGTTTGCGGTTCATTCATCACATTGTAGCCGGCAATGGTGGGATTGCCCTTGAAGCGTTCCGCCAGCCGTTCCCATAGAGCAACAAATCGCTCCTGGAAATGCGGATGCTGCCAGAAAAGGGCATGGCGCGTGGCATTGTCACAGTGCCAGTCGTTATTCTGCCAGCCCTGCACGGCATGCATGTCGAGGATGACATAGAGACCATGCCGGCTGCACCACTCGACGGCTTGCGCCAACCGCGCAAAGCCGCTTTCGAGGTAGGTGAACGGCGCATCATCGCGCTCGAAATGGCGGTAGTTCATCGGCAATCGTACTACACTCGCGCCCTGAGCCTTCATAAAGGCAATGTCGTCTTCGGAGAGGAAATAGTCGAGCAGACGCTCGAAGAAGAAATGGGCTTTACTTTCGCCGATGGTCTCGGCCAATGTGGCACGCATCGCATGTTCTGCGCCGGGATAGCCGTTGATGAAGTTCTCCATATTCATCCAGCCACCCACGCATGTACCACGCAGTCGCACTTCCCGACCCTGGCCATTCACAATTTTCCCATTACGCACCTGTAGCAAATCCATTGAACTTGACCTCCTCGTATAAAAGAATCATAGGGTAGTACTCTGAAAAAATAGCCACCGAGGACTCAGAGTTCACAGAGAAAGGAAAACACTGAGCGCTCTGTAGCCGCCGGGGGCAGAGTTTTTCAAGCTCAACGGGTGAAACGGAGGGGAAAGAAAAAATCCGTTCAATCCGTTGACAAAAAAGTAATCGTTTAGTTTTATGAGCACGAGGGAGCCAGCAATTGATGAGCATGAGCAAAGAAGTCCAAGCCTTGTTGTTACCA
>FWPV01006658.1_pt1 | contig 21774 bp, 18 predicted proteins | sample 2228371 | NCBI WGS metagenome assembly FWPV01 (sample SAMEA103939776, study PRJEB20133) | metagenome | reverse complement strand
AGTTTAGCTCCCGATCCGTCACCGCCACTGGCTCGCGCCGTGTGCGAGTCGCACTGCTCTTCGCCGCTCTACCGACCGGGTGACCGACCGCTCCGATCATTACTCCAGCGCCAGCCGCGCGCGGCGCTGCCGCACCGCCATGGCCAACTCCTCGAGCAGCATCGCCGTGTCCTCCCACCCCAGGCACGCATCGGTGATGCTTTTGCCGTATTCCAACGGCTGCCCCGGGATCAGGTCCTGCCGCCCTTCCTTGAGGTGGGATTCGATCATCACGCCGATGACCTTGTCCTGTCCCGCCGCCAGTTGCGCCGCGACGTCCCGCGCCACTTCGATTTGCCGCCGCGGGTCTTTGCGGCTGTTGCCGTGTGAGCAGTCGATCATCAAGCGCGCCGGAATACCCGCCGCGGCCATTTCTTGAGCCGCCGCGGCCACATGTTCGGCGCGGTAGTTCGGTTCTTTGCCGCCGCGCAGAATCACGTGGCAGTCTTCATTGCCCATCGTGCTGACGATCGCCGAATGCCCCGCTTTGGTCACCGACAGGAAATGGTGCGGCGCTTGCGCGGCTTTGATCGCGTCGATGGCGATGCGCACGTTGCCGTCGGTGCCATTTTTGAACCCGACGGGACACGAAAGCCCAGAGGCCAGCTCGCGGTGCACCTGGCTTTCGGTGGTGCGTGCGCCGATCGCCCCCCACGCAATGAGATCGGCGATGTACTGCGGCGTGATCATGTCTAGAAACTCGGTGCCCGCCGGCAGTCCCAGGGAAGTGACGTCACACAGTACTTTGCGCGCGATCCTCAGCCCTTCGTTGATGCGATAGCTGCCATCGAGGTAGGGGTCGTTGATGAGCCCCTTCCATCCCACCGTGGTGCGCGGTTTTTCGAAATACACGCGCATGACGACGAGTAAATCCTCTTCCCAACGCTGCGCTTCGGCACGCAGTTTTTGCGCGTATTCGAACGCAGCGGCCGGATCGTGAATCGAACACGGTCCCACGACCACCACGAGCCGATCATCGGCACCATGCAAAATGCGGTGAATGGCCTGCCGCGCTTCGTACGTGGTCCGAGCACTCGCTTCGGACACTGGAAACTCACGCAGCACCTGAATGGGTGGGGAAAGTTCCTGAATGCGCTTGATGCGCACGTCATCCAGGTGATAGCGGTGACTGGCGCGGGCAGCGTTCATACGTTGTCTCTTTGCGGACGGCGGGCGCTTTTGGGGCGAAACGCCGGGATCACCTCGGGGTGGGTCTCCAGGTACGGTCCTCCGATGAGGTCGATGCAATAGGGAATCGCCGCAAAGATCCCCTTGTGCCACCAGCTGCCATCTTCATGGCGCAGCCCTTCGAGCGTTTCGCGGATCGCTTTGGGTTGACCGGGCAGATTGACGATGAGGCAGCGGCCGCGCACCACCGCCACTTGCCGCGACAGGATCGCGGTGGGCACGAAATTGAGGCTGATGCGGCGCATTTCCTCGCCAAATCCCGGCAGTTCCTTCTCCCCCACCGCCAGCGTGGCCTCGGGGGTGACGTCGCGCGGCGCCGGGCCAGTACCGCCGGTGGTCAGCACCAGGCAACAGCCGACCTCGTCGGCCAGTTCGATGAGCGTGCGTTCGATCACCGGCCGTTCATCGGGAATCAAGCGTTCGTGCGCTTCCCAAGGCGTGAGCAACGCCTGCCCCAGCCACGCTTTGAGGCTCGGCAAGCCTTCGTCCGGGTACACGCCCTGGCTGGCGCGGTCACTGATCGAAACCAATCCGATTTTGGCCACTTCAGTCGTCATCGTGTTCTTCCTCGTCTGCGGGGATTTCCTCTGGACGTCGTTCCGGGATCTCGATGCGCTCGTGCGCATCGATCGCCGCGCGCAGCATCGCCACCAGGGCGCTGCACGCCGCTGTCGGACCATCTGACCCTAGCTCTCGTAGCCCCTGTCGACGCAGTTGCCGCAGCGCCACCGCCTCGAGCCCTGGGAAACGCTCCAACAACGCACCCAGCGTGCGCTCATCGTCCAAGAACTCCTGCGCCAAGCGTTGCGCTTCGCGCGTTCGTGTCTGATCGATCAACCCCCCCGGAGCCAGCGCGGCAACGGTTTGCTCGAACACTTCAAGCTCGTAGCGCTGCAGCAACCGACCGAGATATTGCGCCTGGCGCCGCCGCGCTTCGAATTGCGTCAAACGCCGCCACTCGGCGATCGCCTGCCGGACATCGGCAGGCAGCGCCAACAACGCCAGGCGCTTTTCAGGCATCTGCGCCAGCGCTTCGCCCAATCGTTGCAGGCGATGCATGCGCTGCTTGCGCTTGGTTTTGGACAACGTCAGTTCGTTCATGAGCGCGATTATAGGCGGTCTGAGGCGAAACGAAGCGGTCTGAACCACGAACCACGGGTCTGGAGGGTTGCAATCACCTTTTTTTGCGGTATCATAAAAATTGTCTGACAAAGTCAGGCACGGGTGATTTCGTTCGATCGTTCGTTCAAGAGGAGACGACACATGCAACGTCGCGCGTTTTTGCAAGGCGCCGGGATTGCCGGCATCCTGGCCACGGGCATGGCACCGGCCGTGGTCATGGCGCAAGAAAACATCCGTTGGCGCCTGGCGTCGAGCTTTCCCAAGGCGCTCGATACCATTTACGGCGCTGCCGAGGACTTTGCCAACGCACTCAAGGAAATGTCAGGCGGCAAGTTCGAAGTGCAAGTGTTCGCCGCCGGTGAGCTGGTGCCGGCATTTGGCGTCGTGGATGCGCTGGAGCAAGGCACCCTCGAAATGGCCCACACCGCGCCGTACTACTTCTTCGGCAAGAACGAAGCGTTTGCTTTTGACTGCGCCGTGCCGTTTGGCCTGAACTCGCGCATGCTCACCGCGTGGATGTACGACGGCAACGGCAGTAAGCTCATGAACGAGTTCTACGCCAAGTACAACATCGTTTCGTTCCCGATGGGCAACACCGGCGCGCAGATGGGCGGCTGGTACCGCAAAGAGATCAAGTCGGTTGAGGACATCAAGGGTTTGAAGATGCGCATCGGCGGCTTTGGCGGCCGGGTGCTCTCCAAACTGGGTGCGGTGCCGCAAAACATTCCCGGTGGCGAGATCTATCAAGCGCTGGAAAAAGGCACGATCGATGCCACCGAATGGGTCGGGCCGTACGACGACCTCAAGCTCGGTTTCTACAAAGTCGCCCCCTTCTACTATTACCCCGGCTGGTGGGAAGGTGGGGCGCAATTGACGCTCTACGTCAACGCCAAGCAGTGGGCAGCACTGCCGAAGCATTATCAACAGATGGTGCGCTTGGCCGCTTCGCACGCCCACGTGCTGATGCAGGCCAAATACGACGCGCGTAACCCGGCGGCGCTCAAAGAGCTGATCGCCCAAGGAGCGAAACTGCAACGTTTCCCCAAAGACGTGATGGATGCGGCTTGGAACGCACGGCAAGAGGTGTTTGCCGAACTCAACGACAAGAACCCGGACTGGAAGCGCATCTACAGCGACTTCGAGAAATTCCTGCGCGACCAGTACGCCTGGTTCCGCCTCGCGGATCTTAGCTACGATCAGTACATGGCCGCGGTGAAGTTGTAACTTCACTGTTTCTTTAATTAAGCCTCACCCCTGGCCACAAAGCGGGGGTGGGGTTTTACGCTTAGGCAAGGAGGAGTCCCCATGCATTGGTACCGTGCCATCGACGCCGCCAGCCTTTGGCTCGGGCACGCGTTGCGCTGGTTCATTTTGGCGGCCACCGTGATCAGCGCCGTCAATGCCGTGTTGCGCAAGCTTTTTGACATCGGTTCCAACGCCTTTTTGGAACTGCAGTGGTACCTCTTTGCCGCGGTGTTTCTGCTCGGGATGGGCTATGCGTTTTTGGTCAACGCGCATGTGCGCATCGACATTTTCGCCAAAGGCTTTTCCGCCCGCACGCGCGCGATCATCGACATCGTTGGCATCATCGCTTTCGTGTTGCCGCTTAGTTATTTCATGATTTCCTTCGCTTGGCCAATCGTAGAGCGCGCTTATGTGACCGGCGAAGTCTCGTCCAACGCCGGCGGGTTGATCCGTTGGCCGCTGTACGCACTGGTCCCGCTCGGCTATGGGCTATTGGCGCTGCAAGCCGTGTCGGAACTTGCTAAGCGGCTGTTGTTCCTGTTGGGACGAGCGCCCGATCCTCTGGCGGTAGCCGGTGAGCACTGAGGAGTCGCAACGATGACGCAATGGCTTGCCGCCAACTTTGCGCCGCTGATGTTCATGGCGCTGGTGTTGTTTTTGCTCTCCGGTTTTCCAGTGGCGTTTTCCCTGGCCTCCACCGGCCTGTTGTTTGGTTTCCTCGGGATTCATTTCGGCGTTTTCCCTGAGACTTTGTTCCACGCCCTGCCGCTGCGGGTGTTTGGGGTGATGCAAAACGAAACGCTCCTGGCCATTCCGTTCTTTACGTTGATGGGGCTGGTTTTGCAGCGCTCCGGCATGGCCGAAGATCTGCTCGAGACGATCGGGCAGGTGTTTGGCCCGGTGCGCGGTGGCCTGGCGATCGCGGTGGTCGTGGTGGGAGCGCTATTGGCCGCAACGACCGGCGTGGTGGCGGCAGCAGTGATTTCGATGGGCCTGATTTCGCTACCGGTGATGCTGCGTTATGGCTACCGACGTGACCTGGCAGCGGGGGTCATCACTGCCTCCGGGACGTTGGCGCAGATCGTACCGCCGTCGTTGGTGCTCATCGTCATCGCCGACCAACTCGGGCGCAGCGTCGGTGACATGTACAAAGGGGCATTGCTCCCCTCTGGGATTTTGATCCTGTTGTATCTGGCGTTCGTGATGCTGGTGGCGTTGGCGCGCCCACAGTGGTTACCGGCGCTGCCACCGCAAGCCCGAGCGTTCCAAGAACCCAGCGGCCGCTCTGGTTACCGTTCGTTGGTGTTGCTTTTTGCGTTTCTCATCGCAGCAGCCGTCCTGTTTGGGTTGTCTTACGATGCGTTGTTGAGCGCCCTCAAGGGCAAGCCGATCACGGCACCACGTGACGAGACGATCGTGATGGCGGTCACCTTCGCCTCTGCTTTGGCGCTCGTGGCCGCTGCGATCGATCGCGCTTTTGGGCATCGCTTGCTCTCGCGCATGGCCCAGCGTGTGGTGTGGGTGATGATTCCGCCGCTGGCGCTGATTTTCTTGGTACTCGGTACCATTTTCATTGGTGTCGCTACCCCAACCGAAGGTGGCGCGATGGGGGCGATGGGCGCGCTGCTCATCGCCGCGATCAAGCGGCGGCTCAACGTCGCGATGTTGCGCGAAGCGCTCGACGGTGCCACCCGCTTGTCGATCTTCGTGTTGTCTATCTTGCTCGGATCGACTGTGTTTAGTTTCGTGTTCGTCTCGGCCAACGGTCCCGAGTGGGTCAAGCACCTGTTTGAAAGCCTACCCGGAGAACAGCTCGGTTTTCTCATCGCCGTCAATGTGCTGATTTTCGCACTGGGCTGTTTTCTCGATTTTTTCGAAATCGCGTTCATCGTGCTGCCGCTCTTGGCGCCCGTGGCGCAGCATCTGGGCATTGACCTGGTGTGGTTTGGGGTGATGGTGGCGATCAACCTGCAGACGTCGTTTTTGACGCCGCCGTTTGGGTTTGCGCTCTTCTATCTACGTAGCGTCGCGCCGGCAGCGCACTACACCGACCGGGTGACGGGACAACGGATCGCACCGGTGACCACATGGGACATTTACCGTGGCGCCCTGCTCTTTGTCGCGTTGCAGGTGTTGGTGGTCGCCGCCGTGTTGGTGTACCCCGAGATCATTACCGCGGGGTTGGACAAACCCGTGCCGATCGATTTGGAATCGGTCACCATCCCCTTCGACGCAGACAGCGGCAGCGGCTGGGGCAAGGAGGAGGGTCAAGCTGGCGGCTGGTGATCTCTGGGGGCGGGTCGGAATGCCGCCAGTGCTTCCGGCAGCGGCGCGTGCGCGAGGCTTCTTTGCGAGAACAGATACCGTCCATCGCAGACAAAACCCAGCTGCGCCCAATCCACCGCGTTGAGCGCGTTGCATAATGCTTTGAGGTCGGCATAAGGATCGTGCGGGAAAAGCGCCAGCACCGAGCCATCGAAATGAGGGCAAGGGTGCAGGAAAAAGGGGTTCTTTGCGCGGGTTTTGGTGTTGACATACACGCGCGGCGCATCCGTTTGCGGATAATCCCTGCCCCACTGCCACCAGTTGCTTTCATCGAACGCGCGCACGCGACGGGAGATGAGTCGCGCTTTGTATGGCAGCAGCACCGCCGGTGGCGAAGGCAAATCGTGCGTCCAGAGCATGCGGCGCGTTGCTCCCGTACGCACGGTGTGGGAACAAACGAATTCGCGCCACGGTAGCGTCTCCAGCACTGCTGGCGCGGCAGACAAACTCGGTTTTCCCTGCTGGCGGGACCTCTTTCCCTTCTCCTGACTGAGTGCGCCGTTGCCTACCCACGCTTCCCATGTGAACAGATCGTCGGCGCCGCTCACCGCCCCGACTTTGACACTGGCGATCTCGTGCAGGCGCACCGGGTGCGGTTCGCGCAAGAACATCAGGTGGCCATGCGCCTCGGTGAAGTAGCGCTCCTGCCACGTCAATCCCGCAAGTGCCTGCTCTAATGGCAAGCGCGCCTCGAGCTCGGCGTATTGCATCGTGCGGTCAAACCGCCCCTTCTCGAAGCGCCAGATGAGGCAATTGGGTGTGGCGTCGTCAAACACTCGCGCATCCCCCGTTTCCACCGCGTGCGTGATCGTGCCTTGTTCGAACAACCAGGTGTTCAGGCGCACCGCGGAAGTGGCCTTGAGGAAATCGCGCGGCGTGATGAAGATGAGTTCTCCCCCCGGTGCAAGATGCCGCACGCACTTTTCGATGAAAAACAGATAGAGGTTGGCTCGAGCATCGAGAAAACTGGATTTGAGAAGCCGCCGGGTACTGGCGGCGATGTCTTGATGACGCACATAAGGCGGGTTGCCGATGATGGTGTCGAATCTTTCGCTTTCTGGATAAGCGAAGAAATCCATCACCAACGCGTTCGACGCGGCGACCGTGGGGTCGAGTTCAATCGCCACCGCCTCGGTAAGCTGCCGCGCGAACGCTCCATCCCCGCAGGAAGGCTCCAGCACCCGCCCGCAGTTGCGCCGCAGACGTAACATGAACTCGACGATCGGCGGGGGGGTAAAGACTTGGCCAAGCAATCCGATTTTCAGCGCAGTCGAGACGATATCTTGCAAGATACGATCAGTGGATACCAATTGCTCTGCTGGCGCAACCTCACCGTCGCGACATTAGCTTTGACTCGTCCAACACGCTGCTGCGAGCATCGCGCGGGCTTTGTTGCGCGTCTCTTGCCACTCCGCTTCGGGCTGCGAGTCGGCAACGATCCCCGCTCCGGCCTGCACATGCACCGCACCGTCTTTGACCACGGCGGTCCGGATCGCGATCGCCAGGTCCATTTCCTGGTGAAAACCCAAATACCCCACCGCACCGGCATAGAGTCCGCGACCGATGGGCTCAAGCTCGTCGATGATTTCGAGCGCCCGCACTTTCGGCGCTCCGGAAACCGTACCGGCGGGAAAGGTGGCGCGCAGCACCGACAGCAGCGTCTCACCGTCCCTGAGCACGCCTTCGACGTTGGAGACGATGTGCATGACGTGCGAGTAGCGCTCGACGGCGAATGCCTCGGTCACCCGCACAGAACCGGTGCGCGCGATGCGCCCGACGTCGTTGCGCCCCAGATCGAGCAATTGCAGATGTTCGCTACGCTCTTTCTCGTCCGCCAAGAGCTCGCGCTCCAATGCCGCGTCCTCGGTAGGCGTGGCGCCGCGCGGACGCGTGCCGGCAATGGGGCGGACGATGACTTTGCGCTCCGCGCCGTCGTCTTCAACCCGCACCAGGATCTCGGGCGAAGCGCCCACCACCTGAAAGCCGTCAAAGTCGAAGTAAAACAAATACGGCGACGGGTTGAGCGAGCGGATGGCGCGATACAAGGCCAGCGCCGAGCCGCGGTACGGCATACTCATGCGTTGCGACAGCACCACCTGCATGATGTCACCGTCGATGATGTAGCGCTTGGCGCGCTCCACCGCGGCGATGAACTCGCCGTGCGCAAAATGGTAGGTCAGCTGCGCATCTTCCGGTACCGCGCCGTGACGTGGCGGCGGTGCCGAGGTGGCGGTGAGCGGCGTTTCCAGTCGCGCCAGCAGCGCCTCGAGTCGCTCGTTGGCGCGGCGGAAAGCTCCCGGCACGTTGGGATCGGCATAGACGACGAAGGTGACGGTGCCCGCGAGGTTATCGACGATCGCCAGTTCTTCCGAGACCAGCAGCACGGCATCGGGCAGCTGCAGCGGATCGGGACGAGCGCAGCTACGCGCCAATCGCGGTTCGATCAGTCGGATCGTCTCAAAGCCGAAGTATCCCACCAAGCCGCCGATGAAGCGGGGCAGGCCCTGACGCGGCGGCACATGAAAGCGGCTGAGGTATTCCTCGACAAACGCCAGCGGATCGCCGTAGTCGCGCCGCTCGATCAACCGATTGTCGGAAATCAGCAGCGCCTGCCGCCCGTAGATCTCGATGCGCGTCGGTGTGGGCAACCCGATGATGCTGTAGCGCCCAAAGCGCTCTCCCCCCTGCACGGATTCGAGCAGATAGGACCAGGGGGCATCCGCCAGCTTGCGATACAAGGACAATGCCGTGTCCAGATCGCACAGCACCGTGCGGGTCACAGGAATGCGGTTATAACCGGCTTCGGCCAGGCGCGCGAATTCCTCGGGCGTCATCGGTGAGCTTCCTACGTGCTAAGCCACGTAGTTTAGCACGTCGGCAAAACGCTCTAGATGCGCGCGCGCGGGGAGTGTGAGAACAGGCTGACCTTCGCTGTAGCCGTAAGTGACCAAGAGCACCGGCACCCCAGCGCCCGCGGCGGCCAACGCGTCGTTGCGCGAGTCGCCCACCAGCACCGCCGATTCGGGGGGAGTTTCGAGCGCCGCCAACGCATGGCGCACCACCGCCGGGTCGGGTTTTTTTACGGGCAGCGTATCACCGCACACCACCGTGGAAAAGTACGGCGCTAAGCCCAGGCGCTGCAATAGCGGCAGGGTAAATTCGGTGGCTTTGTTCGTCACTACCGCCAGGCGCTTGCCCTGCGCGGCCAATCGTTCCAGCGTTTCCGGCACGTCGGGATAGACGCGCGATCCAACACCATTGATCGCCCGGTAGTGGGCGCGAAAGCGCTCGAGCGCCGCGGCGATTTCGTCTTCCTCAGCGTGCGTTCCCACGGTAAGCGCCCGGCGAACCAGCATGCCAATCCCATCGCCGACGAACGAGGCGATTTCCGGGTATGGCCGCGGTGGTCGGCCGACTTCCACCAGGGTTCGGTTCACGGCTTCGGCCAGGTCCGGCAGGGTATCAACCAGTGTCCCGTCCAAGTCGAACAAGCAAGCTCGCACCATCATTGCCCTCGCCCGCGTTCGGCTTCCGAGCGCAGACGCGCGATGATGCTGTCGTAGCGATTGGGATCTTCTGGTTTCCCGGCGCCAAACACGGCCGAGCCGGCAACGAACACCTCCGTGCCAGCCGCGGCGATCGCCGCGATGTTATCGGCTTTGACCCCCCCGTCGACCTCAAGCAGAATGTGTCGCCCGGTTTCCTGCTCGTATGCGTCGAGTTTGGCGCGCGCTGCTTTGAGCTTGGACAGCACGCTGGGGATGAACGCTTGACCGCCAAACCCCGGGTTGACGCTCATCAGCAGCACCACGTCGATCTTGTCCAAGACGTGATCGAGCCACACCAGCGGCGTGGCGGGATTGAACACCAGCCCGGCCTTACAGCCACAATCGCGGATGAGCGCCAGCGTGCGGTCGATGTGTTCCGACGCTTCCGGGTGAAAAGTGATGATGTTGGCCCCCGCCTTGGCAAACTCGGGCACCAGCGCATCGACGGGCTTGACCATCAGATGCACGTCGATCGGTTTGTCGGTGTGCGGACGGATCGCCGCGCACACCAGCGGGCCGACGGTGAGGTTGGGGACATAGTGGTTGTCCATCACGTCGAAATGAATCCAGTCGGCACCGGCCGCCGAGACGGCACGCACCTCTTCACCCAGACGAGCAAAGTCAGCGGAAAGCAGACTGGGGGCAATCAACACAGGGGATTTCATGAGGACAAGACTCCTTGCGGTAGATAACGAAACGACTGGCCGCCGCGTTCGATGGCATCACCAAACCGCAACACGGCAACTCCTTGACAGGGAAGATGATTGAGCTTCACTTCGGCCGCGGCCGGCGCATAAAGCAAGGCACGCCAGCCTTGATGCAGGATAAGTACCTCCGGCGCATCGGCAAACGGCGCATGCGCACCACCGGTCGGAACCTCGATTTGCTCGCGGTTGGCATCGAGCAACACGACTTTGATCGCCGGGACTTTGGAGGGCACGCTCATCCAGCCAGGAGCTGCGGTCTTACCTGTCAAAAAGCGCAGGGTAAACAAACCGATTTTCAGCACTTGTCCCGCGCGCAGCCGCGCCCGCTCGATTCGCTTGCCGTCCAACCAGGTCCCATTCTTGCTGCCGAGATCCTCAACGAGACATTCATCGAACAGCACCGTGATCAGCAGATGACGATGACTGATCGTGGGATCTTGCAGCACGATGTCGCACGATTCGCCACGCCCGACGGAATAAACCGGCAAATAAAGAGGAATTCGCGACAAAAAGCACTTGCCGCGATACACTTCCAGATTCAGACCTACCGGTCGCACCAGCCACTTAGGATCAAAGGCGGTGCCGTTGGCTGTCTGGGCTACCATGGCAGCTCCTTGCCCAATCCTTGCGCGCGAGCCCGTTCCAACACCACCGCCGCGACCGCAATGTCCTGAATCGCCATGCCTTGCGATTCGAACAGCGTGATTTCCGCGTCGTTTTGACGTCCGGGACGGATCCCAGCGATCACTTCCCCCAGTTCCACCCACAGGCCCGGGCGCGTCGCGCCCTTTTCCAACGCCGGTAGCAGGTCACCTGCTTCGCGCAGTGCCACCTCGCGGCTGTCGACCACGATGCGGTTCGCCAGGCGCACGGCTTTCTCGGGCAGTTCTTGCCGCGCCAGGCTATTGGAGCCAATCGCGTTGATGTGCATCCCGGGGCGCAACCAGGCGGCATCGAGCACCGGGGTAGGGGAAGTGGTGGCGGTCACCACGATGTCGGCAGCACGAACCGCGGCTTCAACACTTTCCGCGGGTTCGATCGGCACACCCAAATCGGCCCGCAACCGCGCGCAGAACGCCGCACAACGTTCGGTATGGCGGCTGGCCACGACGAAACGCGCCTCGGGACGCACCGCGGCGATCGCCCGCACCTGCCCTTCGGCCTGCCAGCCCGCGCCGATCACCGCCACCTGCAGGGCGTTTTGGCGCGCCAGGTGTTTGACCGCCACCCCACCGGCGGCGCCAGTGCGCATCATCCCCAGGGTGTCGGCTTCGAGCACCGCGACCGGTGCCCCGGAGTCAATGTCATAGACGTGCACCCAAAAACGCGTACCCTCCCGGGTGGAGGTATAGACTTTGAAGCCGGTCAGCCCCAGCTCGGGGATCGCACCTTGCAGCAAATGGGTAATGGAGCCGGGCAAACGCACCCGTTGCCGCGGCAAATCCACCACTTGCCCTTGCGCCTGCGCAACCATCGCCGCTTCGACTGCCGCAATGGCACTGGGCATGTCGAGCACGGCACGAACGTCGGCTTCGCTAAGAAACCAGGTCATCGCAAATCTCCCTTGAGTGATGGTAACATCGATCCTTTGATTCAGAAAAGCAAAAGCCGGTGAAGCGAATGTTCACCGGCTCTTAATTTTTGGACCAGTGGCGTCACAACCTTTGCCCTTGACGCCACTTTTTAGGTTTTGCTTATCGGCAGCGGGGCACATCGCACTCATCCGAGGCGATATCAGCGCCCTCCGGGCTTTGTCCCTGCCCTCAGCCCAACAGCTTCTTGATCAGTTTCCCCAGCTCGGACGGGTTGCGCGTCACCGTAAAGCCGCACTCTTGCATGATCGCGAGCTTAGCCTCTGCAGTCTCGGCGCCGGTGGAAATGATCGCCCCGGCGTGACCCATGCGTTTGCCCGGCGGCGCGGTAACCCCGGCAACGAACCCGACGACCGGCTTTTTGAAGTGCTCTTTGCACCACAACGCGGCGTCCACTTCGTCCGAGCCGCCGATTTCCCCGATCATGATCACCGCGTCGGTTTCCGGATCGTCGTTGAACATTTTCATCACATCGAGGTGCTTGAGCCCATTGATCGGGTCGCCGCCAATGCCCACGGCCGTGGATTGACCGATGCCAAGCTCGGTCAGTTGCGCCACCGCCTCATAGGTGAGCGTACCCGAGCGCGACACCACGCCCACCCGTCCTTTTTTGTGGATGTGACCGGGCATGATGCCGATTTTGATCTCCTCTGGGGTGATCACCCCGGGGCAGTTCGGACCGACCAAAATGGTCTCTTTGCCCCCCTGCTCGACTTTGCGCTTCATTTTGTTGCGCACCATCAGCATGTCCCGCACCGGGATGCCCTCGGTGATGCAGATCACCAGATCGAGATCCGCCTCCACCGCTTCCCAGATCGCGTCCGCCGCGCCGGCCGGCGGCACGTAGATCACCGAGGCGTTGGCGCCGGTGGCTTCCTTGGCTTCCTTGACGGTGGCGAAAATGGGAATGTCGAAAATCTTTTCGCCGGCTTTCTTGGGGTTGACCCCGGCAACGAAGCATTCGCGCCCGAAAGCGTATTCCAGGCACTTTTCGGTATGAAACTGACCCGTTTTACCGGTAATCCCTTGGGTGATGACGCGGGTGTTCTTGTTGATCAGAATGGACATGTCGTTCTCCCCGGTTAAGCGGTTTGTGCGGCGGCGACCACTTTCTGCGCCGCTTCGGCCATGGTTTCCGCAGAAATGATCGGCAGGCCCGATTCGGCCAGGATCCGCTTGCCAATGTCTTCGTTGGTACCTTTCATGCGCACCACCAACGGCACGTTGAGGCTGACTTCGCGCGCTGCGGTGACGATACCGGTGGCGATCGTGTCGCAGCGCATGATACCGCCGAAGATATTGACCAGGATCGCCTTGACCCGCGGGTTCTTGAGCATGATCTTGAACGCGGCGGTGACTTTCTCGGTGGTCGCCCCACCCCCCACATCGAGGAAGTTGGCCGGTTCGCCGCCAAAGAGCTTGATCGTGTCCATCGTCGCCATCGCCAGGCCCGCCCCATTGACCAGGCAGCCAATGTTGCCATCGAGCGAGATGTACGACAGGTCGAATTTGGAAGCTTCGATTTCGTCCGGGTCTTCTTCGTCCAGGTCGCGATAGGCCACGATCTCAGGGTGACGAAAAAGCGCGTTGTCGTCGAAGTTCATCTTCGCATCCAGCGCTTTGAGCTGACCGTTGCCTTCACGAATGAGCGGGTTAATCTCCACGAGCGAGGCATCGGTTTCCATGTAGCACTGATAGAGTTTGAGGAAAAGATCGACCGCCTCCTCGATCGAACCTTCGGGAATGCCCATGCCGCGCGCGAATTCCGCGGCCTGCTCACGCGACAGCCCATCGAGCGGATTGACGAAGCATTTGGCGATTTTCTCAGGGGTCCTGGCGGCGACTTCTTCGATGTCCATGCCGCCTTCGCTGGAGCCGATCAGCGCCACAAGCTGGGTCTTGCGGTCGGTGAGCACCGAGACGTAGTACTCATGCTGGATGTCGGCGCCTTCCTCGATCAACAGCCGCCGTACGATGCGCCCTTCCGGACCCGTCTGTGGGGTCACGAGGCGCATCCCGAGGATCTGTCCGGCCAGCTGGCGCACTTCCTCGAGCGAGCGAGCCAGTTTCACCCCGCCGCCTTTGCCGCGGCCACCGGCATGGATCTGGGCCTTGACCACCCATACCGGACCGCCCAGCCGTTCGGCCACCGTCACCGCTTCCTCAACAGAAAATGCCGGTTCGCCGCGCGGCGTGCGCACCCCATATCGCCGCAAGACTTCTTTGGCTTGATATTCGTGGATTTTCATTGCGTTACCCTTTCCTAACATCATCCCTCGACGGCAACGAGACACCCCATGCCGCCACTCCCTGGCGCTCAGCCGTGGGTAATTATAGCGGATGACGGATGCCTTCCGCTGTTTGCAGCCCCTCAAGGGTATAAGCCTGAAGGTAGGAAACGGCCGTCGATATCACGAGTGGCTTTCGCCAAGCCTTCAGAGGAAAGGCACTTTGGCGCCGTCATCACAGCCATTTGGAAAAACTGCCTCATCCGGGCCCAGTGTCTTCCTTTCCCCCTGCCACCACTTGGGGTAAAAGCGCCGCACTGCTTCCGAGTGACGCGTATCCAGCCCCAGGCACTGATCGAGTTGAAACGGCTTTTGGCCAGTGTCTTCGTTGTCCTTTTTGAAGGTGGCCCAGGTCTGGATCGCCGCCGTGGGCAGACTCATCAGCAGTTCGGTCAGGTGCGTGCATCCTTGCACCCCACCCAGGCGCTCCAATACCGCCTGGCGAAAGCCGCGCAATAGATTGAGCCCAACCAGCGCTTCGTAACGGGCAGCGGCACGATCGCAAGAACCGACGAACGGCACCCAAGGCATCTCGGCGTGCGCTTCTTTGATCGTGAAGTGCGGGTCCAAAACCACCCGCACGCGCATTTCATGCACCGGAATACCGGCGGGCCGCAACCCGGAGGAAATGGGGTAATCGACATCTTTGACGTCGGTGAGCACCGCTTCCAGTTCCAAGCTGCCGTCGTCGCGCACAAAGCCGTCGATCACGATGCTGCGCCGATGCACACGCCGACGCGCTGGAGCGGGTGCTGCATGAGCCTGCTTGTAGGCCGTGTCGAGAGGTTGAGTGGATTCAGTCATAGCAAAAACTTTGATCGTAGCAACAAACCGCTCTTGTCAGCGCACGGCATGGTGAAGTGACAAATTACCGCCGCAACGGTTGCCGCAGTGATACTCCGGGCTAGCCATGTGACTTGTCGCCCGGTATCACCGGGAACAAATCACAGCCGCAGCAATGCCTCCACCTTGGCCGCACAGATGAAGTCGCTTTCGGTCAAGCCATTGACCGCGTGCGTCCAGTACTCGACGCGGCAGGTGTTGTAGCCGACGGTCAAAACGGGGTGATGGCCTTGCTGATGCGAGATCCACGCCACCGCGTTGACGAAGGTCATCGTCTGGTAGTGATCGGGAAAACGAAAGGTTTTCACCAGACGATTGTCTTGGATCGCCCATCCCTCGAGCTGCGCCAGCAGCTGCACGGCGCGCTCGGCCGGCAATGGCAGCACGCCCCCTTCACACGGCTGGCATTTACCCGCCGCCAGATCACAAACGGCAGTGCTCATCGCGCGCTCCTGGTCGATCGACAAAGGTATTTTAGCGCAGATTGGCAGAGTGTTTGGCGCTTCGTGTTCAACGCCGTAATACATGCGCTGAGGTTCGCATCGACAGCGCATTTTGCTCACCGCCCATGGCCCTCAAGCGCAACCCCTGGACGCCTCGCTAGAAAGCAAAGGCGAAGCAGGAAGAAGGCGCTAACTGACCCCCACCGCAAACACGCGATGTTGCAGCGCCGGTAATTGCTGTCGACATTCGTGCAACAGCGCCGGGTCGAGCTGTGCCAACGCGATGCCCTCCCCGTATTCGTGCCGGGCGAGCACCTCGCCCCAAGGGGATACGATGAGGCTATGCCCCCAGGTGCGGCGCCCGCCTGGGTGTTCGCCGCCTTGGGCGCTGGCAACAACATACGCGAGGTTTTCGATCGCGCGGGCGCGCAGCAGCACTTCCCAATGTGCCTGGCCGGTCGTATGGGTAAAGGCCGCCGGCAGCAGCATGAGATCAAAGGGCGCCATCCGCCGCCAATATTCGGGAAAACGCAGGTCGTAACACACGCCAAGCGCGACGCGCCATCCAGCGATCTCGGTGGCGACCGGCGCTTCGCCGGGTTCGATGAACACCGTCTCGTCGTAGCGCTCTTGCCCGCGTTCGAAACGAAACAGATGCACTTTGTCGTAGCGCGCCGTGAGCGACCCGTCGGGGGCATAGACCAAACAGGCGTTTCTGACCCGCCGCCGGTCGTTCGCCACCAGCGGCACCGTCCCGCCCACCAGCCACAGCCGATGCCGCACGGCGAGTTTCGCCAGCAGTTCCTGCAACGGCCCCATCCCAAGCGGCTCGGCCAAGGCCCGCCGGCGATGCGCGTCGGTGCCGAAATACGGCCAAAATTCCGGCAACACCACCAGTTGCGCCCCAGCCGTCGCCGCTTGCGCGACCAGGGCTTCGACGCGCGCGAGGTTGTGCGCGACGTCGTCGCGGCTGATCATCTGAATCGCCGCAGCGATCAAAGGCATCGGTGTGGTCATGGGGCTCCCTCCCTTGGCGTTGGCGCCACGTCGAGGCGCTCCACCGTCGGTGCCTCCCACGAGCCGCTGATGCGGTAGCGCTGCATCATCAGCCGGCCGATCGGGTCGCCGACCACTTGTTGCCCCAGCAGCGCCAGGATCCCGGCCACCGGATTGACAAACGCCAGGGCGGTGGCTGCGGTACTGCCCAGGCGCGGCACGATGCGCACCTCGAATTCCTGGGTCTGCAGGTAGGTATCGACTGCCCCCGCCAACTGCACCAACGCCACGGGAGCATCGATCGTCAGGTCAGAGGTCGCCAGGTACCCCTCGGCCAGCGCAAAACTGCCGCTCAGTGAGTCGAACATCAGCCCTTTTTGCGCCACGTCGCGAAAGTCAAAGCGTAAGCGCCGCAGCAGTGTTCCGAGGTTGAACAACGACAACAAACGCCCAACCCCCGGTTCGATCTCTTCGAACGTTCCGTCGCGGAACGCCAACGTTCCCGAACCGCGCACTGCCTTCAAAGCGAAATCCGTCGGCGCCCCCGGCCAAGAGAGCTCGACTGTCAGGGTGCCCTGGCCGCCTTCCACCCCAGTCAGGTCAAAAATCTGCAGCCACTTGCCCAGATCGGCCACCTCGGCGATGAGTTGCAGCTGCGTTTGCGCGGCCTCCCATTGCCCTTTGGCCCGCACTCTTGTGCCAACCGGGAAATGAAGCTCCCCCTCTCGCAGCTGCCATGTCGCCCCTTGCTGCCCGCCGGCAAGACGTAACCGCCCCAATGCTCGGCCCTCCCAGCGCAGATCGAGCACTGAGATACGTAGCTGCGGCCAATCGCGCGGTGAAAAAGAGGAACGGGAAAGCGCTTCAGACACCTGGGACACCGCCGCGGGCCAGTGTACATGCGCCAATTCCAATTCCACCCGCTCCAACCCACTGGCACCGCGCTGCAGCACCCCTTTACCTCGCACTTCCTGGGCTTCGATGCTGAGCTCGAAACGATCGCGCGGCCGCGGTAACATTTGCACTTGCACCTCGTGCCAGTCCCGTTGCAACAAGCGCAACGACCGGACGGCAAGGCGCACCTCCGGCCAGCTGGCTGCGGGGCGCTGCGTCAAAGCCTCCGCCCACCGCCGCCATGCCTCAGCATCGAGCGTTTCGGCGCGGAGTGCTACAGCACCAAAGGGTTTCGGTGCGGGCAACGCGATGTCTCCCACCGCAACCGCCCACGCGCCACTCGCTTCCTGCCGGTAACGCACACGATCCCCTACGCTGGCCTCGATGTACCAACTGGGCTCACCGGCTTGCAGGGTCAAGGTCAACGGCCAGCGCTCGCTCGGTGCTTTGTCGAGCGGCGCCGGCAGACCCAGGCGCATCCCTGTCAGCGACGATTGCACTTCAACGCGCCAACGATCGATCAGCGTCACGGTGGCCACGACCTCACTGTTGCCACTGACGGTTCCTGCGGGCAACTTGGCAAGTCGGGTCAGCGCCTCGCCGGGCACCAGTGCGCGCAATTCGATCTTGGGAGGATCGCCGCCAAGCCATTGCGCTTTCACCGGCACCTCACCCCATCGTGCCTGCGCGTTGGCCAAGCGCAAACCGGCATGATCAAAACCGATCACCGCCTCCAATCGGTTGATCGGCAAGCCCGCCACCTGGGCTGGCACGCTGCCGCGACGCAGGCGCAATTCTCCTTGGACACCGAACTCGTTGCGATCCAACGGCAGCGTAAGATACAAGTCCAGCTCGGTATCGGCCTGCAGGGACAAAGCCCGCCATTGCGCCAGCGGCAATCGGGTTTTGAGAGGAGTCTTTGCCGCAAAATTCAACACCTCCGGCCAGCGTCCGCTGGCTCTTAGCGCAACGGTGAGTACCGTCTCGGGAGCATCGAGCCGTGGAATCTCGGCGCGCACATCGCGCACTTCCAATCGTTCGGAGCGCGCCCGGGGCACCTCGACGATCAAGCTGGCGTTGCGAAACTGTACCAACCCTTCGTGGATGAACACTTCCGGCCACTCGGCGTCGTACCGAAGGCGCACGTCCCGAACCGGCAAAGTGACGGCAAACGTCCCTTCTTCTTCGGAAAAAGGAAACGCGTCGAGGGGCCCATGCAGACTGAACTGCGCCGCTGGCACCGTCCCCGCAACGAACGCCTGCGCCAGCCATTGTATGGTCGTCTCACCCACCGCTGCCGGCGGCAAATAGTGCGTGAGCATCGGCAGAGGCACCTGCGTCAACGTTGCTTCGCTCTCTGCCCATACCTGTAGCCCTCGCCCGATACCGCGCAGCCTTCCGGTAGCAGCCAGTTGCATCTGTCCTTGGCGCGCGGAGAGATGTTCCGTGATGAGTTCATAGCCTTGACCCGGGGCGTAACGCCATTGCCCCTGCCACACGAAGTCCTTCAATGGCAGCGCAGGTTCGGCAAACCAGTCTGCTGGCCATTGCGCCACCAACGATGGAGCAGCAAGCGCGAATTCTCCGCTGTCTCGCCCCCCTTCGATCCAACCATCGAGGCCAGACAAGCCAGGAAAATCCGCACTAGCGAGCCAGCTCAACGCAGAAAAGCGCACGCTGACGCGATCCAATGTCTCTCCTCTGCCGCGAAATGTCCCGGTGAGTACGGACACGGTTGGTTGAGCCGTGGCCCAACCGGTTTCTGCCAAAACCTCGGCCAAGGGCAACAATTGCAAGGACTCGGCGGTGAGTTCGAGCACCCAGTCTCCCGCGTACCATTGCCCCGCCAGTTCCCAGCGCGGCGACAATGCCCCGCCTCCTCGTCCCTCCGTCCTCAAGCCATCCGGCCCAAATATCAGTAATAATCGCCCCGTAAGCAGCGGTTCGTTTGGGTCGCCTACGGCAAATGAGGCCACCTCCAACGTCGGCCACACCCCGTCCCAGCCACCGTATACGCCCGCCAAGTGCACCGGTACACCTAAGCGTTTGCTGATATGCGCTGCGATCGGTTCTTTCCAGCGATCCAACTGCGGCCAGATCCCCCAGCGCAATGTCAGCCACAGGAGCAGCACAAGGGTCAGCGGCAACAACGCCCCCCAAAGCGCCGCACGCAGCGCCATCATGCCGATCCGAAGACCAGCGCCCCGTTCGGGAACTTGGGAAGGCTCAGTGTTCATTCCGCCCTCTCTCGCTTACAATCATGTCGATTATAAGCGGGTGTTGCTTGTGCCATGACCACCGATGCTTTCACCGCTGCGCTGACACACGCCGAGCGTTTTTCGCCGATCCTCACGCAATGGCTTGCCGCGCGGCCGTGGCTAGGTCAGTGGTTGCGTGCCCATTGGCAGCAACCGCTCGCGCGCCACGCCATCACGGATTTCCTGGTCACCCCACCAGCACCCGTGCCGCAGCAACCTGGCGAACGGCTGCGCACCACCTTGCGTTGGCTGCGCAGCGCCGTTTTTGCCCATACCGCCGTGCGCGATCTCAACGGCTTAGCGCCGCTCGAGGAAGTCACCGCCGCCTTCACCGCCTTTGCCGAAATGGCCATCGCCCGCGCTTACGAATGGCACTATGAGGAACTCGCCGCCCGACATGGACGGCCGCAATCAGAAAACGGCTGGGAGCAAGAACTGCTGGTGGTGGGCATGGGCAAACTGGGGGGCGGTGAACTGAACGTTTCCTCGGACATCGACCTCGTCTTTGTCTTTCCCGAAGACGGATTCACCGCTGGACCGAAAGAAATCTCCAATTTCGAGTTTTTCGAGCGGCTGGGCAAACGCCTCATCCAGACGCTCGCCGAACCCACCGCCGACGGCTGGGTGTTTCGCGTCGACATGCGCCTGCGCCCGCACGGAGATTCCGGGCCGCTCGTGGCGTCGTTCCAGATGCTTGAAGACTACCTCATCACGCAAGGTCGCGCCTGGGAGCGCTACGCTTGGATCAAGGGCCGGGCACTCACGGGCGAACGATGGCCAGAGCTCGAAGCGCTGGTGCGGCCGTTCGTCTATCGCAAATATCTTGACTTTGCCGCGATTGATGCGATGCGCGAACTACACGCGCAGATCCGCCGCGAAGTGGCACGCAAAGACCGCCGCGAACACGTCAAACTGGGCCCAGGGGGCATTCGCGAAATCGAGTTCATCGCCCAAGCGCATCAGCTCATCCGCGGCGGGCGCGACCCAGCGCTGCAGGTGCGCCCCACCCGCACCGTGCTGTGCTTGCTTGCCGAAAAAGGATTGCTGGAAGAAGAACAGCATGCGGCGCTGGATGCCGCCTACGTCTTTTTGCGCCAAGTCGAACATCGGTTGCAATACTGGATGGACGCGCAAACGCACGACCTACCCGATGACGAAGCGCGGCGCCAACGGTTGGCCGAAGCGATGGGTTTTACTGACTGGGACTCCTTCTATGAGGCGCTCCAAGCGCACCGCAGCGCGGTCAGCCGTGCCTTTGAAGGAATGTTTGGAGAAAAGGACAGCAGCACCACCCTCGATGGCCCCTGGTTCGCAGCGGCAGACACCACCACTTTTGCCGAGACACTGCACGCGCACGGCTACCGCCAACCGCACGAACTGGCCCAGCGGCTGGAAGCCTTCAAAGCGCAGCCGAAATACCAGGCACTGTCGGCGTACGCCCGCGGCAAGCTCGACGCGCTGGTGGCGCGCGCGATCGAACTGGCGAGCACTTTTGCCCAGCCGGATACGGTGCTCGAGCGGCTGCTCGATTTGTTCGCCGCGATTGGCCGCCGCACCAGCTACTTTTTGCTTCTGGAAGAGCAACCCGCAGCGCTCAAGCGCGTCGCCGAAGTGGTGGCGGCAGCCCGGTGGGCGGCCCGCTATCTCACCGCACATCCGATCCTGCTCGACGAACTGCTGGACGAACGCGAGCTCAGTCAAGAGCCCGACTATGGCGCGTTTGCCGTGACGCTGCGCGCACAGCTTGCGGCCACCAGCCCCGACACCGAGCGGCAAATGGACATTTTGCGCGAACAGCACCACGCCCAGGTGTTCCAGCTGCTCATGCGAGACATCGCCGGCAAACTCACCGTTGAGCGGCTGGGGGACCATCTTTCAGCGCTCGCCGACACCGTGTTGGACGTATCGCTGCCTTTCGTGTGGGCGACGCTACGCAAAAAACACCGCGACACGCCGCGTTTTGCGGTGATCGCTTACGGCAAGCTCGGCGGCAAAGAATTGGGATACGCCAGCGACCTTGACCTGGTCTATGTCTTTGCTGATGAGCACCCCGACGCGCTCGACACCTATTCGCGCTTGGCGCAGCGGCTGGGCACATGGTGGAGCGCGCGCACCGCGGCAGGAGGCTTGTTCGAAATCGATCTGCGCTTGCGCCCCGATGGCGAGGCGGGGCTGCCGGCCGCCCCGTTCGAAGCCCTGGAGCAGTATCTGCTCGAACGCGCTTGGACGTGGGAACATCAGGCGCTGACCCGTGCGCGTTTTTGCGCTGGCGACACGGCGATTGGA
>FWPV01006657.1_pt1 | contig 21776 bp, 16 predicted proteins | sample 2228371 | NCBI WGS metagenome assembly FWPV01 (sample SAMEA103939776, study PRJEB20133) | metagenome | reverse complement strand
TTCCTCGGCGTTTTGATAGACTGAAATCTCCAGCCATTTTTCCACTCGCGTGGAGATAGCCCGGTTAAACACAAGAGCATCAGGGTTGGGCGAAATAAGGCTAACGTAGAGAATGCCGGCTGCATCGCAGGTGCGGAGGACGGCGCTGGCGTTATGGGCGATAAGCACCCGGTCAAGCACCACTCTTAGGTCTGGCTGCCGCCAGCTGAGGATTTGTTTTACCCGGGCTATTCTTTTTTGCGTAGGCACGAAAAAATCTTAGCAAACCTGGGCTTATGGCTTCAACCAAACCCACTTTAAGAGCAGGATAAGCAAAAAGCCAACCGTGGCCAGAAGGGCACGGTATTCTTTATTTTTAAAATAGAGGGCCAGCTGGAAACGGCCGGAAGCAGAAGGCCAAGACCGTTTCCAGCGCGGGAAAAAGAGAGGCACCTGGCGGCCGTATGCGCTGTAGTCGGCGGGGAAGAGTTCAGCCAGGCGGCGCTGTTCGGTGATAATAGCGCAAGGATAAAAGCAAAAAAAGTAGATAGAAAAAGCCAGCCAGCCGACGAGCGAATTAGCCGCGGCGGCGAGACCTAAGCCCAGAAGAAAATTGGCTAAATACAGAGGATTACGGGAAAAGCGATAAGGCCCCGAAGTGGCCAAAACCATGTTTTTATTTAAATGACCCGCGGCCCAGGCTCTTAAGGCCAGAGCCAGTAGAGAGATAACCAGGCCGGCGATAAGGGAGAGAGGTCGAGGCTGAGCAAAGATTAAGGTGAGAAGCGCGGCGGGTAGCGCAGCTCTTACCCGCCAGCGGCTTAGTTTGGGGATTATCTTATCTAGGCTAGGCATATCGCTCCACCTGACGGATGATAATTTCACTCGCCTTCCTCGCTGAAAGGGACTGCCAGCAACGAGGCGTGGGACAGGTGCGGCGATAACAGGGGCTGCAATCAACACCGGCATAGATAACTTCGTCATGCGACCCAATAGGTCCGTTGCGCGTGGGACTTGTTGGCCCAAAAAGGCCGACCGATGGTCGCCCCAGAGCACTCGCTGCCTGGAGAGCGAAGGTATCGCCACTCACTATAACTGAAGCTAAGTTAATCAGGGCGACGACCTCTTTGATGGTCAAAAAAGGAAGGAGAGGGATTCCTGTGTCCTTATGAATGGCCTCAGCTAAGGACATTTCTTCCTTATTCCCCCAGAGAAGGAATATTTTAATCGCTGGGCTTATTTTTTCCTGGGTGGCCTTTATCAGCTCACTCCAGAAAACAGCGGAAAGCCGCTTTGATTCCCAGGAGGCACCGACGTTGAAGATAAGCAGGGGCTGGCCGTTTTTGTACCCCAGCGCTTCCAGTTTCTCTCGCACCTGCCTTACTAAGCTATCAGGAAGTTCAAGAGGGAACATGAGCGGAAGGTTTTCCTCCTCCCACCTTATGCCCAGAGGTTTCAGAAGGCGAAGATTCTTATAGATGACATGGGTTGCCATTTCCGCCACCGCCGGGATATTTTCGGTGTAAAAAAAGCGAGCCAAGGGTTCTTTGAGGTTAACACGGTTAAACCCGAGCCGGCGCTTAGCTCCAGAAAGAGCACCAAGAAGGGCAGATTTAAGCAATCCTTGGAAATCAAGGACGACAGCTTCTCTGTTTCTGATTTGACGGCAGGAGCGGAACAAGTTGTCTGGCCAGGTTATGATGCGGTCTACTCCCCGGACCATCTCGAGAATTTCCTTTCCCCCTGGCCCCGTGGCCCAGGATATTCTTGCTTGAGGAAAGCTTTGGCGCAAAGCGGCAAAAGCGGGAAGCGTGTGGATGATATCGCCGAGAGAGCTCAAGCGGATGATGAGGAATTCCTTCATTTTTTTTATTCTTTTATTTTATTCGTTATTTTATTTTCTCCGGCAGCCAATTTTTTGGCCAGGCGTCGGATAATCGTTGAAGTAGAACGGATCTTAGGCCCTCCCACGATAGCCACTTTTATCCCCAATTGCTTGGCTGTTTCTCTTTCCGGGACAGTGGAACGGCGGTAATCAGAGCCTTTCACGTGAACATCTGGTTGCAGTTGCCTCAGAAGGTTATCCACTCTTGACTCATCAAAAATAATGACATAGTCGACAAACCAGAAGGACGAAAGGATAAAGGCTCGCTCTTCGGCTGGTAGAAGAGGACGGGCAGGACCTTTAAGCTGGCTTACCGAGCGGTCGCTATTTAAAGCGACGATGAGTACATCTCCTTTCTTCTTAGCTGCTTCGAGGTAACGAATATGACCTACATGAATAAGGTCAAAACAGCCATTGGCCAGAACTACCCGTTTCCCTTTTTGTTTTGCCTCAGAGACAAGGCGCTTGAGTTGGCGAAGAGATTTTATTTTGGGTGACTTAAACAGTGATGGCATTTTTCAGCTCATCGGGAGAAACAGTGGCTGTTCCCTTTTTCATGACTACTATTCCACCAGCATAATTAGCCAGGAGGGCAGCTTGGCGAAAGCTGGCCCCTGCGGCCAGGGCTAAAGTAATAACGCTAATAACGGTGTCGCCGGCGCCGGTGACGTCAACGATATCGAGCGAGCCATGGACGGGAATGAAATAGGGGGGCCGGTTTTTTTCAAAAAGGGCCATTCCCCTTGAGCCGCGAGTGATTAAAAGCGCTGGCGAGGCGAGCCGGCGCAGCAGAGTCTGCCCCGCTTGCGTCAAAATTTTAAGGTCGTTATTTATTTCAACATGCAGCGCGGCCTCGATTTCGGGTTCATTGGGTGTAGCTATGGTTACTCCCCGGAAAGAAAGAAGCCGAAAGCGTGAATCAAGGGTAATCGGAAGGTGAGCCTGGCGGCAAAGCTCGAGGACGGTGGAAAATATTCTGACCTTAACGGTCATGTAGTTATAGTCAGAAATCAGCAGAGCCTGAGCCCCCGGCAGAGCCTTTTGCAGCCGGTAGAGAAGGCCGCGAACAATTGTCTCTTTCTCGGGTACCTTAGCTTCCCGGTCAATCCGCAAAATCTGCTGGTGCCGGGTATTTTCTTCGCCGGCCAGAATCCTGGTTTTAATCGGCGTAGAAAAATCTTTCGGCTGAAGGAGAAAAGAAGTCGGTATTTTTTGAGATTGAAGAAAAGAAATTAATCTATCGCCAGCTTCATCCTTTCCCACTACGCCCACCGGGATAGGGTTGGCGCCAAGGGCTTTGAGGTTAAGGAGGGAGTTACCCGCACCTCCGGCCGCAAATTCCTGTTTTTCATAGGAGATGATGAGAACAGGGGCTTCGCGAGAGATGCGCCGCGTGGTGCCATAAAGGTATTCATCCAGGATGAAATCGCCCCAGACAACGACTTTCAGACCTTGAAATCGGTCAATCAGGTCGAGGAGAGCCTGCTTTTCATTTTTCAATTTTTGACCCATCTTTTATCTCTCAACTGAAGCCCGGTATTAGTCCTTTGGGGTTAGCTTTGATTTTTTATCAGATATCCCGGCAGAAATCAAATTTTAGCCTGTGTGGGTGAGTCCATCAGCCCACCGATTAATCGCGGTCTTGAGCGAGGGTGACAGCCCAAAAAGGGTAAGGCGCCTGAGAACCTTTGATGGCGTGCCAGATAATTTGATTAAGCTTGGTCTCGGGGCAAGCATCAATGCGTTTAAAATTCAGCCGGGCTGAAACGACCGCATTTTTTCTTAAAAGTGGGTCGGCAATACTCTTTGGCTCCGGGTTCAATTCGTCCAGGGGGATACGGTTGGGAACGGAGATAAAGGGTCGGAAGTCTGCCTGTTCCGTGAAACAGTCAAACATGGGGAGGGCGCTGGCGTCGAACTGGTTCATCGGCGGCAAACCTAGAATCTGCTCAATCGTGCGCAAAATACTAGTGGTGTTGTACTGGGTATGAATAACGGCTCCTCTTTTGACATAAGGTCCGGCCACGTAAGCTGTCGTGCGGTAGCCGCTGACGTGGTCAAACCCGTTTTGCGGGTCATCTTCGATGGCCAAAATAACCATTTGAGACCAGAAACTGCTATGGCTGAAAGCCTCGACAATCTGGCCGAAGGCCAGGTCGTTATCAGCTACCGCGGCGCGAGGCGTGGGCAGGCCTGGTTTGGTACCGCTTGTGTGGTCGTTGGGCAAGCAGATGAGGACGAGCTGAGGCATGTCCCCTTCTTCCTCCCATTGTTTTATTTGGCTTTTGATACGCTTAGCGCGCCAGACATCAGGCACGTTCATATTCCAGCCGACATAATCGGTAGGGGTAAATTTGGCAATGGAAGGAATGCCAGGTTGGCTGGCGATAACGACTTCTCCTCGGCCATAAAGATATTCTTCCCAGAAATCCTTCCACGAAGGCTCGCCCTTTTTCTCCGGGTCTTTCCAACGGCAAGCGGGCATGGCGAACTCGCCAAAATTCCAGAGAGATATACCGTGCTTGAGGCAATTATCCCAGATGAACCCGGTGGGAGCATAAGCCAGGGCATCAACTTCATCTTCGCCCATACCGTCAGGGTAACTGCGAGGCCAGCCGGCAAATGATTTTTCCAGGTAATCAGTGCCGAAAGCTGACGTTGACCATTGATGGCCGTCAGCGCTTAAAATACCGCTACAATAGACATTGTCCAGGAGAACAAATTCTTGGACCAGCTTATGCTGGTTAGGTGTTACTTCTTCGCCGAAGAGGCAAAGAGAAGGGTTACCGTTTCCCTCTGGTACATCACCTAGCACCTGGTCATAGGTCCGGTTTTCTTTGATGATATAAACTACATGTTTGATTAAACTTGGCTCGCCGATTCTTTCCGGGACAGGCACCGGCCTAATGGTTGGCCTTGGCCTCATCCCAGCCTCCTTTATTCTTGTAAGATGGAAATTCGACCAGACTTGGCGGGAGAGTCTTTTTAATTCCCTACTGCGAGGAAGAGAGAAAATAGAAAGCGAGCCGCTGTATTGGTGAGAATTAAAACCAACAAGACCTGTTTTTTCATCCTTTTTTGGTTGGCTGGGTAAACCCTTGATGTTGGCCACCCACAGTGTTTGGTGCTTTTTATCCCAAACCATAGCCCCGGGAAACCAGCCTACAGGGATCAGACCTTTAAGCTGGGATTTTTTCTTCTTTGGCTTGAAATCGACGACAGCTATAGCATTTTGTGTTCCGTTGGCTACCAGAAGTTTTCGGCCGTCGGGCGTGAAGCAAAGAGCATTAGGGGAGGCGCCAAAAAGGTCAGCTGGACTCCTTTTCACCCAGATAGTTTCTATAACCTCGTCGTTTTCTGTATCGATAACACTCAGGTTGTCAGAGGCAGCGTTAGCGCAGACCAAATATCGCTCGTCCGGCGAAAGGGCTAAAGCGGAGGAATGAAGGTGAACGAGTATTTCTTTAATAAGTTTTCCTTTCTCCAGGTCAATCACACTCACCGAACCTTCACAGGCAATATATTTTTCGGGGTCAACTTTAACTAAAGTGCCTCGGCCAGCCGGACCAACCACATCGCCTTCAGCCGGTCGACGTCCACCCCAATTGCTGACATAAGCTTTACCTTTGGCCAGGATTACTTCAAAAGGGGCGACGCCTACCTCGAACACCCTCAAGATTTTGCCGAAATAAGCGTCGATTTCTAAGAGCTGGTTGGAAAGATTCCCACAAACATAGAGTTTGCGGCCATCCGGGCTGAGCGCCAACCCAGCCGGAATTTCTTCCTTACGGCGAGGAGCATGAGCCGGGGGGAGGGAAATGGTGTGAGAAGGCCGGACTTGCCCGTCGTCGGCCACAGAAAAAACTTTAATGCTGCCGTTAACATTGCTGAGATAAATTTTCTGGCCATCGGGGGAAAAAATCAGCCCATGGTAGCTGAGTTGACCTTCTTTGTCCGGGATGAGGATTTGGTCAGATGTTATTTCCGGGAGGGGTCCAAACTGCGTTTCAGAAGGGAAGGGAACAACCTGGAGAATCTTCCGGTCAGCAGAATCGATGAGCACCAAATCGCTGGTTTTACCCGAAACAGCTATCAGCCGGCCATCAGGTGAGATAGCTATATCCTGAGGTCTCAAGCCAGGAAGCTGAATTTGGTCACCATAGGGAGTTAAAATTTGATTAACGGGCACCACTACCGACCCATCAGGTCTGAAGCCTACTGGCTCTTCTTTTTCCTTGTCCAGCGGTCGTTTTTCGCAAGAAATAAAAAGACAAATGAAAAGCAGAAGAATAAGGCTCCGGCAAAAAATGCTCCCGCGAAAAAACGGACGCTGCGGAATCTTGTTTCTGGTGATAATCAAAGAAAGAACCATTTTTCGATGCCTTTCCCCTTTGGTCATCGAGAGGAAGCATAGGCTTAGTCCGACAGGATGTCAAGCCCACCCGAAAACAGGGGAGGCTTTTACTTATTAGGAAAGGACTTATCCTCGGTCCAAAGTGGATTCCGGCGGCCTTGGCGCCTGCGGCTAGAAAAGCCCCATGCATTTCTCTGCTCTACAGAAGAATAGCTCGGATTTTTCTTGGCGAGGTTTTTCTTATTCTTTCAAGGGGCCTATTCTTTAATCTGTTTTTTCAAATCCTCGATTTGTTTCTGGATAAAATTTTTCATTGATTCTTGAGTGGCGAGCTCGTAGGCTTTTTCCATAGCTTTCAGGGCTTCAGGATAATTTTTCTGGAAGCGATAGACAGACCCCAAAGTCATCCAGTTCCGAGCATTCTTGGGAGCTAATTCAACGAGTCTTTGAGCGGCGGCAAGGGCGCTTTCCAGGTTTTTAATCTGGCTGGACCAGAACGAGGCATAACTACTTAGCCAGGAGGGGTCATCCATCTTGGTTTTGATGAATTCAGGCCCGAATATCTCCAGCGCTTTCTCTTCTTTTTTCAGGCGCATGTAAATTTGGGCGGCTGCAGAGCGGATGAAGGGAGTATCAGGGTTAATCCGGAGGGCGAATTCAATCATTGCCTCGGCGCTATCCAGGTTCTTGTTCTGTTCACTCCAGAAACGGGCATAAGAAATCAAGTCATAGGCCAAACTATTGGCTTTTCCCTCTATAAACCTACGACCAAAAACTTCTTCGGCTTTTTCCCAGTCCCCCTTAAGGGCATAGAGTTGAGCTAAAGCTTGCCGGTAACGAGGCAACGGGTTATACCTGGTTATCTCGTCGATTTTTTTGGCTAATTCAATCCCCCGGTCAACTGGTTCTTTATCTCTGATTATGCGGTTAACATAGGCGTAAAGGGCGGAGATATCTTCCGGATACTTAGTCACATATTCTTCAAAGAATGCCTGGGCTTCTTCCTTAGGGCCAGATAATTGATAATAAGAAGCAAGGCTGGAGTAAGCGGAACGGAGCATTTTGCTGGCCGGATATTTCTGGATGAAAGCTTTCATCGGGCTAGGGTCACGAGAGGGAGGAACATCACCGCGGCCAAACATGGCACTCTCGGCCAGCATAAATTCAGCGTATTCGGTAAAGGTTACTCTTTCCTCGCCCCATTCTGTGGTTCCCTTTTCCCCCTTAGGGTCAAGATTGAGCACTTCTTGGAAGAGCTTTATGGATTTTTGTTGCGCTTCTGGTGTATAGCGATTGTTATATTTTAGAGCTAATTTAAACACGACTTCGATGTTTTTTGGGTCCTGGTGGTAGAGACGGGAAAGGCTCTGGAAAGTATCGATTCCTTTGACCGTTTTTTCTATTTTTTCGGCATATTTTTCAGGCGGCGGCCCATAGCCGACATGCCAGTCCACCTCTTCGCCGGCGGGGGTGACAATAAGTACTGTGGGAGTAGCTGAGATGTTAAATTTATTAAAGATCTCTGCTCCTGTTGCCTCCGCATTATTTGCCCGGAAAACGATAAAATTAGACTTTAAAAACTCTTCAAACTTTTTATTTTCGAAGAACTGCTGACCCAGCAGTATACAGGAGCCTCAGCCAGGGCTGAAGAAGTCAAGGAGGACGAGCTTTTTTTCTGCTTTGGCCTTGGTCATGGCTTCATCCAGTGTTCCCTGGAAGTAGACCTGGCCAAAAGCAGAAGAAGCTAACAGGAGGGCTATTACCGAAAACACCGCTTTTTTCATATAAGCACCTCCTCTCACCTAAATTAAATCATAATTAATCATATTGTCAATATTATGAGCTACCTGACTTAAATCTCCTTGACCTGCTTTCTCCGCTAGGAGAAATTTTTATCCCGCTGGAGTAGCCTTTTGCGCCGCTAACTGCTCTTTACGAAATTGATTCATTGTCTTGTAAAAAGGTCCAGACGAAATTGCTTCGCCTTTTATCTAAATCTTATGACCCGGGTAAAAAACAGGGTGGGAAACAACGAGGAGGCCATGCGATGGGGGTAAGGAGGAGGGCTAAGCCCAAGCGCCTTTCTCCAGAGTCAGAGGCTAATATTGGTTTTTGGCTTCGAGAATGGGGAGAGGCTATTTTGTTGTTAATAAAATTTTTTAATAGAATTCATTTATCAACGCGGTCAATCGGGAAAAGTTAATTGATTGCCTGACCAAGACTTCTTTTTGTAAGACGGGTATTTTTTCTTCGTATAACGGGCGTTCAATTTTATAAATGATTCCGACGGGAATTTTTTCTCCCCATTCTAAAGCTCTTGGCCAAGCTCCGCTTCTATTTTTAGGGTCGTAGTCAGGTTCAAGGTTATAAATTCTTTTTTTATACCAATCATAGGTATTTATTTGGTTAAAGCTTACGCATGGCTGCAAGATATCCAATAAAGCAAAACCGCGATGCTTGATGGCCTCTTTCATCATCTCTTTAAGATGCTCTATATCTCCGGCAAAGCTGCGGGCGACAAAGCTGCAATTCATCGCTATCGCCAGGGCTAAAGGGTTTAGTGGTTCAGTGGGTGACCCGAAGGGTTGCATCTTCGTTACCATGCCTTCAGCGCTGGTCGGTGAAGCCTGCCCTTTAGTAAGGGCATAAACCTGGTTGTTATGGACAAACAACTTGATATTTATGTTTCGTCTGATGGCATGAAGTAAATGATTGCCCCCTTCTCCGTAGGCATCTCCATCACCAGCTACGGCGACAACAATCATTTCATGGTTGGCCAGCTTAATTCCCGTGGCCACGGGTAGCGTTCGTCCATGCAGGCCGTTAAAGGTATTAGCTCTTAAATAATGAGGAAATTTACCTGCTTGGCCGATACCGGAAACGATAACTATCTGGTGCGGCTCAAGGCCAAGTTCGACCATGGCCATCTTAAAAGCTTTGAGGATGTTAAAGTTTCCACAGCCAGGACACCAGGCTGGGGTTTGACCTTTATAATCTTCTAAGGATGGCATCGACTTCTCCCTTGAGCCCTTCCAAAAGAAAGGGGCGGCCATCGTATTTATTTATCCGGTAGTGAAATTTAAACCCGGTCTCAGCCCTCATGAATCTGGCAAATTGGCCCGTGGCATTATTTTCCACACAAATAGTTATCTTGGCTTTGCTTAATATATTCAAGTAATTGAACTTACTGAGCAGCGGGAAAGGATAGAGCTCTCTGAAATGAAGACAGGCCACCGACCTGTTTTGGCTTAGCTCATCCACCACTTCTTTAATCACTCCGTAAGTTGAGCCCCAGCCGGTTATGACCACCTCCGGTTCAGGGTGTCCATAAAATTCAGGGGGGTCTATTTCGGCCTCAACCAAAGGCCATTTGCGAAAATACCTTTTATTCGCCATTTTTATTCTCGTTTCGGCATCTTCCACCAGATGTCCTTCCTCATCATGCTCGTCACTGTCAGTAACCACTATATGTTTTGCCTCTCCCGGTACCCCCAAGGGAGAAACCCCGCTTTCGGTCAACTCGTGACGTCGGTAGCTGGGTAAATTCTCGAAAGATTCGCTTCGTAAGCGATAGTCTTTATATTTTATTTTTTCTAGGTTAAAGCCGTCTAAAGACCATTGGCTATCAGCTAAATATTGATCTGTAAGAATTATAACGGGTATTTGATATTTTTCTGTAAGGTCAAAAGCTTTGTTGGTGAGATAAAATGCCTGTTCCGCTGTTCCAGGCGCGAAGATGACGCGAGGAAATTCTCCATGGGCGGCGTGCAGAGAGAAAAGCAGGTCTGCCTGTTCTGTTCGCGTGGGAAAGCCTGTAGCTGGTCCCGGTCGCTGGGCTAAAACAATAACCAACGGTGTTTCCGTCATGGCCGCTAAGGAGAGTCCTTCCACCATCAAAGCAAACCCTCCTCCCGAGCTTCCTGTCATAGACCTAACTCCAGCAAAAGAGGCCCCTAACGCTAAGTTGATGGCGGCTATTTCGTCTTCGGCTTGCTCCACGATTATCCCGCAATCTAATGCTTTACTGGCAATATATTGCATGATACTTGTAGCCGGTGTCATCGGATAACCAGCATAAAATTTTAAACCTGAAGCGAGCGCCCCCAGAGCAACAGCTTCATTACCGGAAATCAAAAGTTTTGGCGGCCCCAAAGGGGCAGCGGCAAAGGAGCAGCTTAAACAATGTTCCAGGGCATAAGCATGTCCGGCCAGAGCGGCTTTTAAATTAGCATTAACAATTTCTGCGCCTTTCTTATAAAAAGTGTCTTTTATAATTTGGTTAAAAATATCTATTTTAAGGCCCAACATACCCAGTACTGACCCAATGGCCACGGTATTGGCCATTATTTTTTGGCCACCACTTTGCCGGGCTAAATCAGTAAAAGGTACGGAAAGGAAATGGGGTTCTCTTTTTGTCTCCAATAGGGAAGGTTCGCCCACAATCAGGCCTTGCGCCGATAGCTCATTCTCATGCTGCCTTACACTCTCCTGGTCAAGGGCCACAAGAATATCTATGCTGGCTCGAGAGGCCATAACCGGGCGGTCGGATAGACGAACCTGGAAAAAATTATGGCCTCCCCTTATCCTGGATTCATAATCCTGATGGGAAAATACATAATAGCCGCTTCGAGCAAAAACCTTGGCCAGAGTATCGCCAATAGTCTGGATTCCTTGTCCCGCTTCACCGCCAACTTTAATTGAATAATCCATATTTTTTTTATATATTAAAAATCTCATTTAAGCAAACAGTTTTTTATAGCTATTTAATTTTCGCCACTTAGTCTTAAGTCATATCGATATATTTTAATATGTCATTAATTTTGGCTTTTAGAATTTCAACTTAAGCCGGTCTCTGTCCTGAGCGTTGGATAAAATAAAATAAATATATAAAAAAGCGGAGTATAATGAGGCGAAAAAATTTTCTCGAGGATAACTTAGTTAATAGTCTTGCTTAGCCTTGATTATCATTGGCGGGGAAGGAAAGGGCTCTAAAGTTGCTGGAAAAATAAGTAATTTATTGGGCAAGGCATAAATATCCCGTGAAGATTTCAGGCGGGAAGCAACAACGGGTTTCTGTGCCGGAGCACTTTTCTAAGCCCCGAAAATTGTTTTTGTGGATAAACCAAAGGATAATCTTGGCCGAAAGACAGGATTTAAGGGGCTCGAAATAATGGTGTATCTGATAAAAAAAAGGCGGTGACTTTGATTATGATCGCCCATGATGGGGAAATAGCTCTGAGGGCAAACAGGTTAATCGAGCTGGTTAATGGGCGGGCTTGCCAGGCTTTTCGTCTAGTTGATACCAGGGTAGAAAAAGTCCGCGAGTTGATTAAAAACCGCTCCCGTATCTTCGATGAGTCTGATTAAACTCTCAGTCGATATTTAATTTAATCATTAAATTATCGATATTTACTCGTCCGAGAAAAACTGATATAAAAATAAAGTTAAAGCAAGGCTTTTCTGGAGATAAATGGAGTTTAGAAAAAAATTTTTTGCTTCATAATAATTATATCAGCCCAGGAAAGAAGGACATGAAACAAAAAATTGGCGGGCTTTGGCTCTTTTTCCTTTTTTGGTGGGGGATAACCGTCTCCACTTTTGGTTCCAACCTTCAATCCCAGCCTAAGGTGGTTCAAACGGCCTTATTTTTCTCCCGCTCAGCGGTGCATCCTGGCGAAACCGTGGGTTTAGCCGTTAAATTGGACATAACCCCAGGGTGGCATATTAATGCGCCGGAGCAGGCTGATGAGTTTCTCATTCCCTGCTCCCTCGAAATTTCCACCAGCCCTGATTACCAGGTAATTGAATATTATTATCCTCCGGCCGAACGAGGAAAATTTTCTTTTTCCGAAACCGAGCTTCCCTTTTTTGCGGGCGAAGTCTACCTGGGGGTTTTGCTCCAGGTGCCAGCTGCAGCTAAGTCTGGCAAAATAAGAATTAAGGGCTCCTTTACCTACCAGGCCTGCGATGACCGCTCCTGCCTTGCCCCGGAATCTCTGCCCTTGGAGGCGGAAATAGAAGTTGTTCCTACCGACCAAAAAACGACGGAAATAAACCCGGAAATTTTTACCCATATCCAATTCAAATTAAAACAAAAATAAGGTTGAAGGCGGTCATGTCTGAAAAGGAAAAGGAAAAAAATGGTTATCAGCTCTGGCGTTCCCTGCCCGCGGTTGATTCCCTTCTTCGGGAGCAAAAGTGCCGCCGTCTTATCAACCAGTATGGGCAAGAACTGGTTGTTTCTTCCCTTCGCCATGTGCTCCAGACGATGCGCGACCGCATAAAAGAAGAGCCAGCCAGTTTATCAGCTGCAGATTTATCTAAAGAAAAGATATTGGACCAGGCAGAGCAGGTTCTAAACAGCCAATTTCAGCCCTCGCTTCGTCGTGTTATCAATGCCACCGGCGTCATCATCCACACCGGACTCGGCCGCGCTGTTTTTAGTCCTGAGGCAATAGCGGCGCTTAATCAGGTCCTGGCTGGTCCCTGCAGCTTAGCCATTGACCTGGAAACCGGCCGCCGCGGGGATAGAGATACGCATCTGAATGATCTTCTTACCCGGCTGACAGGAGCAGAAGCGGCTACTGTGGTCAATAACAATGCTGCGGCCACACTGCTCATCCTTAATACCCTGGCTAAAGGCCGAGAGGTTATCGTCTCGCGCGGCCAATTGGTGGAAATAGGCGGGTCTTTTCGTTTGCCTGAGGTTATGGCTATGAGCGGCGCAGTCCTGCGTGAAATAGAGACCACGAACAAAACCCATCTCTATGATTATGAACGAGCAATTAACGAATCGACCGCGGCCATTCTCCGGGTTCATCACAGCAACTATAAAATAATGGGGTTTACCGCCGAACCATCCCTGGCGGAGCTTGTTGCCCTGGGTAAGAAACACAACTTGCCTGTTATTGATGACTTGGGAAGCGGTGCTCTGGTTGACCTCGCCGTGTTCGGTTTGGAGCCAGAGCCTATGGTCCAGAAGAGCGTGAGAGCGGGTGCCAGCCTGGTTTGTTTTTCAGGGGATAAGCTTCTTGGCGGGCCTCAGGCGGGCATAATTGTCGGGAATAAAGAATTAATCCATCGCCTAAAAAAGAATCCGCTGAAGCGAGCCTTGCGCGTGGACAAAATGGTCGTAGCTGCCATGGAAGCCACCTTGCGCCTTTTCCTCCTGCCAGAGAAACTAAAGCAGAAACATCCGGTCTATCGCATGTTTTCTTTCCCGGAAAAAGAAATCAAGCAAAGGGTGCGCCGTTTTCAGCGCCGCCTCCAGACTCAGCTTCCTTCCGATTGGGAATTAGAATCTATGAGCGGGGGCACGGAAGTAGGTAGCGGCTCGGTTCCTGCCCAGACCTTGCCCACCTGGCTCTTGGCCATAAGGTCGAAAAGATTTAGCCCTGAGGTGGTAGCCCGAAAATTGCGTTTGGCTCCAACGCCGGTCATAACCCGCATCCATGAAGAGGCGGTGTTGCTTGACTTCAGGACTATCCTGCCCGAAGAAGAAAGGCGGTTAGAAGAAAATTTAATTTCATCGCTTCTATCCCTGAGCCAGGAGGAGGCCAGTGATTGACCGGGAGAGACGCCGTCGCGTCATGAGCCGGTCGATGCAACTCGGTCATTGCATCTGTCATCCACAGCAGGCATGCCCTTGCGATATTTTTAAAGAAAAAGATGTGTGTCTATGCGCCGGTGAAAAATTGCCGGAAGAAGAGGCAGAATTAAAATTAACCCGTCTTGTGGCCAATGCTGGATGCGCCTCCAAGGTCAATCAACAGGACTTAAAGGAAATCCTCACCGGGCTGCCTGAAGTTTTTGACCCTCGTGTTCTTGTCGGAGCGGGGGCGGCGGACGACGCTGGCGTCTTTTCTTTAACCCCTGAAATCGCTTTAGTCCAGTCGGTGGATGTTTTTACGCCGAACGTCGATGACCCTTATCTTTTCGGTCAAATAGCCGCGGCCAATTCGGTGAGTGATATATATGCTATGGGAGGGCAACCCCTGACCGCGCTCTCTATAATTGCCTTTCCCACTGACCGCCTTCCCCACGAGGTGATGAAAGCAATCCTTAGCGGTGGCCTCGATAAATTAAAGGAGGCCGCCACGGTTGTCCTTGGCGGGCATAGCCTCAAAGACGAGGAAATAAAATTCGGGTTTGCAGTCACAGGCATAATTAACCCGCAAAAAATCATCAGCAACCGCGAAGCGCATGTAGGAGACATTTTAATTTTAACCAAACCCTTAGGCACAGGGGTTCTTACTTTTGCTCATCAACTTGACCGGGCACCGGAGGAGGGGTTGCAAGCAGCTATAAAATCCATGACCCAGTTGAACCGGGCTGCAGCTGAAGTCATGGTATCTATGGGAATAAAGACAGCTACCGATGTCACCGGTTTCGGCCTGCTCGGTCATTTAAGCGAGATGGTGCGGCAGAGCGGTGTGACGGCCGTAATCGAGGTTGACCAAATTCCATCCTTTCCAGGGGTTATCGATTGTTTGCGCGCCGGGATTATTTCCGGGGCTCTCGAGCGAAACCGTGATTACATCACCTCTTTTCTGGTCATTGAGGAAAATGTGCCCGAAGAGTTCATTTATCTGGCCTGTGACCCGCAGACTTCAGGCGGGCTGCTGATGTGTGTGCCGGAAGAGAAGGCTAATCTTCTGTTGGCTGAGTTGAAGAAAAAGGGGGTCATCGGAGCCGTCGTCGGAAGAATAGAATCAGTTTCCGCGGGAAAAATTATTCTTCGGACCTCAAACGAGAAAATAGTTTCGGGTCGAAAATCATGGGCTATGGCGGAGGGAAAGATGAGTCAAGCTGAGGAAAAATCAAGCAAAGCCAGGTCAGCATGCTGTCCTGGTGGCCCGCCAGCCGAAGAGTTGCTGGCTGAACCGGAGAAAAAAGAGGCGATTGCTTCTGCCTCCTCATCAGCACTGGATTTAACGGCAACGCCATCCGGAGAAAAATTCATTCAGTTTATTCAAGAAGCAATGAAACCGGGTGTTTTATCCCTGCGCGAAAAAGAACTTGTCGCTCTCTCGCTGGCGGCCTATAGTCGTTGCGAACCATGTTTTAAAGCGCATCTCGAAAAGGCGCGAGAGTTCGGACTGGGTCAAGAGGAAATAAAGGAGGCTTTGTCCTTAGCGGTTATGTTTGGGGGAGCAACTGTCCTGATGTTTATAGAAGACATGCAGGAAAAAATTAGTCTTTGAATGAGCCTGAAACAACACATCATCATTAGCACAGCCGGCCATATCGACCACGGCAAGACGGCTTTAATCAAGGCGCTCACTGGCGTGGATGCCGATACTCTGCCCGAAGAGAAAAGAAGAGGCATGACCATTGACCTTGGTTTTGTGTTTATGGAAGACTCGGCCGCCGTCAGACAAATTGTCTTTATTGATGTTCCTGGCCATGAGAAATTTATTAAAACCATGGCTGCTGGTGCCGCCAACGTCGATGCGGCTCTGCTCGTGGTTGCGGCTGATGAGGGGATAAGTGTTCAGACCAGAGAACATTTTGATATATTGCGCTTACTACGAATTCCGGCCGGTCTGGTGGCTTTAAGCAAATGCGACCTGGTCTCAGACGAGCTCAGAGAGCAGCGGAGGGAGGAAATAAAAAAATTTGTCCGCGGTTCCTTCCTGGAAAACGCTGCGATTATTCCTGTCTCGGCGGTGAGCGGCGAGGGGCTTGACTCGCTAAGATTTGCCCTTCGTAATTTAGCCTCCACGGTCAAGCCGAGAATCGATACCGGCGTTTTTCGATTGCCTATCGATAGAGTTTTTAGTTTGCCCGGTTTTGGGACAATAGTCGCTGGCACCCTGCTTTCAGGAGAGGTAAAGGTTGGCGACCGGGTTAAAATTTATCCGGAAGAGCTGGAAACAAGGGTGCGTAATATTCACGTGCATCAGAGCCAGCAGCCAAAATCGCAAGTTGGTTTAAGGACAGCGCTCAATGTTCCTGAGTTGAAAAAAGAAGATTTGCGTCGCGGCCAGGTGGTAGCTCATCCGGGCACTTTAAGCCCAACTTTATGTCTTGATGTATTCCTTGAGCTTCTTCCCTCAGCTAAAGAACTAAAGAATCGAGAAAGAATAAGAATTCATCTGGGAACCGATGAATTTATCGGCCGTGTCTCGCTTCTTGACCGAGGCATTCTTAAACCGGGTGAATCTGGGCCAGCCCAGCTTTTCCTCGAAGCACCGGCGGCCGCTTTGCCCCAGGATCGTTTCGTCATAAGGACTTTCTCTCCTTGCCTGACAATCGGCGGCGGCCAAGTGCTTGATGCCATGCCGGCCAAGCATAAGCGGTTCGACCAGTTGGTCTTGGCTGGGTTTCAAAGGTTAACGGCAGGAGAGACGGAGATGCTCGCGGAAATGATTCGTCGCGGTGGTTCTCAGCCAATGACGGTGGCCAAGCTTAGTCAGCGATTAGGTTGGCGGGAGGAAAAGGTTCAAGCGCTTCTCCCCAGCCTTTGCCAAAAAGGAATTATTGTTTCTATTCCAGGAGGAAAAGACGAGTTGTTTTTGCATCAAGAAAACCTGGATTCACTGGCCCTCAAATTACGGCAACTCGTCGAAGAATTTTTTGCTAAGCAGGCTCATCTTTCCCATATGCCTCTTGTCGAGCTTCGTTCTCGATTTCTTGCTTTGAGCTCGTTTGAAACCTTTTCTTTTCTGCTGGAAAAGCTTGCCCAGGAAAAAAGTTTAATTGTCGAGGAAGGGCAAGTCAGTTTTCCGGGCCGCACTGGCCAGCTTACCCGGCGAGAAGCAGAAGTTTGCAGCCAGATAGAAATGATTTATCTCCGGGCCGGTCTTACTCCTCCGCTCGAAGAGGAGGTCAAACGCGAGTTGAAAGCAGAACCAGCGATTTTCAAGAAGGCTTTTCATCGCCTTTACCAGGAGAAAAAGTTGGTGCGCTTGAGTGAGAAAGTAACCATGCATTCTTCGGTCTGGAAAAAAGTTGAGAATTTCGTCCGGGAATACTTAAAATTAAGGGGAAAAATCACGATTGCTGAGCTTCGGGACCATATGAAAATAACCAGGAAATATGCTTGCGCTATTCTTGAATTTCTGGACCGACGAGGGATAACCAAGCGCCTGGGAGACGAACATGTGCTAAAATAAAAAGCGGGAGGGTAGAGGTCCCGGTGGGCCTTCTGGACTTCAAATCCAGCACAGGGTCTTGAAAAAGCCCTGGGTGGGTTCAACTCCCACACTCTCCCGCCAGCTTTTTCCTTCATCCTCTTGCTCAATTAATCGTTTATTTATTTTTCAACCGCTTTTTTCTTTGGGTCTTAGGGCGGGATAAATTGACTCTGAAAGGGTCGAATTCATCCAAAACAAAAAACTTTATGTGAGCTATTCAGAGAAAAGGTCTTATTTTAACTCTGCTTGTCTATCTTCGTCCGAAATAGCCTATAAAGGTGTTATTCCCTTCATCCATTTCTCGAATCTGATTGTATGGATCGAGGATAACCTTAATGGCTGATGCTCCTCTCGGGATAACCCTTTCGAGCTGAAATTTTGCCTCACGTCCTGGATGTAACTGTCGTATTGTTTCTGCTTCAACAAAGGGCACCCATCGATCAGCTATTTTGTATTCCACATGCGTCCGAACATTTTCCGCTGTTTGCCGTCCGATGTTTTGGATGGTAATCTCAATAAGAGCATCCATATCTACGGTTATCGAACCCGCAATGGCCGAGACAAACGGGACAAATATCCTTGTTCTTCTGTCCAGAAGTCTAACTCCGAGAATTCTCAAGTCAGGCCCATCCGAAACAGTTGGTAGTCCTGTTGGAGGAGGTGCTGGCAGCGCTGCTTCCACTCTGCTCCCTGTTCCGCTCGATATTCTCAGAAGGTTTTCCAGGTATATGTCCCTGATGATGACGTTGGTTTGGTCTCTCCAGATAACTTCGAAGCGCGTTCCGGGAGGAAGTGCCGCCGAAGGTATTCTCCAGGGTATATCTACACTATGCGAACCTACATTGAAGGTAGGGGGGCTACCACCAACTACCGTGGGGCGAGGGGGTAATCCTTCTCCTGCACGCTTAATTGCAAAATCAAGCGCATAGCAGCTCAAAGGCGCTCGCTCAACTCGAAAGTAAACTTTAATCGTTACTGCGTCACCTGCTTTTGCGTATGGCGGTACCATCTCCACTCTTTCTCCTACAATGATGCTTTGGGCCAAAGATAAAGAAGCTATGGCCATCATTAGGATAGCCAGGGAAAGGATTTGTAGAGTAATTCTCTTTATCCTTTCCATTTTCCCTCCTTTTTTTGGATTTTAAACTTTATAAATTAATTAAGAAACTTATGATAAAGAAGAGATCATAAAAGAGATTTAAGCACCCCGCACCAGGAGGTTAGCTTAAAGCAAAAAGGATGTCAAGATAATATTTTGAGGTTAAGGCTTCTTTGTGGTCAACGCTTCCTTTTTTGACTGAAGCTACTTTTATGCTCTCTTCAAGGTTTTCAAGAAAGCAGGGTCGAGATCAGCACCCAGGCCAGGCTCTTCGGGCAAGGTGATAAGGCCGTTTTTAACTGTCATCCCACCTATTACTGGGTCAGTTACTAAGGAGAAATAAGCGTCCAGGTCGGCGAAAACAATATTCCTTTTAGCTCCGCAGACATGAGCGGCGGCGGTTAAAGACAGCCTGGTTTCAATCATGCATCCCACCATGCAGCGGATGTTGGCCGCCTCGGCTATAGTGGCAATGTGGAGCGAGTTGGTAATACCCCCGGCTTTCATTATTTTGATGTTGAAAAAGTCGCAGGCCTCAGCTTTGATTAATTTAATGGCTTCGACGGGAGTAAACAGTGATTCGTCGGCCATGATGGGAATCGGGCTCTCCGCCCTTACCCTTCGCAAGCCGTCGATGTCTGAAGCTAAGACAGGCTGCTCACAAAGTTGAATTTTAAGTTTTTCCATCTGACGACAAACATAGATAGCCTGTGCCGGGGTGTAGCCCTGGTTAGCATCAACGCGAACAGGATAGTTATACCCGATAGCTTCTCTAATAGCCTGTAATCTTTCTAAATCCTGGTCCGGGTCTTGGCCAATCTTGACTTTTAAGCACTTAAAGCCAGCAGCAATGTTTTCTTTGGCGCTTTTAGCCATTTTTTCCGGTGTGTCTATACCTACGGTGACATCGGTTTCGAAAGTGGACTTGTCTCCACCCAGGAGTCGATAAATGGGCAAGCCGGCTACTTTGCCCAGAATATCATAAAGGGCCATATCAAAAGCGGCTACCACGCTGGGGTTGGAATGGAGGAAAGGACCGATTAATTTGTTTGCCCTTTCGATGTTTAAGGGGTCTAGTCCTTTAAAGGCTTCTCTCAGGCTTTTGGCCACTTCGATATTTGTCGCTTGGGTTTCTCCGGTGATGACGTAAACAGGGGAGGCCTCGCCAACGCCGATGATTCCTGCATCAGTTATTAGCCGAATAAAAACATTGTTGGCACTGGTTATCGTTCCGAGAGAGACGGTAAAGGGCTCTACCAGTTTGATATCTAAATAATATATTTCCACCTCTGTGATTTTTAGCCTTTTGGTCGTGGCTTTTGCCTTCTCCAGAGTTTGTTGAGCTAAACCCGAGCCTTTAAGAAAGGTGGCGGGCAAAGCTCCTAAACCCAGAATCTTCAAAAATTGCTTGCGGCTGATAGGCATTTTCTTTCCTCCTTTTTCTGAAAATTTATATTTTTTTATAAAGCATTATTTTCATGCTATTTTTAAAGCAACACTTTGCCCTTCAGATAAAAAGCTTTTCTCAGTTTTAGCCCTGGGCTAATTTATAGTCGGCCATAATAAATTTTAAGCCCGTCTCTGTCAATAGAATTTATTCTTTCAACTGATTTAGATTGTTATATCAATTTTTTTTGAGCAGGTGAGGAATTGCCTGGAGTGGAGGAGGAGTACCAGGGAGCCGTACAGGACATCTATTTCTGTGGTGAAGCTATGGATACCAATAGTTCTTCGTTCTAGCACGATGTAGGCGAGAATTATTGTTCATCTATTTCTGTTGTGGAGTCATGGATATGTTTATTTCTTTTTGATTTTAAAGCCCGGCGCAAAATTCTTGCTCCTTTTCTCTTTGATTAAGATTAGCCTCTTAACGGGCCATTTATGAGATGAAGGAATAGTTTTACCGGGTGAAGATGCGTTCCACTTCGCAGATAAGCATGGCGCTTACCTTCGCCATCTCTTGGTAATAACGGAGGAAACTGTTTGCTTCTTCTGTCTTTTCCTGAACCAGGTTGTGAGCCCAGCGGTAGCTAATGGGTTGATACCAAAGGGCAGCCTTGATTTTCAACGGCCCCTCCACTCCCTTGAGGTTGATGGCATACAGAATTTTATCGCCTCCACCCGCAAAATCCTCGTCTTTGGCAGCCTCTCCCCGAACCGCGATATCGTCCGCCGCTGTGGCCTTGTCAAACCCTGCCGGGAGGAGGCGGTTATCTTTTAAATACTGGCTGGCCGTCAGCAAAACCGTGGTCACCTGACCGTCAGGGCCAGCCATGATTGATTCATAGATTTGCACTTCGTCGGCCGCACTGATTTGCTTGTAATGTGGTTCAAAACGCGCTGCGTCGCGGTCGTTGTCATTCCCAGATATTGACCCGTCGGGTAAAGGTTTCCCCGATTCAAAAATGACCCGGCCAGAGCTTTCGACCACTTGAAAGTGCACCCAGGCGCGGCGCGAGGGGTAAGCCGTGGGCAGCTTATGCCCGGCGAGATTCTGAACAGAGATTAAAACCTCCAAACGCTCTTCTCGACATTCGACCTTCTCCATCAGGATGTGCGCCGTTTCACTCTGAAGGTGGGCTGCTGTCTGGCTGGAAATCGCCACCAACTCTTGAGCCAAAGCATTGACGGCCAGTTCATCGCGGTATCGGTTGAAAAGAAGAGGCATAAAGAAATTGCCGCCACGAAAAACATGGCGTGCGACCTCATTTCTTTTCGCGCCCATGACCGAGCTTATGGCCACTTCACTTTCGATGTGTCGCATATGACAGGATTGGCAAGCCTTTGTCTCCCGATAAAAGCTGTGTTTCCATTCGAGGTAGGGAACCTGCTCCGGGAATTCGCCGAGTGGCTCTCCTTTTTCATTAAGCGCATGAGTGAAGAGAGTATGACATGTGGCGCATAACTCAGATTCCCTGATGTGGCTGCTTTCTAACGGACGGAATAAAGATGCAGATCTCATTAACTCCTGGCGTCCCTCGTCAACTTTAAATGGTCCGAAAATAACACGCTGCGGCAGGGGTGTCTTAGGATCCACGATAAAATTAGCATTAAAGCTTGACTTCTGCCCAAAGTTGTCCTTTTGCATCTGGTGGCATGTGGTACAGGAAACCCCGTCTGCGCTCAAGAGACCAAGAGGTGACTGGGCGAGGTGCAAAGGAAGAAAAGATAAGACTTCCCCTTGGCGTCGAGCCACATTAGCCGTATAACGCTGCATCGGCATGTGGCAGGCTGAACATTCGTTTTCGATCACCGCGGCTGCAGTTGGCCGCAGCCTCACTTCGCGCCGGACGCTTGCTTGCCAGTAAGGGTCGCGGGCAG
>FWPV01006656.1_pt1 | contig 21784 bp, 16 predicted proteins | sample 2228371 | NCBI WGS metagenome assembly FWPV01 (sample SAMEA103939776, study PRJEB20133) | metagenome | reverse complement strand
CGGCGCAAATTCATCCAGTCCCACGCGCACGAGGTCAAGAACCTGGATATTTAGGTGGGGATGGTCGAACCAGGGCGATTGACAAAATTCAAGCCTCTGGTAGAATACAACCCGCATGGCCCCATCGTCTAGCGGCCTAGGACGCTGGCCTCTCAAGCCGGAAACAGGGATTCGAATTCCCTTGGGGCCATCCGGTAGGCCGTCCTCCATCGTCGTGCTCAAGATGATGGAGGACGGTTTTGTTTCCCGACTTTAGCTGGGGTAGGCCGAGGGTACGGTGTTCTATCGCTAAAAAGAGCGCACCCAAAGGGGATTGCCCCACTTCTCGGTTTGTTTTCTACGGCTTGGGTGTAGCAGTGGGGGGTACCGCGAGCATTCCCTGGTAGAGATACGCCAGTTGAACCCGCGCCATAGCCTCCAGTTCGACATCTTGCGCTTCGGTGGCCAGACGCGCTGCTTCCTCATATTGGCGCTGCGCTTCGAGCAGGTTGCCCATGTTGGCGTTTGCCTGGCCCAGGAACAGATAGCCGCGCCCCGATTGGGGATTGAGCGCAATAGCTGCCGTGGCGTCAATCAATGCCGCAGCAGGCATATCAATCGAGAGATAGGTCTGCGCGCGGAGGAGAAGGAATTGTTCGCGGTTTTCGGTGGCAGCTTCGGCAGCGGCGAACGTGGTGGCTGCCTCCGCTTTCAGCCCGAGCTGGGCCTGCATAATACCTTTGAGCGTCAGCAAACTTGGATTGGTAGGGGTGAGTTCCAGAGCGGCGTTGATCTCCCGCAAAGCTGCCTGATAATCTCGCGTGCGCGCAAGCTCTTCCGCCGCCTGTTGCCGTCGCAGGACTTCAACCATCAGGGGATCGGGACGTAGGAAGAGCGCATAGACTCCCGCCAACACGGCGAGGATGACTGCGCCGATCAATAGAACCTTAACTTGGCGACGACGTTGCAGCGCGGCTTGCTCTTTGAGCCATTGTTCGATGAACCACCACCACCGGCCGGCGTCGGGATTGTGTTCACGGCGCAGTACTATGAGTGCCTCGGCTCCGCCTAGCTTGCGCAAAAACAGCTTGGCCTTACGGCGAAAGAGGGCCGTGAGGCTCTCGAAACGCACCGTCTCGGCCTGTAAGGGCACTCCGCTCTGGGCTAATTCTTTCATCAGCGCATCGGCCGCATCGAACAGCACGGGGATTTTGCGTGCCTCTTCCAGGCCTTCATACTTGAGCTTGCCGATCAATACTTCCAGTTGATCGAGAAGCTCACGCAACTGCGCGGATGGGGTCGCGCGGAATTCTTTTTGCCGGAACATCGCACCTCCTTCGAAAATAGTCCCCGAGGATATAGTGAGCGCCGAGAAGGAACAACGCCGTTCAAGAATTTCTACGTATCGAGATCAATACTACCGGGCATTATGACGTTGATGACCTCCCCATGGATATCAATGATAATGCGCAGGCCCATCAACCCTAGCCATTGGCGTACTTCTTCGGGGAGGCCGGTATTGAGCAAGGCTTGCACATTCTCCTCCATGTTCTCAAGTGAGGTATCAATGGCCGCTTTCGTAAAAAGGTCATCTTTGCCTAAAAGTTGGAGCATCCCCTGGACCACGGCTTCACGGTTTTCGAGTACCCCTTCCTGGATAATGCCGAGAACATGGCGGTCCACTTTCTCGGCGGGGATGTGCCGTAGGAAGCCGGCATCGTCAACGACATAATAGGGCACGCCACCGACGTAGGCAACCTCAACCGGTTTGTCGGCTTCATCAACGACAAGTCCTGCAAATACGGCCACGCGCGCCATCATGTCCTCCTCATGTCATTTGCATTTATGAACAAATCTACTACAATCGTAAAAACGTTCAGAATATCGCTCAGTGCTCCTCAATGACAACTATCGCCTTCACCATATCCTAATCTTACCAGTATCCAACAGAAATGCCAATCGCCAGGAGGTTAATGAACATGCTACCAGAAGTTGCCATTGTCACCGATTCTGCCGCGAGCATTCCCGCCGATCTTTGCAATCAATATCGCATTGAAGTTGTGCCGTTGTGGGTCAATATGGGCAAAGATTCGTACCGTTCGGGTATTGATATAGACGCCGAGAGTTTTTATACACAACTGCGCGCCTATCCTGAGATAGCCGTCTCCACGGCCGTACCGGCCACACCGGTGTTTCTCGAAGCCTATAAGAAACAGGCTCAATGGGCCAAAAGTATCCTCAGCATTCATGTGGCGGGCCGGCAGAGCGGTACGTGCAGCGCAGCGGCTGTTGCCGGCCGTGAAAGTCCCATCCCCGTGACGGTGATCGACAGCCAGACGACAGCCATGGGACAGGGATTCGTGGCGTTGGAGGCCGCGCGCGCGGCAGCAGCGGGGGCTACCATGAGTGAAGTGATGGCAAGAGCGCAAGCCGTTGTTCCTACCAGCGGTGTTATTGCGCTGTTGGAAACGGTCAGCTACGCCTTGAAGGGGGGGCGTTTGTCGAGTGCAGCGAGCGCAGTGGGCAGCTTACTCAAGATTTGTCCGTTGATTCGCGTGCAGAACAATCGAGTGAGCATCATCGGTCAAGCGCGTCGGCGTAGCAAGGGAATTGCGGCCGTGATCGAAAAAGTTGTGGATGAAGTTAAAGATGATCCCGTCCACCTGGCAGTGCACTATAGCGAGGATCGAGCCGAAGGCCTGAATGTGCTGGAAGAATTGAAAAAGGCATTGCATTGCGTAGAGACATTCCTGTTGCGGATACCGATAGAACTGGGGGTGCATGCGGGACCGGGCGCCTTGGGTATTGCTTACTACATTGAACGGCGGGCAAGCGGAATTACCCAGCAACTCGAAAAGCTCGGCAGTTATGCCAAGGAGGCAAAAGAGGCCATTCTCTCACGGGTGCCGTGGGTCTCGAAAGACAACGAGTGAAATACCTTTCCGGTAACCGGCAACCAGTAACCATTTTCAGAGGAGCTTGATCTATGTCGCGTGATGTGAATATCGGTCGTATGGCCTTGATTGCCCTGATGGGGGCGTTGATCTTCGTGCTGACGGCCCTGGTGCGGATTCCGGTTCCGGCTACGGGCGGTTATGTGCATTTGGGCGATGCCGCCATTACCTTCGCAGCCTATGCGTTTGGGCCCTGGGTGGCGATGGTTGCCGGGGGGATGGGGACGGCGATGGCGGATATGCTCGGCTATCCTCAATGGGCGCCGTTCTCCCTGGTCATTCATGGTGTTCAGGGTTTGGCCATGGGGTGGATGGTACGGCGACGCATCAACACACTCAAGGTACTTTTGTCACTCGTTATCGGAGCCGGCATCGTCGTTGCGGGCTATTTCGCCGCCGGAACATTGTTGGTAGGGGTGGGCGCAGCCAGTCTGGAAGTGATCCCCAACACCTTGCAGGGTCTCAGCGGCGGACTCATCGGCGTTCCGCTATACCTTGCCGTGCGCCGCGCTTATCCACCCTTGGAATCGCGCAGGGGGCGGAACGTCTAGCCGACACCGATTACCCCATCACCTTGTGGATATGGGGCGTGCAGACTCTATGAGCTGCGTTCTTCATCAAGTGGAAAAGCCATTGGATGCTGATTTTCGCAGAGGCGCGCAGATTTTTCCACTTCGCTGACTTTATCTGCGAAGACCTGCGTGCATCCGCGTCCAATGTGGTGGATTCCCGGAGGAGGCAACTGTCAACCTCCTCCGTGCTTTTTGTCAGGGAAAAACTATGCTTGTCGCAGAACATCTGGATTTTGCCTATCCACCGGTGGGTCCGGGATTGCCGGCCACCGTTGCCCTCCACGACATTTCTTTCCGTCTGGAGACCGGTGAGGCATTGGCCGTCATGGGAGCAAGTGGCAGTGGCAAGAGCACGTTATGCTATACCCTGGCAGGACTGGCGCCTCGCTATACCGGCGGTCACATAAGCGGCGCGGTATCTGCCGCCGGCTACGACGTCCTGGCGACGATGCCTCCTACCGGCGTGGTGGGACTGCTCTTTCAAGATGCGGCCACCCAACTCTTCAATGCCACGGCTGAAGATGAGATTGCCTGGGGATTAGAAGCCCTAGGGATACCACCACAACGCATCGGCGCGCAGGTAGAGGAAGCCCTGGCCCGTTTTGGCCTGCTGAGCGTGCGCACGCGACCGCCATGGTTGCTTTCCGGTGGCCAGCAGAAGCGGCTGGCTTTGGCCGCCGTGTGGGCCATGCGTCCACGGGTTCTGCTGCTGGATGAGCCACTCGATGGCCTTGATCCCCGTGGGCGTGATGAAGTATTGGCGGCACTTGATACCTTGCGTCAGAGCGGTACCACGGTGCTGCTGACAACCTTTCACGCCCAAGCGGCCACCTTAGCCCCCACGACTTTGCTCCTGACCACCGGCGCAGCCACGCCCCCTCTTCCCACCGCCGACCTCTTACAGAATGAGGCGCGGCTGATCGAGGCGGGGGTTCTCTATCCTGCCCGTCTATGGCCCTCGCTGAAGACCTCCGCCTCGCCGGCGGCAGCCTCGGCGCTGCGCGTCCATGATCTGCACTATGCGTATGCGGATGGCTATGCAGCGCTCCATGGCGTTAGTCTGGACATTCCCCAGGGGCAGTTTGTCGCCGTGGTGGGGCCGAACGGGGCCGGCAAGAGCACGTTGCTGCGGCATTTCAACGGCTTACTGCGCCCGACGCGCGGCAAAGTTTATGTGAACGGCCAAGACACTGCCCGGCGCACGACCGGCGAGCTGGCCCGCGAAGTGGGCTTTCTGTTTCAGCGCCCGGAACAACAGCTCTTTGCCGCCACAGTCCGCGAAGAAGTACGCTTTGGCCTCCGTCGCTTGCACTTGCCGGCGGTCGAGGAACGGACAGAATGGGCTTTGGCGCGCTTTGGGCTGACAGACCATGCGGACAAACCGCCGGCCATTTTAAGTTATGGGGTACAGCGCGCCGTCACCCTTGCCGCCTTGGCCGCCCTCGATACCCCGATTTTGGCCCTCGATGAGCCAACCGTTGGTCTGGATGGGTATGAACGGGCCCAATTGCTCACCTGGCTCGCCGAGCGACGGGCAGCCGGCGTAACGCTGGTCATCGTTACGCACGAAATGGAACTGGCCGCCTGCGCCGACCGCGTTGTGGTTTTGGCCGATGGGCGGCCGGTGGCCGATGGCACACCGGAGATGGCCTTGAGTCATCCCCTGGCCGAGGTGCTGCGATGAGTGTGGCACTCGATTTTTACGTTCCACGCGATTCCTGGCTACACCGGCTCGATCCGCGCGTGAAGCTATGGGGAGTCCTCCTGGGATTTATAACGGCATTTCTGTTGTCACATCTCTGGATGCAAGGGGCATTCTTGCTGGGGCTGCACCTCCTCTTGCTGCACAATCGCATTCCCTGGCGGGCGTTACATCGTTTGTGGCGTCAGATGACGGTATTGGTTATCTTGATTCTGGCATTACAACCCTTCTTTGCCCCTTCCGGTGAGGTACTGGTAAGCGTGGGGCCGCTACGGCTGACGGTAGGGGGACTCATCGAGGGGGGCTTGCTTGCCGTGCGTGCGCTCGTGATCGCCTTTCTTGTCGGGACGCTGCTCTTTACGACCGATCAACGGACCCTTGTCCAGGCACTCGTCCGCCTGGGGTTGCCCTATATATGGGGACTGACTTTTAGCTTGACCCTGCGCTTTCTTCCGGCGATCCAACAGCTTTTTGTGACGGTACGCGAGGCACAAGCCGCGCGTGGCTGGGTTGCGGAAGGCAATCTCTTGCAACGCCTCCGCGACTATCTGCCGGTGCTGGTCGCCGTGATCATCGGCACACTGCGGATGAGCGACCGCCTGACATTAGCACTGGCGGCGCGCGGTCTGGCAACCACGGTGTCCCGCACGGCCTGGCGCGACCTGCGGATGCGCGCCGTAGATTGGTTGTCCCTGGCAGGCATGACGGTGGCCTTTGGCTTGCTGCTCTGGGGACGCTGCCACGGCTGATGTCCTTGAACAATTTGGCTTTCTTGTGCTATACTGTTTGTGTACCTCATCATTATTGAGTAAACAAGGAATGCAGACCTTTCATGAAGTATAAAACCCTGCTTATCTACAATCCCACCGCCGGTCCCTGGGATATGACCCGTACTTTGAAACGACTGGCGGAATATATGCGCAAATGTAGCTGGGAGATGGAGCTTGTCCAGACCCAGCATCCCGGCGATGCCACCGAGCAGGCCCGGCAAGCCGCGCAGCGCGGGTTGGACCTGGTGTTGGTCGCCGGCGGAGACGGCACCATTAACGAGGCGGTCAATGGCGTGGTCGGTACCGCCACCACCCTGGGCATCATACCTGTGGGGACGGGCAATATTCTAGCCCATCAATTGCGAATGCCCATTCTGTCGCTGACGGCGCCCTTGTACGTGCACGATGTCGCCGAGGCCCTGCGCCAGGGCCGCGTGCAGCGGGTTGATGTGGGCATTGTCAATGCGCGCTACTTCGTTTGCTGGGCCGGCTTAGGCTTTGACGCCGAAATCACGGCCCATATCGAGCCGCGCCCGCGTTATGCCAAACGTTTGCGCACCCTGTTCTACTTCGTCGCCGGCTTTGCTGTGGCTGCCGAGTTCCGTGGGGTGCGCTCCCGCCTGGTGATCGAAGGTCGCACTTTCCGCACGCGGGCGCTGATGGCGTTGGCGAGCAATATTCAGCTCTACGCGGCTTTCTTCACCATTGCTCCTCAGGCACGGATGGATGACGGACTGCTCGATATCTTCGTCTTCAAGGGCCTGGGATTTTCCTACATCATGCGGCATTTGTTGCATCTTTTCAGCGGGACCCATCAGCATGATCCCAAGGTTATGCATGCGCTGGCACGCACGATGTATGTCCAAACAACGCCGTCGGTTGCCATTCAACTCGACGGGGATCCCTTTGGGAACACGCCGGCGACTATCGGCATCGAACCGGGAAAATTGCGCCTGTTGATTCCCCCCCAGGCACCCGACAGTCTCTTCAGCAAGCCGCCGGAGGTGATCCTATAGAGGCAAATTCAACCTGTGTGCCTGGCAGGGGGGGCCTGGTGATTCATTTTCACATTTCGGGGAGGCGAACAAATGCAGCAACTTTTGGATTGGGGGATCCATGTTATTTTATGGCTTCAGAGATTTCATCCGACCCTGGATTTGCCCTTTCGGGCCTTCACCTTTATGGGCGACGAATTATTTTTCTTGCTTTTTTTACCGCTCATTTATTGGTGTGTGGATCGCCGCAACGGCGCGCAGGTCACGTTTCTGTTTCTCATCTCTGCCTACGTGAACGCCATCGCAAAAGACTTCTTCAATCAACCACGCCCGGCCCAGTATAGCGATAAAGTGTGGGCCTATTCCGACGTCGGCGGCTCGGCGGGATTGCCGAGTGGACATACGCAGAATACGCTGGCGGTATGGGGGTATCTGGCGGCCAGGGTCCGCCGCACGTGGATGTGGATCGTGGCGGGATTGCTCAGCGTGCTGATCCCTCTGTCGCGCCTGTACCTCGGCGTGCACTTTCCCCATGACCTGCTGGGCGGCTATGTCCTTGGGGCGATCTTGCTCTTGATTTACCTGCGATGGGGCGAGCGCGGTGAGCGGTGGGTAAGTGGGCTATCGGCCAACGTCCAGGCCGCCCTCGTGGCGGTGCTGGCACTGCCCCTGCTGCTCATCTTTCCTACCGAGGACGGCGTGACCGGCGGTGCAACGCTTTTGGGCATGGGCATTGGCTTTGTGGTCGAAGCTCACCGGATCGGCTTTGAAGTGGAGGGTGCGCTATGGCGGCGTGGCCTGCGTTATGCGGTGGGGATCGCCGTCATGATCGGGCTTTGGGCGGGATTGCGCGCGGCCTTTGCGACGCTGGAGCCGGCCCTCCTGTTCCGTTTCATCCGCTATACGCTGATGGGCTTTTGGGGTGGCGCCGGTGGCCCGTGGCTTTTTGTGCGCCTGGGATTGGCGCCGCAGCGTGAACGAACCCAAAGCGCGTAGGGCATGGCCGGCGGCATAGTCTTCCGCTGCCGGCCGTTCCGACCTCTTCAACGACCAGCTTCCTTCCACACCAACACCAGGCGGCTGCGGGTGTAGCCGTTGAGGGAGGTGTACAAAAAGGTCTGTCCTGCGCTGACCACCAGGTCCGCATGGCCTATGCCGACGTTGCCGGGGAGATCGCCCAGAATGGGATTGCCGGGATATTTCTCCCAGGGGCCGTCCACATTTTCGGTAAGACTGCGTGCCAGCCCCAAGCCGAACTGTGTATCGCCGGCATCGCCTGGACCGGGACCGCGCGTTCCTTCGTAAAGCATATAGACACGGTTCCCGATACGTTGCACCTCGGCCGAACTGATCGTGCGGAAATCGAAATAGGGATTGGTTGCGGGGCCTCTTTCTTCTAAGGGGCCATACGCTGTTGCGCCCACAAACAGCGGATTATGTTGGCAGCGGGTCAAATATTCGCCGCTTGTGGTAACGCTGCCCACATAGCACCCCATCGCGCCCGGATTCTGTCCCACCCCGACAAAGACATACAGGCGTCCCCCTTCTACGAAAATGCCCGGCGGGCCTCCGGCCAAACATTCGTAGTCGTAAGGCACAAAGGGATGCGGATGAATGCGCTCTTCCCGTCGGCACGTGCGCAACCACAACTTCCAGATGCCCGTATCGGCGACCCTCTCCGGCATGCTCCAGGTCAACCCATCTGTTGAACGCCTTAATCGCACCCGCCCCCGATATTCGTAGACCAGGAACAGCATCACGCCGTTGGACGCCAGGCGCGGATACTGCTGTTGATCTATATGATCAACTTCCGAAGTGCAAGGGCACGTGTGACAGGTAAACTGGCAGACTAAAGGCGTAGCGTGGAAGAAGGTGCGTCCTTGATCGCTGCTGCGATAGATAACGGTGCAGCCGGGAAAATCCACCGGATTGCCACAACGGTCAACCACGCCCTTTGACGTACTGGCGTGCAGATAAGACCACCATTCCCCATTCGACATCACCAGGGTATCGGATTCACCCATCGGCAAGCCCGTGTCCTCGACATCAACGACAAAGCGCGCTCTTCCATCCCAAAAATCGGCCAGCGTTGGATGACCATTGGTGCCGGGAGTCTCCGGTACGACGAGTGAGGCCGGTGTATCAGTGGGGATGACCGTCGTTGGTTTGCTCGTAGCGGTTGGGGAGAGAGGTGAGCGCGTTGCCTGGACGGTTCGTGGGAGACGCAAGGGCACGAGCTGCGCCGTCGGTGAGACGGTTGAGGGAGAGCGGGTTGGCAGGGGGGTCACATTAGGGCGAATCGTTGCCGTTGGACGAGGGGAAGCAGATGGCGTTATAGTCGGCGTGATGCGAGGAGAACCTGCACGGGTGGGCATTCCTACCCCCATATCGCGCGGCAACTCCATAGCCTGAGAAGGAAGCGGAGCACAGGCCGGCAACAGAGAAGTTGCCAACACGCCGAAACAGATCATACGAAAAACAAGGTGCGCCGCTTTGCTCATCCTTCGGTTGTTGGTGTGGATGAAGGGGCCGGCGTCTCTGTTGGCGGAAGGGGCGTCGGTACCTCGGTTGCCGGCGGGGTTGGCGTATCCGTTGGCGGCAGTGGGGTAACGGTAGGCGTTGCCGTCACGGGGATCGGTTCCGTTGGCTCAAGGGTGGGTGTGGGCGTGACCGTTGGGATCGGCGTATCGGTTATGGTGGGGATCGGCGTATCGGTCATCGGTGGGGTGGGCGATAGCGTCTCGGTCGGCGTCAAAGGCGGTGTAGCGGTGATCTCCGGCGTTGGCGTGAGGGTGGGAGAGGGGGTGGGGGATGGCCATGGGGTGCGCGTGGCGGTCGGCGGCACAACGACAACCGGTGGTAGATACAGCGCCTGTCCGATGTAAATCCTTTCATCCACCAGGCAGTTAGCCTGGCGGATGGCTTCGACGGTGGTTGCATAGCGGCTTGCCAGATTATACAGGGTGTCCCCACGTTGCACGTAGACAATACGCCATGTGGGCGGTGGTCCGCAACGCGGCATAACCGGCGTTGGCGTCACAAAGGCATCGGGCGGCAGATAGATGATGTCGCCGGGATGAAGCTCGGCCACGACCAGGCAATTTGCCTTCATCAGGGCAGCGATACTGGTGCGCGCCGCTTGAACCAGCAAGGCCAGCGTCTCGCCCACTTGCACCTCATAAGGCTGCCACCCCTGGGGATAGGGACAGGGCGTGGAAGTCGGCGACGGCGAATGTGCCGGCGTCTGGGGAACCGCCGAGGTGAGCGGGGAGAAGGTGGGGTACAGCGTTGTCGTCGGCATTGGCACGCTGTAGGTTGGTCGCTGCACCATAAGGGTAGTGTCGACTTGGGTCAGAAACACGCTCCCCATCACCAACGCAAAGATGAAGACGCCCGTTACGAGAGCCCCCAAAAGGCGCAGCAGCGACCGACTTTCCAATCTGTGACCTCGCTAACTCTTCGATGTGCCGGATGGCAAAATGAAATTGAAGATACTGCCGACGTCCGGCTGGCTTTCCACCCAGATGCGCCCGCCGTTAGCTTCGACCAACGTTTTCACCATGGCCATGCCAATGCCGGTCTCTCCCATCCCTTGGATAAGGGGCTGGCTGGCGCGATAGAAGCGGCGAAAGACGCGGGGATAGTCTTCCGGTGCGATGCCGCCGCCGGTATCCCTGACCGCGATACGGATAAACTTCCCGCCCTTGGCCGAGATGTCTTCTTGTGCGCTGATGACGACCTCACTGCCTTCTTTGGAACACAGGGCGGCGTTGGAAATCAAACGCAGCAGAATCTGATAGAGACTGTCACGGTCGGCGCGCACCTGTAAAAGGTCGGGGGGCAGGTCCAGGCGGACGGCCAACCGCCGTTCACGGAAGCGGGCGGCCAACCCCATCACCGCTTCTTCGATAACCTCGATCAGATTGACGGCTTGCGGCGACAACTCGATCGGGCGACTGTCCGGCGAAGCGATACGCACCAGATCATTCAGCAGGTGATTCATCTGTTCTACATTGGCCTTGACCCGTTCGAGGAACTGCCGCTGCATCTCTGTCAAAATTCCGGCCTGTTCGCCCAACAGGAGGTCCGTATAGCCGATCACAGAAGTCATGGGGGTACGAAAATCATTCGCCAGACCGACCATAGCTTCGTGCCGTTCGGCATCGCTTTCGGCCGTGCGCAGCGTGATTGCCAATCCATCCGGTTGTCCATCGCGGCCCGCCAGTGCCACCAGATCGGCCTCGATAGCAAGCTGCTCAACCGTCAACGTGAGATGCATGCGCTTGGGGTTGTTGAGCACATTGCGGCTCAACAAGGCATCTACCGTTTGAGTCCAGCGTGGATCAGGGTAGGCGCCGTTGATGGGGAAGCCGGTGACATCGCCTTCGGGCAAGTGTAGCATGCGCCGTGCGACTGCATCGGCCATCGTAATTTGCCCGGCTTCATCCACCACGATAAGCCCGACCGTTCCTGTATTAGCGCTTCTGTTATTAGACTCGGCCAATTCCTTCTTCAACGCTGCCGATTGCTCCTGCCAGGATGTTAATTCCGCTTGCAGTCGGTTGCGTGTTTCGGTGACCGTATCCAATTCGCTCTTGAGGTTGGAAAGTTTGTCGGCGAGCAAACCACGCTCATACAGAAGAACTTGACGGTCACGCATCAACTCTTGGATTTTGCCCTGCAGTTCGGTGCGCTCGTTGACCAAATTCTGGACCTCGTCTTGCCAGAAAGCAACACCGGCTTGGGTCAATTCTTTGGATTGGGAGGATAACTCTTGATTGAGGTGCAGGATTTCCTTGTCGCGCGTCTGGACTTCGTGAGTCAGGGCGTCAATCTGCGCTTTGAGGGCTTGTACTTCGGCGCGGGCCTGTTCCAAGGCACCTTCCAGCTTTTGCCGCTCGGCATCCGCTCCCCGCAAGCGTGTCAAGAACGAGACATCCTGGGTTTGTTTGCGCGCTCGGACGATCGAAGCGGTGAACAAGGTGGCTACCAGTTGTTGGAAATCGCCGGTCTCTGTAAGTCTGGCGGGGTGGCTTTCCTGGTTAGCGAGCATTAACAAGCCGACCGCTTCATCCTTGGTGGCCAAGGGCACAATATGCAGCGGTGTCACCCGCCGGATACCCAGTTGAGTATATAGAGTTGTCAACCAGGTCGTTTGTTCCGTGGGGACCACAAGCCGCGCCTGGCGTTGGGTATAGACTTCGGCTAAAACGGGATAGTCTGCCAAAGGCAACGCCGGCGGTTCGATTTGGGCCGCGTTGGGGGGATGCAGCCCCAGGACTTTCAACACCGGGGGCTCCTCATTAGCACTCAGCGCAATGGCGCACATATCCACATGCAGCAGATTGGCCAACTTCGACGAGGCGAGAATCAGGGCCGGGGCCAAATCCCGCGCCGATTCCACACCCTGAAGCACATCCTGCAAGAGTGCGTAATCAAGGCCCAAGCCTTTTTGTAACTGTTGTGTGGCCGAGAAGGCTAACTGGCGTTGCACCAGTACTGCCAGCAACGGCAATGTGCCCAGCGACGTTAAGCGCAACCATCCTGAAAAGTGCATTTGGGTATCCGGCCAGCGCAGTTGGGCCGTATGGCCCAACAACCAGAATAGCCCCAGCACCACGGCCCATTCCCACTCCGGTGGACGCGCCAGCAAGATCAACACCAGGTAGACGAACAGAAGCGTCAGGGAAAGGATTCCCCAGATTTGTTCATAGTACCAACCGTTGAAGGCTTGATAGGCGGCTTCCCAAGCCGGCCACAGGGCAGCCGTAAGCCCATAAAAGATGAGGCTGATGAACAAAAGCACCATGGCGATGATCGTTTGCCAACGTGCCGGGCGTAACCCGCCGAACAGAGCCCACAATACCAGCAGCACCCCCATAAACTCCAGCCATCGCTCCAGCGGCGGCAGAATTTGCGCAGGATCGAGAAGTCCCACCGTTCCCAGCAACCCGATCACGATCAACACAACTCGACCCAACAACATGCTACCGATCGCCCATCGCCAACGGCGCGACAATGTTGTCTCGCGTTCACGCTGTCGGGTGGTCAATGTCGGGAGGAACGCCTGCTGCAAAGCAAAGAGTGTCACCAGGAAATACACTAAATCCCCTGGCGGTTGGATAAGCAACCGGATGGCTTCACCAAGGACATTCATCTCAATTCTCCTCTTGGAGCCTGGGCTATAGTTCAGAAGCCGCTGGACGCCGATTTTTGCAGATTCACGCAGATCATTTTTTGAGCTGTCCCAAAAATCTGCTCAATCTGCTTAATCTGCTGACTCATTTTCGAAATAGACACCATTTCGCTCTTCTTTGATTATAGGACAAAGAGCCAACGTGACAAGATGGGACATAAGTCCCTGGGGAACAATTTGTGTTATAATAGCGTCGTTTATTCATCTTCTGCCGCCTTTGGGAATTATCGAGGATTTATAAAGGGGAAAACTATGGTGCGTTGTGGGAAGATTTTAGGGCTGGTCCTTTTATGGCTTCTCTTTGCCTCTGCAGTGCAGGCCGCTCCGCCGGCCAACCCGGGGCCGGATTTGTTTTTGACTGATGCTTCCGCCGATTATATATGCCCGGTGCAGGTGACGCAGCGATACCCGTCGCGTTGTCCGGCCTATAGTCCGGGGGCGCGGCAAACCCGCTTACAATATCTGCGTTCCAGATTGCCGAATCCTTTGCCCAAGTTAGCCGTCAAGGAGCTGGAGGTTCCCAAAGATGCGATTACACCGTACACTTTCGCCTACATCCGTCCTTTGCCGGCCTTCACATATCGTCACCCCGAAGAAGCCGTCGCCGGTCTCCCCCCCGTCCGTCAGTTCCTGGCAGGGGATAACTGGGTCAGTGTGGAAGGCGAGCTAGAATACAATGGGCAGCGCTGGTACCAGATCAATACCGATGAATTTATCCTTGCCGATCACGTCGCGCTGACCAATCCCTCACGTTTTCACGGCGTGATCCTTGAAGAACAGCCGCGTTATCCCTTCGGCTGGATCAATCGCGACGTCAACCCCGTGACCGTCCCCGGTGGGACGCCGCGTAAGGACATCACCTTTCGCCGGTATGACCTTATCACCATCTTTGCGCAGGAGCTGCTGGGCGATAAGCTGTGGTACATGGTCGGGCAGGATCAATGGGTGGAGCAGTCGTTCACCGCGCGCGTAGACGTGGATTCGCCGCCGGCAGAAATTGCACCCGGCGAAAAATGGATCGAGATCAATACCTACGAGCAGACGTTGGCCGCCTACGAGGGTGAGCGCATGGTTTTTGCGACGCTGGTATCATCGGGACGCCCCTCCACATGGACGCCCAATGGTGTGCATCGCATCTGGGCCAAGTTGCCTTCGACACCGATGATCAACCGTGATGTGGGGCCGGAAAATCCGGGATGGTACTATCTGGAGAATGTAGAGTGGACGCAATACTTCGACGGCGCCTACGCGCTCCATGCAGCGTACTGGCACAATGCTTTTGGCTTTACCCGTAGTCACGGTTGTGTGAACCTGGCAATTTTGGACGCGAAATGGCTCTTCGAATGGACAACGCCTTATGTGCCTCCCGATACGAAGGTGGTTTACGGCAATAGCTTTGGCAGTGCCCCGGGGACATGGGTATGGGTGCATAAGACCTCACCGTTTCCGGGAAAGGAAAAGGAGCAGTAAAGTTCCCGCATTTGAGACCAAAACGGCGTGGCGGAAATGCCGGGGCGTTTTCGATGTAGATATGTGCCTTATCTCTCATGTTTCGATTGCCTGAATGGTATCCTGTGGTATAATGTAAAGCACATTGGGGCGTGGCCAAGTTGGTAAGGCAATGGACTTTGAATCCATGTATCGCACGTTCGAGTCGTGCCGCCCCAGTCTAAATTCATTAAATGCAAGCCGCGTAAACGGGGTGGGATGATCCACCCCGTTTTGTATAACTGTGCCCCATGCAGGGAATGTACGGCGCAGAGGCTATTTTTCGGAGAAGGAGGGAAACCATGACAATGCCATCAGGTGAAGAACGCAACGTTGTACTGGCGAAAGGCGCGGTGATTGACGGGGCACCGATCGCCTATATTGTGACGTTGGCGGCGGTCGTCGCCGTGCTGACGGTGATCCCGATCCCGATCACCTTTGTAGTGGGGACGGGGCGGAATTTCCCCATGAGCCAGGGCGTCTACCCGTTGATGGGCTGGCTGCTCGGCCCTCTGGCCGGCGCGCTCGCCGACGGCATCGGCGCACTGGTGGGCTTGCTGATCAACCCGCAGAATACCAGTTCGCTGCTCGCGTCGCTCCTCGGCGCAACGATGGGCGGTCTGGCGGCCGGCTCAATGCGGAGCGAGGGGCGTCGCGGCCGCTGGTGGCTCCCGCTGACCGCCGTGTTCGTCGTTTTCTACGGCCTGTATGCCGGGCGCGCGGTGTTCGTCAACCGGGCCGTGGGGTGGCACGTCTTGCTCGGATCGTTCATCAACTGGTCGGCGCTGCTGCTTTTCGCGCTGCCTACCCGCACCTTCTTCGCGCGCATGCTGGCCGATGCCAACCTGCGGCGTGTTGCCGTGGGATTGTTCGGCGGCACATGGATGATCGCCGGACTGGTGCATCTGAGCACGGCCTGGCTCGTCTACTGGCAGTTCAACTGGCCCAACACCTTGTGGCTGGTGTTCGCCGGAGCGGCGCCCTTCGAGCACATCGCGCGTTGCATCATCGGGACGGTGATCGGCGTGGGCGTCATTTCGGGGTTGCGGGCGATTGGGTTGGTGAAGCCGGCGGAAGCGGTATATTGATAGACGTTGAAGCCGCGTTTTTTGATGCGCTCAGGGTGATCGCAGCCGATGACCATTGATCGCGGCGTCCCTCTTGTCACCCTCGACAACGTCTCCTACATCTACCCCCGCGCCGAAAAACCGGCGCTGCACGACGTCACGCTCGACATCGCCAAGGGCGAATTCCTGGGGCTGATCGGTCCCACCGGTGCGGGAAAGACGACGTTCTGCCTGAGCCTCAGCGGGATCGTGCCGCAGTTCTACGGCGGGCGCTTTTTCGGGCGCATCACGGTCGCCGGGCTGGACACGTTGGAGCATCCGGTCAGTCACCTGGCGCGGCACGTCGGCGCGGTCTTTGAGGACCCGGAGACGCAGATCACCGCCACGTCCGTCGAAAACGAGATTGCCTTTGCGCTGGAGAACCTCAACGTCCCCCGCGAGGAGATGCTGATCCGCATCCCCCGCGTACTGGAAGCCGTCCGCCTCGAAGGAACCGCCAAGAAACACCCCCGCGAACTCTCCGGCGGGCAGAAGCAGCGGTTGGCGATTGCCGCCGCGTTAGCCGTGCAGCCTGACCTCCTCGTGCTCGACGAACCGACCTCACAGCTCGATCCGGTTGGGACGCAAGAAGTCTTTGCGACGGTTCGCGAACTAAACAAAAAACTTGGCATTACTGTGGTGATGGCCGGGCACGCCGCCGAGGAACTCGCCGAGCACGCCGACCGCCTGGCGCTGTTGGTGGATGGCGTCCTCGTCGCCGTGGGGACGCCCGATGACCTGTACGCGCAGGTCGAATATCTGGAACGCTGTCACGTCCGCCCCCCGCAGGTTGCGCAGACTTTCGCGCGTATGCGACAAGCCGGCATTCTTGTCCCGGCGATTCCCGTCCGTCTGCCGGAAGGGATTGCCGCACTGAAGGCCACGGCGCAATCCTACCCCGTGCAAACGCCCCACATTCCCCCTGCGACGACGACAAAACATGACACCCCTCTGCTGTCGGCGCGCCATCTCACCCACGTTTACGGCGACGGCACGGTGGCGTTGCGCGACGTCTCGCTCGACGTGCACGCGGGCGAGTACCTGCTCATCGTCGGGCAGAACGGCGCGGGGAAGAGCACGCTGGCGAAGCACTTTCTGCGGCTGCTGCTTCCCACGTCCGGCGCGGTCCTTGTGGACGGCGCCGACACCCACAATCTGACGACAAGCGCGCTGGCCCGGCGCATCGGCTACGTGGCGCAGAACCCCGATAACCAGATTTTCAACGCCACGGTCGAAGCCGAGGTCGCCTTCGCGCTGAAGAACCTCGAATATGACGCCGCAGAAATCAACATGCGCGTCGAGGAGAGCCTGACGGCGCTCGGGCTGTGGGAGCGGCGCGAGGCACATCCCCTGGCGCTGCCCAAAGGCGACCGCGCGCGCGTGGTCATCGCCGCGATTCTGGCGATGCGGCCCGACGTCGTCATCTTCGACGAGCCGACGACGGGACAGGATTACCGGGGCGCGCGTGCGATTCTCGACATCAGCAAGCAATTGCACGCGGCAGGTAAGACCGTGATCGTCATCACGCATCACCTCTACCTGATGCCGGACTACGCCGAGCGCGTCGTCGTGCTGGGCCAGGGCGCGTTGCTGCTAGATGCGCCCATCCGCGAGGCGTACCACGCGGTCGAAGTGCTGGCAGCGACGCACATCGTCCCGCCGCAGGCCGTCCTGCTCGCCCGCGCCCTGGCGGAGGAACACCATGCCGACTTCCCCCTGCTGACGCCCGAAGAAGTCGCGGCTTGTTTCACGGTCAACGGATTTCGCGGCAATTTCGCCGACGGATGAAACGGATTATTCTGTTTGGTCTGGATCGCCAGATCCAAACCGGAACGGGGATCTGACGATCCCCGCGAAGCAAATTGTGATCTACTGAGACTAAAGATTACGTGACGGTACTGCTATGAGCGCGCTGACATTGCACACAGTTGAACGCGATTCGTTTTTCACACGGCTGGATTTCCGCTCCAAGCTGGCGCTGATGGGGGCGATCACGCTGGTCGCGTTTGTGTGGGAGAGTCCGGTGTTGGGCGGGCTGCTGGCGTTGGCGTTGGCGTTGACGTGCCTGGCGGCGGGAGTCAAGCTCGGTTATATCCGCACGGTTGTCACGCTGCTGCTGCCCTTTGCCGCGTTTATGATCCTGATGCAGGGTTTTTGGGGCGCAGACCTCGTCCGCGCACGGCTGGCCCGCGAGGCGTTGACGCCCATTTTCACGTTCCCCGCCGCGTGGCCGCTCATCGGCAGCGGGATGATGACATGGGAGGGTGTGCTGTACGCGCTCAACGTCGTCTGCAAAACACTGACGATGATCCTGGTGTTGCCGCTGGGTCTTTTTACCACCGACGTCAACGCGATGGTGATCGGCATGGTCAAAGCGCGCGTTCCGTATAAAATAGCCTTTATCTTCTCTTGCGCTCTGCGCTTCTTCCCGTTGCTGTTTGAAGAAGTCCAGACGATCATCGAGGCGCAGCGGTTGCGAGGGTTGGCGTTCGAGACGATGGGAACGCTCAAACGCCTGCGCGTCTACGCCAAGATCGCCGTCCCGCTCATCCTGGGCGCGCTGGTCAAGTCGCAGATGCTCGATATCGTCTTGCAGTCCAAGGCGTTTACCGGTAGCCCGGAGCGCACCTACCTGCACGAGACGCGATTGGGCACAGCGGATTATGTTGTCATTGCCGGTTCCGCCTTGTTCGTCATCGTCGCTGCCATTGCCTACGTTGGGTGGGGCATTGGGCGTTTTGGGAAATGGTAATTGGGGATTGGTAAATGGTAATTGGGGATTGGTAAATGGGAACTGGGGATTGGTAATTGGGGATCAGTTTAGGACACCAGGTGCCTACTCCCTATGCTCAGAGGAGACACGTCATGGAACTTGAATTTACGCTTAACGGCGAACGGGTGACGCTTGCTGATGTGGACGGCGAGATGCTGTTGGTCGATGTGCTGCGCTCGGTGCTCGGGCTGACGGGGACGAAGCGCGGCTGTGAGTCGGGCGCGTGTGGCGCGTGCTCGGTGCTGGTGGATGACAAACTGACGAAGGCGTGCCGCACGCCGGTAGCCAAGGTCGCCGGGCGCACCGTCACCACGATCGAAGGCATCCATGCCCCCGACGGCGGACTCAGCGACCTGCAACAGGCGTTCCTGGAATGTGGCGCGGTCCAATGCGGCTACTGCACGCCCGGTATGGTCATCGCCGCCGAAGCGTTACTGCGCGCCAATCCCGATCCCACCCGCGACGAAATCCGCCGCGCCATCTCCCCCAACATCTGCCGCTGCACCGGCTACCAGCAGATCGTGGAGGCGGTCGAACTGACGGCGAAAAGGCGAATGGCGAATGGCGAATGGCAAAAGGCGAATGGCGAATGGCGAAAGGCGAATTCCAAAATCCAAAATCTAAAATACGTAGGTAATCCCAGACTTCAAAATGTAGACGGGCCGGACAAGGTCTCCGGGCGGGCGAAATACGTGGGGGATATGCGCGTGGCGGGGATGCTGTACGCGAAGGTGCTGCGCAGTCCGCTGCCGCACGCGCGCATTGTCAAACTGGATACGGCGCCCGCGCTGGCCGTGCCCGGCGTCAAAGCCGTCATCACCCAGGCGGATTTTGTGGATCATGGCAACTTCGGCTGGCCGGTGAAGGATGAATACGTGCTGGCCTACGGCAAAGTGCGCTACGTGGGCGAAGGCATTGCGGCGGTGGCGGCGGAAACCGAGACGGCGGCGCAGGCCGGTCTCGACGCCATCGTGCTCGAACTCGAACCGCTGCCGGTGGTCAGCGATATGACCCGCGCGCTCGATCCCGACGCGCCCATCATCCCCGACAGGCCCGCGACGTTGACGGCGGGCGGCCTGGGCGAGGGCAACGTGTGCGACCGGCATATCGTCCGCAACGGCGACCCCACGCCGATTCTGGCTACGTGTCCCGTCGTGCTGGACGAAGTCTACACCTTCCCGCACCAGGAACACGCCTACATCGAAACCGAGGGTGTGCTGGCGATCCCCGAACCCGACGGTGGGGTGACGCTTTACGCCAACAACCAAAGCCCCTTCATCAACCGCGATACGTCGGCGGCGGTGTTGGGTTTGCCCGCGGACCTCGTGCGCGTGATCCAGCCGCCGGTCGGTGGGGCGTTCGGCGGCAAAGACGACATCCTTTACCAGACCACGGCGCAGGCGGCGAAGCTGGCGCTGCTTGCCGGCAAGCCCGTGCGCCTGGTTCTCTCGCGGGCTGAATCTATGGCTGCGTCGTACAAACGCCAGGCGTCGCAGATTCACCTCATCCTCGGCGCGGAGCAAAACGGCGCGCTACAGGCTGCCAAAGTCGAGATGCTGATGGACAGCGGCGCGTATGCCTCGATGACGCCGCTGGCCTCGTGGCGCGCGACGATGCACGCGGCGGGTGCGTATCGCTACCGCGCCGTTCACGTGGATACGACCGCCGTCTACACCAACAACGGCTTTTCGGGCGCGTTCCGGGGCTTTGGCAACGTGCAGGCCGGCGCCGCCATCGAAATGGCGATGGATGAGCTGGCGTACCGCCTGGGGCGCGACCCGCTGGACTTCCGCCTGCAAAACTGCCTGCGCGAAGGCGACCGCACGATGACGGGCGACGTTATTGACCACGAGGTGGGGTTGACGGCTTGCCTGGAACGGGTGCGCGAAGCCTCAGACTGGGATCGCAAGCGCGCGGCCTACGCGCAGCAGCCTGCGGACGCCATCCGTCGCAAAGGGCTGGGCGTGGCCTGCTACTTCCACGGCAGCGGCCTGGGCGGCGAAGGCCACGATTTCGCCGTCTCCACGCTCGCGGTTGACCCCGACGACGGCATCACGCTCACCTGCGGCCTCACCGATTACGGGCAGGGCAGCCGCACCGTCTTCAGCCTGCTGGCGGCGGAAATTCTGGGTGTGGAGATGCGCCGTATTCGTATGTTGCGTCCTGACACGCACACGGCGATTGATTCCGGGCCGACGGTGGCTTCGCGCGCGTCCATTGTGGGGGGCAATGCGGTGCGCGTGGCGGCGGAGAAGCTGCGGCAACAACTCACCTTCGCGGCGGCGGATGCGCTGCACTGCACGCCGGAGCAGCTCGTGCGCGACGGCGAGAACTTCATCGGCCCCGACGAAGAGCCGCTGACTTTCGAGGCGGTCACGGCGCACGCTCGCGCGATGGGCTTGCCGCTCTCAGCCGAGGGCAAATGGGAAATCCGGCCCATCCATTGGGATTTCGAGAGGGGAACCGGCGAACCGTACTTCTGCTATGTCTTCGGCGCGCTCGTGGCCGAGGTGGAGGTCAACATGCGGACGGGGAAAACGACGGTGACCGGGCTGTGGGCGGCGCACGACGCGGGGTGCATCCTCTATCCTGCCGGCGCACTGGGGCAGTTTTACGGTGGCATTGTGCAAGGCCTCGGCTACGCGCTCACGGAACACTTCCGCTACGAAAACGCCATCCCCCAAACGCTGGGGCTGAACACTTACCGTCTCCCGCGGGCGACCGACGTGCCGGACATCAACGCGGCGTACATCCAGACCACCCTGCGTGAGGGGCCGTTCGGCGCGAAAAACCTGGCGGAGCCGGTGATGATCGGCGCGGCCCCGGCCATTGCGAACGCCTTCTTCCAGGCGACGGGGAAGCGGGTGAGATCGCTGCCCGTTTCAGCATATTGACATTTCTCGCAACCTGCTTATAATTTTTAATAATTCAGGGTTTAAGTACAGGATTGATTTCTCACAGGAGACAAGCGCCATGAAGTTCAGAATGCAGTTCGTGAACCAGAATAATAATCACGGCGCGCGCCTGTGGGAGGGTCGAAGCTAATCCTACGGATTCTTAGACATACCAAACCACGGGCGCGCGATGTGTCCGTGGTTTTTTTTGTTTCCAGACCACGGGCACCCGCACAAGCCCGTGTTTTTTTATTTGTACTGCGCGGTAGTTTTTATGTCAGCAGATTAAGCAGATTGAGCAGATTTTTGAATGCGTAAAGAACGATCTGCGTGAATCTGCGAGAATCGGCGTCCA